>Ga0228598_1000198_pt1 | contig 11051 bp, 9 predicted proteins | sample CZU4metagenome_FD_182726 | JGI IMG/M metagenome (GOLD analysis project Ga0228598, IMG submission 182726) | Spruce rhizosphere microbial communities from Bohemian Forest, Czech Republic - CZU4 | ecosystem: Host-associated > Plants > Roots > Rhizosphere | place: Czech Republic: South Bohemian... | reverse complement strand
TTCGAGACCGTGATCAATCTCAAGCTCGAGAGCGATTGGCGCCCGGGCATGACGGTCGACAAGTTGATCGCCGAATTGGACAGGTCGTTGCAATTTCCCGGCGTGTCCAACGCCTGGACCATGCCGATCAAGGCGCGCATCGACATGCTTTCGACCGGCATCCGTACGCCAGTGGGGGTCAAGGTGCTCGGCACCGATCTCGCGGAGATGGAGAAGCTCGCCAGACAGATAGAGGTTGTCCTCCGCACTGTGCCAGGCACGACAAGTGCCTACGCCGAACGGGCGATCGGCGGCTACTACCTCAATATTGATCCAGATCGCGCACAACTCGCCCGTTACGGATTGATGGTCGGCGACCTACAAAGCCTGATCGCGATGGCGTTGGGCGCCGAGCCGGTTACAACGACTGTCGAAGGCCGTGAACGCTACACTGTCAGCATTCGCTATCCACGAGACTATCGCAGTGATCCGCAGGCGATTGCATCTGAGGTCCTGGTTCCGTTGGCGGATGGCGGGACCGTACCGCTTGGACAGGTCGCCAAGGTGACCCTTGCGCAGGGTCCCGCGAGCATCCGGACCGAGAACGCACAATTGGCCGTTTACATCTATGTCGATCTGCGCGAGCGCGATCTCGGCGGCTACGTGGCGGATGCCAAGAAAGCCGTGACCGCACAGGTTAAGTTTCCACCTGGCTACTACGTTACCTGGAGCGGCCAGTTCGAATACCTCGAACGGGCCAAGGCGCGCTTGCAGGTGGTCGTGCCTGTTACGGCTCTCATCATCTTCCTGCTGCTCTATCTGAATTTCCGACGCGTGACCGAAACACTGATTGTGATGTTGTCCGTGCCGTTCTCGCTTGTCGGTGGCCTCTGGCTGATGTGGTGGCTCGGCTTCAACCTGTCGGTCGCGGTAGCAGTCGGCTTCATTGCGCTGGCTGGCGTCGCCGCCGAGACCGGCGTCGTCATGCTGATCTACCTCGATACCGCAATGACTGAACTGCAGGCGCGGCGCGAAGCGGAAGGCCGGCCGTTCACGCGCGACGACCTTTACGCGGCGATCATGACTGGAGCCGTCGAGCGTGTCCGTCCGAAGATGATGACGGTTGCCGCGATCATGGCCGGATTGCTTCCGATCATGTGGAGTCACGGCACCGGCGCTGAGGTAATGCAGAGGATTGCCGTCCCGATGATCGGCGGCATGATTTCTTCAACGTTCCTCACGCTGATTGTCATTCCGGCGATCTACGCCGTCGTAAAGAGCGTAGCCCTTCGGGTACCCTGTGCCGAGCCGGCTCTGCAACAGACGTAAAGCGGAGGATCGCCGTGCTTAGACGCTTGGCGCCGCCGCGACCCACGGCTCGACTTCGCTTTCGCTCCGCCGAACGCGAGCGTGCATCGGCGGGCAGGCGCGGGCGCGACATTGAAACTTTGTCGCGCCTTCCCGGTTAGTCGATACGCCCCGCGCCGTTTTGCGTCACACGATTCGGTCTTGACCACAATGAAGTTGTTTCAGTGCCAAAAGTGCGGCCAATTGCTGCATTTCGAGAACACAAGCTGCGAGCGCTGCGGCTCTCCGCTCGGCTATTTGCCCCAGCGCGAGACCATGACGGCGCTCGCCGTCGGCCGGGAATCGCGCCACGCGCCGGAAACGATCTGGCGGGCGCTCGCCGACCAGCAGGACTACCGGCTCTGCGCCAATTCCGCGCACGCCGTGTGCAACTGGCTCCTGCCGGCGACGCTGCCGGATCTTTATTGCGCGGCGTGCCGCCACAATCGGACGATCCCGGACCTGTCGCTGCCGCAGAACGTAAACAACTGGCGTGCCGTCGAGGTCGCCAAGCATCGCCTCTTCTATACCTTGCTTCAGCTTCGCCTTCCGCTCGCCACCAAGGCGCAAAGTCCCGACGGATTGGCGTTCGAATTTCTCAGCGACGCCGGTGCCGCATCCGATCGGGGGCCGGTGCTGACCGGTCACGCCGGCGGCGTGATCACCATCAATCTCGCGGAAGCCGACGACGCCGAACGCGAACGCCGCCGCGGCCAGATGGGCGAGCCGTACCGCACGCTGCTCGGCCACTTTCGCCACGAAATCGGGCACTACTACTGGGACCGCCTGATCGCGGGCACGCCGCGCCTCGAAGAATTCCGCCGCCTGTTCGGCGACGAACGCAAGAACTACGCGCAGGCCCTACAGGACCATTATGCGCATGGAGCGCCGGCCGATTGGGCAGTGCGTTTCATTTCCGCCTACGCGAGCGCGCACCCGTGGGAGGATTTCGCCGAAAGCTTCGCGCACTATTTTCACATGGTCGACACGCTCGAAACCGCGCACGTGTTCGGCCTCGCGGTGAGCCCGAGGCTGCCGCAAGGGCCCGGAGCGGTCTTCGATTTTCATCCGCGCGACGCCGACACCAAGCAGCTTGTCGAGGCTTGGGTGGCGCTGACGTTTGCGGTCAACGCGATCAATCGCAGCATGGGGCTGCACGATCTCTACCCGTTCGTGCTGAACGCGCCGGCGGTCGCCAAGCTCGGTTTCGTCGCGCAACGGATCGGCTCCGCCGCTGCGGCGCCAGAACGCAGAACGGTCGGCGGCGCCGGCAGCATGATTGGCAGGCTCCGCCGCGACGCTTTGCCGGAATAGCTGCGATTTGAATCACTTCGCCGTTGGCCGCTGGAACCTCTCGAACCGCAAAAACGTTGACGACCATACAAAGCCATCAAGCAGCCAATCACGCAGGAGATGAAGAATGGATTGGAACCGTATCGAAGGGAACTGGAAGCAGACCAAGGGCAAGATCAAGGAGAAGTGGGGCCAACTCACCGACGACGATCTGACCCTGGTCAACGGCAAGCGCGAGCAGCTCGAAGGCAAGATCCAGGAGCGCTACGGCCTCGCCAAGGACCGCGTGCGCCAGGACGTTGACGACTGGCTCAAGACTGTGAATTGAGCCGTTCTCAGGACCGCGAATGCACAGCGTGGCGCCCGGCGCCACGCTGTCTTCTTTATGCGCGCGCTCTTCCTGCGTCCTTCGTAGCAATGGAGGGACGATCGGCCGCCGGCGGGCACCCCGTGAGGAAATACAGTGCCGCCCGTGGATTCCCGCACCGTGAACGGCCGCTCCGGACGTCACCATGACGGGAATGCCGCTGCACATCGGATGGAGTGACGTCGCGCTGCGGCTGGCGCTCACCGTCGTCGCCGGATTGCTGATCGGCTACAACCGCACCGAACACGGCAAGGCCGCCGGGCTACGCACCACCCTGCTTGTTTGCCTCGCCGCCTCGCTGGCCATGATCCAGGTGAACTTGCTGCTGCCGATGGCGGGACGCGCGTCCGACTCGTTCGTGACCAACGACCTCATGCGGCTGCCGCTCGGCATTCTTACCGGCGTCGGCTTCATCGGCGGCGGCGCGATCCTGCGCCGCGACAACATCATCTCCGGCGTAACGACGGCGGCGACGTTGTGGTACGTCACGGTCATCGGACTTTGCCTCGGCGGCGGACAGATCGCGCTCGGCGCCGCCGCTACCGCGCTCGGCCTCGCTGCCCTTTGGGGGCTGGAGCGGTTCGAGCTTCGCTTGCGGCGTGAGCATAGCGCCACCCTGTCGCTCGTGCTGGAAGGCGGGCCGCTGACCGACGACGCGATTCGCCGCCGGCTCGAGAACGCAGGCTTGCGCATCGTCGGAACGCGGATCGCCGCGTCGAAAGCCGGGACACACCGGGAAATCAGCTTCGATCTGCGCGAATACCGCCTCCCTGACCAGACCGCGCCGCCGCCGGTCTGCGAGGCGCTGGCAAAGGACGACGGGGTGACCCGGCTCGAATGGAGCGGCGTCGATTGATCGGACCGGTCCGTCCGCGCGCGGAGCGGAATCCATGGAACATTGCCGGGGGCAAGCCGGTTTACAAAGAAGCGACATCAATTCCGAGACCGTCCATGAGCCACGACACACCAGCGCCGGAATACAAGGAAGCGGATCGGCGCGTTCCGCCCCGGCCCGTCGTGTCGCCGCCAATCGTACCGACGCCGCGTGCCCGGCAAGGCGTGACGGGTCACAACGTCCGCTATGTGCTCGGCTTCGGGCTGACCGCGATCATCATCGCCTTCATCATCGTCTACCTCCTCTATTTCGGCTGACATCGTTGCGGCGCGCCAGCGCCGATCACGATCGAGTTGATTGACTTTCCGCTCATTCCGGCGGACGCGGGAATCCACGCTTACAACGCCGACATCCCGACGCATTTCTCGTTCGGTCGCGGCGGCGCCGGGGAGCCGAAGATCGGCTTGCGATCGTTCGCGCAAACTTCGGTGAACGGCGCGCCGTGCACGCGCGTTGCGCGCGCACGGCGCTGACTCGCCAATTGTGGCGACTGCGAGACGATGCGGAACTTTTGCGGCAAACACGAGTTTTATTTGCGCCATTAGGAGAGAACGTCATGTTGTCGACAATTCTGATCATTATTCTGATCCTGCTGCTGGTCGGCGCGTTGCCAACCTGGCCGTACAGTTCCGGCTGGGGCTACTATCCGGGCGGCACGCTCGGCCTCATCCTGATCATCGTCATCATCCTGGCGCTGATCGGACGGATCTGAACAAGTACGTCTGCAATCATCGCTAGGTTTTCCGCTGAGCTTCAAGAGGAACCGGTGGCCGAAGCATAGGATGACCGGCAAGCCTTCAGGCCATCGAGGTTTTTTTCCGCCCGCCGGCGCCGACCGCTGGCGGGCGTTCTTGCGTGGCCGGGTCGTCGCACCAAGGCGGCGCAAGAATAGTTGAAAACGCCTGTTGAATTTTCTTCGGTTGCACCGTGTAATGCTGCGGTGCGGGGGGCGAATCGGTCATGCCCAATTCAGCGTCAGGCGGCCCGTCGACCGGCGTGGCGTGGTTCACGGCGACGGCAATCGTCGTCGCCGACATGGTCGGCGTCGGTGTCTTTACCAGCCTGGGATTCCAGGTCATCGACATAAAGTCCGGCTTCTCGCTCCTGCTGCTGTGGGTCGTCGGCGGGGTCGTGGCGATCTGCGGGGCGTTCTGCTACGCGGAATTGGCCGCGATGTTTCCGCGCTCGAGCGGGGAGTACAACTTCCTGCGCCGAATCTACCATCCGGCCTTCGGGTTCGTGGCCGGATGGCTGTCGGCGACCGTCGGCTTCGCGGCGCCGATCGCGCTCGCCGCCATGGCGTTCAGCAAGTATCTGACGTCGAGCCTCCCGAATCTGGTTCCGAGCCTGCCGGCGCACCTCTTCGGCTTTCCCGTGGACTGGTCGCTGCTGATCGGGCTCGCCATAACGTGGCTCGCCGCGGTCGTGCATCTCGGCGGCGTGCGGTTCGGCGGCGCCTATCACAACGCCTGGACGGTGCTCAAGCTCGTCCTCATCATCGTCTTCATCGTCGCCGGCTTCGTGGTCGGCGATGCGCAGTCGGTCTCGTTCGCGCCGAGCGCCGCCGACCTCGGCTATATCGGCGCTGCGCCGTTCGCCATCAGCCTCGTGTTCGTGATGTACTCCTACTCGGGCTGGAACGCGGCGACCTACATTGTCGGTGAACTGCGCGAACCGACCCGCGACCTGCCGCGGGCGCTGTTCGTCGGCACCGCTATCGTCATCGTCCTCTACGTCTGCCTCAACGCCGTCTTCATTGCCACGACGCCGGCGAGCGAATTGGCCGGACAGCTTGACGTCGCCATCATCGCCGGCAAGCACATGTTCGGCGAGTTCGGCGGCCACATCGTCGGCGCAGTAATCTGTCTCGGGCTCATCTCCTCGATCAGCGCCATGACCTGGATCGGCCCGCGCGTGACGATGACAATGGGTGAGGATATACCCATGCTGCGCCTGTTCTCGCTCAAATCGAAGCACGACGTGCCGGCGGTCGCCATCGTCTTCCAGCTCTTGGTCTCGAACCTGCTGCTGTTGACCCGCAGCTTCGAGGCGGTGCTGGATTTCATCCAGTTCAGCCTCGCCTTCTGCTCGTTCTTCGCGGTGCTCGGCGTCATCAAGATGCGGATCACGCATCCGCGGCTGCCGCGGCCGTACCGGACCTGGGGATATCCGGTGACGCCCCTGGTTTTTCTCAGCGTGACGCTTTTCATGATGTACTATCTCGTCGTCAACCGGCCGCTGCAGTCTCTCGCCGGCTTTGCCATGATGTCGGCCGGCCTTCTGATCTATTACGCATCCCGCCCCGGATCGAATGTCGCTCCCTCGGATGTTCCCACTGAAGTGGCCTAGGCGGCCGGCGGCTGTGCCGAAGCTGACGGCGGCCGTGCTTCTGGCCGTGGCGGTAGCGCTGGCATTGACGCTTGCGCCGGCGCGCGCCGCCGATACCGCGACCGCCGACGATACCGCGCACTTCCTCGCCGGGCTGCCGCCGGCGGCCGATTCGCCGTTGGCGGCGCTGGCCGCCGATGCGCGCTGGCAGCGCCACGCGCGCTATTTCGATGCAATTTTCGAGCGGGAGGACGCTACGACGCTGTCGAGGGTTCGCGCCTTTGCCCAGGAGCACCTGGCCGACAAGCACGACACCATGCTGTACATGTTCAGCGGGCCTGACTTCCTCTACGCCACCTCGTTCTTCCCCAACGCATCGACTTACGTGCTTGCCGGTCTCGAGCCGGTCGGCGACGTCCCGCAATTGACCGCGCTGAAGCGTCCTTTCCTCGAGTACACGCTGCAGAACATCGAGAGCTCGATCGGTACTCTCATGAACTACAGCTTCTTCATCACCCACAACATGAAGACGCAGCTGAGCACAGGACCGGTCTACGGAACGCTGCCGATCCTCTATGTGTTCCTGGCGCGCACCGGCAAGACCGTCCACGACGTGACCTTCGTCGACCTCGACGGGGATGGAAACATTCAGACCTGGAACGAGACCGGCGGCAAACGCGGCAGCAGCGCCGCCCCGGGCGTCCGCATTATCTTTTCGGCCGGCAACGGCCCCTGGCAGACGCTCTACTATTTCAGCACCAACCTCGCCGACGGCGGCGTGACGCGGAGCGGCTTCCTCACCTTTTGCGGCAAGCTCGGCGTCGCCGACAGCTTCATCAAGAGCGCCTCCTACCTCCTGCACAGCGGCGGCTTCAACAAAGTGCGCGACTTCCTGCTCGAACACAGCGCCACGATCCTGCAGGACGACAGCGGCATCCCGCTCGTCTATTTCGATCCGAAGAAGTGGCGGCTGCAGCCGTTCGGCCGCTATGTGCCGCCGCTGTCGATCTTCCCCCGCGCCTACCAGCCGCGCATGGCGGAACTTTTCCGCAAGGCCACCCCGATCGAATTCGGGCTCGGCTACCGCTGGCGCAAGAATGAATCCAATCTGCTCCTCGCCCAGAAGCTCCAAACCGGGACGAGCGAGAGCGGATTAAGCGCCCATTAACTTCGCTCGCCAAAATCGGACTCCGGACGAGAAGCGCCGCGGCGCGCGGGTGGCGGCCGGCTTTGCCGGAGATTCGATTTTCCTGATCTGTTCCTGGTCCTTTGCCCTTTTGGCCCGGAGTCAAGGGGGAATGGGCATGGTTAACAGGGTGGCAGGGCGACCGTTAAAATGACATACTTTTCCGGCTCCAGTGGCACTCGTCGGGTGGGGGAATAGTGCCGAAATCGCCGCGAGCCATAGCGCCGCACGTTGCCCGTAGGCCGGCTGGTCCGCCGATGCCGCGCGCGCGCGATCTCGATGTGGAGCCCGACCCGCCGCGCCGGCGCGAACAGGTCCCGCCGCGAATCACTCCTGCACGGGTGACTGCACAGCCAATGCGGGCGGCTGCGGCGCAGGTAACCGCACCGCCGATGCGGGTGAGTGCGCCGCCGATGCGGATGACTGCACCGCCCACGCGGATGACTGCGCCGCCGATGCGGATAACTGCACCGCCCACGCGGACGACTGCGCCGCCGATGCGGATGACTGCACCGCCCACGCGGATGACTGCGCCACCCACGCGGATGACGGCGCCGCCGATGCGGGTGAATTGGGAAGAAAACCGCGGGCGCCCCAAACCGCCGCCGCGTCCGACTGCGCGACGAAGTCCGCTGCAGGCCATGCTCGAGCAGAGCATGCTGCAGATTTCAGTTGCCGCCGTGATCGCCGGGTCCCTGGGCTGGTCCTGGCTTATCTACAGCGAATTCCGCTCCCCGGTTCTGGTCGCTCCGGCCATCGCCGCGGTCGACCCGGCGGCAGTCGACGTTACGTCGAACGTCGTAAAATCCGCCGGCACCTCGGCCTATGCGCGCATCGAGCGTCCGTCGGCCTCGGGCACTGGGAACAGGCCCCCGAGCGGCGAGAGCGCCGCGAGCATCGTGGCGCGTGAGTGGAGCTTTTTTGAACCGAAGCACCTCGCCGAGGGCGCCCGCGCGGCGCTGCGCCAAGCAGCAAGAGAGCAGAGGATCGCGAAAGAATCGACGATCGCAAGAGAACTCGTTGCGGCGAAAGAGCCAAAAGTCGCAAAAGAGACTGCGGCAGCGAAAGAACCAAAGATCGCGAAAGAGCCGGCAGCAACGAAAGAGCCGAGGGTCGCAAAGGAAATCACGGTCGCGAAGGAAGCCGCGGTCGCGAAAGAGCCCGCCGCAGCGAAAGAAACTAGGATCGCAAAGGAAATCACGGTCGCGAAGGAAACCGCGGTCGCAAAAGAGCCCGCCGCAGCGAAAGAAACTAGGATCGCAAAGGAAATCACGGTCGCGAAGGAAGCCGCGATCGTCAAAGAGCCCGCGGCCGTGAAGGAAGCCGTAGTCGTCAAGGAAGCCGCGGCAGCGAAAGAGACGGCGAGGTCGCTGATCCATCTCGCGGCTCTCGAAACCGTCGCCCCGCAGTATCCGCCGCTGCACGCGCCGAGCGAGCCGGGGCCGTCGCGCATCCCGTTCATCGGCGCGAGGACAAGCCTCGTCGACTTCGAGACGGCTCCGTTCCCGTATCACGGTGCGGTCCCCGGATCGAACCGGCCATTCCTGAGTGCCGGCGAGGACGGTCACCGCGGCCACGCCAATTTCCGCGGCCGGGTGTTCTGGGAATCGCCGACCTTCAGCGACGACCGCGTGCTGCTGCACATCCCGCCCGGCTTCGATCCGAAGCGCCCCGCGGTCATGGTGGTGTTCTTCCACGGCCACGGCGCCAACCTCGCCCGCGACGTGCGCGACCGCCAGCAGGTGCCTGCGCAGCTCACGGCGGCCGGGACCAACGCCGTCCTGGTGGCCCCGCAGTTCGCGGTCAATGCCGCCGATTCCAGCGCCGGCAAATTCTGGGAGCCCAACGGGTTCAAGCGCTTCCTCGACGAGGCGGCGGTTAAGCTCGCGAACCTTTACGGCGACCAGCGCAGCACCGCCGCGTTCGCCAACATGCCGATCGTGATCGTGGCCTATAGCGGCGGCTTTGGCCCGACGCTCTCGGTCCTTGACCGCGGCGGCGTCCGATCGCGGGTGCGCGGCCTCGTGCTGCTCGATGCGCTCTACGGCGGCATCGACCGGTTCGCGGATTGGATCGCCAACAACCGTTCGACCTTTTTCGTGAGCTCGTACACGCCGCACACGGCCGGCCACAATGCCCATCTCGAGCACCTGCTGCGTCAGCGCGACGTGCCGTACGACTCGGAGCTCAGGCGCAGCCACTTGCGCGGCATGGTCGCGTTCCTCCCTGCCGGACCGATCTCGCACCGGGATTTCGTGAACCGCGCCTGGGCCGAAGCCCCGATCAAGGACGTGCTCCTGCGAATGGAAGACGTCGGTCCGCATTATGCGAACACGGAAACGACGGCGTCGCTTCCTGCTGCCGCCCTGGCGGGACGGCGCGACTGAAGCGCTGCTAGCCTAAGCACAATCGAGAACCGCACCCGTTCGCCGTGATGGTGCTGCCAGCGCAGAGGCACGCTCCGCCGTAAACCGGCGCCACCGCGCGGCATCGCCGCGTGCGTGCGGCGCGAGCGCCTGCCCCACATTCGGCAGGTGTTCCCGGAACCCGCCGTCGCATGCCTTGTTGATCCGAAGAAGGTCGCGCGGGCCACGGGAGGCCGTGTCGCCGCGTGCCGATCGGAACCGCGCGAGAAAGGTCATGCCCAACGCGCCCAGCCCCCCTGCCGCCGGCAGTGCCGCGCCCAAAACCAGCCGGAGAAATTTCCTTGTGGCGACCGCGTCGTCTGCGGCCTTGCCGGCGGTGTCGCGCGTCGCTTCGGCAAAGACCGTTCGCGCCCAAGACCCGCGGCACGCCAGCGCGCCGGTCGGCCTTGCGCTGCGGGTCAACGGCAACGAGCATCTCGTTCCGCTCGATATCCGCACCACGCTGCTCGACGCGCTGCGCGAGCACCTCGCACTGACAGGCTCCAAGAAGGGCTGCGACCACGGCCAGTGTGGCGCATGCACCGTGCTGGTCGACGGCCGGCGCGTGCTGTCCTGCCTCACGCTTGCCGCCTCGGCCGAAGGCCGCGACATCACGACGATCGAGGGTCTCGCCAAGCCGGACGGGCCGCTGCATCCGATGCAGCAGGCCTTCATCGACCATGACGCCTTTCAATGCGGCTACTGCACGCCCGGGCAGATCATGTCGGCCATCGGCTGCGTGCGCGAAGGGCACGCGGACAACGATGCCGACATCCGCGAATACATGAGCGGCAATCTGTGCCGGTGCGCCGCCTATCCGAACATCGTCGCCGCGATCCATCAGGCCAAAGGCCTGATGAAGGAGACGTGACATGCAGCCATTCGCATTCGACCATGTCTCGACGCTTGCCGGCGCGGTGCAGGCCGCCGCCCACACCGATGCGGCCTTTCTCGCCGGCGGCACCACGCTCATCGATCTGATGAAGCTCGACGTCATGCGGCCCGACGTCGTGATCGACATCAATCGGCTCGCCGATTCCGGCCTCGGCAAGATCGAGCGCACCAGCGACGGCATGCGGCTCGGCGCGCTGGTGCGAATGGCCGATGCCGCCGCGCACCCCGACATCCGCCGCGACTTTCCCATGATCGCGCAGTCGCTCGACCTCGCGGCGAGCGCGCAGCTGCGCAACATGGCGAGCCTCGGCGGCAACGTGCTCCAACGCACGCGCTGCACCTACTTCCGCGACGTGT
>Ga0228598_1000197_pt1 | contig 11064 bp, 13 predicted proteins | sample CZU4metagenome_FD_182726 | JGI IMG/M metagenome (GOLD analysis project Ga0228598, IMG submission 182726) | Spruce rhizosphere microbial communities from Bohemian Forest, Czech Republic - CZU4 | ecosystem: Host-associated > Plants > Roots > Rhizosphere | place: Czech Republic: South Bohemian... | reverse complement strand
GCGGTCGGTGAGAATCGCGACGTTGACCGCAGCCGGCAACCCAGCCTGGAGCTGCGGCAGCAGCTTCTTGATCCGGTCGACGACGCCGATAATGTTCGCGCCGGGCTGACGCTGAATGTTCACGATGACCGCAGGATCCAGATTCATCCACGCGGCCTGCATCACATTTTCGATTCCGTCCGTCACCGTGGCCACATCGGAGAGGCGCACTGGAGAACCATTTCGATAGGCGATAACGATGGGACGGTACTCGTCGCCCACCATCAATTGGTCGTTCGCGCCAATAGTGAACGACTGGCGGGGGCCATTCAGCGTTCCCTTGGCCTGGTCGACGTTGGCCGCAGCCAACGCGCTCCGGACATCTTCCAGGCTCAAGTCATACGATGCCAGCGCTGTGGGATTCGCCTGAATGCGTACCGCCGGCTTCTGCCCGCCGCTGATCGAGACCAGACCCACGCCTGTGACCTGCGAAATCTTCTGGGCCATGGCCGTATCCGCCAGGTCTTCGATCTGCGAAAGCGGCAGCGTCTTCGAAGTGAGCGCCAGCGTAAGGATCGGCGAGTCGGCCGGATTTACTTTGCTATAGATAGGCGGATTCGGCAGGTCCGTCGGCAGGTAGGTTTGAGCTGCGTTGATCGCAGCTTGCACCTGCTGCTCTTCAATGTCAATATTTTGATCGAGGGCGAACTGCAGCGTGATGACCGAACTGCCAAACGAACTGGTCGAGGTCATCTGACTGAGGCCGGGGACCTGGCCGAATTGCCGTTCGAGAGGCGCTGTCACCGACGATGCCATGACGTCGGGGTTGGCGCCGGGATAAAACGTCATCACCTGAATCGTCGGATAATCGACTTCCGGCAGGGCCGACACTGGAAGCTGCCGGTAAGCCACGATCCCCACCAGCATGATGGCAACCATCAGCAGCGCTGTGGCCACGGGCCGGATAATGAACAGACGCGACGGATTCATTTCGTTCCCGAATGCTGAGCGCTCGCAGCAGGATTGCCAGAGGAACTACCCGAACCACTGCCCGCCGCAGCTTGTTGCGGCTTGTTTACCGAGGGCGCTGCCGGACGCGTTTCGATCTTGCTTCCTTCTTGTAATTTGTCCTGGCCGTCGGTCACCACGACGTCGTTTGGCGAGACGCCGCTCGCGATCACCGAAACATTGTCTTGCGTGAAGGCAACGGTGACCGCCCGCACTTCGACTGTGTTGTCCGATTTCACTGCGAACACATATGTACCCTGTGGACCTCGCTGAATCGCGGCTGCCGGGATGGTCGTGCTATTTTTGCGGACGTTCAGCAGTAAGCGCGTATTCACGAATTGATTGGGCCAGAGCGCGTTGTCTTTGTTGTCAAAGACCGCTTTGAGGCGGGCCGTTCCGGTAGTCTGGTCGATTTGATTGTCGATGGTCAGCAGTTTCCCCGAAGCCAGTTTGGTTTGATCGTCGCGGCTGTACGCATCCACCTCGAGCGTGCCCTTGGCCATTTGCGGCGCGACGGCCGGGAGGCTGTCTTCTGGCAGGGTGAAAATAACTGCGATTGGCTGCAGCTGCGTAATCACGAACAAGGCGTTGGTGTCGGTGGCATGAACAATGTTGCCCGGATCAACCAGCCGCAAGCCAATCCGTCCGGCCACCGGTGATGTGATGTGGCAATACACAAGATTCAGCTTGGCACTGTCGATGGCCGCTTGATCGTTGCGCACGGTTCCGTCGAGTTGGTCTACCGTGGCTCCCTGCGTATCCACCTGCTGTTGGGACATAGCTCCTGAACTCTGGAGCAGTCCCTTGAAACGCTCGAAATTCAGCTTGGCATCGCGCAACTGGGCTTGATCTCTGAACAGTGCGGCTTGGGCCTGCTCCAGCGCAACCTGATAGGGCCGGGGATCGATGACCGCCAACAGGTCGCCTTTCTGGACATTCTGCCCTTCCTTGAAATTGACCTGCATCAGTTCACCATCGACCCGGCTCTTCACGCTGACGGTGTAGTAGGCATTCACCGAACCCAGACCCGTAAGGTAGTAGGGAACATCGTGGCGCTCGGCGGTTGCAACCGACACGGGAACAACGGGGACCACGTTCGCCCTGGCCAACCCAGGCTTGGGATCGCCACCACAACTTGAAGCCACAACCACTAACAAAAAGATAAGTGCTATCAATGGGTTGGCTAACTTTGGGAGTCGGCGGACTCGCTTGACCGACGGCGGATGGAAAGTAAAACTTTGCCTTTCCCCTGCCGACCTCGGTCTACCGGAAGCCGTTGTCATTCGCAAACCTCTTTCTGCCGGAAAAAATGATGACTTATCCATATTGTAAACTGGTTTGGTACCTAGGTTTGGACGCTGCAATCCCAATTCGGTTGCTGAATATTGCGTTTCGAACGGATGCGCACCTAACCAACAAACTACTGCGCTGATTTAATCTTATCGTTAAACAAAATAAGCACTTAAGACTTTACAAAAATTTACCTTCATTGACTCATCCTTACGCGTCTGGCCCACTCGGTAGAGATGTTGCTCGCAACCTCTCCACTGGCGCGACCTCAACTTCTCGCGTATATTGTTCGCCTCTACCCGGCAGGTCTTCCCAATGGCTGAAGCGAAAACCAAATCGGCGGTCACAATTCGTGACCTGCAGACCTTCGAAGACCTCAAGCAGGTGGATGAGGTCGAAAGGGAAGTGTGGGGCCTGTCCGACATCGACACCACGCCGCTCACTCTGGTCATTGCAACCAAAGAGGCAGGAAGCATCTGGGTCGGCGCATTCGACGGCACGAAACTCGTCGGATTCGCCTTCGGCTTTCTAGGTTTAGAGGGCGGTCGTTTGATTGTGCACTCCCACATGCTGGCAGTGCGCGAACCCTACCGGAATTTGGACCTCGCCTATAACCTGAAGTTGGCACAGCGCGAACGGGCATTGGCGATACGCATTGACGATGGGCGAGCCGATAGTCGAACGAGTGACATTCGCATCAGCGAAATGACCTGGACCTTTGATCCCCTTCAGAGCAGGAACGCGCATCTGAATTTCACGAAACTGGGAGTGGTCTCGGAGAGTTACAAAGTTGATTTTTACGGTCCGGAAACTTCCAGCGTTCTGCACCGCAATGGTACCGATCGGCTATGGGTCACATGGCCGCTGTCGAGTCGCCGCGTGAGCGACCGGCTGCAAGGCAAAGATAATCGCGCTGAAGTCCTCGACGCACTTTCTACCCTGACTCCTTTGATTCACTTTAATGGTGATGGCAAGCCGGCCCGCACTGACCTCGCTGCCGCGTTGAATCGCCAGAGAATTGCGATTGAAATTCCGAGCGACATCGTCGAGGTCGAACGAAAAGATCCTGCGCTGGCTTGGGAGTGGCGCCTGCAAACCCGATGGGCCTTCACCGAAGCGTTGAACGCCGGTTTCTCCGTCGCCGAATTTTGCCGCACCGTCCGAGGCCAACAGGGGCCGGGCGTCTATCTGCTCGAAAAAGCGAAAGTCGAAGACTACGTACCTGAGTTGAAACGGAAACCAGCTAATGGTCGCTGATCTCCTACCCTTTGTCATCCTGAGCGTAGCGCGTCGGTTCGCAAAGCGAGCCGACTGCGGGGAGTCGAAGGACCGTTACAAAGCAAATCAGTCCACGATGATTCAAGGCGTTTTGTCGTTGGACTTCTCAAGGCCTCATGTCGATGGCGTAGCATGAGAAGCAGCGCCACATGCCCGCCTCCGGCTCCAATACGATCATTCTCTACGACGGCGTCTGCGGCCTCTGTAACCGGCTGGTTCAGTTCCTCCTGAACCGCGATTCGCGCGACCGCTTCCGTTTCGCCTCTTTGCAAAGTAAATTTGCGGCTGACATACTTCGACGCCACAACGCCTCTCCAGACGATCTCGACACCATGTACGTGGTGCTGAACTACGAGCTGCCGGGAGAGCGGATTGCATCGCGGTCTGACGCAGCCGTTGTAGCTTTCCGGGAGTTGGGCGGAGGATGGGCTGCGCTAGGTACTGCCCTGCAGGCATTGCCTGGGTGGATGCGAAACTGGGGCTACAATCTGGTCGCGCGAAACCGTTACCGAATCTTTGGCAAGTACGATTCCTGCCCGAACCCTTCGGAAAAAGACCGGAATAAGTTTCTCGACTAGCAGTAGGTGCGCGAACGGATGGGCCTTTTCGGGCTCTTGCGGTTACAGACAAAACTTCTTATCCGCTGTAAAATGCCATCCGACTTAGCTTTGCCCAGTCCATACCCGCGAGGAACTATCAATGGCGGAAAAGGCCTCGACCTCCACTCCCGACACCAACATCGACTCGGTCCTGCAGGAACAACGCAGGTTTGAGCCTCCGGAGGATTTCCGCAAGCAAGCTCACATCAGGAGTCTGGAAGACTACGAGCGCATTTATCGCGAGTCGGTGGAGCATCCCGAAAAGTTCTGGGCGGGCATCGCGGAGGAATTACATTGGTTCAAGAAGTGGGACAAGGTTTTGGAATGGAATAATCCCTGGGTGAAGTGGTTCGTCGGCGGCCAGATCAATATTTCCTACAACTGCCTCGACCGCCATGTCCAAACTTGGCGCAAGAATAAAGCCGCGCTGATCTGGGAAAGCGAACCTGGCGAAGTGCGAACGCTGACCTATCAGCAACTGCATCGCGAGGTGCAGAAGTTCGCCAATGTCTTGAAGTCGCTCGGAGTGAAGAAAGGCGACCGCGTCGCAATCTACATGGGCATGACTCCAGAGCTTCCCATCGCGATGCTCGCTTGCGCGCGCATTGGAGCCCCGCACACGGTAGTTTTCGGAGGATTTGCCGCGAATGCGCTAGTCGACCGCATTCACGATTCGCAAGCCGTAGCTGTGATCACGCAGGACGGTTCCTATCGCCGGGGCGCCGAAGTCAAACTATTTCCCGCCGTCGAAGAGGCGCTGAAGTCGTGTCCTTCGGTGAAGTACGTCGTCGTCTATAAGCGCACCGGTTCGCCAATCCATTTGCAGCCTGGGCGCGATCACTGGTGGCACGAATTGATGGCTTCCGTCTCCGACGAATGTCCAGCCGAGCCACTAGACGCCGAGCACCCGCTCTACATTCTTTACACTTCAGGCACGACCGGAAAACCTAAGGGCGTCGTGCACACTACCGGCGGCTATTCCGTCGGCACTTACATCACGACAAAGTGGGTATTCGATCTCAAAGAAGAAGACACGTACTGGTGCACGGCCGACATCGGATGGGTCACCGGCCACAGCTATATCGTCTACGGGCCGTTGCAAAACGGCGCCACCACCGTCATGTATGAAGGCGCTCCCAACTGCCCCGAGCCTGATCGTTTCTGGAGCATCATCGACCGGCATCAGGTAAGCATTCTCTATACTGCGCCAACTGCCATTCGCACGTTCGTCAAGTGGGGCGAACAGTGGCCAAGAAAACACAAGCTCGATAGTCTGCGGTTGCTGGGCACGGTCGGTGAGCCGATCAATCCCGAGGCCTGGATGTGGTATCGCGAAGTCATCGGCCACGAAAACTGCCCTATCGTCGACACCTGGTGGCAGACTGAAACCGGTCACATCATGATCTCGCCCATCCCCGGCGCGGTGGGAGCCAAGCCCGGTTCGGCCACACGTCCGTTCCCGGGAGTCGTGCCCGAAGTTGTCGACATGCACGGCAAACCCGTGCCCGACGGTTCGGGAGGATTTCTGATTCTCCGCCAGCCGTGGCCGGGCATGTTGCGAACCATCTATGGCGATCCCGACCGCTACGTGAAGCAGTACTGGTCACAGATTCCGGGCGCGTACTTCACCGGCGACGGCGCGCGCAAAGATAAAGACGGCTATTTCTGGATCATGGGCCGCGTCGACGACGTCATCAACGTCTCCGGACATCGGCTCAGCACCATGGAAGTAGAATCCGCGCTGGTTGCGCATGAAGCCGTCGCGGAAGCGGCTGTGGTCGGCCGTCCAGATGAGCTAAAAGGGCAAGCCATCTCGGCATTCGTTACCCTTCAACAAGGACGCGCAGCCACTCCGGAGTTGAAAGAAGAGCTGCGGCGCTGGGTCGCGAAAGAAATTGGAGCGATGGCGAAGCCCGATGACATCCGCTTCACAGACATGCTGCCCAAGACACGCAGCGGAAAAATCATGCGCCGTCTGCTGCGCGAACTGGCCACCAACGGCGAAGTCAAAGGCGACATCACGACGCTCGAAGATTTCAACGTAATCTCAAAGCTGACAGAGAGCGAAGAAGCGTAACGGAGAACTGAGAACAGAGAACTGAGAACAAGCAACTGACATCTGATCTTCAGTCTTACGCCGACGCCGCCTCGTGCCACACACCTCGATCCCAACCTTTAAGCGTCGACCGCTCCCCGTGCTCGAACGCACACAAGCTGGCCATACCCGCGGATATCTCGTCTTCCGCCAGCGCCTGTCCGATCAGCTCTTTTGAGCTTCCGCCAGCTTGCTCCAGCATGGTTCGCGCCACTACGCGCACCATGTCGTCCGAGGAAGCCAGCGCCCGAATCAGTTCGCGCCCGGCAGATTCCTGGCCAAACTGTGCCCAGACCATCCCGCATAAAACCAAGTAGTTCGTATCCATAAATGCCTCCCCGTGCCAACCACCAATTCGAGTCTTACTTATAGAAGCGACAAACTTGACACGAAGGTGTCAACTTATTGTGAAAATCCCCTGACAAACGAATCACAAAAACTGTAGGCTGACGAGTTTTCTATGCGGATGGCGTGACCAGCCGCCCCTCACCTTCGTAACTCGCCGAACGGTAAAGCCGCGAACTACTCTTCTCGGCAGGGGTTTACACCGACATGATCAACAAACTCTCGAACTCACTCTTGATCCTGGCAATCGGAGGCCTGATGTTTACCGGCTCCGCCATTGCCCAAACCACAACCACCTCGGGCGCCGGAGCGGGCGTTGTCGATCCCGGCCATCCTCGGGTCAATCAGGTAAACGGCCGCGAAGCCAACCAGCAGAATCGCATTGCCAACGGCGTCAAGAACGGATCCTTGACCCCGAAGCAGACCAGCAATCTGGAAAACCGCGAAGCCAGCGTGCAAAACCGCGAGAAGAAAGACATGGCAGCGCACAACGGACATCTGACTAAAGCTGAGCAAAACGGGATCAATCGTCAGCAGAATCGGATCAGCAAGAGTATCTATAAGGATAAGCACAAATAAGCTTTCCCTGGTGATTTGCAAATGTGGGCGCGGGCATCCGCGCCCGTGCGATACCGGGAAGGATTGCCTTCAAGCGCTGAGGACTTCCTTCGACACCGGCACCGCCGGAACCCTCAGCACGAGCAGCCCGCCGATAACTGCGAGCGCAGCCATGAGTCCCAATCCATACGAAAACGTTCCCATCCGACTGTTCAAATAACCGAATAAGTAAGGACCGGCAAAGCCCGCCACGCTCCCAACTGCGTTCACCATTCCCACACCTGCAGCGGCAGCCGATTCGCTGAGAATCTCGGTTGGCATCGCCCAGAACACAGGCAGAAAAGCTTCCGTGCTGCACAAGATAGTAAAAAGCGTCATTGTTATTCCCATCGACGCCGGTAGCGTGATCAGCCCAACTAACGTCAACGCCGCTACGAACAGCGGAACCGCCGAATGCCAGCGCCGCTCGCCAGTCTTGTCCGAATGCCATCCGCTGATCAACATGACGACCAACCCCACCAGGTAAGGGACGCTGCCGAGCAGGCCAACCCGCATGTCCGAGAATCCCGACTGCCGCTTCAGCATGGTGGGCATCCAGAAGATAAAAGTGTAGAAGACGAAATATTGAAGAAACGCCACCGAGGACAGCAGCAGAATTGGACGCGAGCGCAATGCCTGCCAGACGCTGATCGGCCGTTCGCTGACCGGCTTTTCTTCCTCCAATTTTTGTTCAATCCACCGGCGCTGCTCCGGGGCCAGCCAGACTGCTTCCCTCGGCCAGTCGGTCAGATAGAAGTACGCGACCACCCCGAGAAGAACTGCCGGCATGCCCTCGAGGAGAAACATCCAACGCCAGCCGTCCACTCCTAACCAGGGATGCCCGAGAATCCATCCTGCGAGCGGCGACCCTACGATGAATGACAGCGGAATGGCCGCCATGAAATTGCTTCCGGCTTTGGCGCGGTCCTCGCGAATGAACCAGTGACTCAGGTACACAACGACGCCGGGGAAAAACGCGGCCTCCGCCGCGCCCAAAAGCAATCGCGCCCCGTAGAGTTGACCCGGGGTATGGACCAGCCCGGTCAGCGCGGTCAACGATCCCCACGCAATCAAGATCGAAGTAATGCAACGGCGCGCGCTCCAGCGTTCAACCATGAGCGCACCTGGAATCTGCAACGCCACATAGCTGACGAAAAAAATGCCAGCGCCCAAACCGAATACCCGGTCGTTGAACCCGAGCGTTCGCGACATCCCGATAGCGGCGTAGGCTACGCTCGTGCGGTCAAGGTAATTGGTGATGTAGAGGATAAAAAGAAACGGAAGCAGACGCAGGGCAATCTGATGGCGAGTATGATCCGCAAGCTTGACGTCAGCCGCAGTTGACGCAACTGGAGCCACTGCCATTCATTTGCCTCCGGCGATAATCCCGTCGGCCCAGGCGCCCGGCCCGGGCGCCGAGCAAAGCTGCGGCACGGTTCTAGCTAGGATTTCGGACTGTAATCTACTCTCCCAAGCCAAGCATCACAACCGGCAGCGTCGGCGCGGACGAGCCCCCCTCGGGCTCTACCGTGATGGCGAAAGCCTTGGCCTGCACGCCCGGCGGGAGCGGTGGTTCGACCACGACCGCGCTTCCATGCGCATCCGGCTTGAACACTCCCGCAGGAATCGGAGCGCCGCTGGTAGGAATCAACCACAGCTCGTAAGCTTTCAGCGGCGGCAGCGCCTGCAAATTGCTAGCCAGGAAAATCAGACTTGACCGGTCGCGAACATAAATGGCTTTGCCTTGCGGTTGCGGCGGAGTCTTGGCCGCGACCAGAGTCACCCGCATCGCATCCGTCGCGGTCAGAGTCGAGACGACATCGCGAGCCCGCTGCAGCTCTGCCATCTGCTGGGCGCTCTGGTCTTGCAAACTAGCGATCGTTCTTTGGAGGTTCGAGTTCTGCAACCACAGCGCAACCAGTCCCACTGCCAACGCGCCAGCGGCGACCCAGGGCACAACCATCCACCAACTCCGCTTTGCGCTAACGGCAGCCCGGCGCGGTTCACGCGCTACCGCCTCGATCAGACGCTGGCGCGCCCGTCGCGGCGGCACCGGACCCGCCGTCGACAAAGCCATCAACGCCATGTCCCCGCGCAATTGCTCGAGCTCACGACGGCAACCGGCGCATCCTTCCAAATGCTTCTCCAGCGCGACGCGCTCCTCACCCTGCAACGTCCCGAGGGCGTAGAGTGCGAGATCCTCCGCGAATTGTTCGTGTAGGCTCATGTTGCAAAGGCCTTGCGCAAGGCCAGCAATCCGGATCGAATGCGAGTCTTGATGGTTCCCAACGGCTCTCCTGTCTTCTCCGAAATCTCGCTGTGAGACAGACCCTCGAAGTAGGCCATCTCGAGCGCCTGTCGCTGAGGAGAAGGCATCGCGCCCAGCGTGCCCCGAACTTTCTCCATGGCCCGCGCCCGCTCCGCATCGCCAGCCATATCGGGTTCGACCGCAACCACTACATCCGCGATATCCGTCTCCGGACGCCGTTTGCGCAGCCCATCAATTGCCCGATGCCGCGCGATCACCGCCAGCCACGGCCCCAGGCTGCCACGGCTCGAATCGAACAGCCCCGGATTGCGCCACAACTGCATGAACACTTCCTGCAACACGTCCTCAGCCGCGCCGGTATCGCCGAGCACGCGCAGGGCGACCGAGTAGACGACGGCCGAATAGCGGTCATACAAAGCCGCCATCCCACTTTCGTCACCCGAGCGGATCGCCGCCAGCACCGCCGCGTCGGTCCGATCTCCTTTGAACTCAGCGCCAGACAATCAGGGGGATCTCTTTCCACTTGAAGTACGGATCGCAAGCCCAAGCCGGATTGCAGGAATCCGACCGGGTCGATCCGCTTTCGTTACCGACACTTACTCAAGCGTGGAGCGCAAAAAGCGAACCGCGAAACCATAGCAGTAATGTCGATCTTCGACAAGCGGGCGGGATGGCAGTCTGGGATGCTGGATTCGACAGGGTATGCTCTTGGCATTGGCCCACGTGCGAGGGCGCTCGCGCGACAGTGTGGCCGGAGGCCTAGTTATGACTGCACATATTCTGGTGCATAAAAAGCTTGAAAAAAGACTCTCGTTTCCGCCCAAGATCCAGAAAACAAAGGATCGGAAATTCTTCCTCCCGCTAGATCTATGGTTCTAAAGGTAGTTAGAGGCAAAATCTTGGAAACATGGGAGTTACAAGGCTCGGCAATGGCCTGCGGTGCCATTTTGGAACTGCCGATGGCAGGTGCCGTGGTGCGATTGTCGAAGAATGCGATTATCTTGCAGATAACATCCACGTTCAAATATTATCGCGAATGACAGATGGGTTCAAGAAGAAAATGGATGGGCTGTCGGCTCAGTTCCAAAATGGGAATGTCGCCGTCTGAACGCCGGTCAACGGTTGTAACCCCGATGTTACGCCAACAATGGGCCACCGTCCCGCAGGTCCTAGCGACACAGTCGCTTACCGAAAAACCAGAAGTCGGCGCTGAAGCCAAATCCGAAGATCAGTAGTGGAGCCCTATTACGACTTTCCACTCCGGGCCGATGAGCGAAACGGGATCCCACAGCCAAAGAGCTGGGCCCCCTTCATGTGCCTATTGTCCCTATGAGCGTCAAGGTCCCAGTGGCACGATCGATGCTGTACATCGAGACGCTGTTCGAGCCGGAATTCGTCACATACGCGAACTTTCCGGATGGATGCATGGCTATCGAGGTAGGAGATAGCTCCGTAGCTATCGTTCCTAGGGGTGTTAAGCCCCCGGTCGTGGCGTCGATGGTGTACATCGAGACGCTACCGTCAGTGTCATGCCCCGTCAAATTTGCCACGTAGGCGAACTTGCCCGTAGGATCCACAGCTACGGAGACAGGGTCTGCTCCTGT
>Ga0228598_1000196_pt1 | contig 11085 bp, 5 predicted proteins | sample CZU4metagenome_FD_182726 | JGI IMG/M metagenome (GOLD analysis project Ga0228598, IMG submission 182726) | Spruce rhizosphere microbial communities from Bohemian Forest, Czech Republic - CZU4 | ecosystem: Host-associated > Plants > Roots > Rhizosphere | place: Czech Republic: South Bohemian... | reverse complement strand
GTCCTCCAGCAAAACCGAATCGGGGCCGCATCCGTCAGCCCCGCAGGTAAAGCTATAGAGTAGAGTTTCCTCGCCAGCGGAATCCAACCTGAACGCGGTTCCGCCGCCATACTCGCCCCCTGCGTCGGTTACCCCGTAGAGGTTGCCGGAGTGATCTCGAATTACACCTGTATAAGCATATGCGCCGTCCCCGTCTCCGTCCGGCGGCCCCGCGAAGCTGTGCAGAATCCTCTCACTGCCTTTTGCGTTCAGCTTGAACACCGTTCCATAGCCACCGGATGCGCCACCCAGATAAGTTGTGCCATAAACGTTCCCGGTCGAGTCCCCAGTCAAGAGAGTTTCGGGAAAGTACCCGTCTGGGACCCCAGCAAATTTGTGCAACACAATCTCCTTCTTGCCCGCTTCGTCCAGCTTGAACACGACACCGCAACCCTCCCCGTCCGTGCAGATGTCGTTATTGATCTTGCCCCCATAGACCGTGGTCCCATAGAGATTTCCGGCTGCGTCGCGCAGCAAACCGGCAAGGGGAGCCCTACCGTTCGCACCGCTAAAGCTGTATTGCCAGAGCACCTTACCAGTCTTGCTCATCTTGAACGCGGTTCCGCAGCCGAAATTCTCGCACTTGCCGGACCCGCCCTCGCCAGTGGTGCCGTAAATGTTGCCCGCTGCGTCGAGGACTAGCTGGCCAATGGGGTTGACGCCGTCGCTACCCTTGAACGTGTGCAGCACCTTGAACTTCGTCGCCTGCGTCTGAGCGGGAGCAATCGCTGACGCAAGCGAGAGCGTCACGAAGATCACAAAAATCGACTTGGCCGCGAAGCCGGACTTCTTAGATCGCATGGTTCGTTACCTCTATTTCAAGCAGTGGGCCGGAGAGGAGGGAGAAGCGGGTCAAGCGGCATCCTGCGCGGAGACTATAGCATGAATTCACGTTTACGCTGGGGGTCTACAGCGGTGGGCGCGGCGCTGGGGACTGCAGATTCCTCGCTGCGCTCGGAATGATAAAAATAGATTTGATAAATGACAAGGCGTCACACTTAGCCCCGAGCTCACGCTACTCCCAAGAACCAGACCGCAAAGTTTTTCATCTTTTATTAACGCGCCAGGCGTTGACTTCCCCACCCAGCCGACGGATAATTTCGAGCGCGCGTGTGGGAGGATTTATGAAGCGCTCTCTCCGGCCCCGCAAGACTGCTACCCTTCCCGAATCTATTCAACGACAACTCAATATGTATGCCCTTGCCGCCAGTGCGGCTGGAGTTGGAATCCTGGCCTTGGCCCTGCCCGCCGAAGCCGAGATCGTTTACACGCCCGCCCACCACAAAATTACCCATGGTGGCAGTTTCAAGATCGATCTCAACCATGACGGCATCACCGATTTCACATTAATAAACACCTTCTCGACCACCACTTCTACTTTTCGCTCCAATCTCTCAGTGAGGCCTGCGGCAGGCAATGGCGCCGAAGGTTGGACGGGCGTCCGTCCCTACGCCTCTGCGCTCAAGCTTGGCGGTGGGATCGGCCCGGCGCACTACTTCCCCGGAAAACAGATGGCTTCCGTCAACGTCGGCCCGGCAGCGGTCTACTACGTGGGCAGTTGGGTGAATGTGAAGGACCGTTACCTCGGGCTGCGCTTCAAGATCAAAGGGGAAACCCATTACGGTTGGGCCCGGCTTAGTGTTCAAGTGCAGAATCACACCGTAGTGGGTACCTTGACCGGCTACGCTTACGAAACCATCGCGGGAAAGCCGATCAAAGCTGGCCAGACTAAAGAGGAAGACGCTGCAACCATTCAACCCGCGAGCCTCGGCCACTTGGCGCGAGGCGCAAGTGCGCTATCGGCATGGCGCGGGAAAGAACGCCTGGAAGCGTTTCAGCGCAGGCAATACACCGAGTGAAGTTGTTGCCATCGCGTTTATGCTTCCAGTTCAAGAGGTGTTTATGCAATCCGAACAAAAATTAACGATCTGGGCTCGCCAACTGGCCATCCTTTCGCTTCTTCTGATATTGGCTCCTGCAGGCTGGGCCGGGAGCAAATACAAGGTCCTGTACAACTTCAAAGGCGGAAACGACGGAATTGATCCCCACGGCAACCTGGTCTTTGACGCAGTGGGAAATCTTTACGGCACAACTGCCCAAGGCGGCGGCACGAGCGCCTGCCACGGCCAGTACGAGGGCTGCGGCATTGTCTTCCAATTGGTACCCCAGTCCAGCGGAGACTGGAAAGAGAGCATCCTCTACAGCTTTTCCAACGGATCGACCGGAGGCGTTGGCCTGGAGGGCGATCTCGTTCTTGACGCGGCGGGAAATGTTTATGGCACTGCGTATTGGGGTGGCAGCGATTTTGAGGGTACGGTGTTTGAGTTGATACACGGCTCCAGCGGCTGGACCGAGAAAACCATTTATGCCTTTTGCCCCTCGGGATGCGCTGACGGAGGGTCACCCGCCTCGGGCGTGATTTTCGATGACGCTGGCAATCTCTACGGAACGGCGACCGCAGGCGGCGCGGACGGCGGCGGTGTGATTTTCAAATTGGTTCCGAGCAAGGGAACATGGACCGAGAGCGTGCTTTACAGCTTCTGTACGCACAACACTTGCGGAGGCGGATGGTATCCCTGGGGATTAACCCCAACCGCGAACAACGCCTTCTACAGTACGACCACCTACGGCGGCAATTTTGTCTGGCCGTGCGTTCCCGGCGACGGCTGCGGAGCCGTCTTCAAATTCGACCCTAAGTCCGGCGACTATACCGCCTTGCATCGCTTTGATGGACGCGACGGCGCCTTCCCCAATTCCGCCGTGGTCGTGGACAGGCAGGACAATGTCTACGGCACGACCGTCAACGACGGCGCTTTTGGATGCGGCACGGTGTTTCAATTGTCCCCCAAGGACCAGGGCGGCTGGACATATAACGTCCTTTACAATCTCCGCGTCACTGCGACCGCGGGTTCGATGGCAACCGACTCGGCAGGCAATCTTTACGTCGCCAGTTCCGGAATCGTGGGCGGGACCTGTCAACAGCAAGCCAGCGGCGAAATATTTAAGCTGGCGCCAAGTAAGCAGGGCCATTGGCAATACAGCGCCATCCACACCTTCGGCAGCCCGGCACAGCCGGGCAGCGGCCTGATCTTCGATAAGCAAGGGAATCTCTACGGAACCGCCGCCACGGGAGGAGCGTACGGCTACGGCTTCGTATTCGAGATCACCCCATGAATTAGAGGCGGCTGAGGTCTATTACCAGCGTCATATGATTCAGCTTGTTGGCTCTGGTCGGTATGCTTGACCCGGCATAATCTGGAACCGTGCTGTCCTCTATCCTTCCCTCGAAAGATAAGTTAGTCGACTCTGCGGACGCTGCGCAATGCCCCGGTCCGCGTCCCGATCCTCTTTGCCTTGGCAGCGTTCCTAGTGGGCTATGGTTGTAGCGCCTATGCTGTGCGGGTGTCTGACCTATTCGCGCACCGCGGGGAAGGGATTTACTGTGTCCAAAATTGCCAAGGGGCGTACGAGTCGTGGTACAGGCACAACCAGGAGGCGGCGACCCACACTGACACGTTGCGTCAATTCGTGGTACTCAGCTTTCCAGCCGCCATGACGCTGGCCATCATTTTCGCCATGAGTCTGGGCTGGCTGCCGAATATCAGAATCCGTCGATTGGTGCCCGCTCTCGGGCTTATATATTGTTGCAGCATCGCTGCCGCACTGCTAGGAATGCTTTCGCTCGTCCTCTCTCTGTCGGGAATCACGCTCCCACTCGGAATCGTCTTTGGGCTGCTCGCGGGTGCCGTCTATCTTTACTCCCTGGTATCGGCTCGTGCAGTCCTGGCGGAAAAAGATCCCGATCCACGAAGCGGCGACAATGGCAGTATCTTTGTCGTGCTCTTCCTGTCCGGTCCTTTCGGATTAATCATTGGAGCGGCGCTGCATCAAGTTTTCCCCACATTCATCCTGTCCTACGGCGTACACGTAGCCTTGGGCGCGACTTTTGGAGCTTCCTTAGCGTCACCTCAGGTTTCACCTCAGCCGCCGCCCATCCGTCCTCGTGTCTTGACCACCCAGCACGCCACAATCGAGCGCCTGGTTCTGGCCCTGGGGGCACAGGTCGCGGTTAGCGCCATCACGATGTTCCAGCGCGCTTCCCGCCCACTCCTGCCGGGCAGCCCCACCACCAACTTCATTGCTCCGTTCATTCTTACTCAGCTGCCATTCGTGATTCTCATTTGTCTTCTGTTAACACAGCCCGGCCGTCGTGCCTTCACGTTCCTCACTGCGATGCTGGCGTTCGGCCTCATCGAAACCTTCTTCAACCCCACGGTCGTGCTTTCCTACCGTCAGATTTATCTGGATCACCCGATCGGACTGATGTGGCCGGCGTTTTCTGGGTTGATCTACATCGTTACCGGCGTACTGGCGTACATGGTCATTCAGAAAACCGGACTCAGGCCCAGGCTTTGGGCCGTGACTCTCAGCATGCTAGGGATGTTTTGCTACTTCATCTTCATCGAGCAAATCACTCCGCATCTGAATAGTCTTTGGCAATAGGGAATCAAGGCCCACGAAAAACGTTCGCGCAGGGCCGACTTCTTTTTTTCCTCGTGTCCCTAAGCCTGCCCTGATCGCGCTGACTTATTCGCTCCCATAATTCCCGCCTCGGGACAAATCCAAAAAGAAAGACCCGCTCGTCACAGACGTCCGAACCCACGCGGTGCTATAAGAAACTGTCTCCCGTCGAGGCTGGACTCACCTTCGTCCTGATTGATTGCAGGTGACGTCCCATGCCGCGCAGTTTTTATCGTGCTTCGCTCATCTTCTTTTCTTTACTCACTATTTCTGTGTCCGCGCAGGACACGGGCGCGATTCGTGGCACCGTGAGCGACTCCACCGGGCGGCGCATTGTCGATGCCTCCATCGCTTTGGTGGATTCCGCTCAGGACTTCACCTACTTCGTCACCAGCGATGCCGAGGGAAAATTCGTCTTCGAGTTCCTGCCGCCCGGCGATTACCTGGCGCGCGCCGTCGCCCCGGACATGTCCCCACAAATCACTCCCAGCCTGCACGTAAACGCGGGCGGAACCACCCAACTCGAGTTCACGTTGCAGGTCGGCGGAGCCAAAGAAATGGTCACGGTTTCCGGCGACCCTCCCTTAGTCGAAACTCAATCTAACGCCGTCTCTTCGATGGTCGACAAACGCGCGATTGAAGAATTGCCCCTCGACGGACGCCGCTTCACCGACCTCGCCCTGCTCACGCCCGGAGTGACGCAAGATCCGCGCGGGCTGACTTCCGGTTCGAACGGCGACTTGGCTTTCGGCGGCATTCGCGGATATCAGTCCAGCTACCTCGTCGACGGCGCCGACAACAACAACGCATTCTTCGCCCAGGCCCGCGGCCGCTACCGCGCTCCGTACCAGTTCTCTGAAGAAGTTGTCGAAGAGTTTCGGGTTTCGTCAAATACCTACGGCGCAGACCTGGGACGAGCCGGCGGCGCGGTTATAAATGTGATCACGAAATCCGGCTCGAATCAGCTTCACGGGACCGACTTTTATTTCATTCGAGACAGTGCATTCGGCGCGACCCAGCCCGACCTCGATTTCAAACCGCACTCGCAGCAACAGCAATTCGGATTCACCCTGGGCGGTCCGCTGCATCGCAACCGCATCTTCTTTTATGGCGGATTCGATCAGCACATCTTTCACGTGCCTGCGGTAGTCCGCTTTCTGGATGGCAGCGCGCAGGTTGTTCCCCAAGCCGGACAGGAGCCATTGCACGCCGGAGACTACGAACCCAGCGATCAGGCAATTGTGTTCGTTGCAGCCGCCCAGCTGTCCACGCTCGCCGGTCAGTTCCCTTCCACCATGACCGGCAATGCCGGATTCTTCAAGTTGGACTTCACGCTCACCCCGCACGAATCGCTTTCCACGCGCCTCAGCACTTCTCGCTACTCCGGGCTGAACAATGTTTTTCTCGATCCCTCCAGTCCGCTCACCACCAACGCCATCAGCGAAAACGGGCAGGAACAGGTGAACACGGAAACCGGATCGGCCGCCCTGACCAGTACCCTTTCCTGGCGGCTGATCAGCCATTTGCGCGCCCAATTCTCCCGAGATCTGCAGCAATCGAGCACCAATGCGACGATCCCTCTGACCGTAGTCCGCAGCATCATCGACGGCTTCGGACGCTCCAATCTTCTGCCACGCCAAACTCGCGAGCATCGCCTCCAGCTCGCCGAGACCATAAGCCTGGAAGGCAAACGAAACTCGTGGAAGCTCGGCGACGCCCTGCTCACCTGGATCTACAACTATTTTCCCGCGCAGTCCGGAGGGGAATACATTTTCGATCAGATTAAAGTCGACCCGTTTACTTTCGAACCGCAGGAAGCAGGCTTGCAGCTCACGCCGCTGCGCGCCTACGCGCACGATGTCCCGAAGTACTACATTCAGAATTTCGGCAACCAGTCGAGCCATCCCGACACCAATGAATATTCCGGCTTCCTCCAGGACACGATCCGCGCCACCAGTCACCTTGCCATCAGCATCGGAGCGCGTTACGACCTGCAGACCTTCACCAAGAAAGGATTGCTGACCAATCCCCTGTGGCCGGACTCCGGCAAGATTCCTTACAACCCGAACAACTATGCTCCGCGCGTCGGAATCGCATACTCGCTCGGGAACGAGCGCCCGCTGGTCGTGCGCGCTGGATACGGCTGGTTCTACACTCGCATTCCGCAGATTTATACTTCCACGGTTGCCACCGACAATGGATACGGCTCTGCCAATCTGTTTCTTGAAAATTCCAACTACTACGATCATCAGATCTTTCCGCAATATCCGAATCCGCTGGTGAACTGCCCGCTCAGTGCGACTTCCTGCACCTTGCCGTCCAGCCTCGCTCAATACGCGCAAGCCGGAGTCTCCGCCTTCTCGCCCAACTTCAAGACGCCGAAAGTCGAACAGGCAAGCCTCGGTCTCGAGCGAGAGGTGGCCCACCGTTTAGCCGTTGGCGTTTCGTACATGTATGTCCATGGAGTCGACCTCATCCGCGCGCGCGACGTCAACCTGCCGCCGCCCGTAAATGTCGAGTATCCGGTGTACGACAGCACGGGCACAAACTTCCTTGGCACCTACTACGACGTGCAGTCGTTTTCTACCTGGCAGCTGACTTCCTCTTTCACCTGTCCGTACCCGCCCTGCATCAATCCCCTCGCCCGTCCCATCCCGCAACTCGGCGCCATCGACGTTTTCGAGAGTGCCGCATCCAGCGTCTACAACGGCATGACCGTCTCCATCCACCGCCAGATGACCAGCGGGCTCTACATCCGCCTCGCCTACACGTTCGCCAAAGCCATCGACGACGGCCAGGACGCGTTAGTCGCGGGCGTCCCCGCCGTCGTGCAGAATTCCTACAACACCGCTGCTGAACGAGGCCTGAGCGTAACCGACCAACGTCACCGCCTCATGTTCGCCTGGATCGCCGACCCCAAGCCTTTCGGCCGCGAACAGCCTGTGATGGAGAAAATGTTCAACGACTGGAAGCTCGCCGGAGTCCTCACCTACGGCAGCGGACGCCCCGAGAACGTAATGGTTTCGGGCGATCCCAACCAAGACGACAACGACACCAACGACCGCCTTCCGGGCGTGGGCCGCGATTCCTTCATCGGACCCGATTACGCCACCACCGACCTGCGCTTGACTCGCCGCCTGTTTATGCGCGAGCGCCTGAAGCTGGACTTGATCCTCGAATCCTTCAACCTGCTCAATCGCGACAATAAGCGCGTTCTGATCACCGAAGACGGCATGGAGACCGACACCGCCTACTTCGAAAAGATCAGCAACGAAATCGGAGTGAATTACTATCCCGGCCATTTCCAGATTCCCAGCAACCCCTTGCAACCCACTAGTTCGTTTTCTCCCAGGCAAGTGCAGCTAGCCTTGAAAATGACCTTCTGAGCAAGCTCACACAAAGGGCACTAACCACCCAACGTCATCCGCAAAAAAAATCGTTTCGCCATGAGGGAATTCGTTCGACCGCGTCGCTTTTAATAGTGAGCTGGAACTCAGCTTAATTCTAAAAACTTCATAGATGGGGAAACTCAGATGAATTTCGCAAGAAACGCTGCTGTGTCTTTGGCTGTCGCGCTTTTATCCTTTGTAGTGGTGACGCCGTCCCTGTCGCTCGCTCAAACCACGCCGAGCGCGCAGAAGCCGGCGATTGTTAGCACCGACGCCAACTTCCAAACCAACCAAATCACCATTGTCGGATCGCACTTCGGCAATGCGGCCCCTTACGTCACTCTTGACGGTCACGCCGTGACCGTCGTAACCCACACGCCCACCAACGTCGTGGTCGACCTGCCGACCAATATCGCGGCTGGGGCTTACCTGTTGACCTTAGAGAACGAGTCTGACGCGCTGACCGGTTCCTTCGACGTCACCATCGGAACCGTCGGCCCTCAGGGTCCCCAGGGAATTCAGGGTCCTCAGGGTCCTCAAGGCGCCCAAGGTCCCCAGGGTCCGCAAGGAACGCAGGGCCCTGCGGGAACCGGAGTCGCCTTGCAACCTTTCTATGTCAACGAATTCGCTGCCTACGGAAATGAGGCCTACGAGGCCGATGTCCAGTGCAGCGCCGGTGGCGAAATGGTCAGTGGTGCCTGCGGCGAACCGTCGCTGAACCAAAGTGCGTTCAGCATCTTTGTCATCTACGATGGACCGAACCCGGGAAATCCATCCGTTGATTGGGAATGCGTCCTGCAGAACACCAGCTCTAACACCATTCCAGTCTGGTACGGCGGGCTTTGCGCCTATCCAACCGGCAATGGCGGCCATAGATATGCACCGGCGAAGCTTCTCTCCATCAAGAGCGAGCGCAAGCTAGCCCAGTAAGCGTATCTGCAAAGTTCATTGCCATCCCTCCTTCTCCAGGCGGGATGGCATTTTTCTTCAAGACCAGGTTTCGTCCGAAATCTTGTCAAGCCCCCTGAGCGCCAAATTCCCAGCAAACCGATTCCACGGAAGAAATAAATCCGACGTTGGTGCTTTTACCCTTCCGCATTTGCTTCATGCAAATAGAGACGGTAGGCGCAGGACATTAATTTCTAAGAGCCCGCGTCATAACTTTAGTAACGCTGAAAGTGATATTGATCACACCGCGGCGTGCTAGTGACGATCACAATACGCTAGCCTCCCTTTTGTTGAGCAGTAAGTTATGTCCAAGCAGTACTCACCTATACGAGCATGCCCCTGCGCGGTTATCGCCGAGGCGGGGTTTGACGGACTGAAGCGAGCAGTCTTTCCAAACCCTGGCCCAACCAGGACAGCATTCACCAGGAGTTCGGGGTGAAAAACAAACACATCGGGTTGCGTTTGGGCTTGGCGTTCATTGTCCTGATTGCCATCTTGGCCGGTGTCGGGCAGCTAGGCCTTCGCCGCATGCATGAAATCAATGACACCTTTAGCGACATCACTGGCAGGCGGTCCGACAAACTACAACTCGCGCGAGAAGCGTTGGCGTTATCCAATGGCAACAGCCGTATCACGATGGAAATATTCCTCGTGCAAGATCCCGCGCTGACGGGCGAGCTGCTGGCTGCAAGGCTCGACAATACCCGTAAGATCTCAGAACTGATGGCCGAGATCGATGGTCGCTGCGAGTCCGAAAAGGAGAGGCAGCAGTTATCGGCGATAAACCAGGCGAGAAAGCCGTATGTCGAGAGCTACCAGCGCGCTCTGCACTTGCTGGTCGATGAAAAAAAACATGACGCGGCAGCAACGGTCATAGTTAATGAAACACTTCCGGCGCTGTTCAAGTATCACGCCGCGTGGGACGAATTTGTGGACTTTCAGAAGGGCCAACTGGATTTGGCTGCCGAGCAAGCCCAGCGTGACTACGCCAAGGCCCGGCGCCTTACTTCTTCACTGGTTCTGATGGCAGTAATCATCGCTGTCTTGATCGCGCTCCTGGCGACCCGGGTGACGGCTCGCGAGATGGCGGCAAGAATTGCCGCAAAGAACGAAGTCAGTAAACTCAATGCCAGTCTCGAAGACAGAGTAACCCAGCGCACACGCGAACTCAGCGACGCAAACAAGCACCTCAACCTGCAGGCGGCAGCACTCGAAGCGGCTGCGAATGCGATCGTGATCACAGATTCCAGCGGCACCATCATGTGGGTAAATCATGCGTTCACCACCATGACCGGCTACAGCAAAGAAGAATCATTGGGCATGAACACTCGCTTGTTGAAATCGGGCGAGCAACCTGACGGCTACTACTCCAATCTTTGGTCGACCATCTTATCCGGCAAAGTCTGGCAGGGCCAGCTTGCCAACCGGCGGAAAGATGGAACAACCTACACCGAAGAAATGACAATTACACCGGTGACCCTGGACCCCGGGAGTGCGACCTTCGCCCACTTCGTCGCCATCAAGCAGGACATTACGGAGCGCATGCGAGCGCAAGATGCCGTGGCAGAGAGCGAAAAGCGCTATCGCTCGCTGTTTGAAAACATGTTGGAGGGATTCGCTTACTGCGAGATGATTTTCGACGATCACGGCCGTGCCCAAGATTTCGTCTATCTCGCGGTCAACGGTTCATTTGAAAAGTTGACCGGCCTGAAAAACGTGATAGGCAGAAGATTTAGTGAGGTTGTCCCCGGAGGCGACAGGTCGCAACCTGAGTTGATGGAGAAATACAGCCGAGTGGCACTGACCGGCGAGCCAGCTCGATTCGAGATCGAAGTTCCAAGCTTGGGAATGTGGTTCTCCATCTCAGCCTATGCCGCGGGGAACCGATGTTTTATCGCTACTTTCGATAACATCACGGAGCGCAAGCAGGCCGAGGAGGCCCTTCGGCAAGCGGAAGAAAAGTATCGGGTTATCTTCGAAGATGCCGTCGTCGCCATCTTTCAGAGCACGCCCGACGGGCGGTATATCACCGCGAATCCGGCGATGGCCCGCATGCTGGGCTACGACTCTCCCCAGGAGCTGGTCGCGAGCATCACCGATATTTCTCGGCAAGTTTACGTCGATCCCAAGAGCCGGGAAGAGTTCAAGCGACTTCTGAACGAGCAGGGAACGGTCAGCGACTTTGAAT
>Ga0228598_1000193_pt1 | contig 11092 bp, 8 predicted proteins | sample CZU4metagenome_FD_182726 | JGI IMG/M metagenome (GOLD analysis project Ga0228598, IMG submission 182726) | Spruce rhizosphere microbial communities from Bohemian Forest, Czech Republic - CZU4 | ecosystem: Host-associated > Plants > Roots > Rhizosphere | place: Czech Republic: South Bohemian... | reverse complement strand
GCGAAATTGGCGTTCCGGTGATTTTCAAATCGCTGGGGCGCGATAAGGATGCCCCTCCTATCGCGGCTTACGAGTCGCGCATCAACGGAATGCTTTTCTATACGAATACGATTCACGATTTCGATTTGGCGCGCTGGATGATGCAGGACGAAGTCAGCGCGGTGCACGCGTACACGACGACGGCAGTTCGGCCAGAACTGGCGAAGTTCGGAGACGTGGTGGCGAGCGTGGTGAACCTGACCTACCGGCACGGCGCGATCGGAAATGTCGAATCGCATGCGCAGGCTGTGTACGGATACGACGTGCGCACGGAAGTTGTCGGATCGAAGGGCTCGATATTTGTTGGCAGCCTACAGCAAGCGCCGGCCGTTTTTCTGTCGGCTCGCGGGGCCGAGCGGAGCCTAGCCGATCATTTTCTGACGCGGTTTGCGGATGCTTACCTGGCCGAGGTGCGGGATTTTGTGCACAACATGCTGCACGATGTCGCGCCGCGAGTCACGGGCGATGACGGACTGAAGGCGCTGGCGATTGCGGTGGCGGCTGAAAAATCGCACCTGCAGGCGAAACCGATCGAAGTAGCGCTTGCGGATGTGCGGGCGGCGTCCTGAGGCACGACTTTCGGCGCTAACAAGATTCGGTGAATGGACGGAAAATATGACGCGCACCACTGAAACCGCTTACAAGAGTCCTCTGCACAAAATGACGCAAACTACTCCCACCTGTTTGTGGAACGATTCCGCTTCCCTCGAAGAGCTGACTTATTCGATCGAGCATGGCGCGGTGGGCGCGACGTGCAATCCGGTGATTGTGGTGGGCGTGCTGAAAAAGGAGATGAGTTTCTGGAAGGGGCGCATACAGGAATTGATCAAGGAGCTGCCCACGGCGACTGAAGACGAGATCGCCTGGCAACTGGTGCGCGAAATTTCCATTCGCGGCGCGAACTTGCTGAAACCGATTTTCGATGTGCAGCACGGCAGGAACGGACGGCTTTCGATTCAGACCGATCCGCGGCTTTTTCGCGACAGCCAGGCGATCGTGAAGCAGACGATGGAGTTCAGCGAGCTCGCGCCGAACATGATCGTGAAGATTCCGGTGACGCGCGCGGGAATTCCGGCGATCGAAGAAGCAACGTATCGCGGGGTGAGCATCAACGCGACTGTATCGTTCACTTTGCCGCAGTGCATCGCCGTGGCCGAAGCGGTGGAGCGCGGGCTGCAACGGCGCGAGAAGGAAGGCAAGGAAATCGCGAGCATGGGGCCGGTGTGCACGTTGATGGTGGGGCGTCTGGACGATTGGCTGAAGGTCGTGATGGAAAAAGAAAATATCGCGATCGATCCGGGTTACCTGGAATGGGCGGGAGTGGCGGTGCTGAAGAAGGCGTACCGGATATTTCGCGAAAGAGGTTACCGCATCCGTCTGCTTTCGGCGGCGTTTCGGAATCACATGCACTGGAGCGAATTCATTGGCGGCGACATGGTGATTTCGCCGCCGTGTCCGTGGCAAGTGCGGTTCAACGCGAGCGATATCGAGGTGCGTTCGCGGATTGATGAGCCGGTGCGCGCCGAGATCGTGGAGGAACTTTCTAGGAAATTCGCGGATTTCCGGCGCGCGAACGCCGAGGGCGGATTAACGGTGGAGGAATTTGATTCCTTCGCGCCGACGCGACGGACTTTGCGGCAGTTCGTTACGGCGTGCCACGATTTGGACGGAGTGGTGCGTGATATTTTGATCCCGAATCCGGAAGCGTTGTGACGCAGCGCCATGGCGGGTGCGGATCCGCATACGCACGAAGCATCAGCTAAATCCAATTTTTGGACAGGAGACTGGCACGTGGGAAAACTGGCGATTACCGGCGGCGAACCCGTACGCAAGACACCTTTCACACCCTGGCCCATTGCCACGAAGGAGGAATTCGCCGCGCTGGAGGACGCTTTCACCAGCTTGAAATGGGGCGGCCAGCCGTTCCCGGGAAAGTACGCGGATGCATTCGCGAAACAATTCGCCGCATTTCAAACCGCGAAGTATGGCCAGTGCGTGAGCACCGGGACCGTCGCCATTGAAGCGTGTCTGAAAGCGATTCAGATTCGACCCGGGGATGAGGTGATTGTGCCGGCCTACACATGGGAAGGAACGGTGGGGCCGGTGCTGTTGCTCAACGCTGTGCCGGTATTCGTGGACGTGGATCCGGAAACATATTGCCTGGACGCGAAGCTCATCGAGCGGGCCATTACGCCGAAGACCAAAGCGATTTTGCCGGTGCACCTGGGAATGCGCTTCGCGGACATGGACGAGATTTTGCGCATTGCGAAGAAACACAATTTGAAAGTGATCGAAGATTGCGCGCACGCACATGGCGCGATGTGGAAGGGACAGGGCGCAGGTTCGATGGGGGATCTGGGAGCGTTCAGTTTCCAATCCAGCAAGCTGATCACTTCGGGAGAAGGTGGCGCGGTGATCACGAACACGCTGGAATACATGGAGCTGGTGCAGAGCTACATCAATGCGGGGCGTGCGAGCCTGACGGACCAATATCATCACCGCATTATCGGATTCAATCACCGGCTGAGCGAACTGCAGGCTGCAGTGCTGGGGCCGCAGCTGGAGCGGCTGCCGCAACAAGCTGCGACGCGTGAAAAGAATGTGAAGCATTTTGAGTCGCGATTGCAAAAGTTGGCCGCCATCAAATTGCTGAAGCCCGATGCGCGGATTACGCGACTGGCGCCCTACGGCTTCATGTTCAAATATTTTGCGAACAAGGCCAACGACATTCCACGCGCGGCGTTTGTGGGTGCGCTGCAACTGGAAGGTATTCCTTGCGACGGTCTTTTCTACGAGCCTGTTTACAAGAGTTCACTGTTTCCTTTGAAGCCGGAGGACTTCCCTGCTTTGAGTTGGGGGCGCGAGAAGCCTCTTGATTTGCGGAATATGTATTCGTGTCCAGAGGCGGACCGGGCTGCTTATCACGAGGCGGTGTGGTTTCCGCATTATTTGTTCCTGGGCAGCGTGGCGGACGTGGACTCGATTGCGGATGCGATTGAGAAGGTGCTGGGCGCCAGCGAAGAATTGCGCGGTCTGGATCACAAGGCGATTCGAAATCAGAGGTTGGGGCGGGCGGATCGCGAGAGTTAGGGGTTGCACGCGCGGCGTGACGCATCGGCGCTTGCCGCGTTATAGACGGCGCGCTGAGGCGCGCCACTACGAATTCAACAACGTTTAGTAGCGGCGCTGCGAACTCCTGGGAGATTTCCGATCAATGGGTGTGGGGAAAAAGGTGGGGTTTGCGGTAGTGGGCCTGGGCACGATCGCGCAAGGATTTGTCCTGCCGAGCTTCGCGAATTGCAAGAACGCAAAACTGGTGGCTGTCGTCAGCCGAGATAAGGATAAGGCCGCGCGAGTGGCGCGCAGATTCAAGGCCAGCGTGCATTACGGCAACGAAGAGTTCGCGAAGTGCCTCCGGAACCCTGAAGTAGATGCCGTTTTCGTGGCGACACCGAACGGCCTGCACGAGTGTTTCACTGTGCAGGCGGCGCAAGCCGGCAAACACGTGCTTTGCGAGAAACCTCTTGCTGCCACTGCGGAGCAGGCCGCGCGAATGGTGGAAGTTTGCCGGCGAAACCGCGTGCTGTTGATGACCGCATACCGGAAATATTTCGAACCCAGCAGCCTCTACTTGAAGCAATTGATTCAGAATGGCGAGTTGGGACGGATTGACGTGATACATACGTCGTTCAGTGAGTTATATTCGCCGGGCAAGTCGTTGCCGTGGCTGGTGGATTCGAATCTGGCGGGCGGCGGGCCGCTAATGGATTTGGGCGTGTATTGCGTGAACACCACGCGCTGGCTGGTGGAGGAAGATCCGGTGGAGGTGAACGCGCAGAGCTGGGCGCGCGACACGGTGACGTTCTGGGACGTGGAGCAAGGGATTTCGTTCCGTTTGCAGTTCCCCAGCGGACTGGTGGTACAAGGGAGCGCGTCGTACGGGGCGGTTTTGTCATCGTTTATATATGTTCAGGGGACGGAAGGGTGGGCGTCGCTAACCCCTGCTTTTCCATTCGACGAGGTGCGGCGGCTCACGGGCAACATAAGGAAGCGGGCGATTGACCGGACGTTTCCGATCATTGACGAGTTTGGATTGGAGCTGAAGGAGTTCGCTTCCGCGATTCAGAACCGGCGGCCGGTGGAAAGCGACGGTGTGCAGGGGCATCGTGATATGGTAATACTTGAGTCAATTTATAACTCCGCAAGAAAACAGCGGCCGATTGTCATAAACTACTGAAGGCCGCGCAACGCGTGTTGGCTGTTTGTTGACGAAGCGACGCGGCCTTTCTGTGGCACGAGGCTGATACGAATGATTGCCGTGAAAAAAGCGGGGCGCAAAAAACCGGGCAAGACGGCGAGCATCTACGATGTCGCGAGATTGTCGCGCGTATCCGTGTTCACGGTTTCCGCGGTGGTGAATCACAAAAGCCACGTCGGCGAGAAGCTACGCAAGCGCGTCGAAGCGGCGATTCGCAAGCTGAATTACCGTCCCAACCTGATTGCCCGAAGCCTGGCGAATCAACGGACGCACACCATCGGAATGATCGTCCCGGATATCGCCAATCCCTTTTTCCCGATGGTGGTTCGCGGCGCCGAGGATGCCGCGCAGAGGCATGGCTACAATTTGCTGCTGTGCAACAGCGACGACAGTCTGGCCAAAGAAGAGAAATCGGTGGAGCTGCTGCTCTCGAAGCGCGTGGATGGAATTTTGCTGACGAAAGCCGCGGAGGATTTTCGACCGTCGCTGCGACAGATGATCAAAGAAGTGAATATTCCTTTCGTGCTGGTGATGCGCACGTACCCGAAATTGACCAAGGATGCCGTGGTCACCGACGATTACCAGGGCGCGTACGACGCGGTGTGCCACCTGGCGCGTTCGGGCAGGCGGCGCATCGGATTGATTGGCGGGCCGCGCAAGGTGAGCAATGCGCAAGCGCGCTGGGAAGGCTTTCGCGATGCGTTGAAGGCCGAGGGGCTGCCTTACGAACCGGACCTCGACATCGAAGGTGATTACCGGATTGAATCCGGATTTCGCGCGGGGCACGCGTTGCTCTCGCATCGGCCCGACGGAATTTATGTGGCGAACCATTTGATGACCGTGGGATTGCTGAAGGCGGCGGAAGAAATGGGTTTGCGCTGCCCGGAGGATTTCGGCCTCGTGAGTTTTGACGATTATCCGTGGCTGGGAGTTTTTCGGCCGCGCTTGACGACCGTCGAATTACCCAAGCACCAGCTGGGTATTGAGGCGGCCGAACTGCTAATCCGACGCATTTCGGGCGATCGCAGCAAGGCTGCGGTGACGAAATTGCCGACGGAATTGCGTATTCGCGAATCTTGCGGGTTTGCGTTGCATGTGGCGCGCGGGCAATCGCTGGATCTCGAGCCGGGAAAAGCACAAAGCGCTTTGGTTCGGGATCTGCGTTAGCGCGCGTTTCTTTCCAGGCGCCGTTTACGTTTCGCTGAAATCTATTACTTTTGGTCTGCGCGTGAATCCGCGTGTTTTGTAACCCCCGTAGAGAATCCCCACTATCAGCCAGGCGACGCCGGCGTATTTCGTCCAGGTTTGCAGGCTGATCAGCAGCAGAAGACAAAAAACGAAGCCGAAGCCGGGGACAAACGCATCTACGAAGAAGTTGCGATGCCCGATCGCTTCTCGCGAAAACCAGAAGTGGCGGAACGCCGCGAGATTCACGCCCATGAAAGCGAGCAGCGCGCCGAACGTGACTATTTCCGCGGCGTGCTCCCACGGAATGGTGATCACCCCGATGTAGGCGAGGACGCCGACGATCCAAACGTTGTAAACCGGATTGCTTTTCTTGGGGCTGAGGTAGCCGAAGATTTTTTTCGGCAGCACATCGTCACGGCCCATGCTGTACAGCAAGCGCGACGCGCCCACGTGCCCGGCGAGCCCGCAGGCAATGCTGGAAACGAGGAGCATCACGCCGTAAGCAGCAAACAACGCGGGGCCGCTTGCCATGCGGGCTACGTCCATGAACGCGGTCTCCGGATTCTGCAGCGTGGTGTAGTCCGGCCAGACGCGCTGCGCGAGATAAACTTGCAGCCCGCTGAAAAGTCCGGTGAAGATGACGACGAGGACGGAGGCCAGCAGGACGTTGCGTTTGGGATTGTGGACTTCCTCCGCGAGAATTGAGACGCCGTCGAAGCCGATGAAGACCAGAGCGGCGAGCGAAGTGCCGGCGGCTACGGCGCGAAGATCGAATGTTGCGGGATTGTAAATCGGATGCATCGAGAAAAGCCCCGTGAAGTGCTGGTGCAACACGATGAAGCGAAAAGATTCCACCAGGAACACGGTGGTGACGAGCAACATGAAGCCGAGCAGGACTTCGTTGGTGCGCGCTGTGAATTTAATTCCCTGCACGGTGAGGATGGTGATGAAGCCGACGGTGACGGCGGCCAGAATGGCAAAGGGGACGCGCGGCGTCATGCGTTGAATGGCGAGTACGGCGTAAAGAGCGTTCTGGATGGGCTGAAAGAGATATTCCAGAAACATGGCCCAGCCTACGACGAATCCGAAGTGCGGATTCAGTTCCCGGCTGATGTAGGTGTACACCGAACCTGCGGAGGGATAGACGCTGGCCATGCGTCCGAAACTGATGGCGGTGACGGACATGGCCACCATCGCTAGCAGAAGAGTCGCGACGGTGTGGCCGTGAGAGAGAACTTGGCCTTCACCAAAGAGCGGGACGGCGGCGATGGGCGACGTGAGGATGATGCCGTAATAGATCAGGTCCCACAGGCTCAACGCGCGCTTGAGATGAGGTTTCCTGGGTGCTCCGGTTTGCGCCGCGACTACGGCTGTTTCCACCCTTACCTCGCTGTGCCCCGAGTTCCAAAGGAAACTTTTGCAACGGATACGCGGATACAACCGCGGTGAAAATTCTGGTTAAAAGAAAAAGCGTTCTTTCTTGCGCCCTTCCTCGTAGCTGCGGCGCGCGGCCTTGACGGAGTCGCGTTCGGAAACGTCCGCGATGGGAACGTCCCACCAGGATTCGTAGGCGGGAACTCTCTGGTCGTAAGAAGTTTCCACGACGACCACGGCAGTGCGGCGCTGCTCGCGGGCGGCGGCGAGGGCTGCTTTCAGTTCGTCCGCCGTTTGCGCGCGAACAATCCACGCGCCGAGGCTGGCGGCGTTAGCTGCAAAATCCACCGGAAGCACGTCGCCATCGTATTTATCACTGCGACGATAGCGGTAGTTTGTGCCCATGCCTTCGTTGCCGCAGGCGCGGCTGAGTCCGCCGATGCTGGAGAAGCCGTGATTGTCGAGGAGGACGATGTTAATTTTGAAGCCTTCCTGAAGTGAAGTGACGATTTCCTGAGCCATCATCAGGTAGGAGCCGTCGCCGACGAGCACGTACACTTCGCGCGCGGGATCGGCCATTTTCGCTCCGAGGCCGCCGGCAATTTCGTAGCCCATGCAGGAAAAGCCGTATTCCATGTGGTAGCCGCCGGGCTTGCGAGTGCGCCAGAGTTTGTGCAAGTCTCCGGGCAAGCTGCCGGCTGCGCAGATCACGATGTCCGAGGGATTCGCGAAATGGTTGACGATGCCGATTACTTCGCCTTGCGTGATGGGCGGGAGCTGATGAATTCCGTAGATGCGGTCCACTTCGTTTTCCCAGCGCGTGCGGAAATCGTTGATCTGCGCGCGGTAGCTTCCTTCGATGGAGAAATTGCTGACCGCATGCTGCAATTCTGTGATCGTCAGGCGCGCGTCGCCGGTGAGCGGCAGGGCGGCATGTTTGTAGGCGTCGAACTCTGCGACATTAATGTTGATGAAGCGCACAGCGGGATTTTGAAACGCCGTTTTCGACGCGCTGGTGAAGTCGCTGTAGCGCGTGCCGATGCCCAGGATCAGGTCCGCTTCGCGCGCAAGGATGTTCGCGCCGGGCGTGCCGGTGACGCCCACGGCGCCGAGCTGCTGCGGATTGTCGAAAGGCAACGATCCTTTGCCCGCTTGCGTCTCGCAGACTGGGATGCCCGTGGCTTGCGCGAACTGCGCGAGAGCTTCCGAGGCTTGCGAATAGAGGACGCCTCCTCCTGCGACGATCAGAGGTTTCTTGGCAGCGCGAATCCATTCGGCGGCGCGCTGCAGGAGAACCTGATCGCAGCGATTGCGAGGAATCACCCAGACTTTCCTGGCGAAAAACTCTTCGGGGAAATCGAAGGCTTCGGCTTGGACATCCTGTGGAAAGGCAAGCGTGACGGCGCCGGTTTCCGCAGGAGACGTGAGAACGCGCATGGCTTCGGGAAGCGAGGTTAATAGTTGTTCGGGACGTTGGATGCGATCCCAGTAGCGCGAGACGGGTTTGAAGCAATCGTTTACGGAAATATCCTGCGTCGCGGACGATTCGAGTTGCTGCAAAACCGGAGCGACATTGCGCCGCGCAAAAATATCGCCGGGGAGCAACAGCACGGGCAAGCGGTTTACGGTGGCTGTCGCGGCACCTGTGATCATGTTGGTTGCGCCAGGTCCTATGGAGGAAGTGCAGACCAGCGCCCTCGTGCGGAAACTCGTCTTGGCGAAAGCCGTGGCGGCGTGGACCATGGCTTGTTCGTTGCGGAAGAGGTAGTAGTGCAATCCCGGATCTTGTTCGAGCGCCTGTCCGAGGCCGGCGACATTGCCATGACCGAAAATTCCCAGGCATCCTTCAAAGAATCGCTGTTGCTTGCCGTCGCGCTCGGAGTACTGATTCTTCAAGAACGCGATGGTGGCTTGCGCCGCGGTGAGACGAGCCGTCATCAGGCGATGCCCCTTCGGAATGGTGTGACGCCCCAGAACTGCTTATGGCACGATTCTGGCCCTTGCAGCAGAGAAAGGAAAGGCCGAGGCGCGAAGATTTCGTGGAGCGCACCGGTGACAACTTGGCTCGCTAGCTCGACAGCCATCGACCAAAGATAGCTCGGCGAGCGCATCGCGGCGCACAAGAGGCGAAACCAGCGACTGTATTCTAAGCGATTATAATAATCGGTGCGCGGCGAAAGGCGGGGAAGAAAAGCGCATGCCCGCGGAATCTCCGTCGCCTGGTTGGTGTGTTCGCCATCGCTCCGGCCGCAGGACGTGCTCATGAGTTTCCTTTTCCGGCGCGACTATTCCCTCACGAGCGGCAAACGAGGGTCAGTGTCCTTCCAGGTGGAACGGATCCAGACGTGTTGGGGATCTTCGGTGACGGCCAAGGCCCGAGCGGAGCCCGCGAGAAAATTCAGATAGTAAACGTCGTAGCCCGGCCCGGCGACCACCGGGTGAAAACCGCTGTGCACGAGCACGGTATCGCCATCCTGCACTTTCAGAGTTTGATCGGCGCCGTGTTTGCCGGAGTAAAGATGCTGCATCGCGAATCCATCCGGTTGGCGAAGCCGGTAGTAATAAATCTCATCCAAATCCACCTCGCCAGGTGGATTGTGCTCGTCGTGCTTGTGCGGAGGATAGCTCGACCAATTTCCGCCGGGCGTGTAAACTTCAATTACCATAAGCTTATCCGCTGGAAAAGCGGGAGTGATGATGTCCACAATTTGGCGCGAGGCGTTTCCACCGCCGCGCAAGCCGCTGACAACGTCGCTCGGCGTAATCAGCTTGGGTTGTAGACGGGACTCCGAGGGCGCGCGGCATTCGGCGATTTCGCAGGTTGTCTCAGCAGTGAAAACTACTTGGTTTCCGCTGGGCAGATAGAGCGCGTACGGCAAACCGTCGAATACGTTTCTGCGCTTGCCGATTCGCGTCGCGCCCTGGCCCCAATCTACCTGGCAGGTTCCTCCGAGCAAGACGAAGGCTGCTTCCTCGTGGTCGGTGCGCGCGCGATAGACTTCACCCGGCTGCAAACGGCGGACAAAGAGACTCATCCATTCCCATCCGGCTTGCTGGCGAGGCAAAGACAGGAGCTCACCCGCGGCTTGCTCCGGCAAGTTTTTAGAATGGACGAGAAAGCTAGTCTCGCTCAAGTTTTCTCCTCCACTGCGCGCAACCACCGCATATGCCCCTCGAGTATTGTATTTGTCTAACCGCTTTGAGACTATGGCAAAGGAGCGCCCGGATGTCAATTGTGAGCATGATTGGGCCGGGCGTCGAGCACAAGAGGGGGTATTGAACATGGCCAGCGTTCGCGAGCTGAAACATTACTACCGGGGAGAATGGAGTGGGAACAAGTCAGCCGCATACCGCGACGTGATGAATCCGGCGACGGCAGAACTTCTGGCGCGCGCGCCGATTGCTGCAAAGGAAGACGTGAACGCGGCCGTCACGGCCGCGGCAGCCGCCTATCCGGCGTGGCGTCGCACGCCGCCTGAGGACCGTATCCAATATTTGTTCAAGCTGAAGCAGCTGCTGGAAGACCATGTGGAGGAGCTGGCGCAGATATGCACGCAGGAAAACGGGAAGACTGTCGGCGAATCGCGTGCGGAATTGCGGCGAGCGATTGAGAACGTGGAAGTCGCCTGCGGAATTCCCACTTTGATGCAGGGATATAACCTCGAGGACGTTGCCTCCGGCATTGACGAGATGATGATCCGGCAGCCGCTGGGAGTGACGGCAGCGATCACTCCTTTTAATTTCCCGGCGATGATTCCCTTCTGGTTTCTGCCGTACGCGATCGCCTGCGGAAATACTTTCATTTTGAAAGCTTCAGAAAAAGTTCCGCTGACGATGCAGCGCGCTTTCGAATTGATGGAAGGGCTGAAATTGCCGGCGGGAGTGCTGAACCTGATCCATGGTGACAAGACGGCGGTGGACGCGCTGCTGGAGCACCCCGAAGTGCGGGCGATTAGTTTTGTGGGCTCGTCACCGGTGGCGAAATATATCTACGCACAGGCGGCGAAATTTGGGAAGAGAGTGCAGTGCCAGGGCGGCGCGAAAAATCATGTGCTGATTCTGCCGGACGCGGACCTGGAAACCACGACGCGCATTGTCAGCGACAGTGCGTTCGGTTGCGCGGGGCAGCGCTGCCTGGCTGTTTCGGTTGCAGTTACGGTGGGCGACGCGCGCAACGAGTTCACGCAGGAAATTGCGCAAATAGCGAGCTCGATCCGCGTCGGGAATGGGCTG
>Ga0228598_1000191_pt1 | contig 11135 bp, 9 predicted proteins | sample CZU4metagenome_FD_182726 | JGI IMG/M metagenome (GOLD analysis project Ga0228598, IMG submission 182726) | Spruce rhizosphere microbial communities from Bohemian Forest, Czech Republic - CZU4 | ecosystem: Host-associated > Plants > Roots > Rhizosphere | place: Czech Republic: South Bohemian... | reverse complement strand
TCTGCGTGCGTCGTCGGCATGCCGTGCGGGAAACCCTTGTAGGTTTTCAATGTCCCCTTCTTGAGCAGCTTTGCCGAAAGGGGACCAGCATCGGCATAAGGGACGATCTGATCGTCCTCGCTGTGCATCACCAGGACCGGCACGGCAATCTTCTTCAGATCCGCGGTGAAGTCGGTCTGGGAGAAGGCAATGATGCCGTCGTAATGCGCTTTCGCGCTGCCCATCATGCCCTGACGCCACCAGTTGGCTATGACCGGCTCCGAGGCTTTCGCGCCGGGCCGATTGAACCCGTAGAACGGCCCGGAGGCAATGTCTTGATAGAATACTGAGCGGTTCGCGGCGAGTTGTGCCTGGAATCCATCGAAGACGTCTTTTGGCAAGCCGCCGGGATTGGCCGCCGTCTTCAGCATCAGCGGCGGCACTGCTGAGATGATGGCGGCCTTGGTCACGCCGCTTTCACCGTGCCGAGCGAGGTAATGCACCACTTCGCCGCCGCCGGTGGAATGGCCCGCATGAATAGCGTCCTTCAGGTCGAGATGGGCAGTCACCGCCGCCAGATCGTCGGCGTAGTGATCCATGTCGTGACCGTCACTGACCTGGCTTGACCGGCCATGGCCGCGCCGGTCATGGGCGATGACCCGATAGCCGTGGTTAAGGAAGAACAGCATCTGCGCGTCCCAGTCGTCCGCCGACAGCGGCCAACCGTGGCTGAACACGATGGGCTGGCCCTTGCCCCAGTCCTTGTAGAAAATCTCAACGCCGTCCTTCGTTTTGACAAAGCTCATGTGTCACTCCTCGTGTGAACATTTTTGACTTATGCAAATCCTGGCGGATCGTGTCGTTCGACTTGCACGCCGGCTTAAACCAGCTTGGACGAGCTGCAGGCACGGCGCTCGCGCAAGCGATATAATGTACTATCGGGTGGCTTTTAACTGGCACTGCGGACGGAGTTTACTCCATTGACCCTATCCGAGGTGAATACCGGCTCCGCCGCCGTTCGACAGCCGGTGACTCAAGCATTGACTCGCGCCGCCATTTTTCTTGTTGCGACAGTGCGGCCCGCCGAGGACAGCCGCACGACGGTGCGGTCGTTCTGTGCAGACCTCTCGGCATTGGTCCGCGCCGTGGGCTTCCGCGACATTGAATCAAATCTCTCTTGCATCATGGGAATTGGCTCGGACGCGTGGGATCGCCTCTTTGGCCAACCGCGGCCGGCGCAGCTGCACCCCTTTCGCGAGATCAAGGCTGGCCCGCGCCATGCGGTCGCCACGCCCGGCGATCTCCTCTTCCACATTCGCGCCAAGCGCATGGATCTCTGCTTCGAGCTAGCGACCCAGATCATGGCCCGGATCGGCGGCGCGATCTCGCCGGTCGATGAAGTCCATGGCTTTCGCTATTTCGACGACCGCGATCTCTTCGGCTTCGTTGACGGTACGGAAAATCCGACGGCCCAGGAGGCCATCGATGCCGTCTATATCGGCGCCGAAGACCCCGCGTTCGCAGGCGGCAGCTACGTGATCGTGCAGAAATACCTGCACGACGTTCGCGGATGGAACGCGCTGCCCACGGAAGCCCAGGAGCGCATTATCGGCCGGACCAAGCTTTCCGACATCGAGTTGGACGACGCCGTCAAACCGGCATCGGCGCACAATGCGCTGACCACTATCGTCGAAGACGGCAAGGAGATTAAGATCGTGCGCGACAACATGCCGTTCGGCCGCGTCGCCGACGGCGAGTTCGGCACCTATTTCATCGGCTACGCGCGTTCGCCGCGGACCATCGAACAGATGCTGGAGAACATGTTCATCGGCCGCCCTCCCGGCAATTATGACCGCTTGCTGGATTTCAGCTTTGCCAAAACCGGCAACCTGTTCTTCGTTCCGTCGGCGACTTTTCTCGACAACGTCGGCGAGGACGCTCCGGTCGCTGGGCAAGCGCCTGCGGAAAAAACCGCGGCGGCCCCGGCGCCGGCGCGCGAAGGTTCGCTTGGCATCGGATCGCTCAAAGGAGACCCTGCCTCATGAACAATCTTCACCGCGGGCTCGCCCCGATCTCCGATGCGGCCTGGTCTCAGATCGAGGAAGAGACATCGCGCACCTTCAAACGCCATCTCGCCGGCCGGCGTGTCGTTGACGTACACTGTCCGGGTGGTGTTGCGCTCTCCGCCGTCGGCACCGGCCACTTGCGAAACGTGGCGCCGCCGTCGGACGGCGTTTTGGCGCGACAGCGCGTGGTCAATGCGCTCGTCGAGTTCCGGGTCCCATTCGACCTTGACCGCCAGCAGATCGATGACGTGGAACGCGGCGCCGACGATTCAGATTGGCAACCCGCCAAGGACGCCGGGCGACTTTTGGCTTTCGCGGAAGACCGGGCGATCTTCGAAGGTTATGCGGCTGCCGGCATCACTGGCGTCCGCAAGGGAACCAGCAATCCTATCATGACGCTTCCGTCCGACGTCCGCGACTACCCCGACGCCATCGCCCAGGGGCTGAGCCAGCTGCGTCTCGTCGGTGTCAATGGTCCCTACTCGGTCCTGCTGAGCGCCGATGCCTATACGGGATTGAGCGAAACCAGAGATCACGGCTATCCGGTCCTCGAGCACATCCGGCGCCTGATCGACGGCGAGATCATCTGGGCTCCGGCGATTACCGGCGCCTTCGTTCTGACGACCCGCGGCGGCGATTTCGACCTGCATATCGGCGAGGACGTATCCATTGGTTATTTGAGTCACAACGACAGGACGGTTCGCCTCTACCTCGAGGAAACACTCACCTTCCTGCTGCTGACGACAGAAGCGGCTGTTGCCTTGTCTGCGCCCGCAGCCAAATCGAAAAAATGACGGCGGGCGCTGATACGTGATCAAGCGCGGCCCGGCCCCGCTGTGGGTCATTCGCGCCGTCTTGGGAATGATCCCCTGGTGACCGCCCCATGAACGGACACCGACCGACATCCGATGTTGCGGCGTTGGCTGTTGGTGCGGACGGCGGGACTTGAACCCGCACGGGGTTGCCCCCAAGGGATTTTAAGTCCCTTGCGTCTACCGTTTCGCCACGTCCGCGTGACGGCCTTTTAGCACCCGCTGCGCCGGCGCCGGAAGCGCGGCTGGTCGTGTGACTCACGACGGGCGTCATGGCCGGACTTGTTCCGGCCATCCACGTCTGCGAACTGGTTGGGCGCTCAAGACGTGGATGCCCGCGACAAGCGCAGGCACGACGCGTCAAAGTTTGCAGCCATTCGGGATCAGCCCTCGACGACGCCGCCCCAGAGGCTCTCCCAGTCGGCGCCGGAAATGTCGGTGACGCGGCCGTCGCGCTCGAAGAACTTGTTCGGCACCTGGAACATGGCGAGCATCAGGCCGCCCTCGGGGGTCCAGGCGACGTGGCGGCTGCCGGCCTCCCGCCAAACGAATTCGCCGGGGCCGACGCTGAGCCCGGTCGCCGCGCCTTCCTTGTCGACGAGCTTTCCTTCGATGACATAGGTCTGCTCGATACGCACATGCTCGTGGTCGGGAAGCACCGCGCCGGGCGCAAAGCGCATCAGCGCGGTGACGACCCCGCTCTCCTTGTCGACGAGCAAGGGCTTCACCTCGCAGCCGGGAAACCGCGTCTTTTTCCATTCCACGTCGGCGGGGCGCACGAGGTGCGAATGCGTGTCGGCGGTGTCGTGGCTTGTGTTTTTCGCCACGCTTTCCCTGCCGCGTCCTTTGCCGCTTCCCTTTATGCTTCTCTCGGCCTTCGCTGGGACTGCTTCCACGGGCGGCCTCCTTCGCTGATCGGGTCTGACGTTGCCGCCATGATAGCCGATTGCGGCGGTGCTGGCGCTACAGGCCGGCCTCGCGGATCGGCGGCTGGAAAGCAAGCCCGGTGTCCCAGGGAAAATAGATCCAGGTGTCCTGGGAAACCTCGGTGATGAAGGTGTCGACCAGCGGCCGGCCCATGGGCTTGGCGTAGACGGTGGCGAGGTGCGCGCGCGGCAACAGCCCGCGCACCACCTTCGCGGTCTGGCCGGTGTCGACGAGATCGTCGACGATGAGCACGCTGCCGCCGTCGCCGCCGCCGCGCGCGACGATCGCCGGCGCGACTTCCTTGAGCACGATCAGATTGCCCTGCGTGGTGTGGTCGTAGCTCGACACGCACACCGTCTCGATCAGCCTGATGCCGAGTTCGCGCGCCACGATCGCCGCCGGAACGAGGCCGCCGCGGGTGATGCAGACGATCGCCTCGAAGGCGCGGCCGCCGCCGCTCAAGCGCCAGGCCAGCGCCCGCGAATCGCGGTGAAACTGATCCCACGAGACCGGAAAGATCTTCTCCGGGCTCGGCCTCGGCGCTTCGTTGGGCGGCATGGGCTCAAGCTTCGTCATCGCGTCGGTCATCCCCCTTAACTCCCTGCGGCCGCGTAGGTTAGAGCGAATTGATCCACTCGACCACCTGCGAGCGGGCGGCGAGCGGTGTCGTCAAATGGCCGGCGAAGACCTCGATGTAGCGGCTCTTCGGATTCTTGGCGCCGAATTTGAAGGCGTAGTCGGGCCCGCGGCGGGCGATCGGATCAAGCGTGCCGACGACCCACAGCAGCGGCACCGGCCCCATCGCCTCGGCGTTCTTCGGGATCACCGCCGGGCCGTCCGGATCGAACATGCTCAGGTAGACGAGCGGCGTCGCCGTCGCCGTCAGCGGGATGCCTTGCGCCATGTCGGGAAAGCGCCGCGGCACGTCGCCCTGCCCGGCGGCGACGAGCTGCTTGGCCTCGGCAATGGCCTCCTGGGTGTGGCTGCGCAGCCCCTCGGCCTCGGGCAGATGGCCGGGCGCGAGCGCGACCACGGCGGCGAGATCGGGGTGGCGGGCGGCATAGCCGATCGCGGCATTGGCGCCGAGCGAGTGGCCCATCACCACGATCCGCGTTGCGCCCTTGGCCTTGAGCCCTGCGGCGGCGGCGTCGATTTCCGCCATCGCCTGCTCATAGGTGGCGCCGTATTTGCGCTTGAACGACCAGGGCATTTCCGGCGTCGCCACCAGCGCCCCCTCCTCCGCAAGCGTGGAAAGAATGCCGCCGTCGGCCGCGCCGGGCCAGGCACCCTTGCCGTGCAGGTAGACGACGCCGACGCCGTTCAGGTTCGCGCTCTGCGCCAGGGCGGCAAAGGAGAGCCCCGCGACGACCGCCAGCGCGGCGAGCGCCCGCGCCAGGAACGTCACAAAAAGATCGCGCCGGTTCATGCCGGGATTATTGTTGGTGGTGCGGGTCGGATCAATCATGAGCAAACATTGCGCCGGGGCGGTAGGGGGCCGTCAACGTCCGGTGGGTGCGGCCGCGAGCGCGGTCTTCACCCGCGTCAGCATCGCCTCGACCGCCGCCACCGCGGCGTTAAGTTTCTCGGCATCGCGCGCGCGCACCACGACATGGGTGTTGGCGCCGCGCTGCTCGTCCATGAATGGGTAGGAGCCGATGACGACGCCGGGGTGGCCGGCGGCGATCTCGCCGAGCTCGGTGCCGATGTCGCCCTCGCGGCAATCGGCGCGCACGCTCTGCGACAGCATCTTCGCCCCGGTTCTGAGCTTGGGCGTCACGTAGTCGAGCATGACCTGCATGATCTGCGGGACGCCCGCCATGACGATGACGTTGCCGATCCAGAATCCGGGCGCCGCCGAGACCTTGTTGAGCACCAGATCGGCCCCGGCCGGAAGGCGCGCCATGCGCATGCGCGCTTCGTTCATCACGCCGCCGACCTGGGCCATGCGCACGCGGAGAATCTCGACGGCGCGCGGATCGTAGTCGATCGACACGCCGAACGCCTTGGCGACGGCGTCGGCGGTGATGTCGTCGTGGGTGGGGCCGATGCCGCCGGTGGTGAACACGTAGTCGTAGCGGCCGCGCAGCGCGTTGAGCGCGGCGACGATCTCCGGCTCCTCGTCGGGGACGATGCGCACCTCCTTGAGATCGATGCCGATCACGGTCAGGTATTCGGCGATGTAGCCGATGTTCTTGTCCTTGGTGCGGCCGGACAGGATCTCGTCGCCGATGACAAGAACCCCGGCCGTGACGACCTCGTTTTCGTTCTCGGCCGCTTCGGCCATCGCCAATCCTCCGCGCTTTCCAGCGCCTTCCTTCCTTAGCACGAGAGCTTTTAGGGCTTAAGATGCGGAGGCGGCAAGAAGCATGCGCCACGCCTCATGCAACAAACAGACGCTTGAGCTCGGACTTCAGGATTTTGCCGTTCGGATTGCGCGGCAGCATCTCGCGGGAGAGGAGAATTCTGACCGGTACCTTGAAAGCCGCGATGCGTTCGGCGGCAAAGGCGCGCAGCTCCTCCTCGCTCGCCTGCGTGCCGTGCTTGAGGGTAACGACCGCGCCCGGCTCTTCGCCCAGCGATTGGTGCGGGATGGCGACGACGGCGGCGTCGATCACGGCGGGATGCTCGTAGAGCGCGTTTTCCACTTCGATGCAGTAGATGTTCTCGCCGCCGCGGATCAGCATGTCCTTCGCCCGGTCGAGGATGAAGAGAAAGCCCTCCTCGTCGATCCGGGCGATGTCGCCGGTGCGCAGCCAGCCGTCGAGGAAGGTCGCAGCGGTCGCCTCGGGATTGCGCCAGTAGCCGCGCACGACGTTCGGGCCCTTGGCCAAGAGCTCGCCGATGCCCCCCGATGGCATCTCGCGGCCGTCCTCGTCCACGATCTTCATCTCGCAGACCGGGAGCGCGGGGCCGCTGCTTTCCGGCCGCAATTCGTAATCCTCGTCCGAGTGCCCGGTGAATACCGAGGTTGTCTCGGTCATCCCCCAGCCGAAGCCGGGCGCCGATTTCGGGAATTTCTCCTTCAGCCTGCGCACCAGCTCGGCGGCGGCCGGCGCTCCGCCGTAGCCGATGCTCTCGAGCGAGGAGAGGTCGTACTTCTCGAGCGCGGGATGGGCGAGCAACTGCCAGGCGATGGTCGGCACGCCGCCGGTGCCGGTAATGCGCTCGCGTTCGATGATCTGCAGCGCCAGCTCCGGGTCCCATTTGTGCATGAACACGAGCTTGCCGCCGCCGGCGATGAGCGGGATCATCACCGCGTGGCAGCCGGTCGTATGGAACAGCGGAATCGGCAGCAGATAGGACTTTTGCGGGGCATTGGGGTCGGGCGCGGGCACCGGTTCGCCGCGGCGCAGGAAAGTTCGCGCCTGCGAATACGGCCGTGCCACGATGGCCGAACAGGCATTGCGATGGGTGCCGACCGCGCCCTTCGGCTTCCCGGTCGTGCCCGAGGTGTAAAGAATGGTGGCATCGTCATCCGGATCGACCGCCACGTCCGGCAGCGGCCGGTCGGGCAGAAGATGCCAGGAGTTGACCTCGCCGATCACGGCTTCAAGCTTGACGACCTTCGGGTGCGCCACCTCTTCGCCCTCGCGGCTGACGAAGACGCGCTTCAGTTCGGGACAATTGTGCAGATGTTCCGCCAGCCGACCGAGCCGCTCGCGATCGACGATGGCGACCTTCGCGCCTGAATCGAGGAGCCCGTATTCGATCTCCGGCCCGCTCCACCAGGCATTGAGCAAAGTAGCGACGCCGCCGGCGAGAAGGCAGCCGAAGAAGGCGACCGGCCATTCCGGAAGGTTGCGCATGGCGATGGCGACGCGGTCGCCCTTGCCGACGCCGGCCTCCTGCAGCGCCGCGGCGACGGCGAGCGCGGCGCGCGCGAACGCCTCATAGCTCGCGCTCTCGTCGCGATAGACGACGAACGTGCGCTCGCCGTAGGCGCGTCCGAGCAGAAATGCGTCGCGCAAGGTCGGCGGCGCGTTCTTCCAGACGCGCGTGCGCACGCCGCGGATGGTGCGCTCCTCGATCTCGAACGGTGAGCCGGGACGGGTCAGCGCAGCATCGGCCTCGGCGAGCGAGACGGCGGGGAATGCCTTCGCGCCGGCCATTTCGTTCTCCTGGTACCCGCCTGCGCCCGGCACGGCTTCAGCCGAACGTCAATAATTGTGCAGCCGGGCGAGGCGATCGGCGTGGAAGCCGGCGTCGCCGAAAAGCTCCTGGCCGACCCGCGCGCGCTTCATGAACAAGCCGACGTCGAGCTCGTCGGTCATGCCCATGCCGCCGTGCATCTGCACGGCTTCCTGCACCGCGAGCGTCGCGCTCGCTCCCGCCCGCGCCTTGGCGACGGAAACCACCGGTGCGGCGCGGTCGAAGTCGCTGTCGAGCGTTTGCAGCGCCTTGAGCACCGCGGCCTGCGTGATTTCGAGCTCGGTGAACAGATGCGCGGCGCGGTGCTGCAACGCCTGGAACGAGCCGATCGGCTGGCCGAATTGCCGGCGCTGCTTGAGGTAGCCGAGCGTGCGTGCGAATGCCTCCTCGCCCAATCCGGTCAGCTCGGCGGCGACCGCGGCGCGGCCCACATTGAGCACGCCTTCGAGCAGCGGCCAGCCGCGATCGACCTCGCCGATCACCGCATCGGCGTCGACCTCGACGCGATCGAAGCGGACGCGCGCCGCATTGTGGGCATCGACCATCACGGTGCGCTCAATGTCGATCCCCTTCGCCTTGGCGTCGACGAGAAAGAGCGTGAGGCCGTCGGTCTCGCCCGGCGCGCCGGCGCTGCGCGCCGCAACGATGAAAAGGTCGGCAACGTGCCCATCGGCGACGAAGCATTTCTCGCCGCTGAGCGCGAAGCCGTTGCCGCTGCGCTCCGCTTTGAGCGAAGTGGCGCTGGGCGCATGCTTGCTGCGCTCGTCGACGGCGAGCGCCAGCAGCAGATCGCCGGCGGCGAGCTTCGGCAGCAGCTCCTCGTTGCGGGCGCCGTTGCCGTCGCGCAGCAGCGCCGTCGCGCCGAGAAGCGCGGTCGACAGAAACGGCGACGGCGTCAGGTTGCGGCCGATCTCCTCCATGATGACGCCGCCTTCGATGTAGCCGAGCCCCGACCCGCCCAAACTTTCGGGCAGCAGCAGGCCGCAAAATCCCATCTCCGCGAACGCCTTCCACAGCGAGCGCGAGAACCCGTCGGCGTCGCGCGTGTCGCGCAATTTGCGCAGATGCGCGACCGGCGCCTTGTCGGCAAGGAAGGCGCGCGCATTGTCGCGCACCATCATCTGCTCTTCGGTGAGGATCAGCGCCATCGTTGCTCCGCACCTACGCGCCGGGCAATTCGAGGATGCGCTTGGCAATAACGTTGAGCTGGACCTCGCTCGTTCCGCCTTCGATCGAGTTCGCCTTGGTGCGCAGCCAGCCCCGCGCCGCGTCGCCGCCGCGGGAACGCTCGCTCTCCCATTCGAGGGCATCGGAGCCGCCCGCCGTCATCAGCAGCTCATGACGGCGCTTGTTCAGTTCGGCGCCGTAATATTTGAGCATCGAGGAGATGGCCGGACTGGCCTGCTTGGCTTTGAGAAGGTCGCCGGTCCGCTCCAGCGCGAACTGAAAGGCCGCGCTGTCGACCTCGAAGCGCGCAATGTCGGCGCGCAGGCACGTATCGGCGAGCATGCCGTGTTCGCTGCCGAGCGCGTCCGCGGCAACCTGACCCAGCGGGCGGCCCGCGCCGAGCCCGATGGCGCTGATCATTTCGCGCTCGTGCGTCAGCAGATATTTTGCGACTTCCCAGCCCTTGTTGAGTTCGCCGACGACCTGCCCCTTCGGCACCGGCACGTTGTCGAAGAAGGTCTCGCAAAACGGCGACTTGCCGGAAATGAGCAGGATCGGCTTGGTCGACACGCCGGACGTGCGCATGTCGAAGAGAATGAAACTGATGCCGAGATGCTTTGACGCCGCCGGATCCGTCCGTACCAGACAAAAGATCCAGTCGGCCTTGTCGGCGTAGCTCGTCCAGATCTTCTGGCCGTTGACGAGAAAATGGTCGCCGCGGTCTTCGGCCCGCGTCGCCAGCGACGCGAGGTCCGAGCCGGCGTTGGGCTCCGAGTAGCCCTGGCACCAGCGGATCTCGCCGTGCGCGATCTGCGGCAGGTATTCGCGCTTCTGCGCTTCGCTCCCGTAGCGCAGCAGCGCCGGGCCAAGCATCCAGATGCCGAACGAATCGAGCGGCGAGCGGCAGCCGAGGCGGCGCATCTCGCTGCGCAGGACCCTCGCTTCCTCGCGCGAGAGACCGCCGCCGCCGTATTCCTTCGGCCATTCCGGCACGGTCCAGCCTCGCGCCGCCATCCGTTCGAACCAGAGGCGCTGGCCGTCGGACTTGAAGGCGGCGTTGCGTCCGCCCCAATAGCGGTCGTCCTCGTCCTCGAACGGCAGCCGCATGTCGGGCGGGCAATTGGCCGCGAGCCAGGCATGCGTTTCGGTGCGGAATTTCTCAAGATCAGCCATCCGCGGTTCCTCCTCGTGCCGCCTGCGCCCGAGCGCGTCGCCGCCGGTCAGGTGATCGTGTTGCCGCCGTCGATGACGATGGCCTGCCCGGTCATGAAGGTGCCCGCCTTCGAGGCCAGCAGGATCGCGGCGCCGGCGATCTCGTCGGGCTCGCCGATGCGGCCGAGCGGCGTTCGCGAGGTCGCCCGTTTGAGGTTGTCCGGATTTTCCCAGAGCGCCTTGGCAAAGTAGGTGCGAATGAGACCGGGGGCGATGCAATTGATCCGCACGTTGTGCGGTCCGAATTCGATCGCAAGATTGCGCGCGAGCTGAAAGTCCGCGGCCTTGGAAACGCAATAGGCGCCGAGGATCGGGCTGCCGCGCAAGCCGCCGACCGAGGACACGATGATGATCGAGCCGTCTTTGCGGGCGATCATCTGCGGCGCCACCAGGTTGATCAGCCAGTGGTTGGAGATGATGTTGTTGCTCAGCGTCTTGGTGAACTGTTCGTCGGTGATGGTGTTGAGCGGCCCGTAGTGCGGATTGGACGCGGCGTTGCAGACGAGCACGTCGATCTGGCCGAAGACGCGCGTCGTTTCCTCGGCCAGATGCGCGAGCTGCTCCTTCGACGAGATGTTCGCGGGGATGGCGGCGGCGCGCCCCTTGCCGTATTTGGCGTTGATCGCATCGGCGACTTCCTGGCAGGGCTCGGCCTTGCGCGAGGAGACGACGACCTTGGCTCCGTGCTCGGCCATCCGCTCGACAATGGCGCGGCCGATGCCCCGCGATGACCCGGTGACGACCGCGACTTTGCCGTCAAGATCGAACAGCGACACGAAAGCACCTCCCCATCGCCTTTTATCTAGTTGTGTGAGCTTATATA
>Ga0228598_1000190_pt1 | contig 11183 bp, 8 predicted proteins | sample CZU4metagenome_FD_182726 | JGI IMG/M metagenome (GOLD analysis project Ga0228598, IMG submission 182726) | Spruce rhizosphere microbial communities from Bohemian Forest, Czech Republic - CZU4 | ecosystem: Host-associated > Plants > Roots > Rhizosphere | place: Czech Republic: South Bohemian... | reverse complement strand
CGAGATTCCGTCATGTTGGTAAGTTCGGTGAGGACGTGGTTCCAGCTTGTTTGCTCGGAGAGACTCGCGGGCTTTGCTTGCATGGTAGTGGCCCAGAGTTGCAGGATGATGCGATGTCCACTCGAACTCAGTTTGCCTTCGCCCATAGCGGGCCACTCATCGTTGAGCATCGCATCGGTATACTCCCGCGAGAGTTTTTGAATTTGATCGCGTTCGGCGGGGGCGAGACCTTCGGACAGCCGGAAAACGTTGACGAGAGAATTGGCTTCAGAGTCGGCGGTCATCTCGGCGGAATTCAAGTCAGTCCACACGGCGTAGAGCATGAAGCCCATGATAACGGCGTAGGTGGTTCCGAGGACACTGACTTGCCAGCCGATGATTTCATTGTGTTCACGGCGCTGACTGGTAGGCCAGAAGCGGCGCATGAGGAGCAGAAAGCCTAGCGCGGATGCGACGCAGAGCAGGACAACGAAAACGCTCTCAGTTAAGGTCAACACGATTGATGCCCCCCTTGCGGGCGTATTGCCGGAAGCGGACACGATGGCTTTGTGCCGTTGCCCCTCCGCTGGGATGCAGGACCCGCTCCACGGAAGCCGTCGCCTTTACGCCGGACATTCTATCCGGCGAGGCGGAGCTTAGCAGAAAAATTTCGGCGAGACGATGCGCGAATGAATGGGGATCCTTGTGCCTGAGAGTGCTGGGAGACGAAGCGGAAGGAAACGCCGGTCAGTCGTCGAGCAGACTGCTTCCAGGAGCAGGCCCTGCGGGGGGAGCATCGTTGCCGCCGAGGGAAACGAGCAGACGGCGGAGTTTGGCGCGGTCTTCCAGATTCATGCCGACCATCTCGAAACCAGCCTGATGCGAGCGCACGAAGCGGACCACGGCCTGCATGCTGATGGAACGGAGGCCCGCGGCGATTTTAAGGGTGGCTTCGGTGCCGACGGGAAGTTGCAGTTCGCCGCTGAGAAGACCGCCGTCGAGGCTGAGAACGCTGATCGCGGAGGAATATTTTCCTTTCGCCGAGGTGACCACGGCGGGCACATTGCGCGGCAGCCGAACGCGGCGGTAGCGGCGATGACGCACGAAATCGCGCTCGGGGATGGTATCGAGCGGCGCGAGTTGAAAGACCTTGGCGTCCAAACCTGACTGCGGCAAGAATTCTTGAATCCAGGCGGGATCGAGTTTGACGAGCGCTTGGGCTGCGGCCATGCGAATTTCGTCGGGGTAAACCCAGCCGAAGGTTTTGCGTTCCTCGACAAAGCGGCGGAGGTGGCCGGCAGCGGCGGGAGCGCGCATACGGCCGAGCGCTTCGATGGCCTTGACGCGCAGGTAGTCTGGGCCCTGCGGCAGTATTTCGCCTTCAGCTAACCGCAGGAGCTTCGTTGTCGTTTCGCCGTCGCCGCACATTCCGATTTCGTCGAGCGCGAGCGGAAGAATCATAACGTCGAACATTTCGAGCGAATCGGTGAGGAGCTTGCCGCGCTCCGGAGCGCCGGCAGTGGAAAGTTGGCGCACGACGGCATCGTGGAAACCACGGCCGCCATCGCGGAGGCGTCGCGGCAAAAGTTCGTCCACAGCTGCAGAATCCAGCCGGCTGAGGAGGCCGATTACAGTTGCGGCTTTCGCAGGCGCGTCATTCTTGAGCGATTCTTTGAGGTAGCGCACGCACGGCGCGCCCACGGCCTTAGCGAGACTGACGACGCTTTCGCGTTCGGTGCGCCGCGACGTGCGCGCCAGGCGCACCGAAAGGTGCTCGGCCGCGCCCTGCGGCACGCGCATCAGCACGCCGACCAAGCCGTCGGGCATGGTTTCTGCGACCATGGCTTCTTCGATGAACTCGGGAATGCGATTATCCACCCCGATGCGAGGGCGCAAAGTCTGCACCCAGCTGGGGCGCGAGCCTTCCAGGTCCGCGAGCGAATCGAGGGCTTGCTGCACGGCGCGATAGTAGCGGCGCGCGGCAGATTCCTGGCTGAGGCGGACGAAGGCGGCGCTCAACAGCGTTTGCAGTTCGGTGTCTTTCTCCGCAGCCATCGCGAGGCCAATTTTGGCGATGGTGTCTTGCAAACGCTGGCTGGCGGCTTTGCTGTAGAGTTCGGCGAGTTGTCCCAGGCCGATCGCGGCTTTTTTGCGCGCCTCGGCATCGGAATTGCCGACGCAGGACGCGTAGTGGATAAGGATGTCTCCGGCGGCATCTGATTCGCCGCGACCCATGAGTTCTTCGACGTACTGCTGAACGTTGCGCGGCGGAATGCACCACGCTTCGGAAGACATCAGCACGGTTTTTTTGCCGGAATCCGGTACGGCGGCCCAGAACTGCCGATCGAGAACGTCGGCGTGCGATTCGACCGACATGCCGGCATGGGCCATTTTTTCTTCGCGCGATTTCAGTAACTTGCGAAGTGTGGTGAGTTCGTTACCCATGCGGTCCAACATCTGACGGACGGCATTGACCTTCACTTCGCCGCGCTGGAAGCGATCAATCGCGAAACGGATGGCGAGGTCTTCGGCGAGGCGCAACATGGTGCTCTCGTCCATTTTCGCATTGGGTGATTGCGCGGCGACGGTTGCGAGGGCCTGCTGCAAAGTCACTTGCGCATTTTGCGGGAGGGCCGAAATTTTTAGCCGCCAAGCCAACGGGTCGAGGTCCGGATTTTTGGCCGATTGAGCTTCACCGAACTGGGCGAGCAGTCTGAGCAGGCTGTGCAGTTCGGCTTCTTCGAGCTGGCCGATTCCGCCGGCTAAGCCCGAGACGCCGCCTCCGCCAGCACCAGTGCCGGGGCCGAGTCCCGCGATGCCGAAGTTTCCGGAGCCGAAACCCCCGCCAGTTCCTGCACCAGATCCTGCGCCGGTGCCTGCGCCAGATCCTGTGCTAGTGCCGGTGCCTGAGCCACTTCCTCCCGCGTAGAACGAGCCGGTTCCTGACCCGCCGCTGCCGCCTGTTCCGAGCACGCCTGTGCCACCGTGTTCGCCTTCAGCGGCGGCAATGAGCTGGATCATTTTTTCGGGACTGCGGAACCATTCCTGAATGCGGTCGGCATCAGCGCCGAGGGTTTTTGCCGTGAGAGTGGCGGCCACGCGCGCATCGGAAAAGCCGGAGTCTTCCGCGACGAAGCGAATTTCGTTGACGCGGATGCCGGAATGGCTGCGATGGCCGAAATAGACGGCGAGGCGATCGGAGAGGGTTCCGGCCTTCGGGCCCGTTTCCATGAAGCACTTCACCAGATTAGAGAATTCTTCGCGCTCAACGCGAGGAAGGAAACCGATGCTGGCCACTCCGGAAGCGTTGAGGAAATCAGCAAAACTGCGTTCGGCGGGACTGGACTCCAGGGGAACGCCATCGAGGAGAAGCTGCGAACCAGAGGCACCGAGGAGCAGTCCACCTGGCCCGGCGGCGTTGACGGCTGCCCGCAATTCCGACCATGCGGAATCGAATTGTCCGGCGGAGCGGGAATGCTCTAGGCCATAGAGCCGAGCGTACTTAAGCAGCACGTTGAGGCTGCGGACGAAGGCCCGGGCGTTCGGAATAATTGGTTCGCTCTGCATGGGCAACTCGCGAGTGACAGGCGCCATACGGTTAAACTCGTAATAAGTGTACTAGGACCACTGATTATGGAAATAGTACGGAAGGCCTAGGGTCGCGCACTAAACAATAGGGACGGCGGGCGTTAGGAGGCCAGGCGGATTTCGATTTCTTGACCCTGGAGCGCCGGACGAACGCGGCGAATGACTTCGCTGGCCCAAAGCTTTTCGCTGAGGAGGACGAGCGAGCCATCTTCGAAATTGCAGATGGCACAGAAGACGTAATTCGCGAACGCGGAATGGTAAGCGTCCACTCCGCGCCGGGCGAGCTCGCCTTCGAGAGTCGGGTCGCCTTCTGCGAGCGGGCCACCTGCGCGCGCGCCGAACGTTTCACCCTGAAAGCGATCGATGAGAGGTTCGAGGATGGCGAGTTCGGGCGCCGGGACGACGATGGAGTGTTTGGTCGCTTCGCGGTACGGGATCTGATGGCGCTGGCAATAATCGCGCAGACGGTCGATATGGCTGAAGAAATCGAGCGCCCAGGTTTCAGGGGCGGCGATGGCGGGCAGCACGCGCGACCAAATTCTCGCCGCGTCGGCGCCGCGGATGGGTTCGCGATTTTCGTCGGCATCGGTAAGTTCCAGGCCCATAGCGCGCACGTCCGCGCCGAGATCGAGCGGTTCAATTTCGAGTAGGTACACGGAATTATTCTTCCGCGGCGCCGGGCACGTCTTCCTCGAGTCCGGGCAAGGGGAATTTGTTTTTGAATTCCGGAGATTGTTTGCGAACTTCCAGCCAATCGAAGAATGCGTCGGGCGTTTCCAGCCAGATCGCGAACCAGTGAGCGATTTCTTCCTTTTGGGCGCGTTTGTTCGCGTCTACTTTGTGGTTGCGCGAAATCATTTCGGCGCGGCGGCGGCCGAGGCGCGCGACTTCGCGGACACGTTCGGCGGCGGCCCGCTCGTGTTCCAGCAGGAATTTCCGGAGGAGTTCATCGAGGCGGACCAAGCACATTTCGGCTTCTTCGAGCGTGGAAAAATGGAGCAAGTCGGCGAATTCTTCTTCGTAACGGCCGTCGGTATCGGAGCGCGTGGACCACACCACGCGCATCCCCGCTTCCTCGAGCACGCTGACGATGTAGTCGGGCGAAGTCTTTCCCGGCGCGCCGAGGTGCGCGATCAACTGACGGCGAATCTGTTCGATTTCAGCGGGGGTGTAACGCGGCTTGCCGAGGCCCTCCGCGACTTCGAGGATCAATGCCTTCTTGGTGGGCGATCCGCCTTCGTGATGCGCGTCGGAGCGAGCGGGCTTCACGACGGTCCTCGATGCGCGGGTTGCTTCTGTTCGGCGACAGGTTGTGCGTCGTGGGAGAGCAGGCTGCGGTAGCGCGCGACGTTGCGATTGTGCTCGGCCAGCGTCTTGCTGAAGAAGTGTCCGCCGCTATCATTGGCGACGAAGTAGAGGTAGTCCGTTGCGGCAGGAGCAAGAGCGGCGCGCAACGATGCTTCACCGGGATTGGCGATTGGGCCGGGAGGCAGGCCAGGATTTTTGTAGGTGTTGTATGGCGAAACGATCTCCAGATCCTTGGAGTGCACGACTTTTACCGGGTGACCTGCGAGCTCTGAAGCGTACGCGACGGTGGGATCGCACTGCAAAGGGCCGCCGCGCTTGATGCGATTGTAAAACACGCCGGCGACGAGGGGGCGCTCTTCCGTGCGCGGCGTTTCGCGTTCCACAAGGGACGCGAGAGTGACGACTTGGTCGGACGTGAGTCCATCGGGAAGATTCGCGGCGCCCTGCGGATTCAGAGATTCCCATACAGCGCGGAAATTCTGGACCATGCGTTTGACAGCCTGTTCGCAGGTGGTGTGGTGCGTAAATTCATAGGTGGAAGGAAACAGATAGCCCTCGAGGTTCTGCGCTTGCGGCGCTAGGTCTGAGATCAGCGTGGTATCTTTCGCGGCGTCGAGGAAGCCTTCGCGGGTGCAGACGCCTTCGCGGTCGAGCTCCGCGGCGATATCGAACATCGTCCAGCCTTCGGGAATGGTGACGGTGTGCACAAAAATTCTGCCCTGGGCGAGCTGCCAGAAAACTTCGCGCGAAGTGACGGGATGGTCGAAATAATATTCGCCCGCTTCCATCGGGGTGCGGAAATGCCAGAAACTGAAGAGCGCGAAGGCTAGGCGATCGCGGATCACGTCGTTCTGGCGAAGGATTCGCGCAATTCCCCAGCGCGATTTGCCATGGGGGATATCCACAAAGACTTTTTCGGGGCGGTGACCGCGATAGGGACGGCTGATCTGCGAATCGAGCCAGCCGGCGCCGGCGCCGATTGCGGCGATCACAAGAAGAGCCAGGAGGCCAAGCCGTCGCATGGCTGGTTATTCCTTCTCGCCCGCAACGGATTGTAGGCGCCCACGATTGCGTTCGAGATACTCGCGCAGGAAAATGGCGGCGGCTACGTCGTCGAGGGACAAATCCTTCCGCTGCCGGCCTGAACGCACTTCGGCCATTATTTGCCCTGCCTCCCAACTGGTGAGCCGCTCGTCCACGAGATCGACTGCGATTCCTAACTCCTTGCGCAAGCGTGCGGCAAATCGCGCGGCTTCCTCTGCCATTTCACCCGCCTCGCCGGTGATGTGCAGCGGATGGCCCACGAGGATACGCGCGACGCCCTCTTTTCTGCAAATATCGCGGAGGCGACGGAGATCGTCGCGACGATTGGCACGCCTCATGACCAGGAGCGGCTGCGCCGTGAGCTGCAATTCGTCGGAGAGAGCTAGGCCGATTCTTTTGCGGCCGTAATCAATCGCCAGAATCCTGGAGGGCCCGGACTCGGGCGAGGCGGCAGAGCTATCCCGAACGATTGGACGCGAGCTGACAGTCATGTTCTTCCGCCTAGTATACGCGATGCCTACCGCCGCATACACATTCTCGCAACCGGCTGATGCGTAAGGAAGTTGCGTTTTGGGCTGCCATAGCGTATGAGCTAGCGGACTGCGACAGTAACCGATTCGTTAAAGGAGAAAAACAAATGGGCGGCTTGTTGTTTTTCGTGTTTGTTGTAATTTGCCTGTTGGGAGCATGGCGCATATTTGTGGCCACTAAGGCCGCCCATGGAGACGGCCAGATTGCCGGCAGTCTGACGCATGGCATTCCGTTTTTCATCGTGGCGGCGCTGATTTTCATTTTCTGGATGTCATTCACAACGGTAGATTCCGGTTATCGCGGCGTGGTGCTGCGCTTTGGCGCGGTCACGGGACGTACGCTCGAGCCGGGTCCGCACCTGATCATGCCGTTTCTGGAAACGGTGAGACCGATTTCGGTGCAAGTGCAAGTAGAGAAGCTTGATTCGCAGGCATCCAGCCACGATTTGCAGGTGGTGCATACGCAGGTGACGCTCGCGTATTACCAAGATCCGTGCTGCGTGACGGATATTTGGGCGAAGTTGAACGACGATGCGGTCGATCGCGTGGTGAAACCCGCGATCCTGGAAGCCATCAAAGCGCAGACGGCGCAATACGATGCAGAGCAACTGATTGCGCAGCGTGCAACGGTGCGAAACGGCATCGAGCAGTATGTGCGGGACCGGTTAGCGGCGCACCACATTGATGTGGACGCGGTGAGCATTACCGATTTCAATTTTTCCGAAGAATATAATCGTGCGATCGAGGCGAAGGTGACGGCGCAGCAGAACGCGTTGAAAGCAGAGAACGATTTAACGCGGATCAAGATTGAGGCGGAGCAGAAAGTGGCGCAGGCGCAGGCGGAAGCAAAAGCGCTGGAAGTGCAAAAACAGCAGATCACTCCGGAGTTACTGCAGCTTAGGACAATCGAAATGATGCAACAACACTGGGACGGCCATCTGCCCGAGGTGTATATGGGCAGCGGTCAGGGTGGCGCCTTGCCAATGATTGATGTGTTGAAGGCGGCAGGCCGGAGCAAATAAGCTGCGCGTCGAGTCGTGAGGTTACGGCTGGCGCCCGCGGACGCCCTTTTCCCAGAGCGGCCAGAAGCCAGCTTCGTGCATTTCTTTGTCGAGGCCGCTATCGCGCAGCAGTTGCTCGATTTCGGCGCGGGATTGGCGGGGACCGATGCGCTGTTCGGCGTCCGCTAGGGCGAATGCGCTGACTGCGGCGATTCCGGCGTGGCGCTTCAGCTCGGCGATATCAACTTTGTCGAAGGTGTCGGACGCGGCGTGATAGTTCAACATGTAATTCGCAGGGTCTTGATTCGCGACGAGCGTAGGGACCCCTTCCAGGAGGAAATCGAAGTTGTCGGTGTCCATTCCGGCGTCCATGGTGAAATCTTTGACGCCGAGAGAGGCGATCGGTTCGAGCGCCGCGCGAACTGGAGCGAGGATATCTTTGCGGCCGGCCAGCGCGTAGCCCGTCACTTTGCCGACTCCTGAATCAAAAATGACTGCAGCGACCATGTTGTCCAGTTCGGCGCGGTGCGCGTAGGCGTAAGCCGCCGAGCCGAGCAGGCCTTGCTCTTCGCCGGTAAAAAGGATGAAGCGGATCGAGCGGCGCGGGATGGTACCGGAGGCGTGAATCACGCGGGCGGCGTCAATCACCATCGCGATGTTGCAGCCGTTATCGAGCGCGCCCGTCCCGAGGTCCCAAGAATCCAGGTGCGCCCCGAGCATCACGAATTCATCGGGCTTTTCGCGGCCACGAATTTCCGCCACGACGTTTTCGGAATCCACAGTGCCGGTCACGCGGTTGGGCATTTCGAAATGCACGCGAACTTTTTGTCCAGCTGCGAGGAAACGTGCCATGCGTTCGGCGTCCTCCCGGGCGACGACGGCTTGCGGTAATTTTTCGACTTCGCCGTTGACGGCCAGCGTGTGGCGATAGAGGAGCAGATTGGGGCGTGAGGACATCCACAGAACGGCGACAGCGCCGGCCTTTAGCGCACGGTCGAGGATGGCGGGACCGATGGTGTATTCGTTCGAGAGGTCGTCCCAAGTGACCAGAAAATTCGAATGGATCAGGACGATTGCATCTTTTGCCGAGGCGCCTGCTCTGGCGAAGCCGGCGTCATCGCCCATGCCGGCGTCTATGACGTCCGCAGTGAAGCCGCCTTCGGGAGTGGGCGGCGACCAGCCGATGGAAACCAGGCGAACCGGAAACGGCGTGGGGGAAAGAATTTCCAGATGCGTGTGGCCTTCAGACCAGCCAACGGGAATCGTGAATTTTTCGGTGTGCACGTCGTCAACGCCCGCGTGACGAAAGGCTTGAACTCCCCAGTCAGCGGCGCGGTCGGCCGAAGGCGTGCCGGTTACGCGGCCGCCGATGGTATCGCTGAGGTAGCGGAGGTTTTCTTCCAGTGGAGAGGGACCGAGGGCGGATTGAATCATGGTGGGTGCCAATTCAGCACAGGATTTCTGCACCGAGCAGGCACCGGAACCTTGCGGAACTTGCTGCGACAATGGGGCAGGCTTGATGGGAGGGATCTGGGCGGTGGCCGTAAAGGCCAGTAGCAGCACGGTGTGGACGATGACCAAAAGCTGGAAGGCTCTGTGCAAGGCTTCGGCTCCGTAGCAGGATTTTCCGTCGTAGGATTATATAAAGAGGAGTGTAATCCGAAAGCATTTTCCGCAAATGGGTTCGTGAACGCCGAAGCCGCGGGACAGAGCAGATCGTGAGCGAATTATGTTGTGAAGAACCTGTGCATAACTGGCGCGCACGGAAGAATTTGCAAGTCCAGAGCAGTTTCTACCTATGAACGATGGGCCCAGGGGCCGGCGGAATCACACATCTTTCTCATTTTGAGGCACTTAAATAAGTTCGTGTTTGGCAAAGAGCCTGCCACGGCCAAGTGCCGGGTTTGAAAGTAACAGTCACTTTCCAAATGGGGAATTTGGGACGGCCGAACCAGATCGGCGCGACCCAGTTTGTGTGAGCACCTCGAGCGAAACGAGATGTAGACATACCGTTGGACAACGCAACATTGCAAATGGCTGTTAAATCCTACGGCTTCGCCGCATGCGGTCCTGGGCAAGCAGACGGAAGGCTGACTTTGAAGAGAGTTCGCGTTTTTCCAAAACTCGTTCCACGCGAAAATAAACAAGAAACGAACCATCCCAATCTATTCCTGTTTTGCGAATCTTCCAGCGGAACCGCACAGTTTCGTGCTACGGGTGGCGGAGACTTGGAGTGCACCGTCGAGCGCATCGCGGGATTGCTGGCAATGCAGTGCTTGGTGCGCGGACAGAATCCGGCGGAGTTTCAAGTGCTAGTGCCCGCAGAGCAATCCTTGGTGGCGCGGCTGATATCGCGGACCGAGGAATTGCTGAAAGAGGGGCGTGCGATCGCTTGCCCGGCGTCGCTGAGCGCGCGGCAGAGAGAAGTGCTGGACGCGGTGGTGAGCAATAGGGCGAACAAGGAAATCGCGTCGCGGCTGAATATTACCGTGCGCACGGTGAAATTCCATGTGTCTTCGTTATTGAGCAAATTCGGCGTCGAGACGCGCGCTGAATTGGCGCGCAGAGCTGCCGGGTTCATGCGGCCGACGCTGCTGGAAAACGAGGCGAGGACTCCCGCGCAATCCCATAAGGGAGGCCGCGGTCTGGTCCCGGAGCAAGCGATGCAGAAAACGGCTCTGGCGATTGCCAATGGATCGCGCAGCGTGCGGTTCCCCGGGCGCGTACTCACCGCGTAGAAAAAGAGGATCCAAAGTTGACGGTAGTCTGACGGGCGTCACGTGCGTCCTGCGCGGTGGCGGTGCATCCTCTGCGTAAATATTTGTTGCGGTGCGGCGAGGTCGCGCCGCTTAGGGTGTGTGCGCAGGATTTTAGGAGAAGGCCAGTTGCAATTGCTGTATCCACTCTGGCAACTGGATTCCGAAGACTCGATTTAGTTTTGAGTTGGAGAGAACAGAATAGGCGGGTCGGCGCGCGGGCGTGGGGTATTCGGCAGTGGTGATGGGCACCACTCGCCGTACAAGCAGTTCCTTTCCATTGGTCGCCGCGCGGAACCACAGCGCAGAATCCGGCGCTTGCGCGGCTTCCTGCAGGATCGCCTGCGTGAATTCGAACCAATTCGTTTCGCCACCCGCCGTCATGTGATACGTGCCGCTTCGCTCTGCCCACGCCGCTGTGCCATCCGTTGGATTGCAAATTTGCGCTAGAGCTTTGACGGTGGCAGCGGCGATTTCGCGGCTCCAGGTGGGAGCGCCTACCTGGTCACGGACAATCCGGAGTTCTTCGCGCTGCGTAGCCAGGCGCAAAATCGTTAGGAGAAAATTCTTGCCGCGCGTGGAGTAGACCCAAGCGGTGCGAAAGATCAGGTGGTCCACGCCTGAATCGCGGATGGCTTGCTCGCCTGCGAGTTTTGTCCTTCCGTAGGTATTGATGGGATTGGGCGGGTCGTTCTCATCGTACGCAGAAATCTTGGCACCATCGAAGATGTAGTCCGTCGAGAAATGAACCAGGGCTGCGCCGATTTTCTTGGCCTCCTCAGCCATCACGGCGGGAGCTTCGGAATTAATGGCGCGAGCCAGAGGTTCGTCCTTCTCCGCCTGATCCACAGCGGTATAGGCGGCGGCGTTCACGATCAGATCCGGATGAACATCCCGAATCAGGCTGCGAATATCGCCGGGCCGCGAAAGATCGAGCTGTTCGCGATCGGTGGCGATGACTTCGCCTAGGCGAGGCA
>Ga0228598_1000188_pt1 | contig 11197 bp, 10 predicted proteins | sample CZU4metagenome_FD_182726 | JGI IMG/M metagenome (GOLD analysis project Ga0228598, IMG submission 182726) | Spruce rhizosphere microbial communities from Bohemian Forest, Czech Republic - CZU4 | ecosystem: Host-associated > Plants > Roots > Rhizosphere | place: Czech Republic: South Bohemian... | reverse complement strand
GGGAAACCCAAGTTCAGGCGCAATTCCGTATCCGATGCTGGAAACTTTCCCGTCGAGTAATATGACTGCGGCACGAAAGCTGAGATAGCGATATCCAAGCCGATCTGCCGCGGTGAACACCCACGCGCGTGGAAGCCAATCTCCAGGGCGATCAAGGGCGAATCTTTCCAACCGCAGCCAGTCAGCTTCATTCGAGATCACCAGGTAATAGCCTGGCTCGGTGCTCGTGCCGACTGGCCTGTCCTGCTGTGCGCGAACCAGATAAGGAACCGTTCGCAGCAGTTCGTCCCCGGTAGTTCGGTCGATTCGCAGGCGCTCCAAGCTATTCAAGACTGCGTGGATTCTTCGCGTGAGGACGTAGGTACGAACGCGCGCTATGACGGTCACGGCGAGCAGCAACAAAATAGCCGCGAGATATACGCGGCGCGCGAACGGGGAGGTAAGATGTCGCGAGACCCACACAGTCGCAGGAAACCGGTTAGCGAAGGGCATCTGCATATAGTGTAGTGGGCACTTCAACTATTAGAAGTAACTCTCAGTAGGTGCGAAACTTGACAATAACAGGCGCTCTATAGAACTGCTTCGACGCGAGCGTAACGAGTCGGGGTTTCGGCGGCGGATCAGATTTGGACGACGTAAGTCTCGCGCGCAAGGGGTTGTTTGCGAGTCCGCGTGACGCGCATAGGGCGACTACAGGATCGCGCGCACCACGCCGCCGTCAACACGGAGCGCGGAGCCGGTCGTTGCGGAGGCCAGCGGACTGGCCAGATACGCGATCATGTTGGCGACTTCTTCGACGGTTTCGAATCTCTTCAGGAGGGAGGTGGGGCGAATACTCTTGAAAAATTCCGCTTCGAAGGCCGCGGAGTTGCCGCCAGCTCCCATTTGCGCGATGAAAGTTTCGACTCCCTCGGAGCGGGTGGGCCCTGCCAGAACGCTATTCACGGTGATTCCGGTCCCCGCGACGGATTCCGCAATACCTCGAGCCACGGCAACTTGCGCGGTCTTGGTCATACCGTAGTGAATCATCTCGGCGGGAATCTGTACGGCGGACTCCGACGAGACGAAGAGGATACGTCCCCAATTCTTCTCACGCATGCCCAAAAGATAATGGCGCGAAAGCCGTACGCCGCTCAGCACATTGGCCTCGAACAGACGCAACCAATCCTCATCCGGAATCTGCTCGAATGGCTTCGGTTCAAAAATCCCCATGTTGTTGACGAGAACATCGACTCTGGGAAGAGCCAGGAAGAGCCTCGCGCAACCTGCTGCGTTCGAAACGTCGCTCGCGACGCCCGACACATTCGCATTGGGATGCGCTTTCCGAATTTTGCCGACAGCGGCGTCAACGCGCTCCTGCGTCCTGCCGTTCACGACTACCAACGCGCCTTCGGCCGCGAATGCGCTGGCCGCCGCGAAACCGATTCCCGCGCTGGAACCCGTTACCAATACTTTTTTGCCCGCGAGTTGCAGATCCATGAGCGCTTCCTTCCATCGGCAGCGCGCAGCGTTTCCGCTGCGATTCATTTTCAACTCAGCAGCTGCCCTGCTTCGCAAGATAGCACATCTCGGAATGGGATATGGGTGGTGTCGCGCGCGTCATTCGGAAATCATTGCCAAGAGAAACGAGGAGTCTTAACAGCTGGTTTGGATTCATCTTTAATTGCTACAATCGCGGATCGTTCTTCGTGCGGCAGGGGAATGGGAAAATGGGTAGCACCAAAATCCACTGGGGGCGAATTTTGCTCGGCGGGCTGCTCGCGGAAGTGGCTCTGATTCTCGCAATTGTTCCTCTTGGCTTACGTCTCGGCGACAATTTCCTGCACTACACTGCTCCCCCTGGATCCTTCATCACGTGCTTCCTAGCAGCGCTCTGGGTGTGTCGGCGGATCGAATCCCATTTCATCCTGCATGGGACGTTGGTGGGAGTGGTCGCGGCGCTGATTTACGTTGCCTTGACGCGCGCCCAGCCTGAACCCGTTGCATACATATTGGCCCACGCGCTGAAACTGGCTGGTGGCGCATGCGGCGGCTTCTTCGCCCAACGGCGCGGGTCACCGTCTCCGCCGCAACCCCTTCAGGACTGATTCACCGCCTCACCAGTTCCGGCTCGCGCTTTACGAGAATTCACCTTCCGCCGGGCCCGGCGACGAGGTCACACGATGGGTAGAGACGGGCGCATAATGTGCTCAGGGATGGGGACGATTTCAGGAACGCGATAGCGCGGGGCTCGCTTCCCGGTAAAGTCCAGGTAAAGCTTGTGCTTCAGTATCCACTCCGGGAAGTGCCCCCTACGGAGCAGCGGATACTTCATGGCTTTGCCGAAAAGACGCCGGCCCAGGAAGTAGTAATACAGCGGGATGCCCATATTGTAGACGAGGTGCGCGCTCTGAGCACGGTGGAAGAAATCCAGGTTATACCGGCAGCAGGTGAAGAAAAACTCCCATTGCAACTCTGTCAGTTGAAAAAGCTTTGCGCTTTCACGCTTCTGCAGCCGCGTGTCCTCCAGCGGCACGAATAGCGTCGGTACCACGCACCACTTCGCATCCTTGAGCGCGTGGAGAAGGTCGAGCGACTGGCGGGTGTCGTCGGGCGTTTCGCCGGGCAGCCCCAGGATCCAAGTACAGAAGGGGAACCAATTGTTGCGGTTCAGAATCTCCATCCCCTTCAGGACCCCATCCGGCCACTGCTCGGGTCTGAACGGGTAGCCCTTGCCCTTCATGAATTCTTTGAAAAGACGGACCGACCCGGTCTCAATGCCGATGAAAAGGCACTGGTAACGATGATCGGGACGCGTGGAGGCCGGATGAGTGTGGACGCTGCGGTCCACCGCAAGCTGCAATTCAGGGATCATGTCCGGCTGGGCGACGATCGGAGCCATGGTGCCGTGAGTGAGACCGAGGTACTCGATCCCCTGCACGGCCGCGACGGATTCGAACAGGCGCTGCAGTTCGGGAACGTTCGCGGCGAAGCGCGGTCCGTGCTCGTAGAGGAACAGGTCTTCGGTGACAAGCAGCGCAAGATCCGCGCCTTCGGCGGCCTGCGTCCGCACGTTGCCGAGAATGTGTTCGAGCGGAACGCTCTTGCCGTCGCGCAGCGCCACCGAGCAGAACTGGCAGCCCCGGCCGCAGCCGCGGGTGATCTCGACGGCACCGAAGGTCGAGCGGTGCCGAAGTGGCGGGATGCTCTCCAGCCGGGGACTGTGCCCCTCTGCCTTGCGCGGAAGCGCCTCGCCTCGGAGGGCAGCTTCAAAGAGCGGCACCACAATTTCCTCCGCCTCTCCATCCACGATGCAGTCGATCAACCACTCGTCTTGCAGGCCCTTCTTCTCGATCTGCCAGGAGCCGGGGCCCCCGACGATGATCTTCAGGTGCGACTTATGCTTACGCAGCAGGGGATGCAGGATCAAACGACGAAATTTTTCAGCGTTGATTGGCTCAACGTCCGCGCCATAAAAATAAGCGTAAACGTCGGTAGCGAAGGTGATGCCCAGCGGATTGTGCGCGTGGATCCCCACGACGCGAGTATTCTCGCCAATGAACTGGTCGAGCTGGTCGGCATAGCAGACGGCGATATCTTCCTCGCCGAATCGCTGGGCCAGCAGCGCTTCGATGACACGCAGGCCTTGAGAGACATACTTTGCCTGCCCATCCGGCCAGGTTTCCGCCTTGTCTGCCCAGTCAACATTGAACACAGAGGCATAACTTGCAGGCAGAGTCGCGAGCAGCATTTGTTTCCAGGTGCTGTGCATGTGCTCGGAGGATTCCGAGGTGCTCGCCGCAAGAACAATCTTTCGTCCACGAGAGGCCATAAGGATCGGCTCCAGGCGAAAGCTTGGATGCTAACACGGGGTAGTTTGGTTCCATCTAAAACGAGAAATAGCCTTCGTTGCGGTCAGGTCCGGTCTTCGACCAGTATTTTCACGGGGAGCGCATTGGTACGCAGCCCCGGGCGTCTTGCACAAAGACTGCGCTTGGCGTGAGAGGACATGAAACGCCATCTATCGGCCTCACTCTCAACGTGTGCTGCCGTCGCGTTCACAGCGTCCATCCAATGGCTCTCCTCCGAGCCCGCGTAGACTGTCTGAGTTCTGATTCGTCCGATGCCGAAAATTGAGTCGCACGGCCGCTTTCGCCGTCTTGCAAACTTTTGCGGGCGCAACTATACTGAAACTTCTGCAGGTGAGCGTGCGACGCGCTTGGAGTGTGCATGTCGGTTGCAGCGACTGATTCTAAGACGAGTTATCTCCTCGACAAACTGCAGTCCCTCAGCGGCGTAATACCAATTGGAGCATTTCTGGCGGAGCATTTCTGGTCGAACAGCTACGCACTGGTGAGCGTCGGGAAATACAACGACGTTTCGCGCGAGCTGCAGCAGATTCCCTGGCGAATCATTGTCGAAACCTGCGTGCTTTTCATCCCCATACTTTTTCACGGGCTTTACGGTTGTTATATCTGGTGGACTGGCAAGTCCAACGCCATCGGGCATCCCTGGATGGCCAACTGGCTGTATGTGCTGCAGCGCTGGACGGGCATCATCGCTTTCGTTTTCATCGGCTGGCATTTGTACACCGAGCGGTTTCTGGGTCACGGCGTCACCACTTACGCCGACGTGCAGCGCAACCTGATGAATCCCTGGTACCTCACTTTTTACATCGTTGGAATCACTTGCGCTTCATTCCACTTGGGCAACGGGCTGTGGAATTTCGCCTGTAAGTGGGGGATTGCGGTGAGCGTCTCAGCACAGCGCGCGGCCGGATGGTTTGGCGCGGCCGTCGCGGTGGCATTTACATTTATTGGCGTGGCGATCGTGCTTGCGCTGCATTACGGGGCGTTCCCGCTGGGGGGCTACGTCCAATGAGGCAACCGAAAATCATCATCGTGGGCGGCGGACTGGCCGGTTTGATGGCTGCAATCAAGGTGGCCGAAACCGGCGTGCCGCTGGACCTGTTTTCCATTGTGCCGGTGAAGCGTTCCCATTCGGTGTGCGCGCAGGGTGGCATCAACGCGGCGAAAAATTTGAAGGGCGAGGGCGATTCCACCTGGAAGCATTTCGACGACACCATTTACGGCGGCGATTTTCTGGCGAATCAGCCGCTGGTGAAGGGCATGTGCGAGGCCGCTCCCGCGATTATTGATCTGCTGGATCGCATGGGCGTGATGTTCAATCGCACGCCGGAGGGCTTGCTGGATTTCCGGCGTTTTGGCGGCACTTTGTATCACCGCACCGCGTTTGCCGGCGCGACTACCGGGCAGCAATTGTTGTACGCGCTCGATGAACAGGTACGCCGCTTCGAAGCCGAAGGCAAAGTAAAGAAATTCGAAGGCTGGACGTTTCTATCGGCCGTGCTGGATCACGCCGGCGTTTGTCGCGGCATCTGCGCCATGGATTTGAAGACCATGGAGATCAAGACTTTCGCGTGTGACGCCGCGATTTTCTGCACCGGCGGCATCGGCGCGGTCTTCGGACGCTCGACCAATTCCGTGGTGTGCACCGGCTCCGCGCAATCGGCTCTGTTCCAGCAGGGCGCTTACTACGCGAACGGCGAATTCATTCAGGTACATCCCACTGCAATTCCCGGCGAAGACAAATTACGGTTGATGAGCGAATCGGCGCGCGGTGAAGGCGGCCGCGTGTGGGTGCCCAAGACGCCGCAGGATCCGCGTCCCGCAAGAAAAATTCCGGAAACCGAACGATTTTATTTTCTCGAGGAGTGGTACCCGAAGTACGGCAACCTGGTGCCGCGCGACGTTGCCACCCGCGCGATTCACAAGGTCGTTTACGAAATGAAGCTAGGCCTCGCGGGCGACCCGGCTGTCTATCTGGACGTGACGCACATTCCGCGCGAAGTGCTCGAGCGCAAGCTAGAAGGCATCCTGGAAATCTACCAGAAGTTCGTGGGTGTGGATCCGCACGTCGAGCCCATGAAAGTTTTTCCGGCGATGCATTACACCATGGGCGGATTGTGGGTGGACAACGAGAACCAGGCCACCAACCTGCCGGGCGTTTACGCCGCGGGCGAATGCGAATACCAGTATCACGGGGCCAATCGTCTCGGCGCGAATTCGCTCGTTTCGTGCATTTACGGTGGAGGCATCGCCGGAACTGCGGCCGTGCGCTACGCGCGTAGCCTGGAATCGGGTTGCGAAAACACTTCGCCTGCGGTGTATGAACGCGAACGCGTGCGCCAGCAGGATATTTCGGACGCTTTGCTGAACCAGCACACCGGGACGGAAAATCCGTTGGTGATTTGGCGCGAGATGGGCGACATCATGACCGAAAACGTCACGGTGATTCGCTACAACGCGGCGATGCAGAAGACCATGGTGAAGCTGGACGAGCTGAGCGAGCGCTTCAAGCACATTAATTTGCAGGACCGCACCCAGTGGTCGAACCAAACGCTGAACTTCGTGCGTGAGCTGGGCAACATGCTGATCCTCGCGAAAGTGATCGCCCTGGGCGCGATCGCGCGCAATGAAACGCGTGGCGCGCATTACAAGCCGGAGTTCCCGGATCGTGACGACGTGAATTGGCTGAAGACCACTATAGCGAGCTGGGACGCCGGGAAAATTAAGCTGGACTATGAAGCAGTGGATATTTCACTGCTTCCGTTGCGCGAGAGGAAATACACCGCGGCGAAGTAGTGGGCGGAGACAGTGAGGCATCGTGGCCGATAAAACTTTCATCGTGAAGATCAAGCGCCAGCAGCGTCCGGATGAAGCTGTGCGCTGGGAAGAATACGAGCTGCGCTACCGGCCGCATATGAACGTGATTATTTGCCTGCGCGACATCGCCGAAAAACCTTTCACGCGCAGCGGCAGCGAATCCACTCCGGTGAGCTACGAAGCGAATTGCCTAGAAGAAATTTGCGGCGCGTGCGCGATGCTCGTCAACGGCAAGCCGCGGCAAGCCTGCACGGCGCTGGTGGACGATCTGGAAAAGCCGATCCGCCTGGAGCCGCTGACGAAATTTCCGCTGATTCGAGATCTGCAAGTGGATCGCAGCTCGATGTTCGAAAATTTGAAGCGCACCAAGTGCTGGATCCCGATTGACGGGACCTACGACATCGGCCCCGGGCCGCGCATGTCGGCGGAAAAGCAGGAAGTGGGTTATGCGCTTTCGCAGTGCATCACTTGCGGCAATTGCCTGGAGATTTGCCCGAAGGTAAACGAACATTCGAATTTTGTGGGCGCGGCGATTGTCAGCCAGGTGCGTCTATTTAATATGCACCCCACGGGCGAAATGCACGCGGGCCCGCGTTTGGAAGCGCTGATGGGTCCGGGCGGCATCGAGGACTGCGACAACGCGCAGAACTGTGTGAAAGTTTGCCCCAAGGGCATTCCGTTGACGGAGTCTTTGGCCGCGGTGAACGGCCAGGTCCTGGTGCACGCGGTGAAAAGTTTCTTCCGAGGCTCGTGAGCCACGCGCATTCTTTCTGTATTAACGTCTCGGGTTGTAGAATCCCAGAGAATGTATGAGTGTTGGGGGATGAATGGGCTGTAGAGGTTTGCTTGCAACTTGTTGTGGGCTGGGAGGCATTTTGTCGCTGCTGGCTGTCAGTACTAAGTCGCAATCGAATATCTCGCCGCAGGCACGTGAGCTGCATTTCCAGTCCATCGTCGTGGATACGCACGACGATACGACGCAGCGACTGATCGACCCGAAATTCGATTTTGGAGCGCGGCACTCCGACGGAAGCGTGGATATTCCGCGCATGCGCGAGGGCGGGCTGAGCGCGATTTTCTTTTCGATCTGGATTCCCGGCACCGTGACTGGGCCGACGGCGGTGCAACGCGCGCTCGATCAGATTAACGCGGTGCGCGAAACTGTGGCGCGACATCCGAACGATCTGGTTCTGTGCACCACTGCTGAAGAAATTCGCCGGGCCAAGGCTGCCGGTAAAATTGCGGTGCTGATGGGCGTCGAGGGCGGGCACATGATCAACAACTCGCTCGCGAACCTGGACAGGTTTTTCGCGCTGGGCGTGCGTTATATGACGCTGACGCACACCGTGAATACGGATTGGGCGGACGCTTCCATTGACAAGGCCGCGCACAATGGCTTGAGCGATTTCGGCAAGCAAGTGGTGTGCGAAATGAATCGCTTGGGCATGATGGTGGACATTTCGCACGTCGCGGACAAAACTTTTTATGACGTGCTGGCTGTCAGTAAAGCGCCGGTGATCGCTTCGCATTCTTCTTGCCGCGGCTTGTGCAACGCCCCTCGCAATATGACCGACGACATGATCAAGGCGCTCGCGGCGAAGGGCGGCGTGATTCAGATCAATTACCACATCGGTTTTCTTAGCCAGCAATTTCAAGACGCGTCCAAGGCGCACCCCGAGCTGGGCAAGGAAATCGAAGCGGAATCAAAGAAGCGCTGCGGCGAAAATGAAGCGTGCCAGTTGATCGAGGCGGATAAAGTCACGCGCGAGATGGTGGCGCAGGGCAAACTGCCGCGGGTGGACTGGACCGAGATCCTCCGGCACATAGACCACGCCGTGAAACTGGTGGGCGCGGATCACGTAGGCCTGGGTTCGGATTTCGACGGCGCGGATATGCCTTACGGGATGGAAGATGTTTCGGATATTTCGCGCATCACCGATGCGCTGCTGGCGAAGGGTTATTCTCCCGCCGACGTGCAGAAAATTCTGGGTGGCAATACGCTGCGTTTGATGCAGGATGTGGAAGCCGCAGCCCAAAAATAATGTCAATAATGACTAGGAGGAAAATCGTGAAACGCTTTGTGCCCTTGTTCTTCATCGCGCTGCTCATGGCTCTGGCTCCGGCCGCCACTCCAGCGCAAGATCAATCCACTACACCTGCTCCCAAACCGGCTACTGCGGCGCATCCGCACCCGACGGGACCTCATACGGACCCAGCGTTGTTGCATCCTGCGACGCTCACCGCGAAGGCTCCAGATGTTTATGAAGTGACGTTCAAGACCACGGCGGGCGATTTCGTGGTGACCGTCACGCGCGCGTGGGCACCGCTGGGCGCGGATCGCTTTTACAATCTGGTGAAGCACGGATTTTTCACCGACGCGGCGTTCTTCCGCGTCGTGTCCGGCTTCATCGTGCAATTCGGATTGAACGCGAATCCGGCGGTAAATAAAGTGTGGGAGAAGGCTTCGATCAAGGATGATCCCGTCACGCAGAGCAATCACACCGGCTACTTGACATTTGCGACGGCCGGAGCGAATACGCGCACTACGCAGCTGTTCATCAACCTCGCGGAGAACGGATCATCGCTCGACGGCCAGGGATTCGCGGCGTTCGGCCAAGTGACGACTGGGATGGACGTGGTGCAGAAAATTTACAGCGGGTATGGAGAGTCGCCGGACCAGGCGCTGGTCACTTCGCAAGGGAAGGCTTATCTCGACAAGAGCTTTCCGAAACTCGACCACATCGTTTCTGCGACGGTCACTTCGCCCGCGCCGGCAGTGCACACGACTCCGGCACACAAGGCCGCCCCGGCGGCCGCGACGAAGCCAGCGCCCGCCCAGCAGTAATCCGATGGCGGTCCCGCTTTGCGGGATCGCCGCCACAATAACGCATTTCAAAACTTTTGGTAGAAATCATACGAACCGTTTAGGCACGGTTCCTTGGGGGAATGAGTGATGACCACGAAGCCGACCTTGCTGGATGCTGCCAATCTAAAAGACACCGCGCCGGAAAAATTTGAGGTGACGTTCAAGACTACGGCGGGAGATTTCGTCGTGCAGGTGACGCGCGCCTGGGCGCCTCTGGGCGCGGATCGCTTCTACAATCTGGTGAAGCATGGATTCTACGATGACGCGGCTTTTTTTCGCGTGATCCCCGGATTCGTCGTGCAATTCGGATTGAGCGCCGACCCGGCCGTAAATAATGTGTGGCGCAAATCGAATTTCAAGGACGATCCGGTCACGCAGAGCAACAAACCCGACTACATTACGTTCGCCACCGCCGGAAAAGATACGCGCACCACGCAGCTCTTCATCAACACCGGGAACAACGCGCAACTCGACAAAATGGGCTTCGCTCCGTTCGGCCAGGTGATTTCCGGCATGGACGTGGTGAAGAAAATTCACAGCGGCTACGGCGAAGCGCCGGACCAAGGCTCGATCACCGCGCTGGGCAAGCCGTACCTCGATAAGAACTTCCCTAAACTCGATCGCATCCACTCCGCGACGATCGCTTAGGATGTTGTTGCGTACTTTGATGAACGGAGGCGCGCGCGCTGTTTGTCACCGCACCTGATGATGGACACGCTGTCAGCTGCGTCAATTTCTCGCGATTTCGCGATTGACCGCGACGTCGCACTGCGATCGCGCGTGATGCTCTTCGCGCTGGCTTCCTGCAAGCTGCTCATCCAACTCGCCGGGATCAATCATTACGGATTTTTTCGCGACGAGCTCTACTACATCGCCTGCGGCCAGCATCTTGCGTGGGGCTATGTGGACCAGCCGCCGCTGATCGCGTTCGTCGCCTGGTTCGCGCGGCATGCGCTGGGAACTTCGCTCTTCGCTACGCGTTTGCTACCGGTTCTAGCCGGCGCAGCGATTGTGTATGGCACCGGACGCATGGCCGCCGAATTGGGCGGCGGGTTATTCGCACAATTCCTAGCCGCCACAGCGATTTTACTCGCGCCCGCCTATATTGCGTTCGACAGTTTTTTTTCCATGAATGCATTTGAGCCGCTCTTCTGGCTTTTGTGCGTATGGATTGCCATACGGATCGTCAAAGGTGCGTCGCCGCGCTGGTGGCTGTTGTTCGGCGCCGTGGCGGGCTTGGGCCTGGAAAATAAGCACAGCATGCTGGTGTTTGGCTTTGCTCTGGTTGCCGGTTTGTTGCTTTCTGGGCTGGCGCAGTTGTTTCGTTCGAGATGGATTTGGATCGGCGCGGCGGTAGCGCTGGTAATTTTCCTGCCGAATCTTATCTGGGAATCGCAGAATGGCTGGCCGCAGATCGAAGTGGTGCGCAACGCGCAACAGTTCAAGAACGAAGCGATCAGTCCACTGCAGTTTTTGTTTGAACAGGTTTTGTTTCTGCAGCCGCTGGCGCTGCCGGTGTGGCTCGCGGGACTGGTGTGGTTTGTTGCGGCGCCGGAAGGGAAGCGCTTCCGCTTTCTAGGCTGGTGCTACCTGTTCGTGCTCGCGATTTTTATTGTGCTGGGTGGAAAATCGTATTACGCGCTGCCGATTTATCCGGTGCTGATGG
>Ga0228598_1000187_pt1 | contig 11221 bp, 10 predicted proteins | sample CZU4metagenome_FD_182726 | JGI IMG/M metagenome (GOLD analysis project Ga0228598, IMG submission 182726) | Spruce rhizosphere microbial communities from Bohemian Forest, Czech Republic - CZU4 | ecosystem: Host-associated > Plants > Roots > Rhizosphere | place: Czech Republic: South Bohemian... | reverse complement strand
ACGGCTGGTCGCCCGATGGGAAGTGGCTCGCCTTCGTCGGCAAGCGCGGCGAGTACTTCAATATCTTTCGCGTCCCGGTAGGCGGTGGGAGCGAACAGCGGCTGACTTCAAGCCCGGTTGCCGATGATGGTCCTGACTACTCGCCTGATGGCGAATGGATCTATATCAATTCGAACCGCTCCGGCACTTGGGATATCTGGCGATTTCCGCCTGACGGCGCCGGACCGGGTGACAGCAAGGCGGAGCGAATCACGAGCGATGAACTTGAAGATTGGTTCCCCCATCCTTCGCCTGATGGAAAGTGGATGGTCTTTTTGTCTTTTCCGAAGGGCACCCCCGGGCACAACGTCAAAACCAACGCGCAGCTTCGCATGATAGCGATGCCGCCAGCCGCAGCCGGGCATGGCGCGGCTGGATCAATTCAAAGCCTGGCGCAGATTTTCGGCGGACAGGGAACTATCAACGTCAACTCATGGTCTCCCGATTCGAAGAAGTTTGCTTTTGTATCCTACGAAGTGTTGCCGTAGGACGCGGGACCGTGCCAGATCGGTCCAGGGCACGCCATCTTATGTGCCGGTATAAAGTTGAAATGGCGCCCAGTAAAATGGCTTGCGGAAGCTGCCGGAGTGAAGTAAGGAGAGTTTCGCGGAACGAAGCGCCGCCCGCGGACTTCGACCTTTGTCGAGTTCGCCGTAGAGTTGATCCATCAGCCTCGGCGTCGAAGCATCGCTGACTTCCCAAAGCGCGCCGATCACGTTGTGCGCGCCAGCGTGCAGGAATGCCCAGGAGAGTCCCACTAATCCTTCGCCCTTGTATGCGCGGGCGCCTGCGCCGTAGCAGGTCGAAATCGTCACCAATTGTGCGTGCAAGGGGTGGTGAATGATGTCGCGCGCGTAGAGCTTGAAAGAGTCTTCCTCGGCGGACGCTTTCGACAATATGACGGCGGAATCCAACGGACTCAATCGGCTGGCTGTGCCGTGTGCAACGAAATGGATGTAAGCAAATTGCTCGGGGTCGCTTTCAAGATAAGCCGGGGCCGTGGCTTGAGCACGCGTAAGTACCTCGCGCCCAGCTGGAGCGAAATGCTTTTCGATGTTTTCGATTTCTACGCTGGCCTTCGGCAATTCCGCATAATCGGCGTTGGGAGAGACGGCGTCGCCGATGAGAAGTAGTTTTCCCGCGCCGGTCTTCGTTCGGTCATGCGTTGAGCCTTGGGACGCAGCCAGCAGGCGGAGTGAGTTGGCGTCGGCGATGGTCGCGTCTTCAATCCAATAGTGCGGCTTCGGGCCGGACACTAATAAGGTCTCGAAATTCAGACTATTCAGACTGCCATCGGGAATGATGAAAACCTGCGCGTCTTTCGCTAGCTGAGATTGTGCGGGCGAGATGAGCATTGTGTAGAGCGCAGTGCCATCCGCATTCGAGGTTTCGAGGACATCCTGCGGCCCAACCAAAGCCTTTCGATATCGTTGCACCGCCGCATCGATCTCCGACGCTGGAGGAAGAACGAACAGGGTGGTTTTCTGCGGCGTGATCGCCCAGAGATACGATTGCTTCTCGCCCAACCAATAAAATAGGATTGCGCCGCCGGCGCGTTTCGCCGCTTGTTGGGTATTTAGCGGATCAGGGGCGAATGCAGTTCCTTTGGGCAAATATCCTAGTCCTTCGCTGAGAGTCCGAGCGCGGCTGTAGTCGGCAACTTGCAAAGCCCGGTCGGTCTTTCCGCGCGAGATCAGAAAATGGATGTAGTCGTCGTAAATGCGTGTGGCGTTGGTAAGAAATGGCAGGCGGGAGTCTTCGTGCTGGAGTGAGGAGCGGGCGGTCTCAAAGGTAATGAGGGCAGTTCGATATTCCTGCTCGGCCGAGTCGGGCTGATTTTCGTGTTCATAAAGCCGGGCGAGCGATCGCTCAGCCTCCCACTTCAGAAACACCGGGCTATCGTCAGACTGTGCGACCTCGCGGAACGCGCTCTCCGCGCCGGCGACGTCATGCTGTTGCGCGGCCACTCGACCTTGGACGAGCCTGACATAGATCTTGTCGTGCCGATTGTTGTCAGTCTGCACCATCGTGAGCACTTCATCCGCGTAGCGCTTCGCGTCCTCCAGCTTTCCGGTTTGTTCGGAGACGAAAGCCAGCGCAATTAACGAATTGATGATGTCTTCCTGGCTGTTGATTTGGCGCGAGAGCTCGAGTGACTGTTGGAATGACTGTTCGGCAACGAGAAACTTCGCTGCGTCGAGGTAAATGTACCCGGCATTCGTAAGCCACTTCACTTGGTCGGGGATGTCGCCAAGCTTCTCGGCTTGGTTTCCGGCCTCGACAAACATACCTTCAGCTTTTTCTGAATCGCCAAGCTTGTAGTACGCCCAGCCCATGTTTCCCAGCGCTTTTTGCGCGACGTTCCCAAAGTTCCGACGTAACGAAATTTGGCGAGCGGCATCGGCCCGGTAGAGCGCCTCATCAAAGTGTTCCTGCGCCACAGCGGACCAGCTTAAGTCGAGCAACGCGTTAGCCTCCCATAGTGGATCCCCGCTCGCGCGGGCCGAAGCAAGAACACGTTCGAAAAGGCCGTGGGCTTGGGCATAGTCGCCGCGCTCCATTTGAAGGGCGCCCTCAGCATTGAGTACATCCGCGCAATCGGGATTGTCAGAGGCAGCACAGATCCGTTCCGCCTCCCCTAGGTTCTGCTCTGCTTCTCGAAACTTGTGCAGGGAAACATACGCTAGGCCCTTCCACATCAGTTGCTGGACTGCCAATTCCCTTGAAGGCAGCGGGACGGGTTCGGAGGTAAGAATCCTTAGAGCGTCCTCATTCATGCCGCGCATATGCAGCGCCCTCGCCCTGAGGATCGTGAACTTCCATGCCCACTCAGGGGCAGATGCGTGGAAATCTTTGTAGCCTCTCTCCGCTTCTAGGCCGGCAGCTACTGCGTCTCCCTTGCGAAGAGTCTGCCTCGCCTGGTCGAAAGCAGCTTGGGGGTCTCGGCGGGAGCAACCCGGCAAGCCACCGACGGCAACCGCAAGCAGGAGCGCACTCAGCGCCTGTGCTCCCGCGAAGGGTTTTCTCCGATCAGTGCGACGATGCTCTTTCCGTGCTGACGGCATGGCTGATTCCGAGGTCGCTAAAGTTTAGCGCGGAAAGCCATCGAGAGAAATGTACGTAATAAAGCACACGACGTGTCGTGGCCGCTCTAGTGGCCTCCGCCGCTGCCTGTGCCGTTTGACTCAGTGGTGGCGACGCTGCCGCTGCCCTGTACCGGGCAGCCCAGCTCCAGCCGAATCATGGTCAAGTGGAAGGCGTATTTTTCGGGGCCCGGCCTGCCGTTTTTCTCACGCCGCAGGGTTAACTCGGCCAGGAATATCTTGCCGAAATGAGGCACGTCAATCACGTGCCCGAATGGTGTTCCCGGAGCCTTGGTCACGCGCTTGACTAGTGAGCATTTCAGGCGGTCCTGCTGCTGGGCCGAGGCCTGGTCCCAGCGATATCGCTCAGTCGCCCAATCCGGAAGGCCGGTGGTGTTGTTTATGTCGGTATACTGCTGAGAAATCCGGCTGAGGACACCGGTGTCTTCAAAATAGGATTTCGCGCCAGCAGGTTTCGGCCCAAGAATATCCGGCTCCCGCTCCAGTTCGACCTTGTGTCCGTCAATCCTAAGATTGTCGAAACGCGTACCCAAGAAAGAGACGGTCGGCACCGCATCAGACTGCCCGTTCTCGGGGTCATACGGAGGATGCTCCGTGAAAATCTGTGCCACCACGCGATCGGCCGTGAGCACGTCGAGAACATTGAGATCTTCGACAACAGAAGTTGCGAGCGTGGCGAAGCCGTGAAGGTGTTTGGGGCTCCGGTGCCCCGCGACCTGGGTGTAGCCACCGCGATAGGAGATCAACCCGTCCAGCCGGAAGGGTTCCGCCTGCCTGAATTGATAATGGCCGTCGGGGGACAATGTTACTTGCGCCCGAGGCTTGATTTTCTCGCGCACAGGCTCTTCGAAATCGGCACTGAGAACGTCCGCGTCGGCATAGTAAGTGTGGGTTGGCTCTTTTGCCGATTCTCCTCTCGGCATTGGTGGTTTCATTGCTGTAGCCATGTTTCCCTCCGCTCGATTAAGCTACTTCTGAATTTGTACTTCAATCGAATAATGGCCGAGGTCTGAACTCTGGTTGGCGGCTGTGTTGCCGCGCACCGCCAGTGTGTAAATACCTTGCTCCTGATTCGCTCCTGGAACATAAATTGACCGGGCCTCATCGGACGAGGCTGCAGGAGTCGTGCGCGACCATTCTAGTCTTCCTGACGGGCTAGACAAGTCAAAAGTGTAAGAGGCATAGTGGCTGTCCGGCGGAATGTTTACCAGCAAATGGAAGCCTTCTCTGGGGTGGGTCGAGATCTGAGTCGTGCTCGTCCCGCGGGTGCTGACGTTGATTGAGGCCCAGGGCAAAATCTGTGGGCTGCTGGCTAACTGCTTCAATTGCGGATACGTCACCAGATTTTGATACCCAACCACGACCAGCAGAATGGCCAGAACCGGCACCACAAAAGCAGGACGCAACCATGCCCATCGGCCCACTTTGGCGGCAACTGGCGTCCTCACCGGAGAAACGGCGACGGGTTCCGCCAGCACGACTTTACTGTGTTCGACCAAAGCAGCTCCGGCTCGAACATCGAGAGCGCACTCCGGGCAGTCGAAAAAGTGCTCCTCGAATTGTTCCCGCTGCTCGGGCGTAAGCTCGCCGAGCAGGTACTTCTCCGCAGCCATTAAGCGGATCGATTCGGTGTGGTCCATGTCCGCAAATATCCCTCGTATGGATGGTGAAAAAACAGGACAAATCGTTTCATAGTGTTAGTCTGCCCCTTTACTCCTCAACTCCTCGGCGGGCGTATTCTTCAAATAGATGGCCTTAAAGGCCTGCTTGGCACGGTGAAGCAGGACTCTAAGGTAGTCCCGGTCAACATTAAAATCTTTACACACCCTGTCTTTATCACGCTCCTCCAGAAAGACCTCCCGCAGCAGCCGCCGGTCGCGCTCCGATAATTCGTCGAGGACCTGACGCACTTTTTGTTGCATTTCTTTGTGTGACAAGATCGCTATGACATCCAGCGATGAATCAGGAACGTTCGCGCCGTCGTCTTCTTCGACCGAATTGTCCCGGGAAGCGGACCGATAGTACTCGAGCAGGACGTTATTGCAGACAGAATTCACAAAAGCTCCTAACCGTTCCGGTTGTCGCAATCTCCCCTCGCTGCGCAGAGCGACAAAGACGCGGGCGAAAGTTTCTTGACGCAGGTCTTCGATGGTCTGGGGAGAATTTACCCGGGAACGCAGTTTCAATTGGATCAGCTCACTGAAATAGGCAACAAAATGGCTTTCTGTCCGGAAGTCGCCCGAACATAGCCGTTCTAAGTAAGCCTCGTCGAACTTGTAGAATTGCAAGACACTAGCCCCTAAGTGCACGTAAGTGGCAGCTATTCTACACCGCCCTTGACGGAACAAACCGAGCGATTCTACGGGTCGGTGTCCGGTGAACTCTTTCCGTCACGCTCAGTGTGAAACGAAATTCGCTTCCGATGCACCATTCCAATGAACATTGAACCGGGGCAAACGTTCTGGGAGATGTGCCGGTTCCTGTTCGCGGGTCCACTCGCGAAGCAAACCAGCTTCGCCGGGTACCAGCATCCCGATGGAGGACGCTGCCGCCGGGGGGATGGCATCGTTCCTCAGCTTCGCCGGAGCCGTTTTCTTCGCGGCTTCGGCGCGATTCGGGACGCTCGCGCACAAAACAAACGGGAGCGCTTGACCTCGCAATTCACCGAGAAGTACACGCAGGGAGCGGCCGGACGTCGATGTCAACCTCGATCTCAACCTTGACCTCAACTTTGATTTCAACTATGGACGAACCGTTTCAGGCAAAGGATGTTCAGCGGCATGTATCAGGCGAGCAGCGAAATATTCCAGCGGGAGTGATGCAGGCAGTGCTGATGCACGCTTTCCAGCTCCGGCGGAGTTGCCGGGAAGTTTTTCTGCTCTGCGATATTCAACGACACAGCCTTGCAGACGCGGCCATGATTCTGGGGATTAGCCAAGTTGTGGCAAAGCGCAGGCTTCAACTTGCTCGGCGACGAATGAACGATGTGATTGAACGGCTGTGTGAGCCGATCCGAGACGTCGCAGGACCGAGGTTAGAATGACTACGTTTGGCTGTCGCTGTAGAGAGAAAAAGCTCTACCACTGGCGGACACGTCCGACGTCGACATGCACGAAGTCCGAGCTGCGATAGTAACCCACTCCGCCGCGATGCAGGCGCAGGGCGGCGTCACGAAGCTCCGACGTCGGAATCCCAGGCAGGCGAATGTCGATCGCTTCGGCCTGCATATGCAGGCTCTGCTGCGCCACGCCGGTGTGCGGGCTCCGCGCGCGCAGGAATTCGTTGCTCCAGGGCGTACGGTAGCCGCAAATCACATCGATCTCACCACCGGAATCGCCGAGCGACGCGGTCAGGTCGTGGAGAAGGTCGAAGAGATGAGGATCGAAATGTCGCACATCTCCGGTACGGTGGTCGCGCAGAAAATGGTCGAGCTCGTCTAGCGCTTCGGGGATATATTGATCACCACGACGATAGACGACGTTCAGCCGCTCGCCCGTGTGCGTGTGATAAAAGCGGAGCCGATACTCGCGAGTGGCCGCGGACGCAGATTCTGTGCCGCCGTGCCCGCGCAGCGGGGTTAGCAGAAACAAGAGAATCAGTGCCAAATAACGGAGGCCGGATTTGCTCGTTTTCCCCGGCGATGACACCGATGCTGCTTTATTCCCATTCAAAATGTACTGCCGCATTAACCCCATTTTATGTTAGATGCGGTCTGCTGGCCACCGATCCAAAGACCTACCAGGCATAGGGATAGCCAGCAGCCAGCGCTTTATCCAATTCCGCGTCATAACCGTAGATATCGTCGAGAAAACGAATCTGATTTTCCTCGTTCACCGCCGCCGTGCCGTAGACAATCAGAACCGGAATGCGCGTGGCTAGGTTCACCTGAATATTGTTTTTCTCGCCGTTCATCGTGGCCTTCACCCGCTCCAAATCCCAGCCGGGGTTGTTTCGCAACACCCAAGCAACCAGGTCCTCAGGCTTCTGTACCCGAATGCATCCGTGGCTGAAATCGCGGACGTCCTGCGTGAACAGTTCCGGAGCATCCGTGCCATGCAGATACACATTATCGGGGTTGGGGAAAATGATCTTCACCAGGCCCAGCGAATTCGTGTCGCCGGGCTTTTGCCGCACCATCAGGTGAAGCGATCTGATGCCTTCTAAAACCTCCGGGCTCACTTGATTGTCGGTTACGACCTCGCCTTGAGGCGTGACCACCTCAAAATTATGCTTGGCGATCTAAGTCGGATCCTTCTCGATATGGGGCACGATTTCGCTCCGCTGAATGCCGGGCGTCACGTCCCAGTAGGGCCGGAAGACGACGTATTGGATCTCTTTCTCAAAGATCGGAGACTTGTGGCCGTAGGCTTTTCCGATGATGACGTTCTTGTAGAAGGCGACGGTGCCATCCGGGTTCATCGCGCGTACACGATACTCAGGAAGATTCACCACCACGGGCGGTTGCGGAAAGGAATGCGGAAGCCAGCGCCACCGTTCAAGCGTCAACTTAATCTGGCGAATGCGGACCGCCGGAGGCGTATTCAACTCATTGATCGTGCGCGCGTCAAGGTTGCCGGTGGGAGACTCCCCGTGTCTGTCCTGGTAATGCTTCACGCCATCAACGATCGGACCCTGATAGACGGTCGCATTTGGATCGAGCTGCACCCCTGAAGGAATGTCGCCAATGATTTGAAGAAACCGCCCCAATTGGACGACGCCAGCGTAGGGTTGGCCTGGTCGCACAGTCTTCGTGATCGTTGGCAGCTTCTCTCCCTCAACTTGATTTGCGTATCCTTCATAAACCGGCAAGAGCGCGAGCAGCTTCCGGTAGCCCAGGAAGGGCGGTTCCAGCTTCTGGATTTCGGCGGCTGGATCGCCTGCGTTCACGACCTGGGTCTGAATGAATTCCGCCAACGGGAGTGGTTCTCCCCCCATATCGAGCTGAAACTTGAATTCCTTGGGATTTGCGCGCCCGCAGTGGATAGCACGGATGTAGCGCATCGCCGAGACCGTAAGCGCGGTATCGAACGAGATCAAATCTGGTTCCGTCGGATTTTGTGCCAGCTTGAGGAGACGGCCCTGCCATCGCGAGCCGTCATAATCTTCGGGGTCGAGTCCTTTGGAGTCCGCATTTTGTAAGAGCGCGATCACGGCCTGCCCCTGAGGACGGACGTGGAGGTTCTGAACCCAAAGCAAAGAATAACCGCTGGCCTCGTAGAGTTTGGCGATCTCTGTTTTGTAGGGAGTGAAGTCGGGCCAGCGAAGATCGGCATTACGACCTGAATCCACAATAGCGTGGAGCACAGGAACACCCGAGGCAGACAACGTCTGACCCGCAAGAGCAGACTGCTGCGCCGCGAAGAACGCTGGGAAGGTCTCGCCGTTCGCGACAGACATTCCCGCAATGACTACACTCGCCAGAACGATCATCCGCCGACGCTGATAAACAGGATTCCCCACAGTACCCCCTCCCCTTGATGTTTTATATGAGTATCGAAAGCAATTCCAGGTTCCCTTAATTGGAAAAGATTTCTCGCGACATCGTCGCGAATCGAACGCTTCAGCTTCTGAGCTCGAGCGACTGCAGCCGGTAATTTCCCATGGAGATGACGCGCGTCGACTCCGACGATCACTACATTCTTGGGTGTGCACAACGGTAAGGCGATGGGGTTCGATCTACTTAGAAGGGTCAACCATAAGCAGAAACGGCTGCCGCAGATGCCACCGGAAGTCGTATTTCCTACGGAGTTATTGCGCGATCACACGGGACACACCGGTGCTTCACAAACTGCTCAGTATGAATAATCTAAAATGGTGCGGAAGGGGGGATTTGAACCCCCACGCCTTTCGGCGCCACCCCCTCAAGATGGTGTGTCTGCCAGTTCCACCACTTCCGCCTTAGAATCAATAACTTAGAGGAAAACAGAAAGTCTGCTAATACGGAAACTATCTCGCATCTTATCAGATGCTTAGCGTCACCGGAAGAGTTTTGTATGCCCACCTTTGCGTCTGAATCATGTCCCGGGCGTGGCGCGTGGTGCGGCAGAATCAGTTCCCGAGTTCTTTATCCCACTTTAAGAATCGCGCTGACCGTGGTTCCAGATTCGTTGGATTCTATCTCCAACGTGCCACCGAGGCGCCTCAGGCGTTCTCGCATTCCAGCAAGTCCCACACCGCCGCGGCCCGATTCAATCAGTTCGTGTTGTTTCTCCAGGGGTATACCCTTCCCGCTGTCTTGAACTTGAACAGTCAAGCGGTCGCCTTCCTGATGGAGACGGATTGTAGCCGTGCTACTCCCAGAATGACGATGGATGTTGGTTAAACATTCCTGAACGATCCGAAAGATGGTTATTTCCAATTCGTCTGGCAGCCGGCCGAAATCGCTGGGGATTTCCAGATCCACCTTAATATTGCTACGTTCAGAAAAGCCATCCGCATACCAGCGAAGGGCAGAGGCAAGGCCGGCAATATCGAGGAGTGGTGGATGAAGCAGATGCGAAATCGTGCGAATCTCGCGCGAAACCTGTTCGACCAAGTGAGCATTCTCAGAAACGGCTCTGGCTCCGAGCGAATCGAGCTTATGGGACTGAGCCTGAACTATGGCAATGTTCATGCCGAGAGCTGCAAGATTCTGGCCGACGCTGTCGTGCAGCTCGCGAGCCAATCGTCTGCGCTCCTCATCCTGCATAGCCTGAAGACGCGATGCAAACTCCATCTGCTGTTTCTGTGATGTCAGGTCGGTGATCAGAACTCCGGTTGCCGATTTGTCTCGTGACAAAAGACTAAAAGAGAAATTGGTGGGAATGAGGCTGCCGTCGGCGAGATGCAGCCGCACTTCTCCTTCGTTTGATTCGATCTGATTCTCCTGCAACAACCTTTGGTAAGCGGGCTGGTCTTCAGCAGCCACGAAATCCAGCAAGAGGCGCCCGATGACGGTCTCGCGCGGTACACCCAACAACTGCGCCAGGCTGAGATTGCAGTAAACAACACACCCGCGAGCGTCCAGCATGGCCGCGCCCTGTTGCATCTTTTCAACCAGGGTGCTGTAGGGAAGATCGGAACCCTCCAGCGTATAGACGCGATGGCCTTCCGGTTCCTCGACGACGAACGCGTCCACGGTGCCGTACTGAATGGCGCGCAGTGTCTGTTCGGCTTCTTCCATCAGTTGCCTACTGCTGACAAATTCGGGCAATTCGCTGTTCATATGAACCTCATCAATACAAATTCACTCGACTTCATTCTCCCATTGCAGCCGGACGGATTTGTAAACCGACCAAGGCCCGTTCCGTGTCACGAAGATCGCCAACGATTTTGCGTAGGGGTTGGGGTAACTTTCGCACCAACGTGGGGATGGCCAGGATCTGATCCCCAGCCGCCAACTGCGGGTGTTTCACCAGGTCCACAACTTCGATATCGTACCGCCCTGCTAAATGATCCTCGCATATTCTCTTGAGATTGGCGAAAGCGGCCACCGAACGCGGCGTCTGGCCCGCGACGTATAGCCGAAGCTGCCACACCTCGTTCGCAGCAGGCTCGTTCTTCTCTGCGATCTCTTGAAGACTGAGAGGTCTAGCCTCTTTGTTTCTTTCTGACTTCTTCATCGGACTCCCTTTCGTCGCTTTCCATTGATCCCATCTTTAATGATCCCATCTTTAACCATATCGGCCTGCCGGCTACGGGACATGGCTTCGCGATTGTCCGCAATCATCTCTTCTCGCGAAGCGTCCTCTACGCCGGCGGTTTCTGCCTCCGCCTCCTCCACTTCAAACTCTTTGCGAAGCGCCGCGATTCGCGCTTCGAGTGCTTCCCGCTTCCGCATCCGATCGCGATCCCGGCGCTCGGCGTCGTGCTGGCGCGCCAGGGCAACGGCCCTCTCCCGCGCTTCTTGGGAAAGGCGCGATGATCCCGTGAGCACCCCGTCCGGCCCCACGTACACATCCAGCAAATCGACGCCCTGGGGAGTTAAGAGGAACTCGCGTAATTGGTTGGAGTGCGCCATGCCACGCGACTTCAGCACGTACAGGGCGCGGTTGCGCTCGCCATCAAGCTCGATATCACGCATGAAAAGCCATGTGTCG
>Ga0228598_1000186_pt1 | contig 11236 bp, 9 predicted proteins | sample CZU4metagenome_FD_182726 | JGI IMG/M metagenome (GOLD analysis project Ga0228598, IMG submission 182726) | Spruce rhizosphere microbial communities from Bohemian Forest, Czech Republic - CZU4 | ecosystem: Host-associated > Plants > Roots > Rhizosphere | place: Czech Republic: South Bohemian... | reverse complement strand
ACCTTCACGGCACGCTCGAACTCTAAAGCGTCTCAATCGCGGCGAAGTCAACCGGCAGCAAATCGATGAGCTCGGCACCGGCGAGGCGGAACACTTCGCCGACTGCATCCGCAACCACAGAGATCCGGAGTCGCCCGGCGAAGAAGGCCTGAAAGACATGCTCGTCATCGAGGCGATTTACAAAGCTGTGGGCGCACCCATCGCTTAGTTAGATCTTTGCCGAAGAGCGCATTCTGCAACCACCAGCTCGCGTAATTATCCGGGGACATCTCTCACAGGACTAAGGTCTGAGTCTGTCTTTACCCTGGCTCTTATCTCGTGGTACAGTGCAAGCCTTGCTCCCCCCAAGCCAACTACTTAGACAATTTAGTCTCTCTAAGCTGCATCCCGGTTGCTCAACCAAGGAAGGAGACGCAAATGTTCAAGAGAATGGTAAAAGGGCAGATGATGTTAGCCATCATCCTCGGATCTGTCGTGCTGCTCGGTCAACGGCTTCCCCAGTCATCCAGTTCGTCGGCGGGGACGGAGTTTCCTAATTTTTATGAAGCAAAACATCGTCGCCGGTAAAACCCCGGTTGGAACGAAGGTCCAAGCTAAGCTGGTGGCAGCCACCCTGGTGAATGGCATCGTAGTGCCGCGCGACGCAATTTTATCGGGTGAGGTCACCGAGTCTGTGAAGAAATCCGCAGCTGACCCTTCCCGCCTTGCCATTCGCATGGATTCCGCAGACTGGAAAAAAGGATCGGTGCCCATCAAAGTGTATTTGACCGCATGGTATTACCCCGAGGCGGCGGCCGCAAACCAGGATCTTTCGTATCAACCTCAAGATGCCGCCAACAGCTGCATTCCGGAAAAACGGTGATCCAGACCATTTACGATTCGCATTACGCTGGCGCCGAGGAAACGAAACAATTCGTTTCGCAGTGGAAGTCCCTCGATCATCTGGTGGATGACGATCGCTTCCACGATGTGCTCGCTCAACTCACCTATCAGTCCGGGCACGCGATCGTTTGGCGGGATGCGATCAATGACTGGTTCCAGCGGATCTCCGGTATACCCGATGCGCAAGGCAGGGTTGGAAACCATCCCCATCGGATCGAGGCCGAGTCCATGGAGCTCCAAGGCTACGTCCCATTCGACATGATTCCCTGGGAAGGCGCCTCCGGCGGAAAAGCCGTTGTGTGCGCTGAGATCTCACAACCGTGCACCGCAAAGTATCGTTTTACTGGCGCGAAAGGCTGGTACAACCTTGATGTTGAATACTTCGACCAGAATAACGGCGTGTCGAAATACCAGGTCTTTGTGGGAAATCAGTTAGTCGACGAGTGGCTTGCCGGTTCGTCGCTGCCCGCAACAGAACCCAACGGTGACTCGTCCACGCGACGCCATATTACCGGCTTGGCCTTGCGTCCGGACGACGAATTGCTTATCAAGGGCTTTCCCGACGCCGACGAAGCAGCACCACTCGATTACGTGGAAATCTACCCCGAATGAACGTTCCCTCCAGGGACAGATGCTGGCCGATCCAGCAATAAGATCGCGAAAGCGAATACATCGCCACAAACCGACAAGCCGCGGAAGTCATCGCCGGAGCACACCTAGTCAATAGCGCCTCTACAAATGCCGCACACGTCATGCTAACGATAATATCTATTATTTCAATTGACATAGTTATATTTGTAAATTATCCTGCTATCTCTTGTTGCCGCGGATGTGCGGATCGCCAATGGCGCTTTCCCCAAGCGTCGGATTCACCATTGATTAGGATGCCAGCTTTTGCATTTCTAGCCCTCCCCGCTAGCGCCTCAATCCTTGTCCGCGTCGTTAGGCGGAATCGTGATTTCTTGAAGGACGAGTGGGGAAACTACTGTTATTCGTCATCGACATACATGCCTTAACCTCCCTAGATGAGCGCCTACGCGGCTGGCTCGAGTTCTCCTGGATCAGAGATTGCGGGTGGGTAAGTCTCTGCAATAGCAAGCTGCAGTACGACATGCTTAGACTTCCTCGCGAAAGCGGAAGCTGAGAATCTTTTGGACAGTGCAGGCATTGATCCCGATCTACAAAGCACCACATTGAGGAGCCCGTAAATGACCGAACAGAACAACCGCATTGGTGATAAAGCCCAGAACAGCACTGCTAAAAAGCAGAAAAAGCCGACTTCCGCTTATAAGAAGCTGCGTCGAAAATTCGCGAAGACGAGGTTGAGAGTGCCGCTGACCTGGTTGCGTCACCGCGGATTGGAGCCCGCCGATGTGTTTTATGCCTCTTATCCCAAATCGGGGAGTACCTGGATACGCTTCGTCCTGTTCGAGGTACTCACCGGCAAGCCAGCTGGATTCAGGAAGACGAATACGGAGATGCCCGGGATTGGCCTGCAGTCCAAAGCCTTGCGTTTGCTGCCCGGCGGAGGCCGTCTGATCGCCACGCACGAGGATTATCAGAAGGAATATCACAAAGCGATCTATGTGACGCGGGACCCACGCGACATCGTGTTGGCCGAATACGCATTCTATACGGTACTCGACTATTACCATGACGATCTCGATCATTTCATCGACAGCTTTCTCCTGACTAAGAATTGCAGCGTCTATGGCTACGGTCCCTGGCAACGGCACATCGCCACCTGGCTGGACTCGCCGATAGCGGGAACCGACAACATGTTGCTGCTGCGCTTTGAAGATTTGCGAAAAGACCCCGTACCCGGATTTGCCCGAATGGTCGAATTTCTCGGCATGGATGTGGATATGGATAAGATCAGGCGCGCTGTCGAGAACAATACGATACAAAGGATGCGGGAAAAGGAAGACAAAGAGCCGGTAAGATCATCGATCCGAGGGCGTTTCGTACGCGAAGGCGCGGTGCGCGGCTGGGTTTCGAAGTTGACGCCCGCGCAGGTGCGTTTCATCGAGAAGCATGCCGGCGAAGCACTGGTGCGCATGGGCTACCCGCTTTTGTCCGAGCTGAACCTAGAAGCGGCATCAGGCCCTGAGGCGATGAACCAGTTCAGCGATACAGCGGTTCGCATCTGATTCTGGAGGCGACGATAATCCTTCGGTTCAACAAAAATGGGAGACAAGGTGAATACGATGCGCTTGGAAGCAACATTGCAGGAAACAGGGAATCCTACTGGGGATCGAGAGCATGGCCATGTTCCACCGGTCTTCGTGGTGGGCGTGTGGCGTTGCGGCGCGACGCTGTTGTATTTACTGCTGAATCAGCACCCGGACATTCGGCTGTTCTTTGAGAGTGATCTTCCGTTGCTGTGGCCCATGTTTCGAGTTCCCTGGGGACGGAAGGCGTGGGTAGAAAAGTGGGAGTACTGGAATGCGGGCGTGAGCCGGCACGACCTCGACCCGGCTCGCCTTGCTTCGCCTGTGACTTCTCTGGCCGACGCTTTCGAACTGGCGGGCCGGGAGTACGCCGGCCAAAAAGGTAAGAAGATCTGGGGATGCAAATCACCTTCCTACTATGACCGGCTTGACTACCTGGCGCGACAGTTTCGGGATGCACGGTTTGTCGTGGTCTGGCGCGATCCGGAAGAAATCTGCCGTAGTGCGATCAATGCGGCAGCGCGTTCTGGAGCTTCTGGAATGTGGTTTGCCAGACCGGGTACGAACCACAAGCTGGCACTGGCTTCCAAAACTTTGAAGAAGCAAGTCGGAAAGCTGCTGCGAAAGGGAGCTTCCGTTCACCAGATTCATTACCGTGACCTGGTCGGTGATACGGCGAACACGATGCGGGGCATTTGCGAATTTCTCGAAGTGCCGTTTGATCAGGCGGTCACAACTCTAAACCAAGACGACCGCTCCGCAGTGTTCGAAGGCGCTCATCACACTCTGGCGAGAGGCAGCAATATAGTCTCCAGCAAAGGCCGCCATGAAGCACTGCCGCCCAAGCTCGCAAATAAGATCGAGCGGTACAAGGCGCTCTGGAAGGCGGAGGAGGGCGACGGTTGGCTCTTAAGCCACCACTTCCCTGAAACCGGCGCAACCAAGGCCGGCCTTTGGGAGCGAACGAAGGACCGCTTGTTGTTTATGGCATTGCGCACGTGGGACCTTGCGCCGCGGATCGCTTTTTCCATCCTGCCAATGTCAGCCTGGCAGATATATCGTCGGCTCAAGTACAAGGATGCGCAAGAGGTTCACCGCTGGATTACAAAGAAACAGACCACATTGCGCAGTCACTCCGATGCCACGCAGACGGCTTCGCATCGCACTGGCCGGAAGGGGCCGCCAACACTCACCTGAAACAAATCATGGCGAAATCAGTTGGTCATAAGGGCCCTCCCCGGGTCGCCTTCGAGTTCGCCTGAGCCATCTTGCTGGTGACCACTTCCCGTACGGGTACGGCCATTTTCTACGTTCTGCGAAGGATTACAAGTATCGGCCGAATCGTGAAGGCCGTGAATTAGAATACATCCATTGAGCGTGAGTCGCATTCTTACTCAGGAAGATGATACGGACGACGGAGATTGGCGAAGTGCTCGTTAAGTTCGAGCCCCCGTTCGAGATCTGTTGCACGGCAGTCAGTGCGCTTTGATCTCAACCCTTATGAGCTTCAGGTACTTTTGGATACTCGCCCCGGCTGCGATGTTTTTCCTGCTGCTAGTGGGGGCGGGCAGTGGGCAAAATACGACGCTGATCAGTCTCGATCAGGCCGTTGATCTGGCGCTGGTGCACAACCATTCCATTAAGGCCTCACGAACTCTGATTCTTCAGAATCAGGCTCAGGAGATCACCGCGAATCTGCGCCCCAATCCGACTCTGGGGGCCGATAGTCAGTTCATCCCATTTTTTAGTCCGCAAGATTTTTCTGGAGAAAATCTGAACGAGACGCAGCAGTTCGATATTGGGATCGGATACCTGTTCGAACGCGGTCACAAGCGGCAACGACGGCTGCAAGCCGCTCGCGATCAAACCGCCGTCACTCGTGCTCAGGTCGCCGATGCCGAACGAACTCTGGCTTTCAACGTGGGCCAGCAATTCGTCAGCGTATTGTTGGCGGAATCCACTCTTCGGTTCGCGCTTCAGGATCTACAAAGTTTCCAGCAAACGGTCGATATTAGCGAGGCACAACTCAAGGCGGGCTCTCTGAGTGAAGGCGATTATCTTAAGATCAAGCTGCAGCTTCTGCAGTTTCAAACCGACGTGTCCTCGGCCCGCCTGGCCAAGGTGCAGGCGCTTATCGGACTGCGCGAGTTCCTGGGCTACAACGCGGTACCGGCCGATTTTGACGTGATTGGCGATCTGGCTTATGAACCGCTCAAGGTCAACCTGGAAGACTTGCAGATGAGGGGACTACGCGAGCGTCCCGACTACCGTGCTGCGGAATTGGGGATCACGGCGGGACAAAGCCAAATCCTCCTGGCCAAGGCTAACGGCAAGGTCGATGTAAATGGCACTTATGACTTCACCCATGTTTCCGGTGAGAACACGGCTTCGATCTTTGTGAATTTTGAATTGCCGATCTTCAATCGCAACCAGGGAGAAATCGCACGCACTGGCTACGCGCTCACGCAGGCGCAGGAGCAGCAGCAAGCGGCCAGCGATACGGTTCTTTCCGACGTTTCCAATGCCTATGAGGCCATCAGGAGCAACGACGAAATTGTGCAACTCTATACTTCCGGGTATCTTAAGCAGGCGCAGGATTCACGCGACATCAGCGAGTATGCGTACAGGCGCGGCGCGGCCAGCCTGTTGGATTTTCTCGACGCCGAGCGCAGTTACCGGGCTATTCAGTTGGCCTATCGCCAGGCGCTGGCCTCTTATATGACCGCTCTGGAACAACTGAAGGAAGCTGTAGGAACGAGGAACCTGCCATGAACCTCTGCGAGAACCGTTGGCAGCGAGTTGCCGCACTGGCTACCATAACGGCAGTCATGGCGTCGCTTGCCGGCTGCGGAGGAGCGGGAGAACAGGCCAGCAAGATGACCTCGTTCTCGACGGCGGAAAGTCGCGAGTCCAAAGCCGAGCTGTTCTCGCTGCCCGCCGACCAAATGTCTCATATCCAGGTCGTGACGGTCGAGCAGGGACCGCTGGCACGCACGCTTCGCCTGAGCGGAGCGGTCGAGTACAACGACTTCAAGACCACGCCTGTGATCACGCAGGTGGGTGGACCGGTCAGCCGCGTCATGGTTGTGCAGGGTGAGCACGTGCGCGCTGGCCAGGTGCTGCTTTACGTCGCCAGCCCGGACTACTCTCTACTGCGCTCGGCTTATCTCAAGGCACGCGACGCCTTCCAGCTCGCGGACAAATTCTACCTCCGCGCACAAGACCTCTATGCGCACCATGCCATTGCCCAGGCTGACCTTGAGCAAGCTCAATCGAACCGCACGCAGGCGCAGGCGGATTTCGAATCCAGCGCCGACGCCATCCGCATCCTCGGCATAGCAGACCCGGAGACGATTGTCACCAAGCCTCCCTCACCGGAAATCCCGCTGTACTCGCCGGTAGCTGGAGAAGTGGTGGACCGCACGTGCTCCGCGGGGCAGTTGCTGGCAGCCGGCGCCACGCAGTGTTTCACGCTGACGGATATGAATTCGGTATGGATTCTCGTCAACATCTACCAGAACGATGTGGCCTATGTGCACGTCGGCGACCCAGTGACGATTGCCAACGAATCATATCCCGCCGTTGTACGCGGCAAGATTGAATACATTTCTCCCGCACTCGACCCGAGCACGCGCACGTTGCAGGCGCGCATTGAAGCTCCCAATCCCGGCGAGCGCCTGAAGAAGGAAATGTACGTGACGGCACAGGTTCAAGCCGGTGTGATTCCCAACGCCCTGTTCGTTCCAAACTCCTCCGTGCTGCGCGACGAACAAAACATGCCTTACGTCTATCTGCAGACTGGAAAAGGACAGTTCGCCAGGCGCGATGTCACGCTTGGCGAAAGCCAGGATGGAAAAACACAAATCCTCACCGGGCTGCAAGCCAATGACCGCGTGGTCGGCGACGGCAGCCTTTTCCTGCAATTCCAGAATTCGCTCCAGCACTGAAGGACAGGACAGAACCGGAGATGATTCATCACATCGTTCAATTCGCTCTCCGTCAGCGCTTCCTGGTCCTGATGTTGGCAGTGCTCGTGCTCGTTGCCGGCGCGCTCTCGTTTCAGCGGATGCCCGTGGACGCTTATCCGGACCTTTCTCCCCCGCTTGTCGAGGTCATCACGCAGTGGCCGGGGCACGCAGCTGAAGAAATCGAGCGACTGGTTACGCTGCCTATCGAGCTGCAGATGAATGGCGTGCCGCACATGGTGTTCATGCGCTCGATCTCGCTCTATGGCTTGTCCGACGTCATCATGACGTTCGAGGATAGTACGGACGACTATTTCGCCCGGCAGGTCGTGTTTGAGCGGCTCTCGACTGCCACGCTGCCTCCGAATGTGACGGGCAGCCTAGCGCCTCTGTCCAGTCCATCCAATCTCGTCTATCGCTACGTGATCGAAAGCCCCGATCGTACGCCGCAAGAGCTGAAGACATACGAGGACTGGGTGATCGAACGCGCCTACAAGTCTGTGCCCGGCGTGGCCGACGACTCAGGCTTCGGCGGCACGGTGATGCAATACCAGGTGCTGCTCGATCCGGCCAAGATTTACAGCTACCACATTCCGCTGCCGCAAGTGCTCAATGCCCTGGCAGCCAACAACGCCAATGCCGGCGGCGGATTTTACTCGCAGGGTTCGCAATTCTTCTACGTGCGCGGACTTGGACTGGTGACCAAGACCGAAGACATTGGCGATATTGTCGTGGGGAACAACAATGGTGTGGCGGTGCGCATCCGTGATATTGGCGAGGTTACCATCGGCCACGCTCCTCGCCTCGGTGAATTTGGTTTCCAGAACGATGACGATAGGGTCGAGGGCGTCATCCTTATGCTCACCGGCGAGCAGACGCAGAACGTCCTCAAACGAGTGGAAGAGAAGACCACGGAGATCAACCGCGACCTCCTGCCGCATGACGTGAAGGTCCGGCCCTACTATGACCGCAGCGATCTGGTGCAGGTGACCATAGACACGGTGGAGCACAACATGCTGCTCGGCATGGGCCTGGTCTTGATCGTCCTGATCTTCTTCCTGGTCAGCGTGCGCGCGGCGATCATCGTTGCTCTCACCATTCCGCTGAGCCTGCTGTTTTCTTTTATTTTTCTGCATGCACGCGGCATCCCGGCAAACCTGCTCTCTATTGGAGCCATCGACTTCGGAATCATCATCGACGGCACCGTCGTCATGATGGAAAATATTCATCGCGAACTGGCCGCGCGCCACGGGCAGGAGTACAAACTTAACGAAGTGATCATCGCGGCGGCGCACGATGTCGACCGGCCCATTTTTTATTCCATCGCCGTCATCCTCGCCGGCTACATTCCCATCTACGCGCTCAGCGGCCCGTCCGGCAAGCTCTTCCATCCGATGGCGGAAACCATGTCCTGGGCGCTGCTCGGCTCGCTGATCTTCACCCTTACCTTGGTTCCTGTGCTTGCCTCCTACTGGTTCACGAAGGGTGTGAAGGAAAAGACGAACCGCGCCTACGATTGGTTAAAGGACGAGTACGCTGCGGAACTCCGCTGGTGCCTGGATCGCCCGAATCTTACGATGGTTATCGCTACCATCATTTTCGCCGCGTCGCTACTTCTGATTCCTTTCATCGGCGGTGAGTTCATGCCCCACCTGGACGAAGGAGCCATGTGGGTTCGCGCTACGATGCCCTATACCATCTCCTTCGAAGAGGCAGCCAAATTCGCTCCGCAGATCCGCAAGATCCTGATGGCTTACCCGATGGTCACCGAGGTCGGCTCGGAGCTGGCCCGCCCCGATGACGGCACCGACCCCACCGGCTTCTTTAACTGCGAGTTTTACGTTGGGTTGAAGCCCTACAAGGACGCGACATGGGGACACGGATCGATCCACAACAAGGCCGACCTGACCAAGGACCTTCAGAAAAAGGTCGAGTCGTATCCGGGGGTAATTTTCAACTTCACCCAGCCCGCCGAAGATGCCGTGGATGAGGCGCTCACGGGCTTGAAGAGCGCGCTGGCCGTTAAAATCTTCGGCCCAGACCTGCAAACACTCGAAGACAAGGCGGTTGAGATCAAGCGCGTGCTGCAGCAGGTACCCGGCTTTACCGAACTCACCGTGGTGCGCGAGCTGGGGCAGCCCAGCGTGCAGATCGAAGTGAACCGCGAAAAAATCGCGCGTTATGGCATCAATGTTTCTGACGTCGAAGGGGTGATCCAGGCAGCCGTAGGCGGCCAGGCAGCCACGCAAGTCATCCAGGGCGAACAGCTGTTTGACTTGGTCGTGCGCATGAAGCCGGAATACCGCTCGAGCGAACACGCCATCGGTAATCTGCTGGTGCCTACTCCTTCCGGACAGCAGGTTCCGATTTCGGAGCTGGCCACTATTCATCAAGGCAACGGCGCGTCGTTTATCTATCGCGAGAATAATTCGCGCTACATCGGAGTCCAATTCAGCATCGAGGGACGCGATCTGGCTCGTGCCGTAAACCAGGCGCAGAAGGCTGTCGAGTCATCTGTCAAACTGCCGCAGGGCTACCGGCTGGATTGGGGCGGGGAATATAGCGAATACGTCGCCGCACGAGAGCAGTTCGCGGTGATCGGGCCGCTCGCGGTTCTCCTGATCTTTATCATCCTGTTCGCGCTCTACGGCAATTTCAAGTTCCCGGTCACCGTGGTCATCGGCGTGGTCATGACCGAGCCGGTCGGCGCGCTGCTGGCGCTCAAGCTCACGCACACCACCTTCAGCGTATCCTCCGTTCTCGGCCTGCTCGTGCTCATGGGAGTCTCGGCGGAGACCGCAATTATCGACGTTTCCTATATCAATAAGCTCCGTCTCGAAGGGCAGGGCATTCGCAAAGCCACGCTGGAAGGGTCGATGATCCGCCTCCGGCCAATCATGATGACGGCGCTAGTCGCCTGCCTCGGTCTTCTGCCGGCGGCGCTTTCCACCGGCGTGGGCTCGGACTCACAGAAGCCATTTGCCATCGTCATTGTGGCGGGACTCATCTCGCGACTGTTCCTGGGACGGATCGTGAGCCCGGTGCTCTACCAGATGGTGGCGCGCGATGGCGATGTGCTGCAGGTCTAGTGGAAACCTGCCGCATCCTTCGATTGGGTGGTTTAGCTGGTAGCGGGATTGTCGGAGATGCGAATCGAGAAGTTGACGGTGATTCTGGCTTTGGTCTCGACGGGCTGTCCGTTCTGGAGATAGGGTTTGAAGCGCCACTGGCGCACTGCTTGCCGCGCCGCTGTGGTCAGGATGGCAGGGCCACTAAGTACGCTCAAGTCTTCGATGGTGCCGTCGGCGCCGATAACCGCCTGCAACACTACTGAACCCTGCACCTTTGCGTGCTGTCCCAGCAAGGGGTATGCATCGACGGCTTGGCGCAACTCTGGAACGCTCCCGGCAGAAAGACGCTCGCGCTCGGCTGCATTCGTGGGTAGACTCGCCGCTGACGTGGTGACTTCAGAGACGCGGTTTGAAGCGCTGGGGATCTCGACTTTCGCGACGTTGCTTCCGGAATGAATGATGCGGTGCGTATCGCCTGCAACCACTTCCACGTCCATGGGAGGAAGGACGGTCCGCGTGGCCGCAACCACCGGCGACTCTGGGTTGGCAGCGTCACTGTGAGCCGCTTTTGTGACGGCCGACTCGATGGAAGTCTTCGGAGCAAGATGATTCTTTGCGGTCGTAGCCTTTGCCACGGTCGCCTGGCCGGTTTTGGCAGGCACAGCCGCCAAGTCCGCTTGCAGGACGCCTTGCGAACTCGCAGCATCGGATTCAATCGTCTCGTTTGAGCCAAACCAGAATTCGCGGTCCTTTACCAGGACAATGGCAAGGGCAACCAGGAGAAGAACGAGCGCGGCCTGCAGCCGGCGAGTTTGCTGGTTCGCGAGACCCGCCTGAGGTCTGGCGTACTCCGCTCTTGGATTCATCTCCAGCATTTCGTGTCTCTTGATCTGCACCCGGTCGGTCATCTGAAAATAGCCCTCTACTAAAACTGTCGATCGCCAGGCACCAACATCCTGAGGCCGTGAGGATGCCGTGGCAATGGCACGATCCGGGAAGAAGTGGCCCGAGAGTGCTATAAGTGGATTATGGGGCGAGGGGCGAAGCGGGGATGGTCGCGACCGCAGCGCTCATGGAATCGTGGCCATTGCCCAATAGCTGGTCCTCGACAGAACAGTTATTCCAGGTTCAGGTTGTTTCAAGCGCA
>Ga0228598_1000185_pt1 | contig 11250 bp, 10 predicted proteins | sample CZU4metagenome_FD_182726 | JGI IMG/M metagenome (GOLD analysis project Ga0228598, IMG submission 182726) | Spruce rhizosphere microbial communities from Bohemian Forest, Czech Republic - CZU4 | ecosystem: Host-associated > Plants > Roots > Rhizosphere | place: Czech Republic: South Bohemian... | reverse complement strand
CAGCCTGCCCCGCAGTGGTAAAAAAGTAGAAGAGACAAAGGAGCTGGTGAGCGCTTCCTGAAGGTAGATGAATGTTTGAGAGCATTCTTTGCCAGGTGACTGAGTATGATCCCGAGGTGCTCGATTCTCTTATCGAGCTAGCGGTCGAGATCGCCCGCGAAGGGCGAGAGGGAAGACGCATCGGGACTCTGTTCACGCTTGGAGACGAGCAGGCCGTTCTAACAAAGTCCAGATCGTTGATTCTCGATCCGCTCATGGGGCATCCGGAGTTGTCGCGCCACGTCACGGATCTTAATCTGCGCGGGACGGTTAAGGAATTGGCGCAACTGGATGGAGGCTTCGTGGTCAGTCGCAGTGGGATTGTTCTTTCCGCCTGCCGTTACCTCGACGCCGCCGTATCGAGCGCAGAAGTGCCATTGGGCCTCGGCAGCCGCCACATCGCGGCTGCGAATATGAGTGCTGTGACCAACGCGGTGACGATCGTGGTTTCCGAGAGCTCGGTTGTTCGACTTTTCTGCCACGGCAAACTGGTCGGTGAAATCCTGCCAGAACTTTGGATGATCGATCACGCCACTTATCTTCGCGGGTCGCTGCAGAGAGAAAAAGTTGGCGATGTCACGGTACTCACACCCAACCTGCGCTGACGAGCCATCCTCGCAAGATTTATAAGCAACGCCATTGAAGTCCGATTGTTTCCCACAAGTGTGAACTTTGTTCACGCCGCACGCATCAGGCGGAGCAACTGCGAAGGCATCCCTCTCATCGTAACGGCTGGTTTACGCTTGGGAGAATTTATGACACGTGTACTTGCCACACTAAGCTTGATTTTACTTGCCGCGGGTGCATTCGCCAGTGATGCAACGAAGGAACTGGATGGGGCCGCAGTTGTGATCCGCAATATGACAGCATCGCACCAGATTCCGTCCTCCATACTCGCGAACACCGAGTGCATCACGATCATACCGTCGATCGCCAAAGCAGCGATTGTCGTGGGCGGCAAGCATGGAGACGGCGTAGCGAGTTGCCGAACGGCGACGGGTTGGAGTGCGCCCGCGTTCGTGACCATCACGGGCGGAAGCATCGGGTTGCAAGCTGGCTTGGAACACCAGGATCTGGTTTTACTAATGAACAAGCAGGGAGAACAGCAACTCAGTCAAGGACAATGGAATCTTGGGGCGCAGGCCGTGACGGCTGGACCGATGACGCCGGGCACGGGTGGGCCGGACAGCAACGGATGGAAAACACCAGTCCTTGTCTACACGTCCTCAAGTGGCGCCTATGCCGGTGCGAGTCTCGAGGGTTCAAAGATCACCATCGACGACGCGACAGCCCGCGCCCTTTACGGACCCAACGCTAGTCTGCAGTCCATCTTGAACGGTCAAGTGCAGGCGCCCGGGTCGGCTCAGGCGTTTCTCGCGGCGTTGCATCAGGCAGCGGCCAGGTAGTCGGCGCGGACCTCTCGGCGTCGGCTCAATCTAGGCCGCTGTTGCGAATCCGCCGTGTACCTCGAGGCAAGTCTTCAATGCGCGAAGAGCGTAGAGCGCATCGTCAAGCGCTTCTTCCTCCTGAATATTGTCTCCCGAAGCCTTGAACAGCACTCTCGCTCTCTCTAAGATTGCGCCCTCTGCGTCCGCGATACGCGCGGACATTTTGTGGTTCTCCGGCTCCATCAGCGCCGCAACGTATGACTCTCGCCAGCTCCAGGCTCGCGAGGGTAGATTTCCAGAAGTGGCCATTTACGTCCTCCACAATGCGCACGGGAAATACATTAAAGACCTTAACCGTTTACTAGAGGACTCGCGATCCGCGCAATACAGTCAATCCTGTAGAGTGCGAGAAAAAGCCCAGTCGTTAGGCTGGGCTTGTGCAAAGTCCGAACTTACAGGGTTCGGACTAATGAGATGCGGCGCCGTTCTTACAAGTCTTGGAGATGTGCTTGACGGAACTGACGTCGATTGATTGCGGAGATGAGTTGCTTTGTCCCATAGCTCCGCTACTGGATTCGCCACTCGACGATGTGGAAGCCGACGTCGTTTTGCCTGTGATTTTCACCGTGTGACCGACGTGCTCGCTCAGCATCGAAGTGTCTCCAGTCAGTGCAATGTTATTTCCGTGGCTGTCGGTGAGCGTGTAACCGCCATTGTTACTGCTCAAGCAGCCTTCAACCGTGGTGGTGCTGCCACTGCTGGTGGCATGAGTCGTTCCGCCTTGACTGGGATAGTTTTGTGCGGCGGCCCAGCACGTGCCCAGTAGCAGCACCGAAAGTAGCAGCAGATATCGCATACGGAACCTCCAAAGTTGACATGTTTTGCTGGTTTGAGTTTGAGTCTTCTGGTGACAGAAACGCAATACAGCCTTTACCGGAGGTTCGGACTCGCTCAGCAACTACAAGTTAAACGGCACAAGCATACCCTGGGCGATCAATGAGCTTCGGCTCTAACCTTGTGTTTTAGATTTTGTTTCTGTTCGATCTTCTTCGATAGCAGGGACTTCGCTTTTTCAAGTTCGCTCCGACGCGCAGGGCTAAGCACGCGACCAGCCGGGTTTAATGGCCGGAATTGTCGTTCTTAGTGATGTTTGAAATATTGCACCGCCCGTTCGTGAGTTTCGGCCGCTTTTTTCGTACCGAACGTGCCCAGGTTGCGGCGGCGACCGGTCTTGGGATCCTTTTTGCGAGAGTACAACCGGTACTGACCGGATTTTAGTTTTCGAATCATCGGATGCCTCGACAAGCTTGGATGCCAGGTGAGAGTAAGGCGTTGACCATCCCAAAGTCCGATATCGGTTGCTGCGCGGATTGTGGTTTGAGTGAAGTCGTGTTATGAAAGAACGGGAAAGCCTGAGGAAGCCAGCAGAAGAAAGGATGGCAAACCATGGAAGCTGTGAGCGGAGTATTTCGTTCAAGATCGGATGCAGAGCATGCAATGGCCGAGATGCGTTCAGTCGGCTTGGGAGACCACCAGATCGCGTTGTTGACTCCGGAAAGGTTCGATGCAGAGCTCCAATCGATTCCCACTGATGCCACGGAGCAACCGGGCATTGCGAAAGCGATCGGCGCAGTTGTCGGAGCTACTGCGGGTCTATCCGGGGCCTCTCTACTAATAGCGGCAGTCGTACCTGGCGTCGGAGTCATTACGGCGATGGGGTTGTTAGGCGAGCTAATTCTGGGCGCAGCCGGAGCGAGCATCGGCGCAGCAGCTGGCGCAAAGCTAGAAGGTTCCATGACTGAGGGACTGCCGGAGGACGAATTGTTTGTTTACGAAGATGCTCTCCGCAAAGGTCGCAGCGTGGTGATTGCCCTCGCCGACGAAGCCAAAGCTTCTCTCTTCCGCGAATTGCTGAAGGCTGAAGGCGCAGAAGAGGTAGACGCTGCCCGCGAACAATGGTGGATCGGCCTGCGTGATGCCGAACACGAGCATTACTCAACTCTTGGCAAGAACTTTAAGGAAGATGAAAAGTTTTATCGAGTGGGTTTCGAGTCTGCGTTGCACGCTCGTACCCGGTGCAAGGAATATGACCAAGTAATGGGTGAGATGACGGCGCAAATCGAAGACCTCGAACGGCAACATCCTGGAGTAGACGTAGCGGAACCGTTCACGCGGGGATACGAACGCGGCCGTGACTATTATCAGCAACTGTGCAGTGAATCGAAAGCGGCGTAAAAGCTCGCGAGAGCATTGCCCATCCATTGATGCCTGTGAGAGCTGGCTCCGCTCGGAGCCAGCATCGGGCGGGTTTCCGTTCGTGTAAGAGCGGGAAATTGATCTCACACGAACCTATTCTCAGCTACAGGAAACGTCCTGAGTTATTACAGAAAGCATTCGATTCCTTCCTTTCGACGCACAATTTAGTTTGGCATGGGAGGTGCTTATGCCTGAAAAGGAAACGGTCGAGCGTGCTCAGGAAGACGCTCACGAAGGAAAATCGCCAAGCACGCAAGCCGGAGAATTTGTGCGCGAGGAAATGGACCACATTCGCGAAGGTAAACATGGTGCACGTTCCACAAAACAGGCTATCGCGATAGGTTTATCGAAAGCGCGGCGAGCAGGCGTGAAGCTACGGGCGCCGCGCAAAGGGAAGGCCTCGGCGAAAACCAGGAAGCGGGCGAGCCGCGACTATCGAAAAGGCCAGAGCCATTCGAAAAGCAAGCCATCCGCGAGGCGTTCCCGCGCAACCAGTGCGGCTCTGAAGAGGGAAGGTCACAGCGCGGCTTCGCGGCGATCGTTATCAAAACAGGCGCATGCCAGTGCAAAACGTCGTGGTCCAGCTGCGCGCCGCCGTTCAGCGATGAAGGCGGTTCGCACAAACGGGAAGAGCGGCGCGGATCGAGCGGCGCGTAAAGCTGCTTAGTCAGAAGATTCTAGGAGACATAATGCTACTGGAGATTTTGCCAGGATCCCTGCGATCGCAATCTTTGTCTGGCCATCGGCGCTCTCAGGCTCGATGGTTTCTCCGGTAAAAGCGTTTCGATACTTTTCTGCACAGCTGCAGGAAGGCAGCAGAAGATGTGTGTCCTCCCAGATTTGGGGCCCGATGGGCGGACGATCGAAATCACGCAATAGGCTGGCGATCAGGCGGGGAACAACGACGAGGACGCTTCCGGTTTCGGCCTTCCTGGTGAACGCGACGACGTGATCAGCTCTCGTGCCTCCAACTTCCAATGGCAGATATTCGCCTTCGTCGAAAAGACTGGGTCGCTGCCGGCGCAAGCAAAGAGTTTTCCAGATCACGTATAACTTGATTCGACCGTCTTCGGGCGTTTCCAGTAATCGATCCACGATCGATGCATCGTTCGACGATTCGGAAATATTCTGGAGTATCTCTTGTCGGCTGGCGTAATCGACCGGACGCCGGTTGTCTGGGTCGACCAGGCTGAAATCCCACAGTTCGCTACCTTGGTAGATGTCGGGCACGCCCGGGCACGTAAGTTTGAGAAGTGTTTGCGCGAGACTGTTCCAAAGGCCAATGCGAGCGATTCGGTGTTGGAGGGGCAGAAAGTCGTTGAGAAAACGGTTTTGAGCTCCCGGCATTAATAATGTCCGGACGAATGATGTAACGGCGGTTTCATATTCCGTGTTTCGATTGATCCAACTGGTATTCTGCTTGGCCTCGCGGATCGCCTTTAGCATGTAGTTTTCTATGCGCTCACGGAAAGTTTGCGAGGTCGTTTCGTCGAGAGACTGTGATGGCCAGGCACCCAGCAAGGTTTGATAGAGCAAGTATTCATCACTCGGCGAGGGAGCGGGGTGGCCGTTGACCCGGCGCTTATGGTTGCGATTGAAACGCTTCCACTCCCGAACCCGAATCCTCCATAATCCCGATAACTCCGAGAGCACATTGATTCGCGCACGCACGTCCTCGGCGCGCTTCGAATCATGCGTGCTGGTAGTCAGCATGGTATGAGGCCAACAGCGAATGCGATCCTGGTTTGCGAGGTGAAACTCAGGCGCTGTAGTTGCAAAGCGGTGCAGATCGCTGCCGACTTCATTTAAAGACACGAGGCGGTGATATCGGTAGAAAGCGGTGTCTTCGAGGCCTTTGGCCATTACCGGACCGCTGAACTGCTGAAATTTCATCGCGAAGGTTGTGACTGCGTTCCGGTAAGCGGGATCGTGTCCTTCGGCAATGCTGGTCAAAAGCACCTCGCTAACGAAATCGAAGATGCTGGTATCAGCGGCCGGACTTCTCCATTTGGCGGCCGCGACTGCGCTGCGAATGTAGCGCACATCTTTATCCGAAACTTCACTGGCTGTGACGTAAGTGCGGTAGACCGGGAAGCAGGCGACCACTTCCGCCAGAGCATCGCGCAGGCTGTTGAGTGTAAAGTCGCAGGTACGCCGTTTTGACAGGGCGATGCGAGTGAGTTGATTGGCAAGTACATTTAATTCGCTGGCCAGCGCGACCTGCATGATCAGCATCCGACAACTGTAAGCAAGGTCATCAACATCGATTTCGTCATCGACAAAGTTCCGATAAGTGCGCTCCATGGGCAGGGCGGCTGCGGGATCAACGAACACTCCGTTGACCAGATTTGCGAAATCGTATCCTGTGGTGCCGCAGACCGGCCACTCATCCGGCAAACGTTCCGCGCCAGAAAGGATTTTCTCAATGACCACATAGTGCGCTTCGTTCCCGGAAGTTTGCGTCGCCTCCGCGATGCTGCGATTGAGGCGGTCGAAGTATTGACGCGGATCGTACAGGCCGTCAGGGTGGTCGATGCGCAAACCATTCACTTTGCCCTCGGCCATCAGATGAAGAACCAGGCGATGGGTCGCTTCGAAGACCACCTCGTTCTCCATGCAAATGCCCGCAAGATCGTTAGAGTCGAAAAAGCGCCGGTAGTTGATATCGTCGGAGGCGACCCTCCAGTTCGCCAGCCGGAAGGCCTGCGCCTTGATAAGTTCGTGTAGCTCCTCGAAGCTTGTGGGATCAGCAGGCGTCCCGTTTAGCAGGCTTACCGCGGCTTGGATGCAGTCGTCGATCTCACTAGAACGCGCGCACAATTCTGCCAGGCGCCGCTTGTTAATTTCCTTATCGCGATTGCGTTCAGCAATGCGCTCGGCAGTGGTCTCGTACCTCGCAGGTAAATGACTGAAAGCCGTGATCAGGCTCTGAAACTCCAGAAGGTCTGGATTTTGCTCGCCGAGCTTCGCCGCGAGTTTGTCCGGGCAGTGCTGCAGGATGCGTGGATACTCCCGGGGATCCACGGGAAAACGATGATCGTGGTACGAGATATCGAACTCGCCTCGCTCGGAGCGAAAGACGAGTTTCAGCTCGCCCGCTTCCAGCACGACTCCGTAATGATCATGAAGAACCGGAACAAGCACTTTTCCGTAGAGTTCGTCTTTTGTGGGATGCCAGTCAATATCGAAAAAGCTGGCGCGGACGGAGGATTCACCGTTTTCCAGAACGTCCAGCCACCATGCATTGTCGCTGCCCATGACTCCCATGTGGTTAGGGACGATGTCGAGGATCAATCCCATGCCATGCTCGTGCAGGGTGCTGACGAAACGGTCAAAGTCTTCCGGGCTACCGATTTCAGGGTTCAGCGAATTGTGATCGACGATGTCGTATCCGTGCATACTGCCAGGACGTGCCTTTAAGCATGGGGAAACATAGCAATGACTGATGCCGAGCGCGGCAAGATAAGGAACGATACCGGTCGCCTGGACGAAGTTGAAACTGTGATTGAGTTGCAGGCGATAAGTCGCACGCGGGATGGGCGAGCATTGCTTCATCTTAAAAACCATACCACCGACAAAGGCGGCAGCATGCCTTGCGCGAGCGCGTCAGCGCTCAGTTCGTCGCTGGCAAAGATCACATTCGAATCTGCAGGAAGCGAGACGGACAGGGAATCGTTTCCAAGATTGGCCATCAGGATAAGTTCCTCCGCTGGCCTCGGAAAGTTCCAATGTACTGTAATGCCTCGATCACCTTGGATTTCGTAGTTTGCGTCGACGATGCAACCGGTAAGAAGACGAGGCACGATGTGCTGGCAGCGCAGCGTTAATAGGCCGCGGTAGAAACCTAGCCACTCAGCGTGACCTGGTTGCTCAATGTCGCTCCAGTTGAGGCGCGAGGCTTCAAAGGTTGTGTCAGCGCTGGGATCGGGGATGCGTTCGCGTTGAGCGGGGTCATTAAAGCGGGCGAAACGAGCGAACTCGTTTCGCCGTCCCTCTGTTACAGCCGTCGCAAGGTTCTTCTCGAAATCGCAGAAAAACAGAAATGGTGTGTCAGCTCCGAACTCTTCACCCATGAAAAGCAACGGGGGCGAAGGCGCGAGCAGGAGAATCGCCATTGCCGCACGCACAGCGCGAGGATCCGCAAGATCAATGATCCGTTCCCCGAACGCGCGGTTTCCAATCTGGTCATGATTCTGAAGAAATGAGACAAACGCAGTAGGCGGCAAGCTCGCGCTGGCTTCGCCACGCCTTTCACCGTTGCGGTGAAGGGAAACCTCACCTTGATATGCGAACCCCTCAATCAGGCAGCGGCCTAACTGTTCGAGAGGATGTTTCGAGTAATCGACATAATACCCGTCCCGCTCACCGGTGATGAGTACATGCAACGCGTGGTGGATATCGTCGTTCCACTGCGCGTGGTACCATTTCGGCTGGCAGTGTTCTCCATGTTCAAGGTAACGGGCTTGATTGCGGTCGTTTTCTAGGATGAGGTGGACGTGGCGACCGGACCCGACCGCGGTTCGAACTGCCCCTGCCAATTCTTCGAGAATATGCGGGGCAGAGTCGTCGATAATGGCGTGAACCGCGTCCAGCCGCAGACCATCGAAATGATATTCAGTCAGCCAGTAGAGCGCATTGTGGATGAAGAAATCACGGACCACTCGGCTTTCTGGACCATCGAAGTTGATGCCGTCTCCCCAAGGCGTGCGGTGCCGATCGGTAAAGAATTGTGGCGCGTAAGACCTGAGGTAATTTCCCTCGGGGCCAAAATGGTTGTAGACCACATCCAGCAGAACCATGATGCCGCGCTCATGGGCGCTCCGAACCAGCTCTTTCAAATCCTCCGGACGACCGTAAACGCTATCGGGAGCGAATAGAAAAACGCCGTCGTAGCCCCAATTGCGTCGGCCCGGGAAGTCGGCAACCGGCATCAACTCCACGGCCGTAATTCCAAGATCAGCGAGATAGTCGAGGCGCTCGCGCACCGCGGTGAACGTTCCATCTGACGAAAAAGCTCCGACGTGCACCTCGTAGATGACCGCTTCTTCCCATCGGCGGCCACGCCAGGCGTGATCGCGCCAATCGAAGGCATCAGGTTGGACCACTTCGCTCGGCCCATGCACATCACGCGGCTGGAATCGGGAGGCCGGGTCGGGTACTTCTTGCTCTCCGTTGATGCGGAAATGATATTGAGTTCCGGGTCGCGCCACGTCCGTGACGAGATCGAACCAGCCTTCGTCGCGGCGTTCGAGAGGAATCTGCGTGGAGTTGCCAGCGAGGTGAAGCTCAACCTGCCGCGCCGCGGGCGCCCACAATCGAAAGCGCACACTCCCATCCTCACGGCACTCGGCGCCGAACGGCATGTTATAGCGGCGCTTCACTCGACTCTTCCTTTTTGCCGTTTCCCCGCCGTTCAAGCAACACGACCATCGAGCGTGCCTGCAGAGGATAAGGTGCGCCTCCGTCGTAGGTTTCGACGGAGCGCAAGCCCGCTTCGCGGGAAGTGTCCATCCATGCGGTCCAGCGGGTGCCGGGACGGAAGGACGGCAAGGCGAACTGCACATCTTCGTGATACGCGTTAAGAAGAACGAGGAAGTTCTCGTCGCCGAGTTTTCGTCCGCGCTCATCGGTCTCATCTAAGCCCTGACCCGAAAGAAACATTCCTAAACAGTGAAGTGAGCCGTCGCGCCACTCGTCCTCACTGATCTCGTTGCCGACGGGATTAAGCCAGAGCACATCCTTTACGTTTGCACCTTTGATTGGCCGGCCCTGAAAAAATCTTTTCCGCCGGAATAAGGGATGCCGCTTTCGCAGGTTGATCATGCGTTGAACGAATGCGAGCAAGTCGCGATCCTGCGGTTGCAAATTCCAATTTAGCCAACTGATCGGATTATCCTGACAGTAGGCGTTATTGTTTCCCATCTGCGTGTGCCCGATCGCATCGCCCGCATACAGCATCGGTACGCCTTGGGATAGGAGCAGCGTCGCCAGCAGATTCCGCTTTTGCTTAGCGCGCAGTGCCTGAATATTAGGATCGTCGGTGGGACCCTCGACCCCGCAATTCCAGCTGCGATTGTCGTTATTGCCGTCGCGATTGCCTTCGCCGTTGGCTTCGTTGTGCTTTTCGTTGTAACTGACCAGATCCTGCAGCGTGAACCCGTCATGCGCCGTGATGAAATTCACGCTGGCATAAGGACGCCGTCCGCTGTGCGCGTAGAGGTCGCTGGATCCGGTGATGCGATAGGCCAGATCTCCCACGACTCCTCCGTCACCCTTCCAATAAGAGCGCACCGTATTGCGGTAGCGATCGTTCCACTCCGCCCAGCCCACGGGAAAATTTCCGACCTGATAGCCTCCTTCGCCGAGGTCCCACGGTTCGGCGATCAGCTTCACCTGAGAGAGCACGGGATCCTGATGAATAATATCGAGGAACGCGCCCAGGCGATCAACCTCATGCAGTTCGCGAGCAAGAGTGGCGGCGAGGTCAAAGCGGAAGCCGTCGACGTGCATGTCGAGAACCCAGTACCGCAGACTATCCATGATCAGCTGCAGTACACGCGGATGTTGCATGTTCAATGTGTTCCCGGTGCCAGTGTAGTCTGTGTAGTAACGCGGGTTGTCGGGCGCAAGGCGGTAGTAGGTGCTATTGTCGATGCCCTTCAACGAGAGCGTGGGCCCAAGTTGATTGCCTTCGGCAGTGTGGTTATAGACGACATCGAGAATCACCTCGAGACCCGCCGAATGCAGGGTCTTGACCATGGTCTTGAATTCGCGGATGGACTGAGTAGCCATGTACCGTGGCTCGAGCGCCAAAAATCCGATGGAGTTATAGCCCCAGTAGTTGCGCAGACCCCGCTCCACGAGTTGGCGGTCGTCGACGAACGCGTGTACGGGCATGAGCTCAATCGAGGTCACTCCCAGGCGGGTTAAGTATTCGATAACGGGAGCTGTGGCCAGACCCGCATACGTCCCACGCAACTGAACGGGAACGTCGGGATGGCACATGGTGAATCCTTTAACGTGAAGCTCGTAGATGATGGTCTCGTGCCAGGGAATCCGTGGTGGGGCATCCGCTCCCCAGGTGAATGCGGAGTCGATCACGCGGTTCTTCGGCATTCCCGAAGCGTCGTCGCGCCGATCGAAAGACAAATCTTCTTGCTTGTGTCCTACCCGGTATCCGAAGTGTGAGTCACTCCAACGGATAGTTCCCTGAACCTGCTTGCCGTAGGGATCAAGCAGAAGTTTGTGATGATTAAATCGGTGCCCTTCCTCGGGAGCGTAGGGGCCAAACACTCGGTACCCGTACAACTGGCCGGGACGCACCTCGGGCAGGTAGCCGTGCCAGACCATGTCTGTTTGCTCGGGAAGCGGAACGCGGAGGATTTCACGTTTGCCAGTAATGTCGAACAGGCAAAGTTCAACTTTCTCCGCGTGCTCCGAGTAGAGAGCGAAGTTCACACCCTCGCCGTCCCACGTGGATCCCAAAGGATAAGGCCGGCCGGGCCAGACAATGGGCTGTGGTTGAGAGCTCATGAACTCGGGTTCCTCCGGCACACGCTAATGCGAG
>Ga0228598_1000184_pt1 | contig 11256 bp, 6 predicted proteins | sample CZU4metagenome_FD_182726 | JGI IMG/M metagenome (GOLD analysis project Ga0228598, IMG submission 182726) | Spruce rhizosphere microbial communities from Bohemian Forest, Czech Republic - CZU4 | ecosystem: Host-associated > Plants > Roots > Rhizosphere | place: Czech Republic: South Bohemian... | reverse complement strand
CGCGCCCCGTGATGTAAATCTCGCCTTCGCCCCAGTACGCCAAATCTCCCGAATCAATCCAGTCGCCATCGCGCAGCAGCTCGCGCGTCGCCTCGGGATTGCGGTAGTAGCCGCTGGTCGCCGAAGGACCGCGAAACCACAGCCGCCCTTCCCGCCGTTCGCCCAAATTGACGCCGTCCGCATCCACGATTCGCACTTCCACCGATGGCACCGGCTTCCCGGCATTCACGAATTCCAGCGCCGCCGCAGCGGCGTTCGCAACCGGCACAGCGCTGCCCTCCGATTCAAACTGCGCGCGCTCGATCCTGTCCACCTTGTATCCCGAGCCCAGCGGCGGTACAGACACCGCCAGCGTCGCCTCCGCCAACCCATAAACCGGCAGCAACGCCTCTCGCCGAAACCCGTACGGCGCAAAACGCTTCGCGAATCTTTCCATCGTCTCTGCGCGCACCGGTTCCGCGCCGTTCGTCGCCGCGCGCCACGAACTCAGATCCAGCCCTTCCAAATCTTTGTCCGCGATTTTTCGCACGCACAGCTCGTATGCAAAATTCGGTGCGGGGCAAATCGTTGCACGATGCCGGTGAATCGCGCGCAGCCAGCGCTCCGGCCGGCTCAGGAACGCCAGCGGTGACATCACCACCAGCGGTATGCCGGTAAAGAGCGGCACAAACCACGCGCCGATCAATCCCATATCGTGATACAGCGGCAGCCACGAAACGCAAGCGTCGTTCGCCTGAATATCAATCCCGGAAATAATCGCGTGAATATTTGCCAGCAGGTTCGCGTGCGTCAGCACCACGCCCTTCGGATCGCCCGTCGAGCCCGAGGTGTATTGCAGGAACGCAATGTCCTCGCCCCGCGCGTGGTGCGACAAATGTTGCACGGCCCGCCATTCGCCGGTTGGCCGCTGAGGATCCGCGGGCGCGCTCGCCAGTTTTTGCGCGTTCAGCACCTCGCGCAACGACGGCACGCGCGGCTGCAACAGCTTCGCCAGATTTTCGGCCTGCCGCCAGGTCACCAAAAATTGTGCTTCCGCGTTGCGCAAAATATTCGATTGCCGCGCCGCGTACTCGGCGATGCGGTCGGCCCGGAACGGTGGATAAATCGGTACGGGAATTCCGCCGGCGAGCAGTATTCCCGCAAACGTCCAGAAAAATTCAGCGCAGGTCGGCAGCATGATCGCCACCGTCTGACCCGGTTCCAGCCCGCGCTGCCGCAAATCCGCCGCCACCACCGACGCGCGCTCATACAGCTCGCCAAACGTAATCGTCCGCAGCTGTTCGTCTTCCTCGTAAATCTGAATGTGGCTGCGTCCCGGCTCGCCGCGCCCGCGCAAACGAAAAATCTCGCTCAGTGTTTCGGCTTTGCGAATCTGCTCGTCAATGTCCGGGCGCATCGCGGGCGAAGAAGAAGTCAGTAGAGAAGAAGACGCCGAAGAGACCACCGCAACCGCCGTCGCGCCCTGAGCATCGGTGCCATTCCCACCATCGCCGCCCGATTCCGCCCGCAGGATCGCGTCCACCAAATCCTGCACCGTATCGGCTTCCGCCACCACGCGGTCCGGCAAACGCACGCCGCAGGCATCGCCCAGGCGCAACATCAATTCCACGCGCTCCAGGCTGCCCAAACCCAACTCGCGCTCCAGGTGCGCCTTCGTGCCGCGCGCCACCAACTCTTCCATCCCGCGCGAGCTGCCCAGTTCCACCAAAAGTTGGCGCACCGATGCCAAGGCTTGCGCGGCCACAGCCGGCTTACGATCGAGTTTTGTTCCGGTGGCGCCCATGGATGGCAACGGGCAGTTCGCAGCGCACGTCTGCGCGCGACGTCGAGGCAACTGCTTCGCCGAGCGTACCACCGCCCGCCGCCCCATTCAATCCCCGCTCCGGAGCGGCTAACGCGTCGCGATTTTGATTTGCACTTGTAGGGGCCGGTTCGGCGCTATCGAACCGGGCCTGCCGTTGCCAGGTTTTCTGACGATGCGATGAGCATCGTCATCTCGCCTGCCCTGAGTGATTTTTTGAAGGGAGGCCGGCGCCTTTGCCTCAAGCTGGCCGCAGGATCTCTCCCGTTTTCTCTGTGCCCTCCGCCTTTCTCTGTGCCCTCTGTGTTAGATCTTTTGACTCCCTCGACCGAGCGAAACTCCCACGAACCACCTTTCGAGTACTTTCGTACTGAACCTAAATGGGCCGAGCGGCCTATCGACGTCCCCACTCCCCACCGGCATACTGAGTCGTGTTCGGGGCTCTCCAAAGCGCCTCGAATGTCTGCACCTCCATCACCCCAATGCCCATGAGCGGCCGGCACCCCCACCGGCCGCTCCCCCTTTCTTACTCCGAAATTTTGACCCCAAGTCATTCACTTCAATCACTTTGATGCCTTCCATAAATGCTTCTTTCTTGACTTCCGCGCCGTGTGGTTCTATAGATTCCCGCATCGGGGCTGTGTGAGTTGCAGCGATTGGGGCGAAATCCGGGGATGTGTCGTTAATTTCGGGGCGAAACCGTAGCCCTCTATTTTTTCCAGTTGAACGGTCCCAAGCACTCCACGCGCCACGCGTCCTGGGCAAGTGTCCTTACAACGGAGGTGGGGTGTGAGATTTCTTCGTGCGCTGCTGCAATGTGCATTCGTCTTTTGCATCCTCGCAATCCTCAGCGGTTCGGCGTGGGCCCAAACCAAAGCCTCCCTCCGCGGCACCGTCACCGACCAATCCGGCGGCGTGGTCGTCGCTGCCAAAGTCGTCCTCACTAACACCGGAACGGGCATTTCGCGCACCGTCAACACCGGCTCCGATGGCTCGTATCTCTTCGACTTGGTCCAGGTCGGCAAATACAGTCTGACCGTAGATAAATCCGGCTTCGCCACCTTTATCCAAGACGGAATCGTTCTCGAGCTGAATCAAAACGGCCGCTTGGATGTAGCGCTGAAAGTCGGCCGGGAAACTCAAACCATCGAGGTTTCATCAAACGTCGTCCAGGTGGACACCACGGGCGCCGTTCTCGGAAAAGTAGAGAACGAACGCATGATCAATGACCTGCCGCTGCTTGATCGCGACACCCTGCAACTGGGATTGCTGCAAGCCGGCGTGTTTGCCCCTGATCCCGATGACGGCTCTGGCAATCCTTTTTCTGTGAGTGGCCAACGCTCCGAGTCCCTCACATTCCTTCTGGACGGCGGCAATAACACGGACTTTCTCGGCAACAATATCGTCGTGAGTCCCAATCCGGACGCCGTCGAGGAATTCAAGATTCTCACCAACAACTACGATGCTCAGTACGGCCGCACTTCCGGTGGAATCGTCAATCAAATTACAAAATCAGGAACGAATGCTTTCCACGGAGACCTCTTCGAGTTCGACCGTAACAACTTCTTTAATGCCAGGGATTATTTTCTACCGGTTGACCAGGACAAACAGTCTTTCAAACGCAACCAGTTTGGTGGCACGGTTGGCGGTCCCATCAAGAAGGACAAGCTATTTTTCTTTCTTGCCTATCAGGCTACCCGCAGCCGTGTAGGCCAGACTTCGCCTCAGCTGACTGTGCTCACGCCCGCCCAGCGCACCGGAGACTTCAGTTCTTTGTGCAGTACTTATATCGCAGGCGCCTGCACCGATCCCAACGGCACGCAACTGACTAATCCGATCACTGGCAATATTTATCCGAACAATCAGGTGCCGGTGAACCCGGTGATCGCCAATTACATTCAAGACTTTCTGCCTACGCCAAATGTCGGAACCAATGGGTTCATCTCTTCTCCCACCGCCGCGATTGATGATGATCAGGGCATCGCGCATATTGACTACACTCTTGGCAAGAGCGACGCGATTTCTTTCGTTTACCTCATTGACGACACCCGACAGGCCTATCCCTTCCAGATCATCAACGGTGCTTCGACGGGCGGCGACGTGCCGGTTGGGTCAGGCTTTCAGACGAACTTCCGCGACCAGATCGGCGCGTTTACCTGGACGCACACGTTTTCCCCGGGGATGCTCAACGAGTTTCGCTTCGCAGCCAATCGCACCGCGACGCTACAGTATTCTCCCACGGACAAAACAACTCCTTCCGCGCTCGGCTTCACTAATGTCAGTCCCGACGATCCCAAAGGCGCGGCGCCTCCGATCATATACACCAACGGCTTTAACCTCGGTCCATCGCCGCAGGGTCCCACGACTCTCCACGATGCGACCTTCGAGTGGGCCGACAATTACACTTGGACGCGTGACCGCCACGAGATTAAATTCGGCGCGGACATCTCCCGCATCCGCCAAAATTTCCACTACGATTATTACAACAACGGCAGCTATGATTTCACCTTCGGTGATTTCACCGGAGACGAAACGGCTGATTTCGTCGCCGGTTTCTGGGACAACTACTTCCAATTTTCGAAAGCTACCTACGGAATCCGCACAGGTGCCATCGGCCTGTACGCACAGGACACCTGGAAGATCACAAAACGCCTGACCTTGAACTACGGTCTGCGCTGGGATTACTTCACGCCCCAGAGCGACGTTCAGAACAATATTCTCGGCTTCTTTCCAGGCACGCAATCCACCGTGTTTCCGGGCGCTCCTCCCGATATCTTGTATCCGGGCGACCCCGGTACTCCCAACAAAGCCTTGGTTTATCCCGACCACAACAACTTCGCGCCGCGTCTCGGTTTTGCATGGGACATGCTTGGAAACTCAAAACTCGTCATGCGCGGCGGCTTCGGCATCTTTTACGACATCGAGGACGGTGCGCTCAACCTGCAGTTCGGGGGCCAGCCACCATTCGGATACGTCTCCAATAACACGCCTAATACGTATGCAGGTGTGATCGGGGACACTCCAGGTACGGGGCCTGTCGCTGACCCCTTCACGCCCTTGCAGCTTACAAATCCATTCCCATTTACCTTTACGGGAGATTTCTTGACTCCTAAAATTTCATTTGCCTATACGACTTGGCCGCATTTCCGAACGCCCTATTCCGAAAACTTTAATTACGGCTTCCAGTGGCAAGCAACGGCGAATACCATGGTGGAAGCGGTGTACGTAGGCAGCCTGGGGCGAAAATTAATATCGAGTGGCGAGACGAATTTTCCAGTACCGAGCGTGATGCAACAGCAGCTCACCAACTTCGGCTCCACCAATCCGGAGTGTGCAAGGCCGCTCGCGGCTTGCGTGGATTTCATCGGTGGACCGGTACTGTCAGGCCCCGAGTCCGATCCGAATGCTTTCCCGACGGGAGCCCAGCAGCTTCTCACCAACTTTAGCAACGGTCTTTCCGACAGCCATGAGTTTCAACTGACGGTAGACAAGCGCTTTAGCAAGGGTTTCATCTTCCGTGCAGCCTACACCCTGTCAAAAACGATTGACCTCACTTCCGGATTCCGCGCGCGCTCCTCGGAATACACCGATCCCCTAGATTATCGCCTGGACCGCGCACTGGCTGATTTCGATACACCCCAACGACTCGTGATCAGCGGATTGTGGGAGCTTCCGTTCGACCACGGCGTGGAGAATGGCATCTTGAAGACGATTCTCGGCGGCTGGCAATTCAATGCGATCGCCAGCTATCAAAAGGGAAATCCGTTCACGTTGTTTTCCAACAATAATTCCAGCCAGCAGGATCAGAACCCCGACCTGTCGCGTCCTAACGTCATCGGTCCGATTCAATACGAGAACCCGCGAAACAGCCAACAAGTCTTTTCGGCCAATGCGGCAAACTGCATCAGTTCCGCTGCCGCAGACACGAACGGAAATGTGACGGGAACATTCTGGTTCAATCCGACCTCGTACGATTGCGTGAACGTGCCGCTCTTCAGTTTTGGCGACGCGCCGCGCAATTTCCTTCGCGGCCCGGGCATCAACAATTACGATCTGTCGATCGTCAAGAAAACGAAAATCATGGAGTCCAAATCAATTGAGTTCCGAGCCGAATTTTTTAATGCTTTCAATCACGTCCAGTTCTTCAATCCCAACACGGCGGGAGGTAGCGGCACCTTCGGTCAGATTACAACCGACAGGAACCCGCGTCTGATCCAGTTTGGTCTAAAGTTTTACTTCTAAGAATCGCCCGAAACGCCTGAAAATAAAAAGGCCCGAGGTGGCTGGGGCGCCTCGGGCCTTTTCATTTGCCGCAACTTGTTGTTCCGCTAAATTGAACTCAATCAGCGCGCCTCTATTCGGCGCCGCAGCCGCGCAAAAAATTCAGCGCCCGCGCCCCATGGGCCGATAGCTCCTCATGGGCCGCGCGCGCATCCGAAACCGCGGCGGCAGCGGCGGTGGCACGCTGTGCAGCGGCGCGCCACAATTGTTGCAGCATTCCTGCGGCGCATCGTGCAGACGCAGCCAGCGCCCCCGCGCGATGCATTCCGGATTCAAACATTGCACCGTTCCACCTGCCAAATTCAGCATCGTCCCTCTCGTCTTGCCGGTAAATGTCAGTGAAAGCGTGCTTTTGCATTCGGGGAATGGAAAATCATCAAGCGCGACGTACCCGAACTGAAACATTCGCGTAACGCAGCGTTAACGTGCGGAATTTTGCTCTGCGGAGGCTAGTGTGTCAAGAAAAATATCTACTATTAGTAGTGGTGCCTTTCCGAAACAGAAAAGCATGCTACCAACGGCCTGAAAAACTTAAATTGCATCGCCCGCACCATCCCTAAGATCCGGGCGTTCCAACGCAATCGAACCCTAATTTGAATTGTCGGTGCTGGGTGGGGCGGCTACTGCCGGAAGCTTAGACAGTTCCGCATTCAGGTCGTCAATTTTCTTCTGCTCGTCATCCATTTCCTGCTGCTTCGCCGCGATCTGGTCCTGCTCATCTTTCAGTTTGGCCGCGCCGTCCGCATCCGAAGCATAGTCCGGCTTGATGTAGTACATCTGCGAATCCAGCGTGTAGGTCCGCTGCAGCAGATCCAGGTCCACCTTGATCGTCCCCAATTTTTCCTTGGCGTTGGCGACGGCGCTCTCGAGCGCTGCTCGATTGCCCGCTCCTGCCGAAGCACCACCACCAGCCGCCGCAGCCGCGGGCGAAGCAGCAGCCGCGTCACTCGGCGCAGCGTTACTATCATCGGGTGTCTTACCCACCACGCTGATCGCAGCGTTGGATTTAGGAACGGTATCGTCATCCCACACGCGCGCGGGCTTGGGCTGCTCCTTCTTCGCTTCACGCGCCTGTTTGGCAGCCGCAGCCAGGGGATCGGCCGGCGCGGGCGGGGGTGCCTGCGCCTCCTGCGGCGGTTGTGCCTGCCCCACCGCAATGCCCGTCGGCATAACCAGCAGAATGCCAAGGCCCCACTGTGCGATTTTCATCGTGCTTCTCCCAGGTGGCAGTTTCCCAAACTGTAATTCTAGCCGTCTGCTTGCGACAGTGGCAATTGGCGTTCTGTCCCGCGCCCTAAGAGGCAACCTGTACTTCCCGGCAGGTACAAACGTCTCCCCCTCGCCGCAGACTTTTCTACCTGGCTTACCTCCATCGCGGCAGCAACTCCGATCCTAGAGTTTGTGCCATCGTGTCCGACCATCGGCTCCAGCCCCGCTGACAGCACCTTGCACGCCTTCGGCTGCCACGTCATAATCGCCCTTCGAATTTGGCCGGGAAGGCGAGCCGCCAAACTGTTCGGAGTCATGATGAAATCTCTCGCACTCTGGATTTTGCTCTTACTAACGCTGCACGCCGCACCCCTTGCTTTCGGCAGCGCGCCCGCCGCCGTTTCCTCCCTACAATCCTCGCAGCCGCAAGCCGGCAATCCCGACATCTCGGCTCCGGTCACACCGCCGCAAACATCCGAAAAGAAAGTCACGGCCTACACCCTCCCGCCCGACCTCTACCGCAAAGCGCGCGATCTCGGCCGCTTTCACGCGCGTTTTGCCTGGATCGATTTCTTCTACGGCATCTTTGTCCTGTGGGTAATCCTCTCCTGGAGGTTCGGTCCGCAATTTCGCGATTGGGCGGGATCCGTCTCCCGCAATCGTTTCATCCAAGCCGCTGTTTTCGCGCCGCTGTTGCTCTTGACCATGGCGATTCTCGGCTTGCCCTCGGACATCTACGAAAATTCCGTCGAGCGCAAATACGGTCTCAGCATTCAGAGCTGGGGCTCCTGGTTCTGGGATTGGACCAAAGGGCAATTCCTGGTGATCCTGCTGGGAATTATTCTCGTTTCGATTCTCTACGCCGTCATTCGCAGCAGCCCGCGCCGCTGGTGGTTTTATTTCTGGCTGGTGTCATTGCCCATCGTAGTAATTCTCGTCTTCATTCAGCCGCTGATCGTCGATCCCATGTTCCACAAATTCGAACCCCTGCAACAAAAAGACCCGGCGCTCACCGCCAGCCTGGAAGCCATGGTCCAGCGCGCGGGCGTGAATATTCCTCCGGAGCGCATGTTCTGGATGGGTGCGGGAGAAAAAACCACGGAGCTGGACGCTTACGTCACCGGCATCGGCGCATCAAAACGCATCGTAGTCTGGGACACCACCATCGCCAAGATGAACACGCCGCAAATTGTTCTCGTCGCCGGACACGAAACGGGCCATTACGTTTTGAATCACATCTGGAAGGGTCTGCTCTTCGCTGCGGTATTTCTGTTCGTGCTTTTCTATCTTGGTTTCCGCACCATTGGATGGCTTCTGCGGCGATTCGGGACTGCCTGGGGCATCCGCGGTGTCGACGATTGGGCCTCGCTCCCCGCGCTGCTACTCCTGATATCCATCTATTCCTTTATTGCCAATCCCGTACAGAGCGCCGTCAGCCGTCACTTCGAACACCAAGCCGATCAATACGGCCTGGAAGTCACCCACGGCCTGATTCCGGATTCCAGCCAGGTCGCCGCGCAAGCCTTCCAGGTTCTCGGCGAAGTGGATCTCGCCGATCCCACTCCCAGTCCAGTCACCGTCTTCATGTTTTATTCCCATCCGCCCGTCTCCGACCGCATCCGCTTCTCCCTAACCTACGATCCCTGGGACAAAGGCGAACAACCCGAATTTGTAAAGTGACGATGCGATGAGCGTCGTCATCCTGCCTGCCCTGAGTGATTTTGCGAAGGGAGTCCGGCGCCTTTGTTTCAAGCCGGCCGAGGGATCTCTCCTGTGTTTCTCTGCGTACTCCGCCTCTGTGCGGCAATTTCGCCTTTCGCTTTTCTCTGTGTTCTCCGTTTTCCTCGGTCCCCTCTGTGTTAAATCTTTTGACGTTCTCACCCCCGCGCGTGCAGTTTCACCCGAATCCCATACTTCGCCCGCAAAGTAACCAAAGGATCCGGCAGCACCCGATGGCCCGGCACCAAATTAAACCGAAACTTCTGCGCCACAGTCGCGATCACCATCCCCAATTCCAGCAACGCGAATCCTTGCCCGATGCACCTCCGCGGCCCATCCCCAAACGGAAAATAAGCTCCCGCTGGCAACCGGTTCTCGAGTCCATCCAACCAACGCTCCGGACGAAACGCCTCCGGATCATCGAAATACCGCGGATCGCGATGCATCACCCACTGCGCCATGATGAACGTCGTATCCGTCGGAAAATCATATCCGCCAATCGAACAAGCTGCGATCGAAGTCCGCGCCGTAATGTATGCCGCCGGATAAAGCCGCAGCACTTCGCTCACCACCGCGCGCAAATACGGCAATCGCTCCAGATCCGCAACCTCCGGCGCGCGCCCGCCCAGCACTCGCTGCAATTCTTCATGCAAGCGCGCCTCCGCCGCCGGATTTTCGCTCAGCATGTACCACGTCCACGAAAGCGTCAGCGCCGTCGTCTCGTGCCCCGCCATAAATAACGTCATCGTTTCATCGCGCAATTGTTTCGGAGTCATCTGCGTGCCGTCTTCGTCCATCGCGCTCATCAGCAGCGCCAGCAGATCGTTGTGCGGATTCGTGTTTCCCTCCGCCTGCCTCTCCTTGATGATCCCGTACACCAGCGAATCCAGAAATTGCGTTTCGCGCTCCGCCCGGCGATTCCTCGGCGTGGGCCAATTCTCCGGCACCTTGATCGGCGATCGCGCCTTGCGCATCGAATAGCGCATCAGAAATCCCAGCGACTTACCGACCTCCTCCGCCTTCACGCTCAACGTCGTGCCAAAAAGCGTGCGCACCGCAATATCCAGCGTCATCCCCATCATTTCCTGCGCGATGTCGCACACTTCGCCGTCATGCCATCTGCGCATGTGCGTGTTCGCGCACTCCACCATCGTCGTGCCGTATGCGGCGATGCGCGTGCGATGGAACGCCGGCTGCGCCAGCCGCCGTTGCCGCCGCCAGAAATCCCCCTCGCTGATCAGCAGTCCCTGCCCCAACAGCCGCTGCGTCACATCCTTCGTCAAAGTGCTTTTGTGAAATTTGGTGTGCTGGACGATGCACACCTGCTCAACGAAGTCCGGATGATTCAGCATAATGCGGTAGTGTCGGAACACCGGAATGCACACAATGTCGCCGTACTCGCGCGCCACACGCATCAGCGTTGCCAGCGGATCGCGCAGCACGTGCAGCGCCAGTCCCAACAGCGGCGTGCCTTTTGGCCCGGGAGGCAGGCCCGGTAGTTTTGCGGCAGACGCAGCGGTAGATGCAGCGGTCACTGTCATGGTCTTGTGCGCTCTCTGCGGGCGGAAAAATCGCCTGCAACGTCTCCACTCATTATTGCGCTCCTTGGCGCCAATTCATTGCATCAAATGTGGCAGTTCTTACTTACTCAAGATGCGGCTCGCCGTTTAGCGGTTTTCTCTCGAATTGGGTAAGATACGCGGACGGGCAACTCACGGGCAAAGGGGACTGTCAGTGGAAGTCGAACAGCCGGATTGGCTCCAGCAAATCGAGGGTGTTCTGGAAAGCCTCAACGAAGGTGTGCTCATCTCCGACGACTGCCAGAATATTATCTTCGTGAACTCCAACCTCGAACAAATGACGGGCCTGCCGCGCGGCGAAATCGTTGGTCCGGAGATACACAGGCTTTACGACAAGGCTGAAGCGGATTTCATCATTGCGCAGCGCGAACGCGGCCTCCAGACCGGCCACAACCGCTTCGAATTCGTGCTGCCCAGAAAAGATGGCTCACGCTTGCCCGTAATTATCAGCGCTCGCGTCGTGGAAGATCCAGACGGCCGCCAGTTTTCCATCGTCACCTTTACCGATATTTCCGAACTGAAGCACGCCGAACAAGAACTGCGCGAGGTCAACAAGAAACTGGAAGAGCGCCACCAGGAAATTCAGGAAGACCTCAAGCTCGCCGCGCGCGTGCAGCAAAGCCTCGCGCCGAAATCGCTGGTCTGGGGCGGCGTGCGCGTCGAAAC
>Ga0228598_1000183_pt1 | contig 11279 bp, 6 predicted proteins | sample CZU4metagenome_FD_182726 | JGI IMG/M metagenome (GOLD analysis project Ga0228598, IMG submission 182726) | Spruce rhizosphere microbial communities from Bohemian Forest, Czech Republic - CZU4 | ecosystem: Host-associated > Plants > Roots > Rhizosphere | place: Czech Republic: South Bohemian... | reverse complement strand
CCATTACCACCATGGCACCGGAAATCTCCGGTACTTGGCGCAACCGGAATTCGCCCTTCTCCTTCGACGACAGCTCCACATAGACGACGTCCCCGGTCGCGAGAACCTGGGTAACGCGCTGGATCGGCTTCGCCGGCCCGCTCGCCGGCTTCGCCCATTTGACGCCGTCGAGCGGCACGATGCCGACTTCGCGGTCTTTGACCACGGCGCCGCCGGGATCACGCGCCGGCTGCAGGCCGATCCGCGCCGACTGATCGTTCACCTCGAGCACCACCGCGAGGTGCCAAGGCTCGATGTCCGACAGCGACTTCACGTCGGCAAGCTTGATCCCCCAATCGGCGCCGGTGTCGATCTTGGTGACCGGGCCGCGCCAGCCCAGGGCCTCGTCGAAATTGACGAGGCCGTTGATCATGGTCTTGCGCGCCAGCACCTGCAGCTTGGTGTCCAGCGTGGTGCGCACCGACAGCCCGCCTTCGTAGAGCTTCTTGTCGCCGTACTTCTCGGAGATGTAGCGCCGCGCCTCCTCGGCGAAGTATTCGGCCTTGAAGGTGTGGGCGCCGGCCGGCCGCACCGCGATGTTGAGCGGCTCCTTTTTCGCCTTGTCGCCGGCGTCGGCGGCGACGTAGCCGTCCTCGACCATTCGATCGATGACGTAGTTGCGCCGCGCGATGGCCTCGTCGCGGCGCCGGAACGGATTGTAGTTGTTCGGACCCTTGGGCAGAGCGGCAAGATAAGCCGCCTCGGCGATCGAAAGCTCGTGAACGGATTTGTCGTAGTACAGAAGCGAGGCCGCGGCGACCCCGTAAGCGCCGAGCCCGAGATAGATCTGGTTGAGATAGAGTTCGAGGATCTTGTCCTTCGAATACGTGCGCTCGATGCGCAGCGCGAGCAGCGCCTCCTTGACCTTGCGCGCGACCGACAGCTCGTTGGTCAATAGGAAGTTCTTCGCGACCTGCTGGGTAATCGTCGAGGCGCCTTGCGGACGGCGGCTGCCGCCGTAGTTCTGGACGTAGAGCATGGTCGCGCGGGCAATGCCGTAGAAGTCGAGCCCGCCGTGGTCGTAGAAGTTCTTGTCCTCGGCCGCGAGGAACGCGTTGATGACGAGCTTGGGGACTGCCTGGATCGGGAGATAGAGGCGGCGTTCGTTGGCATATTCCGCGAGCAGGGAACCGTCGGCCGCGTGCACGCGGGTCATCACCGGCGGTTCATAATCTTTTAGCTGAGAATAGTCCGGTAAATCCTTGGAGAAATGCCACAACATGCCAGCGACGGCGGTCACGCCGACAATGAACAGGATCGTGCCCGCCGCGAACAGAAAGCCGAGAAACCGCAACAGGATTTTCATTGCGAACGTCTCGCCCCATCCGAACCGGCGCACGCGCCGGATCGGCCCGGACTCGGTGACACGGCGAACACCCAATCTGCCGGAATTGGACCGAGCCCGCCCAAGCCCCATTTATACAGCGTGTGTGGTCGCTCTGCTTCTTGTTCAAACTGAGGCCGCTGGGGCATTCGGGGCCTCTTACTTTGTACCGGCGGCGCGGGCGCCGGCCATGCGGGTCGCAAAATAACCATCGATCGCCTGCGCGACCGAATCCGCCGTCCGGTTGCGCCAATTTCCGGAAAGGAGCGAGTGCAGGTCCTCGCGGTTGGACACGTAGCCGAGTTCGACCAGGACCGAAGGCACGTCCGGCGCCCGCAAGACCCGCAAGCCCGCCGACTTCAGCGGCGTCTTGTGGACGCGCGTCACCGCCCTCAGTTCGCCGACCAGCCGGTGGGCGAATTGCATCGAATAGCTCTTGGTCTCGCGCTGCGCGAGATCGATCAGGATATCGGCGACGTCGTCCGGCTCGGCCTTGAGATCGACGCCGGCGATGACGTCGGCCCGGTTCTCCTTCTCTGCAAGCCGCGCGGCTTCCGAATCCGAGGCGGTTTCGGAGACCGTATAGACGCTCGCGCCTTGCGCATCCCCCTCCCCGCGCGGCAGCGCGTCGGCATGGATGGAAACGAACAGCGCCGCGCCGGCGTTGCGCGCCATGCGCACGCGCTCGCCGAGCGGCACAAAGGTGTCGTCGGTCCGCGTCATGAGCACACGGTATTTGCCGGTTTTGTCGATGCGTTCGCGCAGGCGCTGAGTGAAATCGAGGACGATGTCCTTCTCCAGGTCGCCGCTCGCGGCCTTGGTGCCGTTGTCGATGCCGCCATGGCCTGGATCGAGGACGACGAGCGGGCGCGGATCGCCACCACTCTTTTCCGGCAGGCTCGCCGGCGGCGCCTCGCTGCGAGTGACCCGGTTGTCGAGGGCGATCCGGCGCAAGAAGTTCTCGCGATCGGTCGCGGCAAGATCGAGCACCAGGCGAGCCGGCGCACCGTCTGCGGCGTCGACGACGAAGGCCTTGTCGATGCGTACCGGCTTGGCGAGGTCGAAGACCATCCGCGAACCGCCCTGCATCACTAGGCCGAAGCGAAAGGCGGTAATCAGGCCGCGCCCGCCCTCGCCGGTCTTCGGCGGCAGCCGGAACACGACTTGCGGGATGTCGAGGACGACCCGGTAGGGATCGGCAAGCGTGAAGGCGTGCAGGTCGATCTTGCGGCTGAGATCCATGACGAAACGCATCTGCGTCTCGTCGCCGCCGAGGCGCGCGTCAGTCGCAATTGGAAGCGAATCGGGGAACGGCGGCGGACTTGGCCGGTCCTGCGCGGAAGCGGCCGAAGCGAGGAGGACACCAAGAAGCACGCAGCTCAGCGCCCGCGAAGCCATCGGTTCTCCCCGCCCATCGCGTTCCTCATACTCCATTAGGCTGGCGTGGTTAACCGAAACTTAAATGACTAGATGAGGGCCTGCCGAGATTCGTCCCGTTGCTCGCGCAGTGACCGATCGGCGTAAATCCCTGGGCAAATCCGCGGAGCGACTTGCCAATTCCCCGCCGGCGGCCTTAAGAAGGATGTGCTGACAGGTTCCGGTTCTGTCCCCGTCAGGGCATCCGGCGCATTCGCCGCAATGCTCCCAGCCATAAGGGGTGGTGGACGCCGCCTGCGACCGTTCCGGCGCTCATGATGACGCGCCGATGGATGCGGCGCGCGCGGCAAAGCCGATCCCTCAAGGAGGAGGCAGCCGGAATCTGGCGCGCCGCCGGCAGCGATCCGCGCTTCCGGAGCGAGCCGACAGCAGAAGCAACCGCGTGATCCCCCGCGGCGGCGCCGAGCCGTCCCACCACGGTTGGAGTTCATGTTCGAGGCGGAAGTCGAGTTTCGATCGAAGCGATGCGGAAGCGCCCATGCGGCGCTCGTCCGCTCGCGGATAGGTCTCGGTTGCCGCGCTCGGAGTTCTCGATCCGTTTCCCTCACCGACAATTGGGCGGCTCGCCGTCCTCCGTCGCCCTCTGTGGCGCGGGGCGGGCGGCGCCAAGCCGGCCCTCATGAGAATTACCAATGGCCAACAAAATGCTCATCGACGCGACCCATCCGGAGGAAACCCGGGTGGTCGTCCTGCGCGGTAATCGCGTCGAGGAATTCGACTTTGAATCCGCGCACCGCAAACAACTAAGGGGCAACATCTATCTGGCGAAGGTGACGCGCGTCGAGCCGTCGCTGCAAGCCGCCTTTGTCGACTATGGCGGCAATCGCCACGGGTTTCTCGCCTTCAGCGAAATCCACCCCGACTATTACCAGATCCCGATCGCCGACCGGCAGGCGCTGATCGACGAAGAGGAGCGCGCCCAGCGCGACGCCGAAGACGAGGCCGACCGGCGCTCCCGCCGGCACTATCGCGGCGGCCGCAGGCGTTCCGCGGCAAGCCGCGACGACGAGATCGTGCGCAGCGAATTGGCCGAAGTCCCGGCCGACGACGCGATCGCAGCGGACGAGATGGCGGCGACACCCGCCGGCGACGAGGGCTCCGCAACGGGGCCGGAAGCCGACGCTGCGGCCGAGATTATGCAGGACGCTGCCGGGGAGCCGCCGGAGCTTCTTGCCGACGAAGCTTCGCCGCGCGCGGTGCAACCGGTCGACGCATCAGCAGCGGAGACGGCGGAGATCGCGACCGGGCTTTCCGAAGCAAGCGAATCCGATGGCACCGTGGAGACCGACGAAACCGCAGCCGCAGCCGGCAACGAAGGCAATGGAGCGCGCGAAGCCGTCGAGAGCGACAATGGCGGGGAGGACGGCGACGAGGATGAGGCGGCCGAAGAGATCGTTGAATCGGTCGGCGGCGCTGACGCGCTCGAGGAGGTGCCCGACCGGGCGCCGCGCTACCGCCGCCAATACAAGATCCAGGAAGTTATCAAGCGCCGACAGGTGATGCTGGTGCAGGTGGTCAAGGAAGAGCGCGGCACCAAGGGCGCGGCGCTGACCACTTATCTGTCGCTCGCCGGACGCTATTCGGTGCTGATGCCCAACACCGCGCGCGGCGGCGGCATCAGCCGCAAGATCACGAGCGCGGAAGATCGCTCCCGGCTCAAGGAGATCGCGCAGGAGCTCGAAGTTCCCGAGGGCATGGGCGTGATCCTGCGCACCGCCGGCGCCGCCCGCACCAAGACCGAGATCAAACGCGATTTCGAATACCTGCTGCGGCTGTGGGAGACCGTGCGCGATCTGACACTTAAATCCACGGCACCCAAGCTCGTCTACGAGGAAGGATCGCTGGTCAAGCGTTCGATCCGCGACCTCTACGGCAAGGACATCGACGAGGTGGTCGTCGCCGGGTCGGACGCCTGCCAGGAGGCGAAGGACTTCATGCGCATGCTCATGCCGAGCCATGCGAAGAACGTGAAGCTCTACGCCGACACGCAGCCGCTCTTGTCGCGCTACGGCGTCGAAGGCCAGCTCGACGGCATGTTCTCGCCGGTCGTGCAACTGCGCTCGGGCGGCTACGTCGTGCTCAATCAGGCCGAGGCGCTGGTGGCGATCGACGTCAATTCCGGCCGCGCGACGCGCGAGCATCACATCGAGGACACCGCACTCAAGACCAACCTCGAAGCGGCCGACGAGATCGCGCGCCAGCTCCGGCTCCGCGACCTCGCCGGCCTGATCGTCATCGACTTCATCGACATGGATGAGAAGCGCAACAACCGTGCGGTCGAACGGCGGCTGAAGGAATGCCTCAAGCAGGATCGCGCCCGCATCCAGGTCGGCCGCATCTCGCATTTCGGCCTGTTGGAGATGTCGCGCCAGCGCATCCGCACCAGCGTGCTCGAAAGCTCGACGGAGAAGTGCCCTTACTGCGGCGGCAGCGGCCATGTGCGCTCGGTGTCTTCGCTGGCTCTGCAGGTGCTGCGCGCGCTCGAAGAGCAGCTCATGAAGGGCGCCACGCACAATCTCATCGCGCGCACGCGCCCGGACGTGGCCCTCTATGTCCTCAATCAGAAGCGGGCGCATCTGCGCTCGCTGGAAGAGCGGTTTGCCATCACCGTCACCATTGCCGCCGATGAAACGGTGACCGCGCCGCAGGCCTTCGTCATCGATCGCGGCGAGCAGGTCCATACGCTCGAGGCGGCGCGGGCGCGCGCCGAGCTGACCGAGGCGCAAGCCGCTGCGCCGCTCGAGGAGGAAGACGACCTGGAAGAAGCCGGCGCGCTGGAAAGCGATGACGCCGAAGCCGTTTCGGCGGATGACGAAGCCGAACACGGCGAAGCCGGGGGCCGCCGCCGGCGCCGCCGCCGCCGGCGCGGTCGCAATGGCGGAGAAGCCACGCTACATGCGGAGCCTCACCGCCAGGAAGGCGCGGCCGAGGACTTTCACGCCGCCCCCGTCGAAGCCGAGGCCGAGCCGGCCGAGGACGGCGAACTCGTCGAGCAACCAGGCGAATTGGCCGCAGAGCAACGCGGCGAGCCCCAGCGCGACGGCGAGCGGCGGCGGCGGCGACGCGGCCGCCGCGGCGGACGCCGCAACCGGCTCGAGCGCGAGGGCGAGCCGGCAGCGCCGAACGATCAGCATCCGCGCGGGCGGGAGCAGCATTTTTCGCCTATGGGAGAATCACCTCCGCCTACTATGTCGGACGCTGAACCCGAAGGGGTTGTTGGGGACTTCGCGGACTTCAATGCCGAGCCGGCAGCGACCGCTCCGCAAGCGGTTTCTGAACCGATGGATGCGCAAGGGACCGCAGCCTCCTCGTCGCCGCCGCTCCAAGAACAGGAGCCGCCGCGCCGGCGTTCGACCGTGCGCGAGCCGGCCCCTGGCGCCGGCAACGGTGTCGTGACACCTGAAGAGCCGGCAACGCCCTCCCCCTCTCCGGAGCAGCCGGTCGCGGCCGAGCCCGCCGAGAGCGAGGACGCCGCCCGCCCGCGTCGGACCGGATGGTGGTCGCGCCGGATTGCCGGTGGTTGATGGCGGCGCCGACCCTCGCGGCGGGAACCCGCCCTGAGGCGGCGCGGAGCGCGCGATGAAGAGCGGCTGGGTTGATCGCGAGGCCGCCCTCTTCGTCGAGGACGGCGCAAAATCCGGCATCGACCGCGATCTGGCGTTGCGTGTCTATACGACCCGGCTGCTCGGCCGCGATCCCAAGCTGGTGCTGCACGGCGGCGGCAACACGTCGCTCAAGACCCGCTTGCGCGATCTCTTCGGCGAGGAGGCCGAGGTTTTGCACATAAAGGCCTCCGGCGGGGATATGGCGACCATCGAACCCGCAGGTCTTCCGGCCGTGCGGCTTGCGCCGCTGCGAACGCTGCGTGCGCTCGACGCGATCACGGACGAGGATCTGGTTGCCGTCGAGCGCGCCAATCTGGTCGAGCCGGCCGCGCCCAATCCCTCGGTCGAGATCATGCTGCACGCGTTCCTGCCGCACAAATTCGTCGATCACACCCATGCGACGGCGGTACTCAGCATCATTGACCAGCCGAACGGCGAAGAGCGATGCAACGAGGTTTTTGCCGGCCGGCTTGCATTCGTGCCCTACCTCATGCCCGGCTTTGGCCTCGCCAAGAAGGCCATCGAGGTTTTCGAACGCGCCAAACCGAGCGACGGCCTCATTCTGAGCAAGCACGGCATCGTCACGTTCGGCGACAGTGCGAGCGAGGCCTATGAGCGCATGATCGAGATGGTGTCGGCCGCCGAAGATTTTATCGTGCGGCGTCGCAAGAGCGTCACGGGCGTCGTGCCAAAGGCCGCGAACGTTGCCGCCCTCACAGCGGTCGCGCCGATCGCGCGTGGTGCGTGCAGTGCGAGGGATGAGAAAATCGAAGGCGCCTGGCGGCGGCTCGTGCTCGATTTTCGCGGTGGCGACGCCGTGTTGAACTTTTTGCAGAACAATGATTTGGCCCGGCTGAGTGAAAGCGGCGTCATAACGCCCGACCACACCATCCGCACGAAAAACTGGCCGCTTCTCCTGCCCGCTCCCGAGCCCGGCAAGCTCGAAGCCTTTGCGCGGGCCGCCGCGGAGGCGGCGGCAAACTTTGCAGGACGCTATCACCGCTATTTCGAACGCCACAACACGCGCGTCGGCGGGACCAAGCGCGAGCTCGATCAGCTGCCGCGCGTGGTGTTGGTGGCCGGGCTCGGCCTGTTCGGCCTCGGCCGTTCGAAGCGCGATGCCGCAATCGCAGCCGACATCGCCGAAGCATGGGTCGAAGGCGTGGTCGACGCCGAAGCCATCGGCCGGTTCGAGTCGATCTCCGAAGCGGAAATGTTCGATTGCGAGTACTGGCCGCTGGAACAGGCAAAGCTTGGCGCGCGGAAGGAGCCGCCGTTCGCCGGTCAGGTCGCCGCAGTAACCGGAGCGGCCGGCGCGATCGGCGCGGCAACGGCGAAAGCCTTTGCTGCCGCGGGTGCCGAAGTCGCCCTGCTCGATGTCGATCTCTCGGCGGCGACCGAAAGCGCCCGCGGCGTCGGCACCACGGCGCTGCCGGTGCGCTGCGACGTGACCGATGCGACTTCCGTGCAGGCGGCTTTCGATCAAATCGCCGCCTCCTTCGGCGGCGTCGATATCGTGGTGTCGAACGCTGGTGCCGCCTGGCAGGGCCGCATCGGTGAAGTCGACGAAGACATTTTGCGCAAGAGCTTCGAACTCAATTTCTACGGCCACCAGCGCGTGGCGCAGGCAGCGGTCAGAATCATGCAGGCGCAAGGGACCGGCGGATGCCTGCTCTTTAATGTGTCCAAGCAGGCGGTGAATCCCGGCCCGAACTTCGGGCCGTACGGCATACCGAAGGCGGCGGCGCTGGCGCTGATGCGCCAATACGCGCTCGACTACGGGGCCGAAGGCATCCGCGCCAACGCCGTCAACGCCGACCGCATCCGCTCAGGCCTGCTGACGCCTGGCATGATCGCCTCGCGCGCCAAAGCGCGCGGGCTGAGCGAGAAGGATTATATGAGTGGCAACCTGCTCGGACGTGAAGTGACGGCCGACGATGTCGCGCAGGCCTTCTTGCACCAGGCGCTGGCGCTCAAGACGACCGCGGACGTCACCACCGTCGACGGCGGCAACATCGCGGCGGCGATGCGCTGAAGCCTGGCCTGGGTGTCCCCTCAGGCCCGCGGGCGCGCTCAACCGCGGCTGCACGGCACGTGCGGGCAACGACGGGCTTGCGACGGCGCTTCGAACTACGAACGCTTCGAGATCAGTCGCTCGACAGAATAACGTTCTTCAGCAGCGGATAGATCTGGTTCTCCCAGCGCTTGCCGGAAAACACGCCGTAATGGCCGACGCCCGCCTGCATGTGGTGGCGTTTGAGATAGGGACGCAGATTGCCGCAGAGGTCATGCGCGGCGACGGTCTGGCCGACGCCGCAAATGTCGTCGCGCTCGCCCTCGACGGTGAACAGCATGGTGCGCCGGATCGCAGCCGGATCGACGCGCCGGCCGCGATAATCGAGCCGACCGCGCGGAAGCGCGTGCTCCTGGAAAATGAGCCGCACGGTCTCGAGATAGAACTCTGCGGTGAGGTCGAGTACGGCAAAGTATTCGTCATAGAAGGCCTTGATGATCGCCGCCTTTTCAGCCTCGCCATTGGCCAGATTTTCGTACAGTTCGCGATGCGCCTTCACGTGACGGTCGATGTTCATGCTCATGAAGGCGGCGAGTTGCACGAAGCCCGGGTACACGCGGCGAAAGGCGCCCGGATGGCGCAGCGGCACCGACGCGATCAGGTTTCGCTCGAACCAGTCGATCGAGCGGGTCTTGGCGAGTTCATTGACCCGGGTCGGGTTGACGCGCGTATCGATCGGTCCGGCCATCAGCGTCAGGCTGCGCGGTTGCGCCGGGTGGTCCGCATCGGCCATCGCCGCCGCGGCCGCGAGAGCGGCGACGCAGGGTTGGCAGACCGCGAGCATGTGTGTCCCCGGCCCCATGACTTCCAGGAACTTGATGAGGTGATCGACGTATTCGTCAACGCCGAAGCGGCCCGCGGTCAGCGGCACGTCGCGGGCATTGTGCCAGTCGGTGATAAAGACATCGTGCTCCGGCAGCAGGGTGCGCACGGTCGCCCGCAACAGGGTTGCGAAATGCCCAGAGAGCGGCGCCACCATGAGCACCCGCGGCTGCGCCGCTGCGACGTCCTTCTTGAAATGGAGGAGCGTGCCGAACGGCGTCGCCGCGGCCGCCTCCTCACGGACTTCCACCTCGCGGTTGCCGACAGTGACTGAGCCGATGCCAAAGGCCGGGCGCGCGTGTGTGAGGCCGGCGCGCGCGATCAACTCATACGCGGCGGTCAGATTGCGCGTGGCCGAATTCTCGGCGAGCAACGACGAGCCGCCGGCGGCGACCGCCATGGCCGCCCAAGCGCGCACCGGCACCATGATGTCGGATTGCGTCTGATAGGCGAGATACAACATCCCCTGGCCCGCAAGATGGCGAGCCGCCCGGCACGGCAACACCCCCGATCCCAGTCTCAAGGCTAGTGCATTTTTTGTTGCACCGCGACAAAATTGTGCAGACACGGAGATTGGCGAATATCTTGCATGTGGAACGCCCGTAAGGACGGCGAGACAAGAGGCGTGCTGGGTGGACCTTTTCGCCTTGCCGCGCTCATGCGCTTTGCCAGGGCCGTGTTGTAAACCATTGCGACGGCGTCAGTTCGTTAGAGGACCAGCGGCATGCCGAAAGCCACACTCGCCATCGCCAGCAAGAACTACGGGTCGTGGTCGCTGCGAGGCTGGTTGCTGTGCAAAATGGCGGGCCTCGATTTTGTCGAGGAGCAAGTTGCCTCCGATGATCCTTCCACGCGCGCGGAATTGCTTCTCCTTTCGCCGTCATTCCTCGTGCCCTGCCTGACCGACAACGGGCTGAAGATCTGGGATACGCTGGCAATCGCCGAGTATCTGCACGAGATCAAACCCAAAGCCGACCTCTTTCCCACCGACCGCGGCCAGCGTGTCCACTGCCGTTCGATCTGCGGCGAGATGCACTCCGGCTTCACCAACCTGCGCTCGGCCCTGCCCATGAACCTCAAAGGGCACTATCCCGGGTTCAAGGCCTGGGCCGGCGCGCGCGGCGATATCGAGCGTATCACCGCGATCTGGCGCGAGTGTCTCGGCCGCTACGAGGGACCCTATCTGTTTGGAAGAGACCCGTGCGCCGCCGACGCCATGTATGCGCCGGTATGCACGCGCTTTCTCACCTACGATATCGGCCTCGATCCGCTCTCGGCGCGGTACTGCCGCACCATCATGGCGCTTGCACCCATGCAGGAATGGAGTGCCGCCGCCAAGCTCGAGCCCGACGAGCTCGAAGAGCTGGACATGGAGTTTTGACTTACGCCTGATCGTCGGGGGCGCGATACTCCGCCGCGGTGATCGCGTAGTGCAAATGCGGCTCGCCATGATGGAAGCGGCGGCCGCGAAGAACGAGCCCGATGTTTTCGGCGACCCGGACCGATCTCGCGTTCTCGGGATGGATGTCCGCGATCACCTCAGCGAGCTCGAGGGCGCCGAAGGCATGGTCGAGGATGGCGCGGGCTGCCTCGGCCGCAAAACCGGCGCCCCACGCGTCGCGACGAAACCGCCAGCCGATCTCGATCTCCGGCCCCACCGCGTCGAGCGGCATCAGGAGAATCCAGCCGAGGAAACGTGCCGGCTCGGATTTTTGCCGCACCGTCCAATAACCCTGGCCGTGAGGGTACGGGCCGCGCGTGCGTGCCGCGATGAATGCCTTGTGCTCCGCTGCGTCGGTCCACGGCACCGCGATGAAGCGAATGACCTCCGGATCGCTGTCCATCTCGAGGCAGCTCTCGTTGTCGGCGCTCGTTCGCGGCGTAAGGAGGAGCCGCCGCGTTGCAAACGCCGGCTGCGATGCGGGAGGAGTTGGCGCCGCCATGGGCTTCCGCCGTGTTCGCACGCCTTGCGCAGGAA
>Ga0228598_1000182_pt1 | contig 11292 bp, 6 predicted proteins | sample CZU4metagenome_FD_182726 | JGI IMG/M metagenome (GOLD analysis project Ga0228598, IMG submission 182726) | Spruce rhizosphere microbial communities from Bohemian Forest, Czech Republic - CZU4 | ecosystem: Host-associated > Plants > Roots > Rhizosphere | place: Czech Republic: South Bohemian... | reverse complement strand
TTTCCGGCAAGGTGAGGCTGTGATGGCAGGCGTAACACTGCAATTCGGAATATTCGGGCCAGAATTTCCCGTGCACGCGGGATTCGAGGCGCAGCAGGGATTGCCGCAGCTGCACGGCTTGGCCCGTTGTCAGCTCGCGCACGTCGTACCAGGGGTCGCTATTTTCCGGTTCACCCGGCTCGCCCGGTTCTTTCCAGTGGCGCGGCATGACGGCGGAAAAAGAATCGAGCTCGAAATAAAGGTCCGGGTGGCCGGCAGCGATCATTTCGTGGTCAACGGATTTTTCCTCGCTGCCCAGGTGGCAACTGAGGCATTTTTCGCTGCGCTTGGTGAGATCGCGGGTATCGTACATGCCCGCCGCGATGGACTTTTCATGCGTCCAGTCACGCTCGGTGTGTGGTCCCAGCCAAGCAGCGGCTGGACCGTGACAGCTTTCGCAGCTCACTCCTTCGCTCAGGTCAAATGTGCGAGCGCGTTGCGCCGCCGGAACGTCGAGTGCGTGACACGCCAGGCAGTTAGGCGCGGATTCCGCTTTGCCGATGCCGAGAATCGTCGCCATGCGCTCGCCGACACTGCTTTGCAGAGACGCGTAGGCTTTGGAGTGCTTGTCCTTGACGATCCAGGTGCTGTACTCGTTCTGCAGCACGCGATTATCTGTGCGCGGCGAAACACTGCCATGACACGTCGTTGATGCGCAGGAACCCGGGCCTGTGTAGCGAGGCGCTTGAGCTGCTCGGCCCGCTTGGGCTGGCTGACCATCGATCGCGAAGAGCGGCACTGTGGTGCTTTGCGCACGCGCGCTTGGGCAAAGCGCGAAACCAGCCGCGAGAAAAGCTGAAAATAAAGATGGAGAAATCGCAAACCGCCGGCGTTTTGTGGCGAGCTTCGTATCCATTTGCAATTTGGCAGAGCAGGATACCGTGCCGCAAGACCGGTCGTGTGCGAAAATCCTGCGAATCAGCCAGCTTGTACTATCGGATACTATCGAAATCAAATGAATTCAGCCGCAATTATTCGCCGCGCTTCGCGCAAGAATAACCGCACGCTGGCTTTCGCACAAAGCTCGTGCTTATATCTCTATACGCAACACCGCTGGAGACTGATGGTTGTTTTCGGGGCCGCGAATGCATACTCTCCCCGGTGAGGTTTTCTCCCCGTGATCTTTAGCGAGCTCAGGGAAATTCAACGCCAGTTCGGTTACCTGCCCGCCGATCAACTGAAAGCGCTCGCCCAAAAAATTGATGTGCCGCTGTATCGCCTGCACGGAGTCGCCAGCTTTTATCCCCATTTTCATCTGACACCACCGCCGAAAGCAGACGTGCGCGTTTGTCAGGACATGTCTTGCCACTTGCGAGGCGCGCGCGCGTTGCATGCGGGACTCGAAGAAACTTTCCGGCAGTCCGGATATACCGACGCGAAAATCGGCGGAGTTTCCTGCCTGGGCCGCTGCAATGAAGCGCCGGCCGTCGCGATTAACGAACAGATTTATACCGGCCTATCGCAAACTCAGATCACGGCCATGGTGGGCGACGTTCTTGCCGGTGGCGCACTGCCGGAAATTTCGCAGGTACATCGGCCAGTGCCGTGCGCGTCGGATCCTTACAGCGAAGGGGAGCACTATCAGACGGTTCAGCGCCTGATTAAATCGCGCGATTGGGCCGCGGCGTTTGAAACGCTGAAGGCTTCTGGGCTGCGCGGGCTGGGTGGAGCAGGTTTCCCCACCGAATCGAAATGGCAATTGGTGCGCCAGGCGCCGGGACCCGAAAAGTTTATCGTGTGCAACGCGGATGAAAGCGAACCCGGCACTTTCAAGGATCGCTTCATTCTCACGCATTTGCCGCACTTGGTGATCGAAGGAATGATCCTGGCGGGAGTGTTGACCGGCGCACAAAAGGGCATCGTTTATATTCGCCACGAATACGAAGACCAGGAAAAAATACTCCACGAAGAAATCCGGCGCTGCTCGCGAAGCGGGCTGCTCGGTCCGCAGATCCTGGGCAGCGAATTCAGCTTCGAACTGGAAATATTTGTCAGCCCCGGCGGATATATTTGCGGCGAAGAAACGGCGCTGCTGGAGGCGATCGAGGGCAAGCGCGCGGAGCCACGGAACAAGCCGCCCTTCCCCGTGCACCAGGGTTTGTGGAACAAGCCGACGGTCATCAACAACGTCGAGACGTTTGCGAACGTGCCCACGATTCTTTTCCGCGGCGTGGATTGGTACAAATCGCAGGGACTGAATGGCGCAGCTGGCCTGAAATTTGTTGGAGTGAGCGGCGACGTCGTGCATCCGGGTGTTTGCGAAGTTCCGATGGGCACGCCGGTATCCGAGCTCATTTTCAAATACTGCGGCGGGATCGCGGATGGAAAACAATTGAAGGGGTTCGCGCCGTCCGGACCGTCTTCCGGATATTTGCCAGCGTCCATGGCGGACGTGCGGCTGGATTTCAAGTCGCTGGCCGACGCCGGCTCGATGCTGGGTTCCGGCGCCCTGGTGGTCTGCGCGGAAGACCGCTGCATGCTGGACATGGCTCTGAATTCGACGCAATTCTTTCGCAACGAATCCTGTGGCAAGTGCGTGCCGTGCCGGGTGGGTTCGCAGAAATTGGTGGAGATGGTGACGGGCTGGACCGAAGGAAAGGGCTCGGCCGCGGACATCGCGTTGATTGACGAACTTTCCGGAGCGCTGCGTCTGACTTCGATCTGCGGGCTCGGCCAAGTGGTGCCCGCGCCGATCGCTTCGGTGTTGAAACATTTTCGCGCGGAAGTGGAAGCGCATATTTTGCAGCGGCGATGTCCTGCGGGTGTTTGCCCCTGCGGCGACAGAGCCGGCGAAAGAAGCGGGCAGAACTTCGCGGCCGCAAAACCGGGGCGCGCATGAGTGTCAGCCCACTGGTAGAACTCACCATTGACGGAAAGAAAATCTTCGTCCCCGCGGGAACCACGATTTTCGACGCCGCGCGAATGCACGACATCGGAATTCCCACGCTGTGCCACCAACAAAATGAAAGGCCGGTGGGCGTTTGCCGCGTGTGCGTGGTGGACGTGGGCGCGCGCGTGTATACGGCTTCGTGCATTCGTCCGGTGGAACCCGGAATGGTGGTGAACACGGCTGCCGAGGGAGTGAAGCGCGCGCGGCACACGCTGATTGAGCTGCTAATGTCCGATCATCCCAGCCCATGCGCGCGCGAGAGGCAATCCGACGATTGCGAGCTGGAAGCGCTTGCCAAGCAGGAGCAGATCACCGCGGCGCGGTTTGCTCGACGCGCGACACGGCGCGGCACGGACAATTCCTCGATGAGCATCGCCGTGGATTTCGATGCGTGCATTTTGTGCGACCGCTGCATTCGCGGCTGCGGGGATATTCGCGAGAATTTTGTATTGGGACGCATGGGCAAGGGCGCAAGCGCGGGAATCGCTTTCGATATCAATGAACCGATGGGCGAATCTTCCTGCGTTTCCTGCGGCGAGTGCATGGTTTCCTGCCCCACGGGCGCGCTCACGAATAAAGTTGTGACGCAGACAACCATCGCGCGTGCGCCCGATTCGCAGCCGGTGGCGCTGGAAGAACTGCAGGAGCTTCCGTTCTTCGCCGGCGTTTCCGGAACATTTCTAAGCCTGAACCGCAACGCCATCGTGCGCCGGCAATTCAAACCCGGCGAAGTGATTTGCCGCGAGGGCGAGTATGGATCCACGGCTTTTTACATTCTGGAAGGCCAAGCGAAGGTTTCGATTGCCAGCCCTATCGCGCACGTAAAAACCAAAGGCGCAGTCCGCAAATTTCTGGGAAAGCTTTCCAGCCGCCTGACGCAGCGCCAGAACGACGAACGCGACGAGGAAACCTCGCAGCACTGGATTCACATTGATGCGCCGATGGACCTGAGTTACGACAATCCGGTGGCGACGTTGGGTCCCGGCGACCTATTCGGCGAAATGACTTGCATGAGTTTATATCCGCGTTCCGCGACGGTGCGCGCGGAAACCGCTTGCACTGCACTGGAAATGCTGCGCAACGTGCTGGACATCATGCAGCGCAACAAAACTTTTCGCGCGCGGCTGGATCAATCGTACCGGCAGCGCGCTCTCGACTCCCATTTGCGCGCGGTTCCGGTATTCGCGGAATTGACGGACGAATTCATCGGGGGACTGCGAGAGCGAGTGGAGTTGCTGCGCTTTACTCCAGGCCAGGTTATTTGCCACCAGGGTGAAGCTGCGGATAGTTTTTATCTGGTGCGCATCGGCTTCGTGAAAGTGTCGCAGACGCACGCCGGTGGCGAAATGGTCCTGGCTTATCTGTCGCGCGGCGAATACTTCGGCGAAACCGCGCTGCTGGAAGACACCGTGCGCAGCGCCACTTGCACGGCGCTGGACCACGTGGAAGTGGTGCGCATCAGCGCGGAAGATTTCGCGAGCATGACGCGGCAATTTCCCGGCGTCCGCCAAAAGCTCCAGCAAGTCGGCCAAGAACGCGTGCAAATGAATCACGAAACGCTAGTGATGATCAACAGCACGCCGCTCGACAGCTTCCTGAAGCAGGGCCTGATGGAAGCGCAGAGCCTGCTGCTGCTCGATCTGGACTCCTGCACGCGCTGCGATGCTTGCGTGAAGGCTTGCGCCGATGCGCATGACGGTGTCACGCGCCTGGTGCGCGAGGGATTGCGATTCGATCACTACCTGGTGGCAACATCGTGTCGCCAGTGCTTAGACCCGCTGTGCATGGTGGGATGTCCGGTGGGCTCGATTCGCCGGCGTAATTCCCTGGAAGTGATTATCGAAGATTGGTGCATCGGCTGCGGGCTGTGCGCGGAGAATTGCCCGTACGGCAATATCAACATGCACCCATTTAATGTTTTCACGGACGTTCCAGGAATGCCTGGGCAGAAAAAAGCATTGGTGAAGCAGAAAGCCACGTCCTGCGACCTGTGTTCGGATTTTGCAGAGCCCAGTTGCGTTTACGCGTGCCCACACGACGCGGCGCATCGCGTCAATCCGCGGAAATTCTTTGCGAACTTGCTGAAACAAGGCACGAGCACGGCGCCGGAAACTTAAGAGAGTTATTCTGCAGCACGGGAACGCACGAAACCTTGCGCATTGACCGCACACATCGGACGTGGCTGATTGTTTCGCTGATTATTTTGGGTTTCGCTACCGTCATTTATGTAGTTTACGCGGCGAGTTCTCCCGCGGGTCCGAGCGGTGGCAGCGCCATCGGCTTGACGTTTGGAATTGCCGGCTCGCTGTGCATGCTTTTCGCGGGATTGCTCGCGGCGCGGAAGAAAGTCCCTGTCTGGCGGCTGGGACGCGCGCAGACGTGGATGCGCGGCCATTTGTGGCTGGGATTGCTGAGCCTGCCGTTAATACTTTTTCATGGTGGGTTCCGGTTCGGTGGCCCGCTCACGAGCGTTCTGATGGTGCTTTTGATTGTTGTGGTCGTAAGCGGAATATTCGGCGCGGTTCTGCAGCATTACATGCCGCCGGTGATGACCACACGCATCCCCATGGAAACGATTTTCGAGCAAATTGACCGCGTGCACGCACAACTGCTCGACGAAGCCGACAAAATGGTGGAGGCTGCGTGCGGCCCGCTGAATTTGCCGAACGCGGCGCCTGCGGCGGCTGCGCGCTCAAGCGTGGCGACTGCGACGATTGCAACAACCGATACGCTGCCTTTGTACCATTTTTATAGTCGCGACATGCGACCGTTTTTACAACAGGAACGCGCGCAAAACGTCGTGCTGTCGAACCAGGCTCACGCGGCCGAAATCTTCCAAGGGCTGAAGGCCCTGCTACCTGTTGAGCTCCACGGTACAGTAAAAAATCTGGAAGACATATGCGAAGAAGAACGGCAATTGCGGCGGCAGATTCGCTATCACCACTGGCTGCACGGATGGCTGATGTTGCACGTTCCGTTGTCGCTAGCGCTGCTGCTGCTGGGCTGCGCGCACGCGATCATGGCGTTGCGTTATTGAACCGGCGATTAGCGGCGGGCCGAGGCAAATAGAGGCGAGCACCGGTGGCACGAGCCAAGCTCACAACAAAAAATCTGGCGCAGCGGATTGACCTGGAATACTTCAAGCATCCGCACCCCTTCCGGCGCCTGCGTTTCGTTCTCTCCGTCGCCGTTCCAGTGATTGCATTGCTCTGGCTGGGCTGGTACGCGTTGGCTCGCAACAATCGCGTTTATAGCGGCGGAAGAATGTCTGCGTCACACGCAGTTCTTACTGCGCGCTGCAACGCGTGCCACGTAGCGCAGGTCGGCGCATTCAGCGCCAAGGCCAGCGACCAGGGCTGCGATTCTTGCCACGACGCGCCGCTGCATCACGCGAATCAGATTTTCGCGCCCACGTGTGCTGCCTGCCACGCAGAACATCGCGGGCACCCGCGCCTCGCTGTGACCGCGGACGTCAGCTGCACGCAGTGCCACGCGAATCTGCATACTACCGGAGCCGCCACGCACTTCACTTCGGCCATCACGCGCTTCGTCGGCGGCCATCCTGAATTCGCGGCGTTGCGCCCCGACAGCGTTGATCCAGGGACGATTAAACTGAACCACGCGATCCATCTGAAACACAATCTGCGCGGGCCGAATGGTCCCGTGGAGCTCGATTGCGACGATTGCCATCGCACGGCGAAGCCGGAGGCGCGCTGGAGGTTCGGCTCGAACGCGACGCAGGTCGAGCCCGTCGTGCAAAATGCACTTCCGCCGTCCGTGGATCCAAGCCGCGCGTACATGGCTCCCGTCACCTACGCGAAACATTGTGCCGCGTGCCACGGACTGCAATTCGATGCGCGCTTTCAGGAAGGCGTGCCGCACGATACGCCCGAAGTGATTCACGCGTTTCTGGTGCAAAGGTTTCAGCAGTACATCCCGGGTCATCCGGCCGAGCTGCGCGTGGCGGCGCCGAACCGGAATCTTCCGCACCAGCCGATCCCGCCGGCGGTTGGTGTGCTCACCGAGCAGCGGTGGGTGGCGCTGCGCGTGGCGGAATCAGAAGAACTTCTGTGGCGAAAGACGTGCGCGCAATGCCACGCATTAAAATTTGCGGCGACCACGCCGCTGCCCACCGTCGCTAAATCCAATATTACGCAGCGCTGGTTTCAGCACGCCGTGTTTAATCACGATACGCACAAGCTTTTGCAGTGCGTCGAATGCCATTCCGGCGCGCTGACCAGCCAGGAAACCGCGGACGTCCTGCTGCCGGGGATCCAGACTTGCGAGAAGTGCCATCGCGGCGGACGCGAAGCGGCGGAGTCACGATGCTTCGAGTGCCACACCTACCACGACTGGAAACACGAGAAGAGTGTGAAGGGAACCTTTACCTTGTCGGCGTCGCTACGTAACAACTGATGGGAAGTTCCTGCTGGGGGGCAAGCCGAAACCCATCTGAAAAGCTCACAGCGTGTCGCGCTCTACTTCGTCTTCATCACGTACACGCCGTCCCACTCGCCTTCCGGCGCGCTTTCCGAAAATTCCATGGCGCGTTCGAGAAACACTTGGCTCGGCCCGTCGTCCGGAAACTTCAAAAGAACATCGGTAAACAGGGCGGCTGCCTCACGCCAATTCTGCGACCGGTAGGCCAACATGGCGCGGTCGAATTTCTCGAGCAGCTTTTCGTACTTGGATTTTTCGGCGGCCACATCCATCAGCTCGTAAATGTTCACCGGCAAATTCTTGCCTTTCACGCGAATCTTATCCAGCTCGCGGCACACGAACTGGCTGGAAACCTGGCGATACGTGGCCTCGCTAATCACAATCTGCACGTGATACTGCTTCGTGATGCCTTCCAGACGCGAAGCCAGATTCACGTTGTCTCCCATCACGGTCCAGGACAACCGCCGCGCCGAACCCATGTTGCCCACGTTCACCAGTCCCGTGTTCAAGCCGATTCCAATTGAAATCGGAGGGCGTCCCGCTGCTTGCCATTTGGCGTTCAGCTTCGCCAGGCCGCCCGCCATACGCAACGCGCACGCGCAACTGCGCGAAGCGTGATCTTCCTGCGGGTACGGCGAGCCCCAAAAAGCCATGATGGCGTCGCCGATATATTTGTCGAGCGTGCCGTCAGTAGCAAAAACAATTTCGGTCATTTGCCCGAAGTATTCGTTTAACAATTGAACCAATTGGTCCGGCGTCAGGCCTTCGGAGATGGTCGTGAATCCGCGGATGTCGCTGAAGAGCACGGAGAGTTCCTTTACCTCGCCGCCGGGACGGATGTATTTCTCCGGATCTTTTTCGATCAGCTCGATCACGCCGGGAGAAAGGTACTGCGAAAAACTCTTGCGAATATTGCGCTTGGCGCGCTCCTCGCGAATCATGCGCAGGCTGGTGATAGCAGCGTAGTTCGCCGCGAGCGTGCCGGCTGGAATCACAAAGCTGAGCCACTGGCCTTTGTGCACGAAACTGAAATACACGAACCAGGCGTAGGCCGTGAGGGTCACCAGCACCGCAATCGTTGAATAGAGAGGGGTCACGCGGCTGAACAAAAAACCGAAAACGAGCCCAAACAAAAGTATGAAGCCCGTATCCACGGCCATTTCATTGAGCCCGCGCTTCAGGAAGCCGCGCCCCTGCGTTTCGCTGTGCAGCAGGTTGTCTATGATGTTGGCGTGAACTTCCACCCCCATATAAATCGCGTCCTCACCTGGGAACGGTGTGTTGCGAATATCGCCGATGGCCAGCGCCGTCGCTCCCACCAGCACGATCTTGTCTTTAAAGGCTTGGGGCGGAGTGTTTCCGCTGATCACGTCCCACATCGAATATTGCGCGTAGGTGTGGTACGGGCCCGTGTAGTTCAATAGCGCGCTGCCATCGCTCGCGTGTCGCAGCATGTGGCGACCCAGCTGAATGCGTTCGAGCCCATTCGGCCCAATGTAGGCCGCAATTTGCTGATCGGGAATTTTTTCGTAGGCGCGCACCACTTCCAAATCGAGCGAAGGGAAAAAGTCCAGATCCTGGTAGCGGATCATCAGCAACGCGTGGCGCAGCGTGCCGTCGGAATCAGGCACGATATTGATGAATCCGAACGACGCGGCCGCGTCCGCAAGTTTGGAGATGTTCGCTTCGACACCCTGCTTCACCAATCCGCCGTTATCTTTCCACACCTGGCCCAGGTCCACGGTCTGCCCGCTCTTGAATCCCGCCGGCAGCACTTGGGGAAACACGTGGGCCCAGGCAATATTGAAATATTCCTCCGCCAGTTTCGGATCAGGCTGTGAGTCCAGGAAAATGTGGCCAAGAACAACGTTGCCGCTGTTCTTCATGGTCGCGGCAAGCGCCGCATCCTGATCGCTGGCCAGTTCCAGGTCCTGGATCTGCTTGCGCAGCGCGGGTGATGCCGATGTTCCGAGCTCCGCCCGCAATTTCCGCAGCGCTTCGCCGCCGGAATTGCTCTCCGGCGTCGGAAACGTGACGTCGAATGCAATCACACGAGCTCCGCCCGCGCTTAATTTGTTTATCAGCGTTGCGTAGTTTTTTCTGGGAAGAGGAAAGGAGTCAATTTTCTGCAGGGTCTGTTCGTCAATGCCCACAATGACGATGCGGTCGTCGTGCGGGCGCGCGCCGCGCATTTCGAAGCGCAGGTCCAGCGAGCTTTGTTCGACGCTTTGCAGGAAAGCGAAACCGGCGCGCGACTCAATCGCGCCAATCCCCGAGAATCGGAACAGGATCAGGCCGAGCAGGGTGACCAGCACGCCCAGACCCAGATCAAGGTGGTCGAGCGCGAATCCTTTTAACCGTTCCTTCCAGCGCGGCCATCGCTGTTCCGGCGAGCTCATAGAAATCACAATGGGCGATCACATCCCGGGACCATTATGCCTTAGCTGACCACGGTATCGGCTTTAAGGAAGCAACGTGTTCGTAACTCAACCTCACGGAGCTCCGGTCACCGGTGCTCCCGGCTTCGTGCCTCCGCCACCGCGCGTTAGACCGACGCCAAGACCGACTCCCAATCCAACCGCCACTGCCGTGCCAATAACAACCCAACGCAGCGTGTGGCCCTGGTGCGCGACCCCGGCATTCGTCGGTATCTCAGTGCCGGCGAGGCTGGCTTGCAGTGTCGCGGGCGGCGTGTCCGATGAGTGGAAACCCGCAGGCGGCAATTCCGATGTAATCACCACCATTTGCCCGGCGCTCACGGTGATGGAATTCGATGCCGCGTCGGTTTGCCCTGAATTGTTTGCGGGGTGCGCTCCGTTCAGCGGCGTCACCGAAACTTTGCCCTTGTAGCAGATCACCGTCGTGGAATTCGACTCGAATCCGACGTAAAAATCTGTGCCAATGACGCCGATCACCGCGTTGGGCGTCTTCACTTCGAATTTCCCGCCCGGCTTCGAGACCTTCACCACCTGGCTGCGCAGTTTGCCGAAATCCACTTCCAGCGCGGTCTGCTGCGACGCAGTGTCGTGCTGCACGATGCGCAGTTCGCTGTCCGAACCCAGGCTGAGAATCGAGCCATCCTTCAGTCCCGCGCGGACGCGGCCGCTATGTTGCGTCTGGAGCAAATCGTTCCAATTCAATTCCTCTTTGACCGTTGCAGGCTGCGAATTGCGCGTGGCCGCAGGGATCATGGCATTGATCTGGCCCGCCGGCTGATTGCCCGTCTGGGGTTGGGGCATCGCAGGCAGCGCCGCGACCAGAGAGCTCAGCACAATCACAGTAATGCGCCTAAACGAATTCATTCGTGACTCCTTCGATAGATTTCTTGGCGTCCAGTGCAACGATTTTGACAGAGGCTCGGGGAGTGTCAACGCGGAGAGCCGTGCAGTGCGCCAAGGTGGTTAATAGTAGTCCGCGAAAATAAAGTAGGGGCCCGCAAGATGCGCCCCGTGATTTATGAGAATCCGTATGATCTCGGACGCGAGGTAGCCATCCCCGCACCACCGGCAGGCAGCGCACTTCTAGATTCGATCGACCATAGGGCCTAGAACCTTTTCTGTACGTCGGACAGTTGTCGGCTTAGCTTCCGCCCCTTAACCTATTTCTAGGAAAACACTTATTCCCGTTTTGGAACCAGGAACATCCAGCGGATCGCGCGACTTAGCGCTGGCAGGGAGGCGCCTCAGATGAAGCTTGCTCACCGTGTAATTCCGACGCTCCTGCTCCTTTCCATTACCGCCTCTTTGCTTCTGCACACGGGCTGCGCCGCTTACACGGGCAAAGCGGAAACGGGAGCGGCAGAGACGACGGTCCCGCCGGTTCCTATGGGTCTGGCAGCAGCCGCAGGCAACGCGCAGGTAGCTCTGAAATGGTCGATAAGCTCTGGTGCGACAGGCTATTACGTCGAACGATCGGTCAGTTCT
>Ga0228598_1000180_pt1 | contig 11327 bp, 9 predicted proteins | sample CZU4metagenome_FD_182726 | JGI IMG/M metagenome (GOLD analysis project Ga0228598, IMG submission 182726) | Spruce rhizosphere microbial communities from Bohemian Forest, Czech Republic - CZU4 | ecosystem: Host-associated > Plants > Roots > Rhizosphere | place: Czech Republic: South Bohemian... | reverse complement strand
CTGTGCCCGCCCCGGAGGCACCTCCGTCCGGCGTCGTGCTGTACATAGTGCCGTCGGAAGCGATCGTCATTCCGGCTGACGGGTCGGCACCGTCGGTCGCGCCGCTGGCGCTAAAGTTGTAAAGCACCTTCTCTTTCCATCCACCACCGCTTTTTGGAGACAACTCATAGACGGTTCCCGTATTGTTGGTCCCGCCACTCTGCGTAGTGCCGTAGATGTTGCCGTTGGCATCAAATGCCAGGTGGCCATGAGGAGAGGCGCCATCTTTGTTGGCTTGACCTTTGAACTCATAGAGAATTGTTTCTTTGCCCGCAAGCGTCAGCATGAACACAACACCGTCGCCATAAGTGCCGCCGTCTCCCGTTGCTCCGTAGAGGTTGCCCTTTGCGTCACTAATGAAATAATTGCTCCAGGGGTCAGCGCCATCACTGCCGTCAAAGTTCAACATCACTTTTTCCGTGGTTGCCCCTGCTGTCAAAGCCAGCGCAAGTACCACTGCGAATATCGCGACCAATCTTTTCACAGAACGTCCTCCTCATTTTGCTTTCTGGGATCTGAGCGGTCTAACCCGCAGCCGCTCAGGGGTTCCAAGTTTAGCATTAGAACGCCATGCGAAAAGCCCCAAAACCGGGGCTGGACAAGGAATTTGCTTCGCCACACTTGTCAGTAAAGGGGATGTTGACTTTGGCGTGGCGGCCGCAGCGCTTACGACCGCGTCGATGAGTTTGCCACGCCGATTGGAATCGAGCCTTGAACTGGACAACTGATGAAATCAGATAGCGCTCAAAACCTTCAACGAGCGAATTAGATTTTCGTCTACGCATCACGCAGGCGAGCGAGTGCACCAAATGGCACGTTACCTTGGTGCTCGTTGCGCGCGGCCTTCTGCACCGCTATACTGAAAAAGATTCGTCCAGCAGAGCCCCCGTAGCGACGGCTGGGCGAGGGAGGATCGTCTTCAGCAGTAACGGTACCCCAATTCGGGCCACCGGGACCAGGGTTGTTGCGCACGATAATCCATCGGTCTCCTGGGCCAGCGGCATTGCCGCAGCTCTATTCGCCACGTTGTTCCCTTCCGATTGTCGTCTCTGCAGCGCCCCCCTGATTAATATTTCCCGGCTGCCAGTGTGTGAAGAATGCCTTGGCGCGATGCGGCCGATTGCGGGCGGACTTTGTTCGGTTTGTGGTGAACGTCTGATAAGCCCGTTCGCCTTCGCTGCAGAAGGTCAATCTTCTGAAAGTGGCGAGGCGTTATGCGGATTATGCCGTCGCCTTGAACCTCCGTACGTCAAGGCCACGGCCTACGGAAGCTACGACAGCGGCCTGCGCGAGCTGATTCATTTGTTGAAGTACAACCAGGTTCGGCCTGCGGCCAATGTTCTGGGGCGCATGGTGGTTGAAGCAACGGAAGACTTGCACCCTCTTTTTTCTGCAAGCGAGATTCTGGTCGTGCCTGTGCCGTTGCACTCGAGGAAACTACGTCAGCGGGGATTCAATCAATCGGAGTTGATTGTTCGCGCCGCGTTGAAGCTGAAGGCTGCCACAGTCCGGCTCCAACTGATCCCGGGTTTGTTGGAACACCAGCGCGAAACCAAATCTCAGATCGGACTCTCGCGGCATCAGCGTCGGGAAAACATTCGGGGCGCGTTCGTCGTGGCAAAGCCTCTAGAAGTAAAAGGACGCGAGGTCCTGGTCGTTGACGATGTGTTTACAACCGGCACAACCGTTTCAGAATGCGCCCGCGTTTTGCGGCGTGCCGGGGCGTCGAAAGTTTTTGTAGCGACCGTAGCGCGAACCTTGAAGACCGAGGCTCAGCACGCAATACGGGAGTCAGAGGCGGAGGCCCGGCTAACCATGGCCGCCGCTGGATAAGAATCATGTGGGAGCCGTCCTCGGCTGTCCACTAGCACGTTCGATAGCGCGAGAAGCAAATGTCGGGGAAGTGGAACAACTCGATGAGTGGTGTGGGACGTGCTCACCTGCCTTCCCCGCTGACCACAGCCACCCGTTCCGAAGGCGACGGTCCGCACGTGCTGCACGCCCCGGTGCTGGTGCTGAATGCCTCGTACGAGCCTATCAACGTCTGCGCTGCGCGCCGTGCCATCGTGCTGGTGCTCAAGGGAATCGCGATGACGGAGGAAGAGAACGGACACTTCCTGCACGCTGCGCGGGTGGCGATGCGCTTGCCGTCAGTGATCCGATTGCTCGAATATCGACGTATTCCTCATCAGACGCGCGCGCTCTCTCGGAAGAATATTTTGCTGCGTGATCGCAATACGTGTCAGTTTTGCGGGGAAGTGTTGGCTTCGGGCGAACTGACGCTCGATCATGTAGTGCCCCGATCTCGAGGGGGCGCTTCCACCTGGGAAAATCTGGTGGCGTGCTGCCATTCCTGCAATCGCCGTAAGGGCAACCAAATGCCCAATGAAGCCGGAATGAAGCTTATGCGCGAGCCCCGCGCCTTCAATCTCCACACTAGCCGCCACATCATGCGCTTGATGGGACGGTCCGACGACAAGTGGCGGAAGTATCTCTTCTACTGAGAGTTTGAATCTTCCGGCTGATACAGTTCCAATAGTGGCTCCCTCCGAGGAATACGCTCAGCGGCTGAAACTGCGCGAGTCCCGTGTCGCCGCATTCGAGAAGCTGCATATCCGCTTGGGAAACCTGCGCCTTCTGATTGCGTTGGCGGCGGGACTCATTGCCTGGCTGTCCTTCGGGCATCACATTTTGTCAGCCTGGTGGTTGCTCGCGCCCCTGGCGACGTTCATCGCGCTTGGCGCCTACCATTCCCGCGTCCTCAAAGCTCGTAGCTACGCTGAACGGGCAGCAGCCGTGTATCGCCGTGGATTGGCCCGCATCGCCGATCGCTGGGCGGGCACCGGACAAAGCAGCGAACGTTTTGTTGGCCCTCATCACGTTTATTCTGCGGATCTTGACCTCTTTGGGAAAGGAAGCTTGTTCGAACTACTCTGCACGGCTCGCACCAGCATGGGTGAAGACACGCTTGCGAAATGGTTGCTCTCGCCTTCCATGGTTGAGCAGATTCTGGAACGGCAATGCGCAATCGCTGAACTTCGCGGGCAACTGGATTTACGAGAAGACTTGGCTGTCCTCGGAGAAGACGCCAACACCGGCGTGCATCCCGAAGCGCTCGGAAAATGGGCGGAATCTCCCGTCCGGATGACGCCATACTGGATGCGTCCCCTGGCTATCGGGCTTGCCGCGTTGGCAGTTGCCGCCCTAGTCGTATGGTTCATTTGGGGAACTGCCTCGCCCCTCGTAGCCGTGTTTGTCGCCGAGGTAGTTGTCTCGTATCGCCTGCGATCTCAATTGGATGATGTTCTTCACGGTGCGGAGCACGCGCTTCGTGATCTGGACCTGCTCTCGGGTGCCATGGCGCGAGTCGAAGAGCAGACCTTCCAGGCGCCGCTCCTCCGGCAATTGCAAAGTCAACTTGAATCGGGCCAGGTTCAAGGCTCTCGGGCGATTGCCAAGCTCCGCACCATCAGCGACTTCATCGAGTCTCGTGACAACCTCATCCTGCGCGTGCTGGATATTCCCCTGATGTATTCGGTGCAAGTGGCATTCGCCGCCGAACGCTGGCGTCAGGCTCACGGTGCGGCAGTTCGGGTGTGGTTGAATGTGGTTGGAGAGATTGAGGCTCTGATCTCGCTGGCAGGTTACAGTTATGAACACCCGGCCGATCCGTTTCCCAAATTTATCAGTGGGCCCGCATGCTTCGCCGCCGAAGAGCTCGCACACCCGCTTATTCCCGCGGCAACTTGCGTACGCAACAACGTAAGCCTGGGCGAGACCCGCGTACTGCTGGTTAGCGGCTCCAATATGTCGGGCAAGAGCACACTGTTGCGGGCGGTGGGGATCAATGCCGTGCTAGCGCTGGCGGGAGCGCCGGTCCGGGCGAGTCGCCTGCGGTTGACTCCATTGCAGACGGCGGCCAGCATTCGCATTAACGATTCGCTGCAGGAAGGCAGCTCCCGGTTCTATGCCGAGATCACGCGCTTGCGCGAAATGTTCGATCTGGCAGGTGGCAATCCACCGCTGCTGTTCTTGCTGGATGAACTCCTGCAGGGCACAAACTCCAACGATCGGCGCGTCGGGGCCGAGGGAATTGTCCGCGCATTCCTGGATCGCGGCGCGATCGGCCTGATAAGCACCCACGATCTGGCGCTAACCGACATCGGCGGTCCGCTGGATGGCCAGCTTCACAATGTGCATTTTCAGGACGAACTCAAGAATGGCAGAATGCGATTCGATTACAGGTTGCGGGAAGGCGTGGTCACCAAAAGCAACGGCCTGGAACTGATGCGGTCGATTGGGTTGGACGTATGACCGATATCCTTCCGTCTCCACCGTGCATGAATCTGTGTTTAAACTGCAACGCCGAAATATCAGTGCTGATTATTTCGGCGCTTGCGGCTGCTGTGGCGTCGCAGCTTTTCCCTGATCCTTCTGCACTTCCTTGCCGTCATAGGTGATCTTCACGTTCGATCCGAATTTCTTGTAGTTCGTGTACTTCACGATCTCTCGAATTTTCACGTCACCGTTGGAGAAATGCAGTGTGTCGTCGGCGCGGGTGTAGACGGGGAACCAATAAGGACCATCCACAATCTGTTCCCGATAGGTAGTGAATTTGGGAAAAAGGTTCTCGCTGTCTCTCTTCTTGCGTATGTCAGGGCCGCTCTTGCCGTAGGTTTTCACAATCTGAAAATCCTTATCGTCCACCCAGATGCGTCCCTGAAAATATCGCTTCTTGCCTTCGGTCTGTTTGGGAGCGACATCGAAAACATAGCAGTGCAGGTCGTCTTCCTGCTGCTGACCGACGTACAGAATGTTGTAGTCGCCAATTTCGTCGCTGGTCAGCACAAAGGGCAGGCGGTTTTCGATATCGTCCATGTCCTGCTCGGTCATCGAGATGCGCTGCAGGGTCGATTGCGGCGCAAAAACTACGTTCTTAACCTTTTTCCCCTGATCGTCGAAGGAGACGTCGAAAACCTGCTGATACTCACCATCCGGGGTGTCGCCGTCTATTGTCTGTACCTTCACGGTCTGCCGGTAGCCGTATTGGTCGAGCGCTATTTTGAATTCTTTTTCCTTAGCGGCAAAGCGCTGAATGATTTCGTCCGGCGTGACGCCTTTGGGCTGGGCGGTATCAAGCGGTCCTTCATCTCCGAACGCGCCGAGCGAGAGTGGCCCGCACAGGACAACGGCGAGAACCACGGCGAACGCAATCTGCATCAGTTTCATAATACTAGTGTAGCGAAATCGGACCAGGAAAGCCTACCGGTTTAGATTGGCTCTCGGCAGCCGGAGTTGCCGGAAAACTGTCGAATTCCCCGCCGTGCGCGGCTTCGACCTGTGCAAAATCTCATTCCTTCCATCGCGACGTTGTAAGATGACGTGGTCCAGTCATGCCCTCCAGCCCGCGCGCCGACGTACCGGTCGTATCTCCCACGGTCCAACAAGAGATCGCGCGTCTGGCTGCGCTGCCGGAAACCCGCGTGGCGTTTGCGGCGTTTCGCGCCGAGGAAGCCCAGTTCGCGGCCTCGCAACTGGAAATGGCGCGTATTCCAGCTCCCCCATTTGGTGAGGCGACCCGCAGTGAGTGGCTTCAGGAACGGTTTCGCGCGCTTGGATTGGAAGAAGTTCGCACCGACGACGTGGGTAACGTCTTCGGCATTCATAAATCCAGGCAAACATCTAAACCGTCCACGCAATGCACCGCGCTCAGCGCTCACATCGATACCGTTTTTCCGGCTGGAACGCCGCTCAACCTGCGTCAGCAGGGCAATCGCCTCTACGGTCCCGGAGTTTCGGATAATGGCGCGGGAGTCGCAGCCTTGCTGGCCGTGGCGGCCGCGCTTCGCACATCCAAAATCGCGCTTGCCACGCCCATACTCTTCATTGGCAATGTCGGCGAAGAGGGAGAAGGCGACTTGCGCGGCATGCGCCACATTTTTTCCCAAGCCCGCTGGAAGGACTCGATACGTTACAACCTGGTCCTGGACGGCGCCGGTTCCGACACAATCGTGGCTGAGGCGCTGGGCAGCCGCCGCTTCGAAATCATTGTTCGCGGACCCGGAGGACATTCCTGGAGCGACTTCGGGATGCCCAATCCCATATTCGTTTTGGCGCGGGCCATTCATTCGTTCTCGCAGACCTCGATCCCAACCTCTCCGAAGACTACCTTCAACGTCGGAGTGATCCAGGGAGGAACTTCGGTGAACTCCATTCCCGAGTCGGCCAGCATGCGGGTCGATATTCGCTCCACCTCGATGGCCGAGATGGAGCGGCTGGAGGCTTCCTTGCGGAGAGCACTCGAGCACGCGGTTGAAGAAGAATCGCGGGTGAGCGAACGACGTACTTCATCGCAAAAGCGATTGTCCGGCCTCAGCTGCGAAGTCGTGCCCATTGGCAATCGTCCGGCTGGCGAACTCGATGGCAACGCTCGCATGTTGAAAGTAATTCGCGCCGTCGATGCGTACCTGGGCAACGCTGCACAAATTCAACGCGCTTCTACAGACGCCAACATCCCCCTCTCGCTGGGGAGGGAAGCCATCGCCATCGGCGGCGGAGGCGTAGGCGGAGGCGCTCACACCCTGCAAGAATGGTTTGACTGCAGCGGACGTGACCTGGGACTCAAACGGATATTGCTGACCCTGCTGGCGCTGGCGGGAGTGAGCGAATGATGGCTATGCAACCACGAGCGTGTGCATCCTGATCCCGACCCAACCTCGCAAGGAATTGTTACGTAGTAATCCTTTACCGTTGTTCTTGAACGAAGTGCGCCAGATTTCCGCGGGCTGAGTGGAGAGCGATTATGAGATCAATTTGCCTCGGCTGCCTATTCGCGATTCTCATCACCACAATCTCGTTGGCCCGGCCGTTCGTCAACCAACCCTTGGTTCCGACAAGCGTGAAGCCGGGTAGTAAGGGATTTACTTTGACCGTGAACGGCACGGATTTTGCCCCGACGGCGGTACTCAATTGGAATGGTTCGCCACGCGCGACCTCGGTACTCTCGCGTAACAGCCTGCAGGCAATGATCACCGCTGCAGATGTGGCGAAGGTCGGAACCGCCTCGGTGACGATTGTGAACCCAGGCAAAGTTGTTTCCAATGTCGTTTTCTTCACGGTCAGGAAACCATCAAAGTCGATCGCGATGGCCGGAAAACAAGTGTTTGAGAATTGCTCCGCGGTGGCCGTGGGCGATTTCAACAACGACGGTATCCTCGATGTAGCTTGGGTCAGTCCAGGCTCCTTGAACGTTTCATTGGTAACGGGAAAGGGGGTTTCAAGCCACCAATATCAACCTCAGTAGCTCTGCCGCCTGGTTTTCAGATGATCACCGGTGATTTCAACGGGGACGGCAACCTCGATGTCGCAGGGGTGGATGGTGGAGGAGACTTGGGAGTTTTCTTAGGGAACGGAGACGGCACCTTCACTCAAAAATGGTCGGGCTACGTGGAGGATGCTGGAAGTTTCATAGCTACCGCTGATTTCGACCAGAACGGAACCCTCGATCTGTATGTAAGTGGGTCCGCGCTAGGCGTGCAGTGGTTCCAGATATTTCTGGGCAATGGCGACGGCACCTTCTCCCTTTTCCAGACATACGATATCAACGGATTCGCAATATTTGCCGGGCTTGCTGCGATCGGTGACTTTAATGGCGACGGGAAGCTCGATCTTGCCGTTCCCGAATCGGTCGGTGGTTCAGACCAGGTTTATCTCGGCAAGGGCAATGGAACTTTCAACCCGTTCGGCACGTTCTCGGGAGGGGGCCCGACAGTGGCCACGGCCGATATGAATCACGACGGCAACCTCGATTTGCTGGACAGCGGCTGCATCCTGTTGGGCAACGGTAACGGAAACTTCACGTTGAGTGGATGCGGCAACGGCGGCGGCGCAATCCTGGGTACCGGAGACTTCAATGGTGATGGCAACCTGGACGCTGTATTCCTGTCGACCCAACCGTCGCCAACAATGGCGATCCTTCTGGGCAAAGGCGAGGGCACCTTTCAGAATTCTTTCGCGTTTCCTGCTGGGAGTGGTTACGGCACAATCTTGGGAGGCATCGGCGACTTCAACAACGACGGCAAGTTGGATGTGATTGCAGGCAACGGGTTCCTTCTCCTGCAAACCACGGCCAGCCTCTCGACCAGCAGCCTCGCATTTGGAAATCAGAATGTGGGAACCACTAGTCAACCGCAGGTCGTGACCCTCACTAATATTAGTTCATCCGCGTTGGTCATTAAGCACATCGGCATCAATGGCGCCAACTCCAAAGATTTCGCTCAGACCGACAACTGCGGAACAAGCCTGCCAGCCGAATCCAGTTGCAACATCAGCGTCACGTTCACTCCGAAAGCCAGAGGCTCGCGAACGGCTTCGTTGAACGTGGGTTATCAAGGTGTTGGTAGCCCGCAAAGTGTCGCGCTCAGCGGAACTGGCATCGCGGCTTCAACTGTTTCTTTGAAGCCTTCCACCTTGACTTACGCCACGCAACTGGTAGGCACAACTAGTTCGCCTAAGACAGCGACCCTCACTAACACCGGCGGCCAGACGGTCAATATCTCAAACGTTTCAACATCCGGACCATTCAACCAACAATTGTCCTTCCAGCTTGCCGGTCGGTGGGAATTGTCAGATCCAGGTCACCTTTATGCCTACGGCAGGAGGACCAGCGAGCGGAAAGCTTTCTGTCACGGATGATGCCAAAGGCAGTCCGCAAACCGCAGATCTCAACGGTACGGGTACGGTTGTCGAACTCCAGCCCATCGGCGTGAACTTCGGCGATCAGAAAGTTGGCACCAAGAGTCAGCCCGTGCCGGTCACGCTGACCAACGTTGGTACGGCTGCGCTTTCTATCAGCCAAATCGCGTTCACGGGAGCCGACCCGGGCGACTTCTCTCAAACCAACAATTGCGGAAACAGCGTGCCTGCTGGGAGTAGCTGCACGATTAAGGTAAGATTCGAGCCGAAAGCCAAAGGGCAACGATCCGCGAATCTTGCAGTCACCGACGACGGAGGTGCCAGCCCGCAGACGATCCCGGTAGTGGGCACCGGAACTTAGACAGCTTCGATTTTCTAGAAGCCCGGCTTCCGCGTGGGCCGGAATGGAATCATGACCACGGTCTGCAGAGCCACTGGATCGCCATTCCTCATTGCTGGACGGAATCGCCAACGCGATAGCGCGGCACTGGCATATACATCGAGACGATCGTCGACTCCGCGCAGAACTCGCACGTCGCCAACCGATCCGTCGCCGCGAATGACCGCCGAGAGTATCACTGTGCCCTGAACGTTCTGCTTCATCAATTCCAGCGGATATCCGGGATCCACTTGTTGCGTGGCCGCCGGATAAACCAACTCACCCGGCTTTTCGGCGTCCTTCAGTTCGGCAAAATGCATCACCCAACTCCCGCCCGCCGAATTCAAGTTGGGCACGTTCAGAATCATGGCATACGACTTGCGGTCGCCGAAGACCTTGCGCTCGAGTTCGCTCGGGGCATTTGCCAGCATCTCGGAAGCACGCGGAGCTGCCGCAACTCGCGGCGGCGCTGCGCTCGCGATCAGTGAGTTGTCAGCAGACTTCGGCTTCGACAGTCCCGGAGCTCCGCCAGCAACAGCTGAAGTGCTTCCTGGCTTGGGGCTTGTGCCAACAAAGAGTCCAGGCGGCGCGCCGTTCGCTTTGCCGCCCGCGCCCGCTGGATCGCCGCCGCCATGGCCGCCAGCAGTAGCATGGTTGTCCCCTTGAATATCCGGTGTTCCCGCTGCGCCCGGCTTACCTTCCGGAGTGGCCGCAAATGTTCCTCGCCGGCTGCCCGCCGGAACATCGACGGGTCCGCTGGGAGCAGCGGGATGAAGGTTGAGCGCAATCAGTCGTCCATCGCGTGAAGTCCCGGAACCCTGGACCGAAGGAGGCGGCGGTACCACCGCGCCGCCGGAATTACCCATCGGCATATTCGACAATGCTCTTTGCGCGCTGACGGGCATCTGTGGCGCGGGCGCGACGACCTGTGCGTGTCCGATATTGATATCGGTCAATCTGCGCGAAGCCGCATCCGCCATTTCGGGTGCCGGCTCGACAACCGCCGGTTGCGGAGCCTGCATTTCTCGTCTCGACATCGTCGAATTGACCTCGGGCGCAGGTGCGACGACAGATGCAGGCAGCACGGGCAACTTCAGATCCGAAGGCGAAGCGGCCATAGCCGCAGTTGGAATCGTAGGCGTCGGACGCCCCATGGCGACGATGTTGGGCAAAGGCACGTCGCGATCCAACTTCACGTTTGTAGGCGCGACAATCGTCTGTGCGCGATTGTCCGCTTCCGGCGGAACCGAAATGATAGGCTGCGCCGCATGTTCCGGTTCGCCTTTGTGTGGAAGTTGGGCATGCGCTGCGCCAGTATCGAGCGGCGCGAGGTATTCCGACGCGTCGTAATAAACCACGTCTGAGCTGTGAAAAACCGCCGGCTGCATCAGTCGCGGACGTTGCGGCCAGAGCAAAGACCAGCCCCACAGCGCCGCAATCACGCAGATGTGGCCGAGGGACGATTGCAGAAATTGGGTCCATGGCATTCGCGTCGGAACGAAAACGTCGGGCCAAAAATCTGCTGGCCGGGACACTAGCTGGAGCGGCGGTTTTTGCCGGCGCCAGAATAAGTCCCCCAGGTTTCGAAGAAAGACTTTATGCCACGGGTCCAGCGCGACCAGCAAAGTCGGCGCGGCGATAGGAGCCGGCTTGCGTTTACGCGAAGTGTCGATCAGCAGTGGGCCCTGTCTCATGCGATTCTTACAACCGGCGAAAGTCCTCTTATTATAGCTGCGCTAGCGCCTTCCAGCCCCCACGCAAGAGTTCCTGGACACGAATTTCCGTGCTCTAATACCGATATGAAACTGGCAGGGATACTTCCGCTCTTATTAGTCACCTGTGGTTCGCTGTTGGCCGGGCAGAATCCCTCGCAAAACTCAACCCCCGCCGAAGACTACTCGGGAATGTACAGCTTTTTGCGTGAGGGCGAATTCGTGCAGATCACGGTTGAAGATGCGGGCAAGGTCACCGGCTTCGTGTCGCGCTATGGCGATTCGGAGAGCGATCGCGGTGCTTTCCTCGATCAGTTCTTCAAACAGGGTAAGCTCGACGGATCCAAACTCAGTTTCACAACCGACACCGTGCACGGTGTCTGGTATGACTTTCAAGGCACAATCGGCCGCGGCGAAGGCAAGACTTTAGCCGACGAGGCTTACTACATCGTGAAAGGCACGCTCACCGAATACCAAACCGAAGCCGATAAGAAAGTCATCTC
>Ga0228598_1000179_pt1 | contig 11342 bp, 13 predicted proteins | sample CZU4metagenome_FD_182726 | JGI IMG/M metagenome (GOLD analysis project Ga0228598, IMG submission 182726) | Spruce rhizosphere microbial communities from Bohemian Forest, Czech Republic - CZU4 | ecosystem: Host-associated > Plants > Roots > Rhizosphere | place: Czech Republic: South Bohemian... | reverse complement strand
CAGCTTTCGTCCTAGAATGGCCGAGTGGAAGTTAGATTCCAATGCGCAGGTTGCGGCCAGTCTAACGAGACGACGGTAGACGAGTCGGCTGGCCGCCGGCAGTCTTATGTCGAAGATTGCCAGGTCTGCTGCAAGCCGAACTTGCTTCGTATCGAGTATGATCCGGCAGAACGGGAATTTGTGATTACGGCGGAGTTGGAATAGCGTATTGCGGGAAGTCGTGCTTAGTGGTTGGATGAGAAAGAAAGGACCAACGAAATGGGCATGAGCTACAGCGCGCCTGGGCGAATGGTCGCCCATAATATGGTCACTACACAATTTGAACTCGATGGATTTCGCGTGGTCCGCACTCTGGGAGTGGTCCGCGGAATCGTGGTTCGCTCACGGTCCATCTTCGGCACCATTGGAGCGGGGCTGCAAACTATCTTGGGCGGCAACATAACTCTGCTTACCAATCTCTGTGAAAAGACTCGTGCCGAAGCCTTCGACCTGATGCTGCAGCACGCGGCTGAACTGGGCGGAAACGGAGTCGTCGGAGCTCGCTACGATGCCACAGAGGTGATGCAAGGCGTCACAGAAGTGCTGGCGTACGGGACCGCCGTGGTGGTTGAGCCGACAAGATAGGCATACTACTGCTTGACAGTAGTACCGTAGTACGTTAGTATAGTGTAAAGATGATAGTGAGTTTCCGGGACAAGGAGACTGAAGAGTTGTGGCAGTCAGGACGTTGCCGTACTCTTCCTGCCGATCTCGAAAGAAGAGCGTTCAAGAAACTTGCTATTCTCAATGCTGCGCTTACTCTCGACAATCTAAAAGTGCCGCCCGGCAACCGACTGGAGGCGCTGCGCCGGAAGCGCTCCGGACAGCACAGCATAAGGGTTAACGATCAGTACCGTGTGTGTTTTGTCTGGCGGGACGGGAACGCTTTCGACGTAGAGATCGTGGACTATCACTAAGCGGGAGTAATTCATATGGCCAGATCCAAGAAAGTATTTGCAGTTCACGCAGGAGAAATTCTTAAGACTGAGTTCATGGAGCCCTTAGGTCTGAGTGCTTACGAACTGGCCAAGGCGCTGAATTTTCCCGGCATCTATGAAGTTGTTCGCGGGGACAGGGCCATCAGCGCCGACACGGCTATTCGCCTGGGCAGGTATTTCGGGTTGCCAGCGCAATTCTGGCTGAACCTTCAGAATGATTATGACCTGAGGATTGCAGAAGGTAGCGGAATCGGCAAAGGGATCAAGCCCCGCAAAGTAGCGTACCAGGCCGAGCTAACTGGTACACGTTAGAGGCCACGTTAGAAGCAACGGCGCGAATGAAACCTGACTAATGAAGAATCTTTAGCAGCATCCTCTGCCGGTATTCGAATGTCTGTCTAAGGCTCGGCGCGATAAAAAGCTTTTGCGCCAAATCGCCTAGCACGCTGAAGCCCGGATCATATTCAATCATGTCACGGATGGTTGTTCCGCTGGCGCCGTTTCGCGTCTCGGCCGTGAATTCGTGGCGATGCTGAAATTGCCTGAATGGTCCTTTCTTCTGAATGTCGGCGAAGTGGTGGTTCCATTCGAACTCTGTAATCAATGCAATCCACTCCGCGCGGAAGGGAAGAAACGTGAATGGGCGGAAGGAAGTCACGATCTCCGAACCTACGCCTGCAAGCGAATCAAGATTCGGTACCGGTGCCGTTGAGTCCGGGGGATGCGCCAGCCTCAGCGCCGCCAACTTGGTTCCGCTGTCGGGAGGCATGATGCGAGGCAAATTGTTCGGATTGGCGAAGAACAGAAAGACCGTTTCGATCCCGATCGGCACCCACTGCTCGAATTGAATACGGTAGGTCATTCCGGATGGCCGGCGGCCAGATCAAGGCCGAGCTTTGCAAGCGAAAAATCGACGAGGTTTACCAATCCGAGCCGATTTTCGCTACCTTCGCCACTTTAGCAATCTACCTAAAGCGAAGAAATGACGAAGGTTGCAGATCCGAACCAGAGTGCTAAACCCCATCCCTTGGGGTCACCTCATCAGTTAGCCACAATTTCTGGTGGTTTCTGGATGGGGCTCTGTCTCAGAATGACGACCTGTAACTTTCCTGTTGACAACAAACAGGTTAGGCGTAAGATGTGGACAAAAGTGGTAAGAAGTGGTCGTGGCAGTAGAGGTCGTGGGCAAGACTGGAAACTGTGAGGCGCCAGTGGAATTTGAAGCTGACACCCCCAAAAACAGCCCGAACGAACCACAATCGACCAGCATTCTGACCGCTTTTACCTCCCTCGTAGCTGTGGCAGTTGTTGCTCACAGACTTTCCGCCCCGGTAAAGGGCAGAACACATGTTTCGCGGCAATCACCCAACTCGCGTCGACGAAAAGGGACGGCTCAAAGTCCCATCGGAATTCAAGCGTGTCATCGACGAGAAGTACAGCACGCAATTTTACATCACCAGCCTCGATGGCAAGGTTGCTCAAGTGTATCCCTTCGAGGAATGGGAACGGATCGAGCAGAAGTTGGCAGGGCTTTCGACCTTCAATCCTACGAAGAAAAAGTTTCTGAGCAAAGTGAATTATTGGGGACAGGTGGTCGAGATGGACGGGCAGGGGCGGCTGCTGATGCCGCAACTATTGCGCGATGCGGCGCAGATCAAGGGCGAAGTGGCAGTGAGCGGATACCAGACATACTTGGAAATCCGCAACCTGCAAGCGTACCGGCAGCAGATGGAAGACGAGAAGTTCACGGCTGAGGATGAGAAGACGCTCGACGAATTGGGCATCTAGTGGCCGAGGGTTCAACAGACACCCCTCAGGGGGTTGGGCATGGCGGTGGAAGGGAAGCGGGCCATGTTCCGGTTCTTTTAAAAGAAGCGATCGACTTTTTAGCTATCAAGCGCGGCGGGACGTATATCGACGCTACGGTGGGCCTGGGCGGGCACAGTTTCGAAATCGCAAAACGCCTCGGCGCACCTGGTCATTTGATTGGGCTCGATAAGGATCCGGCGGCGCTCGAAGTAGCCCGGGCAAAGCTGGTCTTCGAACAAGATGCACCGGAGATCACGCTGTTGCACAGTTCGTTCGCCGAAATTGGCAAGCGGTTTGGATTCGCGAAAGCGGACGGTTTGCTGGCGGACATAGGCGTAAGCAGCCTGCAGCTGAACGACGCGGCGCGAGGCTTTAGTTTTCAGGCGGAAGGGCCGCTCGACATGCGAATGAATCCGCAAGCCGAGCGCACCGCCGAACAAGTGGTAAACCAGGTCGACGAGGTCACACTCGCCAACCTGATTTACGAATTCGGTGAGGAAAGGAGGTCGCGGAGAATCGCCAGAGCCATTGTCCGGTCGCGGCCGATACGAACTACCGCACAACTTGCGGATGTCATATCAGCCGCGGCCCGGCCAATGAATCAGGCAGAACGCAAAATTCATCCCGCGACGCGAACCTTTCAAGCTCTCCGAATCTTCGTAAACGACGAACTGAAAGACTTGCAGGCGCTGCTCGATGCGGCTCCGCAGGTGCTCAAACCGGGCGGACGGCTGGTGATCATCAGCTTCCACTCGCTGGAGGATCGCATCGTGAAAGATGCCCTTCGCGAAGGTGTGAGGCAGGGTCACTACAGGTTGCTGACCAAGAAGCCGCTGACCGCGGGAGAAGAAGAGATCGATCGCAATCCGCGGTCGCGCAGCGCGAAGTTAAGGGCAGCGGAAAGAGTTTAAGTTCTCTAGAAAGTTGTCATTCCGAGCGAAGCGAGGAATCTGCAGTTTGCTTGTGCGGACAAAAACGCAGATCCCTCGCTTCACTCGGGATGACAACTGGTTAGAGATTTAAAAAAGAGACACAAAGTAAAACGGAGGCTGGTCATGTATTCGGGCAATTTGATTGACGAACTGATTTCAACGGTCGAGCGCGCAGAAAAGCACGCTCGGGTAGCGAGCGATTCTCAGGAAGCGAAGCTCCCCTACTGGTATGTGGCAACTGACCGCGAGCGAGCGTTCGATTCGAAGTTACTTGGGGTGGCGTAATGGCAACAGCAGTGATGGCTCTTCAAGGGGCAGTGCGTGGCAAAAGGCGCAAGCCGTGCTGGACTGGCACGCCGGAGATCTACTTTGCCAAGCCAATTGACAATTCACGCCTGGTAAAGCTCGAGGACCCTCGGCGCAGCCGTGAAATGAGACAGTTCGGCATCGCGCTAAGCTGCCTTTTCCTGCTGGTCATGACTTACACGTGGCAACACTTCAAGGCCATTGAATATGGCTACAAGATCGAGTTCATGAAGAACGAGCGCAATGGACTCTCGGAGTTGAATCGCACGCTCCGACTGGAAGAAGCGTCGCTGCGTTCTCCGGATCGCATCGACCGGCTGGCGCGGCAGTTCGGAATGCAGCCGCCGCAGGCAGGCCAGGTGATCCGCATGGAGTCTGCTCCGCCCGATGCTGGTGCGCCGGTGATGGCCAGCGCTGCAGTGTCTGTAATCTCGGTTCCGTAAAAATCGGCCACGGATTTACGGGGATGAACACGGATCAGGTAAGAAGATAAAGGCAATCCGTGAAGATCAGTGGAAATCCGTGGCCCAGTTTTTTGGCGGCTTCCCTAACGTGGCGGGCCGCCATGTTTGTCTAGAGGGCGCGATTCGTGGCTGCCAACACACCCCGCAACAGCACCAATAGCAGACTCTACTTGCTGGCTGCGGTTCTCGTCCTGTGGTGCGGCGGAATCTGTCTGCGACTGGTCTACCTGCAAATCTTCCGCTATGGCAGCTTTGAGAAGCGAGCCATCCATGAGCGCGAGCGCACTGAGGAAGTATCGGCCCGGCGCGGAATCATCTATGACCGAACCGGACAAGAGTTGGCAATGTCAATCTCGGTGGATTCCGCTTTCGCCGTGCCTACGGAAATCCCCGATCTCGCCGGAACGATTTCGCTGATTTCGAAGATCACGAAAACCGATCCTCGGGATACCTTCGCCAAGTGCAAAGCTGCGCGCACGTTTTGCTGGGTTGCGCGCAAGGCAGACGCGGAGACCGCCGATCGCATTCGCGCGTTGAATCTGCGCGGAATTTACTTCCAGAAAGAATCCAGACGTTTCTATCCCAAGCGCGAACTGGCGGCCCAGGTATTGGGTTACGTGGGCATGGACGACGAGGGCCTCAGCGGGATTGAGCGGCAATATGACGATAAGCTTCGCGGCAGCCCGGGGCGCATGCTCATCTCGGTCGACGCGCACAAGAAATGGTTTGGCAGTGTGGAGAAGCAGCCGGAACCGGGCGAGAACGTTGTCCTGACCATCGACGAGCAGATTCAATATATCGCGGAACGCGAACTGGCCACGGCGATGGAACAGACGCACGCGATCAGCGGCACAGTCATTGTGCAGAATCCGCATACCGGAGAAATTCTTGCGCTGGCGAACCAGCCCACATTCAACCCGAACCTGACCAAGGAAATTACGCCCGAGCGCCTGAAAAATCACGCTGTCAGCGATGTGTACGAGCCGGGCTCAACTTTTAAAGTGGTAACTATCTCGGCCGCGCTGGAAGAAAAGTTGACGCGTCCTGATGAAGTGTTCGATTGCCAGATGGGGTCGATCGTCATCAATGGCATGCGCATTCGGGACAGTCGGCCGCACGGGCTGTTGCCGGTCTGGGGAATTTTGGCGGAGTCGAGCGACGTGGGTGCGATCAAGATTGCCCTACGCCTGGGTGAAGACCGGTTCTATAAATACATTCGAGCGTTTGGCTTTGGGCAACAAACGGGAATTGAGTTGCCCGGCGAGACTCGTGGCTTAACCAAGCCGGTAAGCCGCTGGTCGAAAGTTTCCATTGGCGCCATTTCCATGGGGCAGGAAATCGGAATCACTCCTCTTCAGCTTTCGACTCTGGCTTCGACGATTGCCAACGACGGCGTTCAGGTTGCACCGCGCATCGTCGCGGGTACAACTGATCCGCAGCCCACTTCGCAGACTGTAGCTTTTCACCCCGTCGAAGGGCGACGCGTCATCTCGTCGATGACTGCGGCGGAAATGAAGCAGATGATGCAGAAGGTCGTGCTCGAAGGCACAGGGAAAAAGGCCGTTCTCGAAGGTTATTCCTCCGCAGGCAAGACGGGGACTGCGCAGAAAGTAGATCCCGGAACTCACGCCTACTCAAAGACCAAGTATGTAGCTTCATTTGCCGGCTTTGCCCCGTTGAACGATCCCGCGATCGTAGTCGCTGTCATCCTGGACTCGGCCGTCGGCTTGCATCAAGGCGGACAAGTTTCGGCGCCGGTTTTCCAGCGAGTGGCGCAACAAGTCTTGGAATACTTGCATACTCCCCACGACGTGGAGCTACCTAGAAGCCGCCAGCTGTTACTGGCCTCGCGTCAAGTGAAAACGCAGGATCTCGCCGAAGGTTCACCCGACCATTTGGGCGAGGCGCTGGATGTCGCCGATGCCCCTGCCGCGAGTACGGGCCCGGCACCGTCGAATGCTCTCGCCAGTGCGATGCCAGAATCAAGCGGAAACGCCGTGGTTCCAGCCGCACTGCGTCAGCGAGAAACGGTGGCCACGGCTGCAACAAACCTGAAGCAATCTCCAGTGGCAGCGAATTCGCAGCCTCCACTCCCAGCCAGCCCCGATCACCTTCCATCTAGCGGTACGGTTGTGCTGGACGCGGAGCAGGGTGGAATCGTGGTGCCGTCGTTCGCCGGCAAGAGCGTGCGTGGCGCGATCGAGCTCGCCGAGGATAGCAGTCTGGACCTGGACGCGGTGGGCAGCGGCCTGGCTCAGGATCAGATCCCTGCAGCAGGATCACATGTCGTGACGGGATCACGGGTGACGGTGAAGTTCGGCCGCTGAAAATGATCACGCAGCTCTGGACGCCTCGTCCGGGTGGTCGGCTGGCATCTGGCTCTACAGTCACGAGGCTGATTTGGAGTAAGCTCACAATAGAAACCCCATGAATCTTCTTCAGCTTCTGCACGGCGCGGAAGTCCTCGCTCAGAGCGGTAATCCGAGTGTTAGCGGATTGGAATACGACTCGCGGCGAGTAAAGCCGGGCGATGCGTTCATCGCTATGCGCGGCGAGGCCAGCGACGGAAATAAGTTCATTGACCGAGCGATCACAGCCGGAGCCGTAGCAATCGTCAGTGACTCCGCCAATGAAGCTCCCCGCGCAGGAGTGGCCTGGGTGCAGGTGCCGCACGGGCGCCGCGCTCTGGCTCGCCTAAGCGCCAATTTCTACAAGCGCCCCGCCGAGCGGATGGCGATCACCGGCATCACAGGCACCAACGGAAAAAGCACGACAGCATTTCTGCTGGAAGCAATCCTCTCCGCGGCTAATCGCAAGAGCGCGCTGATCGGGACGATCGAATATCATGTCGCAGGAAAGATCTTACCCGCGCCGCACACCACACCCGAGGCGCTCGATCTGAACCGCATTCTCGCGGAAGCTCTGGGGAATGGCGCGACTGAGGCAGTCATGGAGGTTTCCTCGCACGCGCTTGCCCAGCAACGCGTCTATGCCATTCCATTCGACGTGGCCGTATTCACTAATCTGACCCGAGACCACCTCGATTATCATCACACCATGGACGAATATTTCGCTGCCAAACAAATACTGTTCGAAGGCTGCGGCACTGATCCGCCGCGCGTCGCCGTACTCAATACTGAGGACGAGTACGGTCAAAAGCTCGCGAAATTCAGCAAGAAACATGGTTCTGAAGTTTTGACTTACGGTTTGAAGAATGGCGATCTGCGGGCCGAAAATATCGATATTGCACCGCGAGGCACGCGGTTCGACCTGGTCATATCGAAAGACGTTGTGCCCGTGTTTTCTCCGCTGATTGGCAGAGTCAACGTCTACAATGTCCTCGCCGCAGCGGGAGCAGCCTACGCGCGCGATTGCGAACCTGACACGATTGCAAAGGGTATCGCGTCCTTGGCCCGAGTGCCGGGACGTTTCGAGCGCGTGGATTGCAAACAGCCGTTCACCGTAGTTGTGGACTACGCACACACCGACGACGCACTTCGCAACTTGACCGTGCTCGCACGGGAGTTCGTCCAGCAGGCAAGACAGAAAGGGCGAGTCATCACGGCGTTTGGCTGCGGCGGCGATCGGGACCGAGCGAAACGTCCTCTGATGGGAGAGGCCGCTGGTCGAGGTAGCGACTTCGTGGTGCTCACTTCGGACAATCCGCGCAGCGAGGATCCGCTGGCGATCATCAACGACGCCATGGTCGGCCTGCAGCGCTCCGGCGCAAAATACAAAGTGGAACCGGACCGCAAAACGGCAATCGCACTAGCTATCGGCGAGGCTGGACCCGGCGACATTGTTCTGATCGCGGGGAAGGGTCACGAGAAAGTGCAAGTCACGCGCGAAGGATACATTCCTTTCGACGATGTCGAGGTAGCCCGCCAGATCCTGCGCGATTCCGGCTACAACTGCGAGGCTGCAAACGCCGTCGCGGGAAAGAACTCATGAAGCTGCCGCTCTCTCGCGTTGCCGAATTTCTCTCAGCCGCTGGTGAGTTTGACCCCAACGCGGTGGCGCAAGGATATTCCATCGACTCCCGCTCCATTCAACCCGGCGAGCTTTTCTTCGCGGTGAAGGGCGAACGCATGGATGGCCACGACTTCGTGAACCAGGCGCTCGAAAAAGCTGCGGTGGCTGCCGTCGTCCGCAAGGACCAACTTGTACGCTATACGGCGAAAGCCGGGCTGATCGCCGTCGACGACACTTTGGCTGCATTGCAGACGTTAGCCAGCGCCGTTCGGCGCTTGTGGGCAAAGCCGCTGATCGGGGTGACGGGGTCGACCGGAAAGACCACGACGAAAGAAGCCATTGCCCACGTGCTCTCGACGCGCTTCCGAGTGCTGAAATCCGAAGGCAACTTCAATAATCATTTCGGACTTCCCCTCATGTTGCTCAAAATCGAGCCCGAACACGATCTCGCAGTCATTGAGATGGGCATGTCGCACGCAGGTGAAATCGCCGCGCTGGCTAAGATCGCGCAGCCTGAAATCGGCGTAGTCACAAATGTAGCTTCCGTACATTTAGAATTTTTCGATTCTATAGCTGGAATCGCACGCGCAAAATACGAACTGATCGAAGCCCTGCCTGCGACCGGAACTGCCGTGCTCAACGCGGATGACGAATACGTTTCGCAGTTTGGCCGCAACTTTCGTGGCAAAGTAGTTCTATACGGCATGCCCGCGTCGGCGGACGTGCGGGCGGAAAATATCCAGCCCCAGGGAGCAGACGGATCCACCTTCGATGTAGTCGTAGGAAGTTGCCGCGAAAAAGCCACATTGCACCTGGTCGGCACGCACAACATTTACAACGCGCTGGCCGCGGTCGCGGTAGGCCTGGAGCGCGGCTTAAGCCCTTCCGAGGCCGTCTCCGCCCTGGCATCGCTCGCCCCGGCTGACAAACGCGGGCAGGTCGTCAAGCTTGGCAACATCACCATCATCAACGATTGCTACAATTGCAATCCGAAAGCACTCGAAGCCATGGTTGATGCATTAGCTGCCATGCCTGCCAAGCGCAGGATCGTTGTCGCGGGTGAGATGCTCGAACTCGGTTCATCTGGCGAGCATCTCCACCGCGAAGCTGGCCGTCACATCGCCAGCAAGAAAATCGACTTGCTCCTGGGAGTACGAGGCGACGCCCAGCAGATGGTCGACGCTGCGAGCCAGGCTGGAATGCGCGCAGAGTTCGTTGCGACGCCGGAAGAAGCTGGCGATTGGCTGGCCCGCGAAACCCGCGATGGCGATTTAGTATTGCTGAAGGCATCTCGTGGGGTGAAACTGGAGAGAGCCTTGGAAAAGTGGCAGTCGCAGCAGTCATCAGTCGCCCGTCGGTAGTCGCGGGTGGGGCTCACGACGAACGACCAACGACGAAACGGAGGCTGATTGCTTTATTGGCTGTTGTACGAAAAGCTGTTTCACTATTTCCCGCCGTTTCGCATCTTCCGCTATCTCACCTTTCGGACTGCGTTCGCCAGCCTCACGGCGCTGTTCACCGGGCTCATTGTTGGTCCGCTCGTAATCAACCGTCTTCGCGAATTTCAGATTGGACAATACATTCGCGAGGAAGGACCTAAAGCCCACCAGAAAAAAGCTGGCACTCCGACGATGGGCGGCCTGTTGATTGCGATCTCCATCGTGATTCCAACTTTGTTATGGGCTGACCTGACCAACCGGTTTGTGTGGATTGCTGTTCTTTCCACGTCCGCTTTCGCTGCTATCGGATTCAGCGACGACTACATCAAAGTCGTGCATCGCAGAAATCTGGGGTTGACCGGCAAAGCTAAGATTGGCCTCCAGATCGCCGCCAGCGTTCTCATCGCGGTTGCGCTTATCGTGATGCAGACGCACGGTCTTTATTCGACCAAGCTGCTGGTACCGTTTTTCAAACAATTTCGACCTGATCTGGTGATCGGATCTCTAGAGCACTATCCTCATCTGTGGCCTTTAGCTTTTCTGCCGTTCATCGCTTTCGTCGCACTGGTGATCGTCGGGTCGAGCAACGCGGTCAACCTGACCGACGGATTGGATGGCCTGGCTATTGGTTGCACCGTGATCGCCGCTGGGGCCTTGGCCGTGCTCACCTATGTCAGTGGCCACGCTGCATTCGCCTCTTATCTCGAACTGGAGCGCATGCCACAAGTCGGCGAGTTGACCATTTTTTGCGGCGCCATGGTCGGCGCGGCCATCGGCTTTCTCTGGTATAACGCGCATCCGGCGGAAGTATTCATGGGAGACGTCGGCTCGCTCGCCCTCGGCGGCGCGATCGGAACGGTTGCGGTCATGATCAAACAAGAATTGTTGCTGCCCTTCATCGGCGGCGTATTCGTGATCGAGGCGCTCTCCGTGATCCTGCAAGTCGGGTCCTACAAACTTCGCAAAAAGCGTATCTTCAAGATGGCTCCCATACATCATCACTTTGAGCTGCTGGGCTGGTCGGAGTCGAAGATTATTGTGCGCTTCTGGATTGCATCGCTTGTATTCGCGCTGTTCGCGTTAACGACGCTGAAATTAAGATAAGAATTCACCACCGAGACACTGAGGCACCGAGAAGGGCTGATAGTTGCGCGTGGTTGAAATTGAGGTGGCGACGAAAGCGAGCTTGTCCCCAATAAGCTGAATTTCTCCGTGTCTCCGTGCCTCCGTGGTGCAATATAGATCTTGTGAATGTAAACGACAAACGCGTGTTGGTTGTCGGACTTGGGAAGTCCGGCGTCGCTTCGGCGCTCTTTCTGAAGGCTAAAGGCGCGCGGGTAACTGTTTCTGACGCCAAGCCCCAAGACCAGCTCAAAGATGAAATTCCCGTGCTGCTTGATCACGGCATTGTTGTAGAGACAGGTGGACACGGCGAGCGCACGT
>Ga0228598_1000178_pt1 | contig 11355 bp, 8 predicted proteins | sample CZU4metagenome_FD_182726 | JGI IMG/M metagenome (GOLD analysis project Ga0228598, IMG submission 182726) | Spruce rhizosphere microbial communities from Bohemian Forest, Czech Republic - CZU4 | ecosystem: Host-associated > Plants > Roots > Rhizosphere | place: Czech Republic: South Bohemian... | reverse complement strand
GCCTGCTGCTGCGTGGCATCGGCAAGGACGACGTCGAGCGCGGCATGGTGCTGGCGAAGGGCGGATCGATCACTCCGCACACCAAGTTCAAGGCGGAAGTTTATATTCTGACCAAAGAGGAAGGTGGACGGCACACGCCATTCTTCAAAGGATATCGTCCGCAGTTTTATCTCAGAACGACAGACGTGACGGGCGTGGCGGAGTTGCCGGAAGCAACCGAGATGGTAATGCCGGGTGACAACGTCAGCCTGGTGATTGAGTTGATCACGCCGGTGGCGATGGAAAAAGGTTTACGCTTCGCGATCCGCGAAGGCGGACACACGGTAGGCGCAGGCACGATCAGCGAGATTGTGCAGTAACGTTAATGGAGCGGGAACGAGTGGAAGGCCGGTTATCGGTTGTCAGTTCTCGGTTCTCAGTTGTGAATTTGAGCTAAAAGCCAGGAGCGGTTTTCTTATGCCCCGAGAAATTATTACGATGCAGTGCGGTGATTGCAAAGAGCGGAACTATTCGACCACAAAGAATCGGAAGACCACTCCGGATCGGTTGGAGATGAAGAAATTCTGCAAGAGTTGCCGGAAGCATACGCCGCACAAAGAAGTGAAATAATTGATTCAATGAATCATTGATTCAATGAGTCAATAAATCTAGGGGCGTAAGCTCAACGGTTAAACTGTCGGTCTCCAAAACCGAACTTGGGGGTTCGAATCCCTCCGCCCCTGCCAGACATTGAAGGGTGAAAACGAAGTTAGGGTGGGAGTGATGGGAGTCGAGACAAAGAGAATGTCAAAATCAATCGCAGCCGCCGCAGACGAAAACAGCTTAGCAGGCCGGCTGAAGTCCTGGCCCGAGCGCGTCAAGACTTTCTATAACGACGTGCGCTCCGAGATGAGGAAGGTCACCACGCCTTCGTTCAAAGACGTGCAAGCTACGACTGCGGTGGTGATTGTCACGGTGTTCCTGTTCGGATTGTATTTCTGGGTCGTGGATAACACGATCGGCAGCGGCATCAACTACCTGTTCAAGTATTTGACCCATCGTTGATGCCAAGGAAGGAAGCTGAAATCTTACAGCACGCTATGCAGGAAGAAAAAAACGAAAGCGGAGCGGGCGGCGGAGAAAACGGACTACCGCCAAACGCGGACGGCACTTCGGCCCCTGAGGCTCCCCGCAATCCCAACATGAAGTGGTACATTATCCACTCTTATTCGGGATTCGAGCGCAAGGTGAAAGAGTCGCTGGAGTCGCGCATCCAGGCATTCGGGCTGCAGGAAAGAATTGGCAAGGTGCTCATTCCGACTGAGTCCGTCACCGAAGTGCGCAGCGGCAAGAAGTACACCAGCGAGCGCATGTTCTATCCCGGCTACGTGCTGGTCGAAATGGATATGGACGATCACGTATGGCACGTGGTGAAGTCCACGCCGCGCGTGACCGGCTTCGTCGGCACAGGCCAGCAGCCGACGCCGCTGTCCGAAGAGGAAGTGCAGCACATCGTGTATCGCGTGGGTGAGTCGAGAGACAAGCCCAAGCTCAAGGTTAAGTTTGAAAAGAACGAATCGGTTCGCATCACTGAGGGGCCATTCGCCAGCTTCACCGGCATAGTGGATGAGGTCAACGAGGACCGCGAGACGTTGAAGGTGATGGTCACAATCTTCGGACGCTCCACGCCGGTTGAGTTGGAATTCAATCAAGTCGAGAAAGTGGCGTAGGCAGAAGGCAAAGAGATTATGGCGAAGAAGGCAACAGGTTCGGTAAAGCTTCAGATTGCGGCGGGCAAGGCTACGCCTGCGCCCCCGGTGGGTCCGGCTTTGGGCCAGGCGCAGATCAACATCATGGAGTTCTGCAAGCAGTTCAATGCGCGTACCGGCGCGAAGGAACTCGAAGGGCTCATCATCCCGGTGGTCGTGACGGTTTATAGCGATCGCACCTTCACCTTTATTACCAAGACACCGCCGGCTTCGATTCTTCTGAAGCGGGCTGCGGGGATTGCCAAGGGTTCAGGGACTCCGAATAAGGACAAAGTTGGTAAGGTTACGGCCCGGCAGGTGGAAGACATTGCTAAGCAGAAGATGCCGGATTTGAATGCCGCCTCGGTGGAGACCGCGATCAAAAGCATCCGCGGGACGGCGCGGTCGATGGGCATTGAAGTAGTTGGGTAAATTCTGTAGAGACGTGGCTTGCTGCGTCTCTAGTCAACAAACTACGGCTCGCCTGAACAATGACGAGCGGTGGGAGACGAGGAAACAGTAATGAAGAAGTCAGGAAAGAACATCACCAAGGCGCGAGCGGCAATCGAGAAGCGCCCCTATCCGATGCAGGAAGCGGTCACGCTTCTGCAAAAAGTAAAATTCGCGAAGTTTGACGAGACGGTCGAAATCACCATGCGTCTTGGAGTCGATCCCAAGCATGCCGACCAGATGGTGCGAGGCACGGTCGTGTTGCCCCACGGTCTGGGGAAGGCGAAGCGGGTTCTGGTCATCGCGAGCGGCGACAAGATAAAGGAAGCCGAAGCGGCAGGCGCGGACTTCGTGGGCGGCGAGGAAATGGTCGAAAAGATCAACAAAGAAAACTGGACCGACTTCGATGCACTGATCGCTACTCCGGATGTGATGAAATCTGTTGGACGTCTGGGTAAGGTTCTCGGACCCAAGGGTCTGATGCCCAATCCGAAGACTGGCACTGTCACTTTCGATGTCGGTAAAGCGGTGCAGGAAGTCAAGGCCGGCAAAGTGGAGTTCCGCACCGACAAGACCGCGCTGGTTCACGTTCCGGTGGGCAAGATTTCGTTTTCGCCCGACAAGTTGGTCGACAACGCGACGACTGTCATTACGAGCGTGGTGAAGGCCAAGCCGACTGTGGCAAAGGGCAAGTATGTGAAGGGCTGTTATCTCAGCTCCAGCATGGGCCCCGGAATTTCAATTGACACCAGCGCCGTCGAAGCTGCGGCGAAAGCTTAGCTGTCGTGGTTGGACGGGCGAGCCCAGTCATTTACAAGGGCACATGGGATTGGATGAGGAACTAACAATATGGCTGTTTCCAGAGCAAGAAAAACCGAGCAGGTTGAGAAGCTGGGCAAGGAGTTGCAGAACGTCTCCAGCTTGATCGTGACCACGTACAGCAAACTGACCGTGCACCAGGACTATGAGCTGCGCAAGACGCTGCGAAGTTCCGGCGCGAAGTACCTGGTGGTGAAAAACACTTTGGCAGAGCGTGCGGCCAAGGGCACCAAGGTCGAAGAGGCTCTCAAGAACCTCACGGGCGTGACCTCGATCGCATACACATTGGGCGATCCGGTGGCCTTGGCGAAGGCTCTTTCGAAGTACGCCAAGGATAATCCGGAGTTCACCTTCAAGTCCGGCATAGTCGAAGGCCGCGTGATCTCGATCAATCAGATCCAGGCGCTGGCCACGATGCCGTCCAAAGAGGAGATCTACTCCAAGCTCCTGTTCCTGATGAACGCCCCGGCGCAACGACTGGTAACGGTGATGAATGCCGTCGGACGCGATATCGCCGTGGTCATCAATCAGGGCGTGGAGAAGGGAAAGTTCAAGGCCGACGCACCTGCGGGAGCATAGGCGCTACAAGGTTTCGGGATGGCGAGAGCCGTCCGAAAGGATTTAGTTACCAGGGGTCGAGGGTTGCGCGGTTTCGGCTCCGCTGCGTGTCTGGCGTGGCGGTTCAGAAGCTTGGTCGCACTGGAAACTTTGACCGCGGATAGCGAAATCGGTAATCGATACTGTAGAGACATAGCTTGCTATGTCTCACCATAAAATTGGAGAAATAACATGGCGGATCTGCAGCAGTTGGAAGAACAGATTGTCGGACTGTCGTTGCTGGACGCGGCGGCCCTGGTGAAGCGGCTCGAAGAGAAACTCGGCGTCTCGGCGGCAGCCGCGGCTCCGGTGATGATGGCCGGTGGTGGTGGAGCGGCAGTAGCGGCTCCGGCCGAAGAGAAGACCGAATTCAGCGTCGTCCTGAAGGAAGTTGGCGCCAATAAGATCAATGTAATCAAGGCGGTCCGAGAAGTCACCAGCCTGGGCTTGAAGGAAGCCAAGGACCTGGTTGACGGCGCTCCGAAAGAGATTAAGGGCGGCGTTTCCAAGGAAGAGGCGGAAACCATCAAGAAGAAATTCACCGACGCGGGAGCGACGGTCGAGGTTAAGTAGAATCGATAAATGGAGGACGGGCGTCCTCGCGCGTCCCGCCGTGCGGCGACGCCCGGCTTTCATATATTTGTCTCTGGCGAAGCTTTTGGGACGGTGGTATCATCTATATCAATAACACCGCTTCCTGCTTCATAGAGTGACTGCGACCATCCGATGTAACGAGCCCAGGAAGCGGGGGCGTGGTCGCTGACACGAGTTGGCAGACTGTTCCGCGGGCAGGGCGGAACGGGAACAGGCCTTTAGATACTGGCGCGGAAACGACACATTTCAACAGAGGCCAAGCGCTGCAACTGGCGCCTACGGGGAGTCATGTCCCTGCAGGCGCATATCTGTCTTTGCCATATTACTGGTTCTTACGAGTAGAGTACCGCGGCGCGGATGACGCGCCCTCACATTCCGCGGTTTTGTCGCAGCGACGCTGCGCATGAAAGTTTGGGAGTATCCGAATGTCAAAGAGCAATGGATTCCGCACACGATTTGATTTTTCCAAGATTCCAGCAACCATCCAGATTCCAAACCTGATCGAAGTGCAGAAGCGTTCCTACGATCGCTTTCTGCAAATGGATCGTTTGCCCAGCGAGCGCGATGACGGCGGCTTGCAGGCGGTTTTCCAGTCGGTGTTTCCGATTACGGATTTCCGCAACGTCTCGCAACTCGAGTTCGTCGATTACGCCATCGGCAACTGGGAGTGCAAGTGCGGCCACTTGAAGGGCCTGCATCACCTGCGCTCCACTTGCAAGAACTGCGGCAACACTATCGTTACCGATCCGTTCCATCCCGGCGACGTGCTCTGCGGCAAGTGCGGCACGTACAACGCCAACACGCCAGACTTTTGCAACAAGTGCGGCGACCCGGTTGGACTGCAACTGAAGTACGACGTGAGCGAGTGCGAAGAGCGCGGCATGACTTACTCCGCGCCGCTCAAGGTCACTATGCGTCTCACCATCTTTGATAAGGACGCGGAAACTGGCAATCGCTCCATTCGCGACATCAAGGAACAGGAAGTTTTCTTCGGTGATGTTCCGCTGATGACGCAGAACGGCACCTTCATTATTAATGGCACGGAACGTGTCATCGTCAGCCAGTTGCACCGTTCGCCTGGCGTGTTCTTCGAAACCGCGAACAATCGCACCTACTTCCTCGGCAAGATTATTCCTTACCGCGGATCGTGGGTCGAATTCGAATACGACCAGAAGAACGTCCTCTACGTGCGCATTGATCGCAAACGAAAATTCCTGGGAACGATTTTCCTGCGCGCCCTTGGCCTGCGTTCCGGCGAAGACATTCTGCGAACGTTCTACACCGTCGATCGGCTGGTAGTCCGCGACAAGAAGCTTTTCTGGACGCTCGATCCCAACAGCGAAAAAGCCACCAACCTGCTGGGTATGAAGCTGGCGCACAGCATCAAGAACAAGGCCGGCGAAGAGATCGCGCACTCGGGACGCAAACTGAACGCCGCGACTCTGAAGGAAATTCAGAAGGCAAAGATCAGCGAAATCGAAGTTGACATTTCTGACCTCGAAGGCGCGTGGGTCGCCGCCGATGTCGTGGACACGACTACTGGCGAAGTGCTGCTCGAAGCCAATTCGGAGCTCGCCGCCGACAAACTGTCCAAGATCCTCGAGTCCGGCGTAGTCGAACTCAGCTTGTTCTTCCCCGAGCGCGACGATGTCGGGACTGTCATCAGTCAGACCTTGAAGCGTGACTCGGTGAAGACGCCGCAGGAAGCGCTGATCGAAATCTACCGCAAACTGCGTCCCGGCGATCCGCCGACTTTGGACACTGCCACAGCGTTGTTTCACGGCATGTTCTTCGATCCCCGCAAATACGACTTCTCGCGCGTCGGCCGGCTGAAGTTCAACATCAAGCTGTTCGAGAATCAGGACGCCACGAAACTGGAAAACCGCACCCTGGAGCCGCAAGATTTCTACGGCACCATCGGGTACCTGCTCAAGCTGCGCAAGAATATCGGCTCGGTTGACGACATCGATCATCTTGGCAACCGCCGCGTGCGCGCGGTTGGCGAACTAATGGAAAACCAGTTCCGCATCGGTTTGGTTCGCATGGAACGCGCCATCAAGGAAAAGATGAGCGTGTACCAGGAAATGTCGACGGCCATGCCACACGACCTGGTGAATGCTAAGCCGGTGATGGCAGCGATCCGCGAATTCTTCGGATCCTCGCAGCTTTCGCAGTTCATGGATCAGACCAACCCGCTGTCGGAAATCACCCACAAGCGGCGTCTCTCGGCCCTTGGGCCGGGCGGTCTGTCGCGTGAACGCGCGGGATTCGAAGTTCGCGACGTTCACCCCACGCACTACGGACGTATCTGCCCGATTGAGACGCCGGAAGGTCCGAACATCGGACTGATTTCGTCCCTGAGTTGCTACGCCCGCATCAACGACTACGGCTTCATCGAGTCGCCTTACCGCCGCGTAAAAGGCGGCCGTGTGATCGACTACATCAGCATTGTGAATGCGGGGGACAGCGATCTCAAGGTGGGCGATCATATTGAGAAGCACGAGATCGAGAAGATCAACGCTGAAATAAAAGAACGCCGCAAGAAGCCGGCCGAGGTCGAGCCATTTTCGTTCTACCTTTCGGCTTGGGAAGAAGATCGCCACGTGATTGCGCAGGCCAACGTTGAGCTCGACGAAAAAGGCCGTATCGTCGGCGATCTGGTCAACGCCCGCAAGGCCGGCAACTTTGTGCTGGTCAGCCGCGACGAGGTTGATTACATCGACGTCAGTCCGAAGCAGTTGGTCTCGGTAGCCGCATCGTTGGTACCGTTCCTCGAACACGACGACGCGAACCGCGCACTGATGGGCGCGAACATGCAACGTCAGTCTGTTCCTCTATTACGCGCCGAAGCTCCCATCGTCGGTACGGGAATGGAAGGAGTCACCGCGCGCGATTCCGGCGCTGTCATTCTGGCAAAACGCAACGGCATCATTGACTCCGTCGACTCGGAGCGCATCATTGTGCGCGTTGAGGGCGAGCACCATCCCGGACAGCTTTCCCGCGAAGTTGGTAGCGACATTTACCAGCTCATGAAGTTCAAGCGCTCGAACCAAAACACTTGCATCAATCAGAAGCCGATCGTGATCAAAGGCCAGCGCGTAACCAAAGGCCAAGTCATCGCGGACGGTCCCTGCACTGATCACGGTGAGTTGGCTCTCGGCCGCAACGTGCTGGTCGCGTTTATGGCATGGCGCGGATACAACTTCGAAGACGCAATCCTGGTCTCCGAAAAACTGGTCAAAGAGGATTACTACACCTCGGTTCACATCGAAGAGTACGAACTGGAATCGCGGGACACCAAGCTTGGACCGGAAGAAGTCACGCGTGACATTCCGAACGTCAGCGAGTCCATGCTGCGCAATCTGGACGAAGCGGGCGTGATTCGAATCGGCGCCAGCATCAAGCAAGGCGACATTCTCGTGGGCAAGGTAACGCCCAAGGGCGAGACTCAGCTCACGCCGGAAGAGAAGTTGCTGCGCGCCATCTTCGGAGAAAAAGCCGGGGATGTCCGCGATGCTTCGCTCTACTGTCCTCCCGGCATCGAAGGCGTGATCGTCGACGTCAAAATCTTCTCCCGCAAGGGTCAGGAAAAAGACGAACGCGCAAAAGCCATCGAAGCCGCGCAGATTGGCAAACTCGAGCGGAACCTTTCGGACGAAATCCGAATTCTGACCGACGAGCGCCTCAAGCGGTTGGACAACATCCTGGGCGGTAAAGTGGTCCAAGCCGATCTGCACGACGAGCGCACCAATAAGCGCCTGCTCACCAAGGACACGGTTCTCGATCGCGATACTATCGAGCGCATTTCTACCCGCAACCTGAAGCGCATTAAGTACGCGGATAAAGACCCGCGAGTCAACGAGCAGATCGACGAGATCGAAGAAATGACTTCGCGTCAGATCGACGTGCTCAAGAAGATCGTCAACGAGAGAAAAGACAAGCTGACCAAGGGCGACGAACTGCCCCCGGGCGTGATCAAGCTGGTCAAGGTCTACATCGCGATGAAGCGCAAGCTGAGCGTTGGAGACAAAATGGCCGGCCGTCACGGGAACAAGGGCGTCATTGCGAGGATTTTGCCGGAAGAAGACATGCCGTATCTCGATAACGGCACGCCAGTCGAAATCGTCCTCAATCCGCTCGGCGTTCCCTCCCGTATGAACGTGGGACAGATTCTTGAAACCCACCTCGGATGGGCAGGACACGAACTGGGCGGCAAGATCGCGAAAATGCTGTCCGAGAACACTCGCGAAGACGCAATCCGGCGTGAGCTCAAGGCTCTGTTCAAGGACACTGTTCTCGCCGACACCATCACCGACCTCAGCGATGAGGAATTGATGGCAATCGCGCCCACGCTGACTCGCGGCGTCTTCACTGGTTCGCCGGTGTTTGACGGCTCGAAAGAGAGCGAGATCAAAGCATTGCTCAAACAATCGGGTCTGCCGGAGTCCGGCAAAACCTACTTGTTCGATGGCATGACCGGAAACAAGTTCGAGCAGCCGATCACAGTCGGATACATTTACATGCTCAAACTCTCACACTTGGTCGACGACAAGATTCACGCTCGTTCGATCGGTCCGTACTCGCTGATTACCCAGCAACCGCTGGGCGGCAAGGCGCAGTTCGGCGGCCAGCGCTTCGGAGAAATGGAAGTCTGGGCGCTGGAAGCTTACGGAGCGGCATTCATTCTGCAAGAGCTGCTCACCGCGAAGTCTGACGACGTTTATGGCCGTACCAAGATTTACGAGGCCATCGTCAAGGGCGAAGCTGCCATGGAGCCGGGCGTGCCCGAATCGTTCAACGTACTGATTCGTGAATTGCAATCGCTGTGCCTGGATGTGGAATTGATCAAGGCCACGGAAAAGAAGCCGGTCCTGGCCGCAGCAGATTAAGCAGCCTGTGGAGACGTAGCTAGCTACGTCTCTACGGTGCAGAAATTTCAAAGATTGTGGGAACCGAGACCCGTTGTTGAGCTCTCGAGCAAACGGGTACAAAAAGTTGTTTTCGAGAGCCGCCCGCGGGGGCGTACTTCCGCAGGAAGCCGAGGATTACCTTGTTTCGTTCGAGCCCCTTTGACCTGGCAAACCCTATCGCCGATTTCGATGCTATCCGCATCAGCCTCGCTTCTCCGGAAAAGATCCGGAGCTGGTCGCACGGCGAAGTCACTAAACCGGAGACCATCAACTATCGCACCTTCAAGCCGGAGCGCGACGGCCTGTTCTGCGCGCGCATCTTCGGGCCGGTAACCGACTGGGAGTGTCTCTGCGGCAAGTACAAGCGCATGAAGCACCGCGGTGTCATTTGCGACAAATGCGGCGTCGAAGTCACGCTCTCCAAAGTCCGCCGCGAGCGCCTCGGACACATCGAACTGGCATCGCCCTGCTCGCACGTCTGGTTCTTCAAAGGACTGCCCAGCCGCATTGGGCACCTGCTCGACATCTCTTTGCGCGATCTCGAGTCCGTGCTCTATTTTGAAGCTTACGTTGTGGTCGAGCCGGGCGAAGCTCCGGTCAAAGACCACGAAGTCATCAAGGACGAAACCAAGTACCGCGAACTGGATCAGCAGTTCCGTCCCACTGGCTTCAAAGCCATGATGGGCGCCGAGGCGATCAAGGAACTTCTCAAGCGCGTGGACATCGAGGGCTTGTCCGTCGAACTGCGCGAGAAGATGAAGCACGAGAACTCGCTGCAGAAGCGGCTCAAGTATGCCAAGCGTCTGAAAGTTGTCGAGGCGTTCCGCAAGAGCGGCAACAAACCGTTCTGGATGATCCTCGATGTGATCCCGGTCATTCCGCCCGAGCTTCGACCTCTGGTTCCGTTGGATGGTGGCCGTTTTGCGACCTCCGACCTTAACGATCTGTATCGCCGCGTTATCAACCGCAACAACCGGTTGAAGAAGCTGATGGACCTGCACGCACCGGAAGTCATTGTGCGTAACGAAAAGCGCATGTTGCAGGAAGCCGTCGACGCCCTGTTCGACAACGGACGCCGAGGACGCGTTCTGCGTGGCGCCAACAACCGCCCGCTGAAGTCGCTCTCCGATACGCTCAAGGGCAAGCAAGGCCGATTCCGCCAGAACCTGCTGGGCAAGCGCGTTGACTACTCTGGCCGCTCCGTCATCGTGGTTGGACCCGAACTCAAGCTGCACCAGTGCGGTCTGCCCAAGAAAATGGCGCTCGAACTCTTCAAGCCGTTCATCTATCACCGCCTCGAGCAGACCGGGCACTGCACCACCATCAAGCAAGCCAAGGAAATGGTGGAGCAGCAGGACCCGATCGTTTGGGACATTCTGGAAGAAGTTATTAAAGACCATCCGGTGATGCTGAACCGCGCCCCAACCCTTCACCGTCTCGGCATTCAAGCGTTCGAGCCGGTGCTGGTTGAAGGCAAGGCCATCAAGATTCACCCCCTGGTCTGCACCGCGTTCAACGCCGACTTCGACGGCGACCAGATGGCGGTTCACATTCCGCTGTCTCCGGAAGCTCAGGTCGAAGCCAGCGTGCTGATGCTGTCTTCGCACAACATTCTCTCGCCTGCATCGGGCCATCCGATCACGGTTCCCACGCAGGACATGGTGCTCGGTCTTTATTACTTGACCAAAGCCAAGCCCGGCGCCAAGGGGGAAGGCCGCGCCTTCGCCAACATCGAGGAAGTCTTGATGGCTCTCGAATCCGGCGAAGTCGAAACTCTGACTCCGATTCGCCTGCGCTATACCGGTGAAGTAATCGATCTGACCGCGAGCTACGACGATCAAGAGATTACGCACACCGAGCCGGTGCAGTACGAGCGCAGCTTCCTGAACACGACCGTGGGTCGCGCTATTTTGAACGACCACCTGCCTGAGGGCATGCCATTCATCAATGGCTTGCTGAAGAAGAAGGGCATCGGTCAATTGGTCAGCTACGGCTATCTCCGCTTCGGCCTCGAAGTAACAGTAAAGATGCTCGACGAGGTCAAAGACCTGGGATTCCGCTTTGCCACTCGCGCCGGCCTGTCGATCGGTATCGACGACATGGTTATCCCGGACAACAAAAAGAGCCTGGTGAAAGACGGCGAGAAGCAAGCAGTACAAGTGCAGCAGCAATATCTCGACGGCGCCATCACCAACGGCGAACGTTACAACAAGGTCATTGAAATCTGGTCGGGCATCACCGAGAAAGTCGCGGATGAA
>Ga0228598_1000177_pt1 | contig 11360 bp, 8 predicted proteins | sample CZU4metagenome_FD_182726 | JGI IMG/M metagenome (GOLD analysis project Ga0228598, IMG submission 182726) | Spruce rhizosphere microbial communities from Bohemian Forest, Czech Republic - CZU4 | ecosystem: Host-associated > Plants > Roots > Rhizosphere | place: Czech Republic: South Bohemian... | reverse complement strand
CTCACCCGTTAGCTAGCTCCTGGCTCTCTGCGCAGCTTTTACCACGGCTTTGATGAGCGTGACCCGCAGTTTTCCTTCTTCAAGTTCCAGAATGCCGTCGATGGTGCACCCGGCGGGAGTGGTTACGGTGTCCTTGAGTTGCGCCGGATGCTCGCCAGTTTCGAGCACCACGGTGGCTGAGCCCAGAACCGTCTGCGCAGCCAGCAGCGTTGCCACATCGCGTGGCAAACCAACTTTCACGCCCGCTTCGGCGAGAGATTCCAAAATAATGTAAATGAACGCTGGCCCGCTCGCGGACAATCCAGTGACAGCGTCCATCAATTTCTCCTCAACCACGACAGTCCTGCCCACCACTCCGAATAGTGCGCTCGCGATCTCCAGGTGTTGCGCTGTGGCGAACTTTCCTTTGCACAAACCAGTCATGCCGCAACCGACCACGCAAGGCGTATTGGGCATAGCCCGCACTACCGGCGCAGCTCGCTTTAACACGCGCTCAATGCGGCTGGTCGGGACAGAGGCAGCGACTGAGATAATGAGCTGGTTTTTTGTAACGCTGGGCCGGATCTGTGCGATGAGTTGGTCGACGATCTGAGGCTTTACGCACACCAAGATGATGTCTGCATTGCGTGCTGCCGCGCGATTATCGGTGCTCACGGGAATCCCCAGCTTCTTGCTTAGCGTGCGCGCTTTCTCTTCGTGCTGGACAGTGGCGACCGTCGTCTTGCTCGAAAACAACTGTTTTTCCAGAAGCGCCTTAAGCAGGATTCCGCCCATCTTTCCCGCACCTAAAACCGCTACGCGTTTCCTCGAAAAGTCAGATGGCATGAAATAAATCTCAGCGGAACGAACTCGCTCTGATCGTATATAAATCTATCTTCTTGTCATTCCGAGAAGCGAAGCGACGAGGAATCTGGATTTCTGTTACCCCGGCAACAACCCAGGTCCCTCGCTTTGCTCGGGATGACAACACTAGATTGTCGGAGATTTTTCGGCGATCAGCTTCTTGATCTTCTCGACGAACTCTACGGCTGGCATGTCTTCAGTCTTCTCTTTGCCACGAGTCCGGACATTGACTTTGCCGGCCTCGGACTCTTTGTCGCCGACAACCAGCAAGAACGGGACCTTCTGCATCGCGTGCTCGCGGATTTTGGCGTTCATCTTTTCGTTGCGGGCATCGACTCCGACGCGTACCCCGATGGCCTTGAGCTGATCGGCGACTTTGTTTGCGTAATCGACATGGCGCTCCGCGATCGGAATCATCACGGCTTGAACTGGAGACAGCCACACCGGGAACGCGCCCGCGTAGTGCTCGATCAGCACGCCGAAAAAGCGCTCGATCGATCCAAACAGCGCGCGATGCACCATCACCGGCTGTTTGCGGGTGCCATCTTCAGCGACATATTCCAAGTTAAAGCGCTGCGGCAGATTGAAGTCGACCTGGACGGTCGAAAGCTGCCAAAGGCGTCCGATCGCATCCACCAGCTTGATGTCGATCTTCGGCCCATAAAACGCTCCTTCGCCGGGGATCACCTTGTATTCGATCTTCCGCTGCTTGAGCGCATTTTCAAGCGAGCGGTTGGCCATGTTCCACTGATCTTCCGATCCCAGAAAATTCTTGCGGTCATTCGGATCCCAGGTGGAGAGCTCGGTCTGGTACTGGTTGAAGCCGAAGACTTTCAGCACCTCGAGCGCAAAATCCAGGCAGCCGCCAATTTCACTTTCGATCTGCTCAGGAGTGCAGAAAATGTGGGAGTCATCCTGAGTGAAGCCGCGTACCCGCAACAAGCCGTGCATCACGCCCGAACGCTCGTAACGATAGACCGTCCCCAACTCACCCAGGCGGACGGGAAGGTCGCGATACGACTTCAGCGAGTCTGCATAAATCAGAATGTGGCCGGGACAGTTCATGGGCTTCAGACGATATTCCGCATCGTCGAGTTCCATGGAGTCGAACATGTTCTGCGAATAGTAGCCTTCGTGGCCGGAGACGTGAAACAGTTGGCGGCGCACCACGTGCGGGGTGTAGACGAGCGAATAGCCGCGCTTGATGTACTCGGCGCGCATCCAGTCTTCCATCTCTTTGCGAATGATTCCACCCTTGGGATGCCAGAAAATCAGCCCCGGCCCGGCGAGCTCCTGGATGGAAAACAGATCCAGCTGTTGTCCCAGCACGCGATGGTCGCGTTTCTTGGCTTCTTCCTGTTTATTGAGAAAGTCATCGAGGTCTTTCTTCGAGAAAAATGAAGTCCCGTAAATGCGTTGCAGCTGCGGATTTTTCTCATCGCCAAGCCAGTACGCGCCGGCAATGCTCAGCAGCTTAAAAGCCTTGATTTTGCCGGTCGAAGGCAAGTGAGGTCCGCGGCAAAAGTCGGTGAACTTGCCGGTGCGGTAGATGGAAATCTTTTCATCGGGCTTGGTGAATTGCTCGATGAAATGGCACTTCATGAAATCGCCTTCTTTTTTGAATTCCTGCAGTCCCTGTTCGCGCGGCAGAAACTCGCGCGCGTAGGGGATATTCTGCTGCACCAGCTCCTGCATCTTCTTCTCGATCTTTTCCAAATCCTCCGGAGTGAACGGAGTCGGGCGATAGAAGTCGTAGAAAAATCCGGACTCGGTGGCTGGGCCGTGACCGAGCTTGGTCTCGGGGAAAAGCTCCAGAACGGCCGCCGCCAGCAGATGCGCGGAAGAATGGCGATACACTTCGAGCGCCTCCGGATCACGGTCGGTCAGAATACGCAGATCGGTATCTTTCTCCAGCGGACGGGCAAGGTCGATGAGATCGCCGTTGGTCTTGGCAGCAAGGGCCGCATCGGCCAGTCGCTGGCCGATGGACTTGGCGACATCAAGGGCGGTGCTGCCCTTAGGTAAGTCTTTGACGCTCCCATCGGGGAGTTTTATATGAATGCTGTCTGCCATAGCCTTTAAGTATAAAACACGCAAGGCCGACGGCCGGGCCCGCGCGAAAGCTTGACCGTTCCTGCGATTCAAATCTAAGCTGGCACCTCACCAATTGCTGGTTTTTTCGTCTATCAGCTTTGGTCCTCAGCATTCGTACGAAATTGGAAGGGATTACGATGAATCAGAAGAGAGCCCTATTGGCATCATTCGCCGTTGTATTTCTTATGTGCGCCCCAGGGGCGCTTGCCGCACAGACGCCTGCCCCTGGCGCTTCCAGCATGTTAGCTGGAACACCGGAATCGTTCATGGGGTCCTGCCACAGTGATCTGGATTTGACGAAGAAGCAAGTCGCCGACATCAAGGCCACCAAGGCGCCGCGCGATGCTGAGGCAACCCTGCAGGCATTCGACACTGCCGTCCTGATTGCGAGTGATGCCGCCGCCCGTTCGGGCCTTGCCGAGCAGGTGCATCCAGCCAAACCGTTTCGCGACGCCGCCCAGGTCTGTGAGCAGGAAGCCAGTCAACTGCTGACGGATATTTCGCTTGATAAAGATCTGTACAACGTCCTCGCTCCGCTGGATGGTTCGAAGTTGGACAGCGCGGGCGGTTATTTTCTGCGGACATCCCTGCGCGATTACCACCGTTCCGGCGTCGATCGCGATGATGCCACGCGCGCGAAGATCCGGCAGCTTCAGGATGAACTGGTAAAAATTGGTCAGGAATTTGAACAGAACATTCCCGCAGATGTGCGGACGTTGCAGCTGGACGCATCACAGTTGGATGGGCTACCGGAAGATTACAAATTGGCGCACAAGCCAGACGCATCGGGCAAAGTAACGCTCAAGACCGACAACACTGACTACCTGCCTTTCCGCGAGTATGCCACGAATGATGCGGCCCAAAAGGAGTTCTACGAACTCTACACTCACCGCGCCTATCCGAAAAACATCGAAGTTCTTTCGCGTTTGATGCAGAAGCGATATGAACTGGCGACGACGCTCGGCTATTCCGACTGGGCGGCCTACGTGACCGAAGACAAGATGGTTGCGACGAAGCAGAACGCGGCTGATTTCATCGAAAAAATCACGGCAGCGTCGCAGGCTGGGGCGCAGCGAGACTACGACCAGTTGCTGGCTTACAGAAAACGCCAGGATCCGGCGGCCACTACCGTCGACATATGGAATTACCACCATTTTTTGCACGAAGCGACGATTGAGAAATATGGATACGATTCGCAGGCCATGCGTCCGTACTTCGAGTACACGCGCGTTCTACAGGGAATTCTCGACCTCACCAGCCACATGTATGGCATCACTTACAAACGCGTGACCACAGCCGAGGTTTGGCATCCGGATGTGACGGTTTACGACGTGTTCGATGGCAACAAGCTGCTCGGCCGGATTTATTTCGACATGTTCCCGCGCGAAAACAAATACAAGCACTATGCCACCTTCAGCCTCGCCACCGGGAAAGAAGGATTTCGGTACCCGGAGTACGTGCTGGTTTGTAACTTTCCCCAAGCCACCAACGGTCCCGGCCTAATGGAACGGGACGACGTGATTACTTTCTTTCACGAATACGGCCACCTGCTGCATGGAATCTTTCGAGGAAGCTCGAAGTGGCCGACCGGCGATTTGGAAAACGACTTCATCGAAGCTCCCTCGCAGATGTTCGAGGAATGGCCAAAAGACCCTGCCATCCTGCAAACTTTTGCCCGCCATTACAAGACCAACGAACCCATTCCTGCCGATCTAGCCAAAAAAGCCAAAGCCGCGGACGACTTTGGCCGTGCCCTGGGCGTACATATGCAAATGTTCTACGCCGCGGTGAGTCTCAATTTCTATAACCGCAACCCGCAGGGAGTGGACACAACCCAGCTCGTGGCCCAACTGCAGGAGCGATACACGCCATTCAAGTACGTTGCGGATACGCACATGCAAACCGCATTCGATCATCTCAACGGCTACTCCGCGGTTTATTACACTTATATGTGGTCGCTGGTGATCGCAAAAGATATGTTCACGGAGTTTAAGGCGGATGGCCTGACCAATCCTGTTGTCGCGCGAAAATATCGCGATACGGTTTTGGAAGAGAGCGGGACCAAGCCAGCTGCGGGATTGGTAAGCGATTTTCTCGGCAGGCCTTACTCGTTTAAAGCCTACGAAGAGTGGTTGAACGGGAATTAGTCGCACCTGCCTTTCAGGGTCATTCGAGCCGTGTAGGGGATTGATTCGTTCGCTACACTAGGTGCGATGTCTGCGATAGCTGAAGTCGCTGTGGCCAAGCGCGTCCGCCTGGAGTCGGTCGACCTTGTTCGTGGCCTCATCATGATCGTTATGGCGCTCGACCATGTGCGGGATTTCTTCGGCGTTCCTGGCGTGAGTCCCACGGACCTGGATCAGACGACGGTCGCACTCTTCTGCACCCGCTGGATCACCCATATCTGCGCTCCCGTTTTCTTTCTGCTGACCGGCACGGGCGCGTATCTCTCGCTGCGCAGAAAATCCAAAACCGAGTTGTCGCGATTTCTGTTCACTCGCGGTCTCTGGCTGATCTTTTTGGAAGTAGTCGTGACCCGCTGCTTGGGCTGGCAGTTTAACTTCGACTACCACGTTACTATGCTCATCGTCTTATGGGCGCTGGGTTGGGCGATGATCGTACTTTCGGCGTTGGTCTATTTACCTGCGTCGGTGGTGGCGGCGTTCGGCGTGGCTATAGTCGCGAGTCACAATCTGCTTGATTCGGTGCAGTCTTCCGGGCCGCTATGGTCTATTCTTCACCGGCCGAATTTCATCATGAATCATCCGGAGCATTCCATCTTTGTGGGGTATCCGCTGATTCCCTGGATTGGAGTCACAGCCGCAGGTTATGGCCTCGGACAGATTTATCGTTGGCCATCGGATCAGCGAAAGGCTTTTCTGGTGCGATTGGGTGTTGGTTTGAGCGCAGCATTTTTCGTACTTCGAGGAATTAATATCTATGGCGATCCGGTTCGCTGGACCACGCAGAAGTCCGCGGCCTTCACCGTTCTCTCATTTCTGAATACTACGAAATATCCGCCATCGCTGCTGTTCCTTCTGATGACGCTTGGCCCCGCAATGCTTTTTCTGTGGGCTGTCGACGGTACGACGCCGCGATGGATGCGACCCGCGCTCGTCTTCGGCAAGGTGCCGATGTTCTATTATCTGCTGCACATCCCGCTCATCCATCTGCTCGCGATCATCGTATGTTATGCGCGTTATGGACAGGTCCACTGGATGTTCGAGTCCCCGACCGTCGGGCAGTTTCCGATTACTCCGCCGCCGGGATGGGGATTCTCTCTGCCAATTGTCTATCTGCTCTGGGCTTTTGTGGTTGTCGCGCTCCATCCGCTCTGCCGTTGGTTCGCAGCCTTGAAGCAGCGACGCAGAGACGCATGGCTCAGTTACTTCTGAACAAAGGTGCTCGGAGGATTAAGAACACGTAGGGCGAACGCCCTCGTCCTAGTGGTGCGCAGCGACGCCGCGTCTCGACGACGGCACTGGAGAGCTTTGCTAGCCTGCCCGGAATGGGGCCTGGGCAACGTGATCACCTGCGTTGTACAGTATTCATTGGTGTCCGCGAACCGCCCAAGCCCGGGCGGGCAGTTCGATTGCACCTTGTGAATCGGTAATCAGCGATGCACGCAGCAGCTCGCGAATCGCGCTTCGAGTCACTTCATCGCGTATAGCAAGATAGTTGGGAGCGGAACCCTGCCCCGTAAGGAGCGGTTGCCAGTAGTCATCGAAATTCTCAAACCTTGTCGTGATGTCGAGAGCGCACACCATCACTTGCTCGAGGCCGGCGCGCACAAGGAGTTTCTGCAACGCCTTGGGGTCGCAGATAGGAAAACGTTGGGCCTGATCGTATATCAGCGCTTCGCTGTCCACGGTCGCAGCAGCATCCCAGAACTCGCGGAGAAACCGCGCTCCGTCCGCGTAGTCCCAGACGTAAGCTGCGATGACGCCCCCGGGAACCGTAACCCGGCGCATCTCGTCAAGCGCACGTTCTGGCTCCAGAATGTAATTCAAACCCAAACCGCAAACCGCTATGTCGAAGCTGGCCTCGGCGAATGAAAGCGCCATGGCATCCCCAGTCTCGAAAGTGACGGTGGGATAAGCGCGACGCGTCCGGGCAAATTCAATCTGGTAAGGAGATGCGTCTACACCCGCTACTCGAGCGGGTGCGTAGAGGTTAACGATGGCTTCCGTGAGTACGCCGCTGCCGCAGCAAACGTCGAGCCAGCGCAACTTCGAGGGCAAATTCAGCCAGTTCAGGAATTCATCCGCCAGTAGGCGGCTCCAGCGTCCCATCCACAGGTCGTAGGCCGCGCCAGAAGTCCATTTGTCCATAGTCACGCAAAAAGCGGGCAGGGGTGTCCGGTCCTACGCGGGTTTGGTTAATCCCGGATCATCGCCTGTGTAGTACAGATTTTCCATCGCCAGATGAACCTTCTCCGACAGCGCTTCCATTTCGCGCAACGAGTATCCCGCAGTCGAGATGGGCTCGCCTACGCGCATCTCCAGCGGACGCGATTTGATGTGATAGGTGTTCATGGGCAGCAGTTCGTAGGTTCCAACCAATGCGATAGGAACAATATCCACCTGCGCCTTGATCGCCAGATAGAATGCTCCCGGCATGAACGGTTTGATCTCGCCATCCGGCGTGCGGCCGCCTTCGGGAAAAATCACCAGCGGCATGCCCGCCTGCAGGCTTTTCACCGCCGACCGAATGTGGGCAATCGATCGGGTCGGTTTCTGCTGATCGATGCAGACTTGACCTGACCGTCGCAGATGCCATCCGACGATGGGGTACGAGAGCAATTCCTTCTTGAACAGAATCCGGAATTCGAACGGCAAATTAACATAAAGGACTGGGATGTCCAGCGCAGAGGCGTGCGTGACGGCGTAGACATGCGCCTTAGAAGTGTCAATCTTTTCGAGGCCGGTGACTTTCACTGGGGAAAGAATCGTCTTCATGATCAGCCACGACCAGAAGCGCGCAAAACCGTGCAGGATGCGACTCTTCTCGCCAAAGAGAGAGACCGGAATGGAAACAATGCCGAGGACAACTGTGTACAGCCAAATCAAGAGATCAAAGATGACGTACGAGCGGAGAGTGCTAAGCAGGCCATATTTTCTGAGTGGGGCGGTAGAGGTCGCGTCTTTCCGGGCGAGTTCAGCCGTCCGCTCTGGAGAAATCCGCGCAGGTAGAGGCGATTCGCTCTGCGCCTGCTCCCCGACTGATGTATGCACGTCCTGCATCGGAACCGCTAGACCTTTACTCCCAAGACTCGCATTGCTTCTCCTACAATGTATATCGAACCCGTTATAACTACTACGCCCCGCGGACCAGCGAGAGAACTGGCTCGATCGAGCGCGGAGGCGACATCGGTAGCATCTTCGATGTCGGTTGCAGTGCGCGAGGCTGCCTCTCGAATCTCATCCGGCGTGGCAGATCGCGGATTATCGGCCTTTGTCGCAATGACGTGCGCTGCGAGCGGGAACAGGATCTCCGCGATTTCGCTGATCGCCTTGTCCCGCATCGCGCCAAAAACGAATGTAAGCGGGCGGTCTTCGTAGCAGGCGGAAAGAGCGGAGCGCAACGCCCACGCGCCAGCCGGATTGTGCGCCACGTCGAAGATATATTCCGGCGCAGTGCCTTCGGGAGGGATGACTTGAAAACGCCCTGGCCAACGTGTTTCGCGAATGCCGCGCTCGATCGCTTCCGGCGTAATTGCGAATCCCTGATGACTCAGTACTTCAGCGGTTGCAATCGCCAACGCGATGTTTCGCAGTTGGTGCCGACCCACAAGCGGGGTTTCCACCAGAATTTGTTTCCCCATGACTTGCAGCGGATAGCGTGAAACAGGGCTTCCTTTCGTAAGGCTCTTCTCAGCGCCCTCTGCGCATTCCTCCGCGGGCTCTGCGATCAAAGGCTTTTCACTTCTGCGCACGCAATATTCATCGCTTCCTGGCGAAACTGGCGGCACATACGGGACGGCGCTCACGCCCTGCGCTCCCAATTCCAGAATCGTATTTCCGATTACGTCATTGGCCTGTGGCTGTTGTGGCAGCGTCACGACGACTCCGCCGGGACGGATGATTCCCGCTTTCTCGTGCGCGATCTCGGCCACGGTGTTGCCTAGAAACTTCTGGTGGTCGAGCGAAATATCCGTGATTACGCTCACTCTCGGCTCGATCACGTTGGTCGCGTCCAAGCGTCCGCCCATGCCTACTTCCAACACCGCAATTTCCACTTTGTTTTGCGCGAAGTATTCGAATGCGATTGCAGTTAGCATCTCGAAGAAACTGGGATGCCATGGCAACTCGCCGTCTTCGACCAGGTGTTCCGCCGTACGATCCACCACATCGTGCAGCAAAGCGAAATCGTGGTCGCTAATCTCTGCGCCGTTGATGCGGATTCGCTCATTGATCCGCACGAGATGTGGCGACGTGTAAAGGCCCGTGGGCAGACCGGAGACTCGCAGGATCGAGGCCAGTGTAGCCGCCGTCGAACCTTTGCCGTTTGTTCCTGCAACCAGGACTCCGGGAAATCGTCGTTCGGGATGATTGAGCGCTGCCAGCAGCACGCGCATATGTGCCAAGTCGAACTTGTGCGACGGGGTCTGGCTCAGTTCGTGACCGAGCGCGTACATGCGCGCAACCGCCGTTTCGTAGGACAGGGGCAAGCGATCAGTCTTCAGCTATCAGGTTTCAGATTATCAGTTTGCACGTCGCGAATCGGGGTTCGCCACTATCCAGCACTCAACATAGAAAGATGTGAGCCGAACGGGCAAGAAAGCGGGCTGGTTGAGACTTGGCTGATCGCTCTACGCGGCGGCCATGAATTCCAGTGCCCGCCCAATATACGGCTTCAACTGCTTGCGAGGGACAACCGCGTCGAGCATGCCATGCTCGAGGAGAAACTCACTGCGTTGGAAACCCTGAGGCAGCTTTTGTCGAATGGTCTGCTCGATTACGCGGGGCCCGGCGAATCCGATCAAGGCTCCGGGTTCAGCGATGTTCAGATCACCAAGCATGGCAAACGAAGCGGTCACGCCTCCTGTAGTGGGATCGGTCAGCACTGATACGTATGGAACCCGGGCTTCGTCGAGCCGGGCCAGCGCGACTGAAATCTTGGCCAATTGCATCAGGCTGATCACGCCTTCCATCATGCGCGCCCCACCCGAAGCCGACACAATGATGATGGGAGATTTGCTTTCGGTGGCGTGCTCGATCGCCCTCGTAATCATTTCGCCGACCACCGCGCCCATGCTTCCGCCGATGAACGAATATTCCATGGCGCTTACAATCACTGGACGTCCGTTTAATTTGCCCCGCGCGTTGATGACAGCATCTTTCAATCCGGTTTCTGCCTGCGCCTGCTCCAATCGCGATGAATAGGTTTTCAGGTCGGCGAATTTCAGCGGGTCGGTCGAGACCAGGTTGGCATCGAAAACTTCGTACTGATTGTCGTCCAAAAGCTGTGCCAAGCGGGTTCGGGCGTCGATGCGGAAGTGCTTATCGCACTTCGGGCAAACGTTCAGATTGTCTTCGAGATCCTTTTTCCAGATAATTTGCCGGCAATGCTCACACTTTACCCACAGGCCTTCGGTGCGGACTTTCTTTTCGCCCGTGGCATCCAGTTCGCCGGATTGTCGTTTAAACCAAGTCATGGGAATCAGTAATTGGGCAATTTTGCAATTGAGTAATTAAAACGCGGTTTCTTTTTCAATTACTCAATTCCCAAATTTCTCAATGTCAGTACTCGATGCCTCTTTGCGCCATGACGCCCTTCTCGTATGCGTGTTTCACTTGGCGCATTTCGGTGACGGTGTCGGCTAGTTCGACAATTGCCGGGTGTGCATTCCTGCCGGTCAAGATAACATGAACCATCTCCGGTTTGCTTTTCAGGCTCTCGACGACCTTCACCGGATCGAGCATACCGTAGCTGATGGCATAATTGATTTCGTCGAGGATCACCAAATCCCACGCGCCGGACTGGATCGCCTGTTGGCCCTCCGCCCATGCTTCTTCCACCATCCTCACGTCTTCGGGGTCGGGTTTCTCGGTTCCGACTTTCACGAAACCGCGCCCCATTTGCTTCATGACGAACTTATCACCAAAGGCCTGCACGGCATCGAGTTCGCCATAATGCCACGAGCCTTTGAGGAATTGGAGCATGAGCACTTTCATGCCCTGGCCTACCGCCCGGAGAGCCGTTCCCATGGCGGCCGTGGTCTTCCCTTTGCCGGGCCCGGTATTCACAATGATCAGACCGCGACGGATGTCCTGCATACTTGGGATAATTGATTGTACCTGTTCGAGCAGTTGGCTGGGTCTAGCGGCTCCGCGCCTACAATCTCCGAGATTTATTTTGCGCTGCGTGGCGCGGGACAGGCTGTTTACTTTTTCGTTAGCCAGTACCCCTCCCCCCCCTGA
>Ga0228598_1000176_pt1 | contig 11366 bp, 7 predicted proteins | sample CZU4metagenome_FD_182726 | JGI IMG/M metagenome (GOLD analysis project Ga0228598, IMG submission 182726) | Spruce rhizosphere microbial communities from Bohemian Forest, Czech Republic - CZU4 | ecosystem: Host-associated > Plants > Roots > Rhizosphere | place: Czech Republic: South Bohemian... | reverse complement strand
TCGCTTCGTTTGCCGTCGCGGCTCTTCTATTGGTAACGGGATGCACTTCGCAGAAGCCCAATCCTGATGAAGTGAGAGAAAAAACCGCGCAAGCCACGTCAGATATCAAGCAGGACGCGAAGGCCTTGGCTCAAGGCGTGAAAGAAGGATGGAATCGCGACCAGCCTCTCGATGTAAACACGGCCAGCAAAGATCAATTGCTCAGCCTGCCGGGAATGAGCAGCGAGGGAGCGGATCGCATAATCGCCGGCCGGCCTTACAGCAGCGCATCTGAGTTGGTCAGCCGGCAGGTCATCTCGGAGCAGGAATACGACAGGATCAAGGATCAAGTAAACGCAAAAGATTGAGCATTTCTCCTGTCTGGCGCTAGTGAGCCATCACTGCTTTACCCTTCTTCGGTTTGCGCATCAGGAATACCAGCGGCAGCATCAACACGAAGGTTAGCGCCAGAAAACGAAACGTATCGTTGTAGGCCAGCATCGCCGCCTGCTGCTGCACCATCCCCCAAACTGCGGCATAAGCATCGCGATTTGCGGTTGCCGCGTCCTTGCCCTGCGACATAAAAAGCGCTTGCAGCCCGTCGATAGTTTGGCGAGTCAGCGGATTCGCAGAGTTCACGTGCTTGTCCAGAATGTTGATGTGCATTTGCGCCTTGCGCACCTGCATGGTCTCGACCATTGCAATGCCGACGCTGGCGCCGATGTTGCGCATCAGGTTAAAGATGCTAGTGGCGTTGCCCATCCTTTCCCTGGGGATGGGATCATTTGTCACCGTCGTCAGGGGCACGAAAATCAATCCCAGCCCTGCGCCCTGCACGGTGAGCGGCAGCCAGAAATTCGATGAAGCCACGCCCAGACTGAACGTTGAAATCTGGTACATCGCGAAAGCTGTAGCCAGGAAGCCCACTCCGAGCAGTTTTCGCGAATCCACTTTTCCCGTGAGAAAACCAACCAGCGGCATAAATACGAAAGAAGCCATTCCGCGCGGCAGATTGGTGATGCCCGCATGAGTTGCGGTGTAGCCGAGCAATTCCTGCATCAGCAGTGGCAACAAAACCGTGCTGCCATAGAGGACGAATCCAACGACGGTCATAATGAAGGTGCCGATCGCATACGACCGGTAGCGGAAGACGCTGAGATCGATGATCGGGTGTTCAGCTTTCAGCTCCCGGACGAGCAGACCGCCGATGCCGATGACCGCCAGCACCGCCAAGGTGATAATAAAGTGCGAGGCGAACCAATCGTCTTCTTGTCCTTTGTCGAGCATGATCTGCAGTGAGCCGATGCCAAGCACCAACAGGCCAATCCCCCAATAGTCGATTCCTTTCGACTCCTTGCGCAGATAGTGAGGATCAAAAATAAAAGCCTGGGTCAGCAGGATCGCGATAGCGCCGATTGGAACATTGATGTAAAAAACCCATCGCCAACTATAGTTGTCGGTCAGCCATCCGCCAGCCACCGGACCCAGCATGGGCGCAACCACAATTCCCAGTGCCCAGAATGCCATGGCCTGGCCGCGCTTTTCCGGAGGAAATGATTCCAGAAGAATGGCCTGCGACAAAGGTTGCAAACCGCCGCCGCAGGCTCCTTGAATGACTCTGAAGAAGATCAGAAACGGCAGCGATGGTGCGAGCCCGCAGAAAAAAGAGGCCGTGGTGAACCCCGTTACCGATAACATCAGCAGCCGTTTGCGTCCGAAGGTTGAAGCCAGCCAACCCGTCATCGGCAGAACGATGGCATTGGCGACGAGATACGATGTAAGTGTCCACGTAGCCTCGTCCGTCGTGGCGGAGAGGTTTCCAGCGATGTGCGGCAGCGAAACATTGACCACGGTCGTATCCAGCACTTCCATGAAAGTGCTGGACATGACCGCGATCGCGATCAGCCAGGGATTAATATCTTTGGTAGCTGAATCGTTAGCTGCCATCACACTCGTGTTGGAAATTGCACTCAATCATGCTACGTGGGACTCGAATTGTCTCATGGCCTGAACCTGGCAGCTTTGCCCGTCATCAGGATCGTCAATGCCTGGAACTGACTCAGCAAATCCGGACTTGAACTCGCCCTCGAACCGTCCCGCAATCAAATCGGGCGTCCAAGGCGAAAGCTGGAAGTTTGCCCTTCGGGCGCTGCGCTCGAGAAACTATCGCCTGTTCTTCACTGGCCAGTCGGTATCTCTGATCGGCACTTGGATGACGCAGATCGCCACGAGTTGGCTCGTCTATAGAATAACCGGCTCGGCGTGGCTTTTGGGCATCGTGGGCTTCGCATCTCGAATACCAAGTTTTCTTTTGGGACCGTTCGCGGGTGTCTGGGTGGACCGATGGAACCGCCACCAAACCCTGGTGGTAACTCAGATCCTCTCCATGCTGCAATCCTTTGCACTGGCCGGGTTGGCTCTGGCCCGAATCATTACCATTCGCGAAATAATCTGGTTGGGATTGGCTCAAGGCATCATCAATGCTTTCGACATGCCCGCTCGCCAGGCCTTCGTCATTCAAATGGTCGAAGACCGCACTGACCTGGGCAACGCCATTGCGCTGAATTCTTCCATGGTAAACATGGCTCGACTTCTCGGGCCCTCCATTGCCGGAGTCATAATCGCCGCGTTCGGCGAAGGTTACTGTTTCCTGATCGATGGCTTCAGTTATCTCGCTGTCATTGCGTCTCTGCTTGCCATGAGAATCGCCCCAGGCAAGCCCCGAGGCGCGGACAAGCCGGTCTGGCATGAATTGAAGGAGGGCTGGCACTACGTCACTCACTTCGTCCCCATCCGGTCAATTCTTCTGCTGCTGGCCGTGATTAGCCTGGTCGGCATGCAGTACACCGTGCTCATGCCGATCTTTGCTGCCCAGGTGCTTCATGGCGGACCGCACACTTTGGGCTTCCTGATGGGCGCGTCGGGCGTGGGAGCACTGGGCGGCGCGATGTTTCTGGCGACCAGAAAAAATGTGCTCGGCCTGGGCCGCGTGGTCCCGTTGGCGTCGGCAATTTTCGGAGCCGGGCTGATTGCGCTGGGGCTTTCCCGCTTTCTGTGGCTATCCCTGCTGCTGATGCTGTTTGTCGGCGGCGCAATGATGACCCAGATGGCGTCTAGCAACACCATTCTGCAAACCATCGTGCAAGATGACAAACGCGGACGCGTAATGAGTTTCTATTCCATGGCATTTCTCGGAATGGCGCCATTCGGGAGTTTGTTGGCCGGCGCACTCGCCCAGCAGATCGGAGCACCGCGAACTGTGATGATCAGCGGAACCATCTGCATCGCCGTCGCCGCATGGTTCGCCTCCCAGTTGAGCGCGATGCGCGAGGTGGTCCGCCCAATCTACCGAACCCTGGGAATCATTCCAGAGATTGCTACCGGAATTCAAAGTGCTAGCGCACTACAAACGCCACCCGAAGAATAGTGCAAGAACTATTTCTTCTCTTCTTTCAGCGGCAAGGTTCCTCTGCCCGTCAGTTTCCATTGCTCACGCATGAAGTCGAACAATCCGCTGCGGTCACGAAACGCTTCGGTACCGCCTGCTTTTGTCACTGAGTATGCGGCCGCGAGGTTGGCGAAGGCCAGGCAGTCTTCCAGTTTGGCGCCAAGCAAATAGGCGTGGATGAAGCCGGAATCAAAAGTGTCTCCGGCGCCGACATCGTCCACGAGTTTCACGCTCGGCGGTGCCGCGCTCCACTGCTCATTTCCCGATCGGCATACAGAGGCAGTCGAACCTCGTTTGACTGCGACTATCTTGGATAGCCCAGCCAGGAATTCGAGCGCTTGCGAAAAGTCTTCTGTCCGCGCAATCTTTTTCGCCTCACGCTCGTTGGGTAGAAATACATCAACGTATTTCAAGACTTGGAGCAGATCCTGCGCCCACTCGTTTTCGGGGTCGTCGTTGGTGTCGAGCGATGTCGTCAGGCCAGCTTCTTTGGCTTGCTGAAACAGATTCAAGATTTGCGGCCGGAGGGCGCGATGCAGGAAAAAAGAGGAAAGATGGAAGTGACGAGCCGTCCGGACGTAGTCCATATCAACGTCGGAATACTCCATCTCAAACATCGTCCCCGGATACGTCAGCATGTATCGGTGTTGAGGCTGAGGCAGCACAACTGTGAGTCCGGTTGAAGTCTCGCCCGCTCCTCGCTTCATCCGGCTGAGATCAACGCCCGCTTCCGACAGCCGATCTGCAGCCAATTTCCCCAGAGGATCGCTGCCGATTTTCGAGATGAAACCAACTGGCGTACCCAGCACGCACAAGTTGTGCGCGAAGATGCCCGACGAGCTTCCCAACGTGAACGCCATGTCGCTCGCCAAGTGCTCGCAGTCCAGCACAAGGTCTTTCGGCAATCCGTAGAGGATGAGATCCAGGTTCAGCTCACCGACGACGCAGACGTCAATCATTCGAAAGCACCTTTCGTGAGTTATGCGGCCTGAGGACTCAAGTCAGAAGTGCATACTAACATCCTGTATCCGGACAGAAGATGATGTAAGCGGCAACTTTCGTATGGTTGCGTTTAACAACTTTTACTTTCGGTTATACTGCTCTGTCAAGGGTAAAATACATATGCGCGAAAGTAAGCGCTTTCGAGTGAGCCTGTGCTGAACGAAGAGCGACGCAGACTGATCTTACAGATTTTAAGTCACGACGGACGTGTATTGGTCGGCGACCTGGCCCGGCATTTCCACACATCTCAAGTCACGATTCGAAAGGACCTGGACATTCTCCAGGCCCATGGCCGCATCCACCGTACTCACGGCGGCGCCTTGCCAGCGCGAGAAAGCGCGCTGGAAGATCCTACCTTGCGCGAGAAAGAAAAGCTGCACCGCAAGGAAAAGTCGCTGATAGCCGCCGCAGCGGCTCGCATGGTGAAAGAAGGCCAGGTAGTCATTCTTGATTCCGGAACCACAACCACCGCGATCGCACGGGCTCTGCGCGAGCGCGAGCATCTGACCATCATCACGAACGCCGTGAATATCGCCGCCGAACTCTCTGGTTCTTCCCTCGAGGTTATTTTGACCGGCGGTACCCTCAGAAAGAATTCTTTCTCGCTGGTGGGACCGATCGCGGAAGAGACCCTGCGGCGATTGAATGCAGACATTCTTTTTCTCGGCGTCGATGGCTTCGACGTGCACTACGGACTGAGCACGCCCAACTTGCTTGAGGCCAAAGTCAACCGCGCCATGATGGACGTTGCCCGGGTCACGGTCGCGGTCTGCGACTCCAGCAAGTTCGGACGGCGAAGCCTGTCGTCGATTGCCCCGCTTTCGGCCGTACACCATTTAATTACCGATCGAGGCATTCCAAAGGCCGACCTCGCCACGCTAAAGAAAACCGGAATCGAAGTGACACTGGTCTAGTTCGACTATCTGATGTTCGCAACTCCCCGGAATTGACCGAAAATGCGCTCCGCGTTTTTGTGGTAAATCTTTTCGAGGACCGCGTCCGGAAGCTCCAATCCATAAATCTTCCAGCGCCCCTGCCCCGGATATCCCCAATAGTCGAAGTATTCATCCGCCGTTTCCAGCCACCGAAAATGGTTGCGATACATGGCTTCATCCATACCATTGTCGGTTCCGAACATGATGCGGTCCTGATATTTGAGAAAGAACTCGCGTGCCCGCCGAGGCTGACGACCTAGCTCGGCTTCCCGCGCACCAAATTCGACCATCACATTAGGAAGTGTATCCAGCAGATGAGAAACGTAGTCAAGGTTTTCCGGCCAGTTCGCCATGTGCAGCGCTATGAATGTCGTGTGCGGATGCTTGGCAAACATTCGATCCCGTGCGGCAAGGATCGACTCCTTGCTGGGAAATTGTGGGCCATAGAAACTCCAGTCGGGATGTTCAATCAACTCCTCGTACCGTTCATTCGTGTTGTCCACCGGATGGAAAAAAGCTTCGGGATCGGTAGAGTGAATCGATACCGGAATGCCGAGCCGTCCGCATTCCTCCCAAATCGGATCGATGCGCGGATCATCGATCGCAACCAGTTTCCCCGACTTGTCGCGATCGGTTAGACCGAGATCCTTTAACTGTTTCAGGCCGCGCGCGCCGCGCGCAACCGCATCGTCAAGCTGCGCAACCATTTCTCGGCTGAAATTCGGATCGTCGATTTTGCTCCAGTCGATTTGGGCAAAAACCATGAAGCGCCCAGGATACGGCTTGACCATCTCGTCGATAACGCGCTGCAGTTTCTCGCCCCACATGCCGGTCAGAATCACAACCGTCTTCACGTTGGTATTGTTCATGATCTCAATCACTCGCTCCGGCGGCATGTGTTCATCGATTCCCAACGCGTCGTTGACGTGATTGTGAACGTCAATCACGTAGTACTTGGCACGATCGACGTTGTGCACCGGCGCGTGCAACATCGGGACAGGTTGAAAGTCTTTTAGCAGCAAGGTCTTCTTCTGTTCGGCATCGGCCGCGGACTTGTATCCAATTTGATCTTGGGCTTTGTTTGGCTGTTGTGAAGCCGTCTGTGCGGACAACCAGATTGACCCGCACAACAAAAAGAAACAAGCGCACCCCCTGGTCGTTGTCACTCCGAGCGAAGCGAGGAACATAGGTTTCTTGATTGCCATCGGATTCAGCCTCCGCAGCCGATAATCTGAGCTTGACACGTTAAGTAAACGAAAGTAAAAGTAATTGATCGCAATATATCGCAATTGGAGCGTTTGGCCAACAACTTCCGGCGAACGATTCGCCAGATGCAAAGTCAATTCATTGGAGCATGGGGTCAAATACGATCGCTCGTACGCTTCAATTATGAGGCGCAGACGAGTCGCGCTAACCTGCTGCGTCTTGCTCGCCGTGGCGCTGCTCGGTTCGAACCCCCGTCAAGATAATTCGCGTCCGGCGACTGCCGCCGCCAGTAACGCCACGACTGATCTGCAGATCCATAGCTCCGTCTTACGAATTGAATTCGACCACAACTTGCGCAGCCGAGTGGTGGCGCTGTTCACTCCGGACCCGAAGCCCTTGACTCCATTTTCTGCGTCCGAAACAGTCGCCGCCACGGGCCGTACCTGGAGCGACTTTGCGCTGACGTCGGCCCGCCGAGAGCGAGTATCCGACGCGTTCGGCGCCGGAGAGCGACTATCGTTGACCGGCCAGACCGGAGACTTACGCAAGACCGTCTCTGTTACGATCTACGCCGACTTTCCTTCTATTGCCATCTTTGACGTTGCGTACTCGAACCAGGGCGCAACTCCGATTACGATTCGCGGCTGGACCAATAACAAGTATTCAATAACTTCACTTTCCACGGCTCAAGGTCCTGCCTTCTGGTCCTATCAGAGTGGCTCGTACGAGAAGCGTCCGAATTGGGTGCTCCCGTTGCGCCCGGGATTTCGTCAGGAAAATTATCTTGGCATGAACGCGAGCGACTATGGCGGAGGAACTCCGATCGTCGACGTTTGGCGTAAAGACGTTGGACTCGCCGTAGGTGACGTGGAACCGGGACCCCGCCTCATTTCGCTTCCCGTTTCTATGCCGGATGCGCGCCATGCCCGCATCGCTGTCAGTTCGCGTAAAGAACGAACGCTCGACCCGGGCGAGAGCTTTCATACTCTTCGAACTTTTGTCTCGGTGCATCAAGGTGATTATTTTCGCACGCTCACCGAATACCGCCGGCTCATGGTGCGGCAAGGGTTTCAAATGGCGTCGGCGCCCGACAGCGCGTTTGGCCCGATCTGGTGCGCCTGGGGTTACGGTCGCTCGGTACAGCTCAAGCAGGTATACGACACGCTGCCAACGGTCAAGAAGATGGGCTTCGCCTGGGTCACGCTCGACGATGGTTGGCAAAACAACTACGGCGACTGGGGCGTAGACTCCAAGAAGTTTCCGCATGGCGATGCCGATATGAAAGCGCTGGTCGATCGCATCCACGCAGAGGGATTCAAAGCCCAGCTGTGGTGGTCGCCGCTGAGCGCCGTCCCGAATTCGCAACTGCTGAAAGAGCATCCCGACTTCGTTCTGCTAAACAAGGATGGATCGAAGCGAAAGATTTCCTGGTGGAACTCGTTTTATCTTTGTCCCGCAGACCGCGCCGTTGTGGAATACCACAAAGCGCTGGTTCGCAAGATTCTGGGCGAGTGGGGATTCGACGGCCTCAAACTCGATGGCCAGCACATGAACGCCGTCCCTTCTTGCTACAATCCCGCGCACCACCACAAAACACCGGAAGATTCCGTGGAGGCGCTGCCTGATTTCTTTCGTGAGATTTATGAGACCGCCCGCAGCGTGAAGCCCGATGCGCTGGTAGAGTTTTGCCCGTGTGGCACTGCGTACTCGTTTTTCACCATGCCACACTTCAATATGTCGGTTGCGTCCGATCCGGAAAGTTCATTTCAAATCCGCTCCAAAGGCAAGACGCTGAAAGCGCTCATGGGCGACAATATTCCGTATTTCGGCGACCACGTTGAGTTGAGCGACGGCGCAAATGATTTCGCTTCCACGGTCGGCGTCGGTGGAGTCGTCGGCACGCAATTCGTGCTTCCGAATCTTGTAAAGAAGCACAGCACGTCCGACCTGACACCCGAGCGTGAGAAAGTGTTTGAAAAATGGCTGCAGATTTACAAAGAGAAAATGCTGTCGCGAGGAGAGTACCTCGGAGAACTCTACGACATCGGCTTTGATCGCCCCGAGGCTCATGCGATCCGCAAAGGCGGGGAAATGTATTACGCATTTTTCGCCCGTCATTGGAGCGGGCCGATTGAATTACACGGCTTGCAGGACCGCACATATCACATCGTGGATTATGTCAATGGCAAAGACTTTGGAAATGTCCACGGCCCCAAGGCGACGATTTCTACTGACTTCGCAAAACACTTGCTGATTGAAGCTCAGCCGGAGTAACCCTCCAACCGTGGATTCTCATCCCAAGAACGCAAGTCAACGACTCCAAGGCACCGTCCATCGCAATCGGCGAGGCGAGAAAGCCGGCGTGTACGCGGTATGCTCGGCTCATCCCAGCGTTATCGCGGCAGCTATTCGGCAGGCCGTCGAGGACGACTCAGTTCTGCACGTCGAATCCACATCAAGCCAGGTAAATCAATTCGGCGGCTACTCCGGACAAACTCCGTCCCAGTTCGCCGAGTACGTTCATTCTGCAGCGCAGCTCGCCGGACTCCCGCGCGAACGCGTGTTATTAGGCGGCGACCATCTCGGCGCGTATCCTTGGCGAGAGCAGCCCTCGGCAGTGGCAATGCACAAGGCTTGCGAGCTGGTTCGTGCTTGCGTGCTCGCCGGATACAACAAGATTCATCTCGATGCAAGCATGGCCTGCGTCGATGACAACAAGAGTGGACCCGACGAAACTACCATCGCGCAACGAGCCGCTGTTCTGTGCCAGGCCGCCGAGCGCGCATTCGACGATCTGCCGCCAGAATCTTCGCCTCTTCTTTATGTAATCGGCACCGAAGTTCCTGCTCCTGGCGGCGAATCGTTGGCAGGAGCAGGTCCAGCAGTATCCTCGGCCGATGAGATTCACCACACCCTGGAACTCTTCCGCGCTGCTTTCGCTGAGCAGGACGTGACTTCGGCATGGGAAAGAGTGATAGGCCTGGTCGTGCAACCTGGAGTCGAGTTCGGCGAAAACATAATTTTCGATTACGAGCGGCAGAAGGCGAGTTCACTTTCATCCGCCTTGCCGAACGATCCGCCTCTGGTTTATGAGGCGCACTCCACCGATTACCAGAAGCCAGTAGCTCTCACCGAGATGGTGGAAGATCATTTCGCGATCCTGAAAGTAGGGCCCTGGCTGACATTTGCATTTCGAGAGGCGGTTTTCGCTCTAAGCGCGATCGAGCGCGAATGGCTCAGTCATCGCAAGGGAGTTCGGCTCTCGCAAGTTCGGGACGCGCTCGAAGCCGCCATGCTGGGGAATTCTGCGTACTGGCGTTCGTACTATCGAGGGAATGAAGACGAGATGCGTTTTGCCCGCATCTACAGTTACAGCGATCGATGTCGCTACTACTGGGTCGATGCCACAGTCCAGCAAGAGTTGGCCCAACTTCGCACGAACCTTGATGCTTCTCCTCCGCCTCTGACTCTGGTGAGCCAATCTCTGCCGATGCAGTACGAAGCGATCCGCTCGGGGCGTCTTCGACTGAATGTTGAAGACATGATCCAAGAGAACATCCGAGCGGTTTTGAGGGTTTACAGTGCGGCGTGCGGCTTGAAAAAGAAAAATTAGGGGAGACCAAACGCATACAGGGAACTGCCTGCGGCAATGGCCACGTACTCTTTTCCATCCACGGCGAAGGCCATTGGCGAGGCGTAGACTGCCCCGCCCATCTGAAAGTGCCAGAGCGGTTTTCCCGAGGCAGCATCCAGCGCGATGAAATTTCCTTCTGCATCGCCGGTGAACAACAGCCCACCAGCAGTCGAGAGCACGCCCGACCATGTCGGCGAGATATGGCGAAACTCCCACTTTACCTGGCCGCTTGTTGGATCGATAGCGCGCAGCGCACCCCAGTACGGCTCTGCCTTGTCGGAAGGAAAATAGGCGCTGCCATAATAAGCATGGCCCACCTCATAGGGTTGCGGCGCCGTGCTGAAGATGTCGCATTGCTCTCGCGCGGTTACGTAAAAGAGACTGGTTCGCGCATCGAAGCTGGGGGCCATCCAGTTCGTCGCGCCCAGTGCGCCTGGACAAACCGTTCTGCCCTCGGGCGTGGGTGAGCTTTGCTGATTCGGAACCGGACGACCCTCTGCGTCTTTGCTGTCGCTCCACGTAGTGCGGGCATAAGCATTGGTCGACACCAGCTTGCCCGTGCTGCGATCTAGAAGATAGAAAAAACCGTTGCGGTTGGCTTGCGCGATCAGATGCTTGTCCCCTGAATCGATCATGATCGGAACTTGCGTGGCGTCCCAATCATGCTCGTCGTGCTTGGTGAATTGAAAATACCAGTTCAGTTTTCCGGTGTCGGCGTCAAGAGCAAGCAGAGAGTTGCTGTAAAGGTTGTCGCCAGCGCGTCCTTCACCGCGATTGGATGGCGAAGGATTTCCGGTCGGCCACAAGAGTTGATTGGTCTTCGGATCGTACACACCCGTGTTCCAGGCGGGCGCGCCGCCGATTTTCCACGAATCGCCTTCCCAAGTATCGTGACCAGGCTCGCCCGGGCCGGGGACGGTGTAGAACCGCCACTTCCGCTGCCCAGTGTCTGCATCGTAGGCATCGATGAAGCCGCGGATGCCGTATTCGCCGCCGGAGACACCGAGAATCACCAGGTTCTTTACCGCTAGCGGCGCCACCGTGAAACTGTAGCCTTCCTTGTAGTCGGCTGCGGCAACATCCCAGATGACGTTTCCAGTTTTGTCGTCGAGTGCGATGACGTGGGCATCGAGCGTGCCGAGGAAAACTTTGTCGCCCAAAA
>Ga0228598_1000175_pt1 | contig 11372 bp, 11 predicted proteins | sample CZU4metagenome_FD_182726 | JGI IMG/M metagenome (GOLD analysis project Ga0228598, IMG submission 182726) | Spruce rhizosphere microbial communities from Bohemian Forest, Czech Republic - CZU4 | ecosystem: Host-associated > Plants > Roots > Rhizosphere | place: Czech Republic: South Bohemian... | reverse complement strand
TCTGAGCGGATGCTGCAATCGGGATTAGGCAAGCCACCACCGTGAGGGCTGCGATCAGGAGATGAAATGTTCGGGAAGTCTTCATAATTCGGGAACCTCTGGCGAGGGAAACCGCGCCGGGTGAGGATTTTAGCACGGCTGGAGACTAGACACTCGCGATCAATTCGGCCAATAGCGCCGCCCGTTTTGGCAACTCGGAAATCAAAATCGACTCGTGAGTTGCATGCGCGCCCTCGCCTACTCCACCCAATCCGTCAAGCGTCGGAATGCCGAGCCCGGCGGTAAAGTTTCCGTCGGAGCCTCCGCCGACGGCCGCCTCCTCTAGTTTCCATCCCATCTGCCTGGCGATCTCCGCAGCTTTCTTGTAGAGTGCGCCCACGCTTGAAGTTCGTTCCATGGGAGGACGATTCATTCCGCCACTGATTTCTAGTTTGCATTTTCGATTGAACGGCTTCAGAGAACGAAGTTTGCGGTCGATGCCAGCCGCGTCCTGCTTGCGTGCAACTCGTACGTCGAGCACCGCACTGGCTTCAGCAGGAATCACATTCACTCGCGTCCCACCTTGCGCGGTTCCGACGTTCAGCGTTAGTCCTCGCTTCAGATCGATCAACTTCTGAATTGCAACAATCTGTCTCGCCAGCTCCAAGATTGCACTTTGCCCTTTTTCGAAATCGAGTCCCGAGTGCGCGGCTTTGCCAGTAATTTTTAAGATGTATTCGCCAATGCCCTTGCGAGCCGTTTTCACTGCCCCCTTCGGTCCTTGAGAAGGTTCGAGCACCAGCACAGCCGCAGATTGTCTCGCCAGATTTTCTGTAATCTGCCGCGAAGTGTCGCTGCCTACTTCCTCGTCTGAAACCAGGAGGACAGTCACCGGCCTCGGCAAAACGTCCTCGTGCCAGGCTCGCAATGCCTCGATCGCATGGAGCATGAAGGCAATCCCGGACTTCATGTCAAATGTACCCGGCCCCCACAAACGCCCGCTGGCCACGCGGCATGGCATAGTCGCCAGCGTACCGAGCGGATACACCGTGTCCAGGTGTCCCAGAAGCAAGACTGGCTTTTCGCCGCCAGTGCCCGCGAAATCAACCTGCAAGTGATCGCCAAACTCCTCGACCCGATGAAACTTTGCGTGCCCGCCCAGCCCTTCGAATCTTCCGGCAAGCAGTGTCCCCAACCGGTCTACGGCGTCCTTGTTGTCGCTGGGCGACTCGATCTCCGCCAGTTGATGAATAGTCTGAACCATCTGGTCTCTTCGTTCCTGGAAGTAACGCAGCCGCTTCGCCATTTCGCCACGGGAAACGGTTTCACTCTGGGCTGTTTGTGACGCTTTCTTAGGCATGCAATCCTTTTCTGGAAGGGTTAGAGGGCGCGCGGTACAGTATAATCTTCGCTCTCCATCTTTCGCTTTTCATACGAAGAGAAACCGATGACCGATGCTGCTCAACCTATGACCGAAGCCGCCGCAGGCGCCAAGATTGCACTGGACACCAATGACATCCAGCGCATCCTCCCACACCGTTTCCCTTTTCTGCTGATTGACCGGGTTGTCGATCTCGAGCGCAGGAAACGAATTGTAGCCATCAAGAACGTTACGATCAACGAACCGTTCTTTGCCGGACACTTTCCCGGTCTTCCCGTGATGCCAGGCGTCCTCATCGTGGAGGCCATGGCTCAGGCTGGCGGAGTTCTGCTGTTCACCGAAGTCGAAGACCGCGACAGCAAACTGGTGCTGTTCACCGGAATTGAGCGCGCCAGGTTTCGTCGCCCCGTGGTTCCGGGCGATCAACTTCGCATCGAGGTCGTGGTGAAAGTCTGGCGTGGCAATGCTGGGCGCATGGCAGGGAGCGCTTACGTTGGGGACACCCTCGCCGCCGAGGCTCTTGTGACTTGCAGGCTGGTCGATCGGGCGCGCGCTGAAAAGAGACCTTCGCAAGAAAAGATCGAGACCTAGGAGCCATGATCGGCGGAAGATGAAAGTCCATCCCACAGCCATCGTTGATCCCGGCGCCAAGGTTCATCCCAGTTGCAACATTGGTCCTTACTGTGTAGTCGGGCCCGAGGTTGAACTCGGAGAAGCGTGCCATCTGATTTCGCACGTGACTATGGAGGGGCCGACGAAGATCGGCGGCCGTAACGCCTTTTTTCCATTTTGCTCAATCGGCATGCCGCCGCAGGATCTGACCTATGCGGGCGAACCCACTCGCCTGGAAATTGGCGACCACAATCAGATTCGCGAGTTCGTTACCATCAATCGCGGCACCGTAAAAGGCGGCGGGCTGACCCGCGTGGGCAATCATGTATTGGTTATGGCTTACACCCATGTCGCGCACGATTGCGCGATCGGCGATCACGTTATCCTTGCCAACGCGGCGACGCTCGGCGGCCATGTCACGGTCGAAGAATGGGCCACGGTTGGCGCGCTCTGTCCGGTACATCATTTTGTTCGCATCGGCGCGCACTCGTTTATTGGTGGCGGCACGACCATTACCCGCGATGTTCTTCCCTTTTCGAAGACTTCCGCTTCGCGTGATACTCGTGCGTACGGGTTGAATGCGATTGGACTGGAGCGCCGTGGCTTTAGCAAGGACCGTATTCGCAAAATCCACCACGCTTACAAAGTCTTGCTGGCGTCGAAGCTCAATACCTCGCAGGCTCTGGAGAAGCTGAAGTCAGAACCAGACCGCGGGGAAGACGTGGATATGCTGATGAAGTTCATCGAAGGGTCGGAGCGCGGAGTAATTAAGTAGCCGGGTGAAAGTCAAACCCTAGCAAAGTGGCCAGAGTCCGGAGCAGAGCTTTCCTGAATACAGGGCAGCAAACATGCTGGGTTCGTGCAGCAGGTGCGAATCAGGATCGCGTGCGATTTCCTCACGTATGGTCAAATCGATCAATTTCTCGATGCTCGCTTCAGCTTCTTCGAGTCGCTCCCGAAATTCGTATAGCCCGACTTTATATATTCCAAGGCCGGACTTGAGACGTTCTTTCAGATTTGCTTCACACTCGCGCGAAAAACGAAACTTTCGCTTTGCCGCCGTGCGGACTGCCCATCTCCACAAAAATTCCTTTGGGTCTTCCGTGAGCGGCGGTCGCGTGGCCATGAGAATCCTTCGGGATAAAGCGGAGGACATTGCGAAACTTAAATCAAGCTTCCCACCGATGAGGCGGCATAATCAACTGGTTTATGATTTCCGAGAATAAAGCGATTTCGTAGGAGTCCCACTTTGGCAGGTTCCGAACGCATCGGTTTGATCGCAGGCAATGGGCGCTTTCCTTCTCTAGTGCTCGATGCAGCCTGCGCTGCGGGATATGAAGTCATCGTCGTTGCAATTAAGGAAGAGGCTTTTCCTGAGATCGAATCCCACGGCGCGACTGCTGTCCATTGGCTTTCTCTGGGGGAACTTTCCAAGCTGATCGAAACTTTCAAGCGCGAAGGCGTGCACCGCGCGATCATGGCCGGACAAGTCAAGCATAAGCAGATTTTCTCTAGCATTCGGCCCGATTGGCGTTTGGCCAAGCTTCTGCTTTCGCTCGGGACACGCAACACGGATTCTCTGCTGGGAGCTATCGCGAAAGTCCTCGCAGACGAAGGGATCACGTTGGAAAACTCGACTTCACTTCTCGAACCTTTGCTGGCCAAGCCTGGAGTGCTCACGAAACGCGCGCCTTCCGAGCAGGAAAAAAAGAACATCGCTTATGGACGCATCGTAGCCCGCAACCTGGCAGAATACGACATTGGCCAGAGCGTGGTCATCGCGGAAACCGCCTGTGTCGCGGTCGAAGCGATGGAAGGAACGGATGAAACTATCGAACGCGCGGGCAAGATCATGGCTTCGCTTGAATCCGATCCATCCACGTTGAGTCGTGCGCTGACCGTCGTCAAGATCGCCAAGCCCAATCAAGACATGCGCTTCGATGTGCCCGTCATCGGAGTGAAAACGATTGAAGCAATGCACAAGGCGGGCGCAAGCTGTCTGGCATTAGACGCGGGCAAATGCCTGCTTCTCGATGGAGACGCAATCGTCTCCGCAGGAGATGCGGCGACGATCACGATTGTGGCCGACTAAGCCGAGCGGGCGTGCGACGGACCTCGGCGCGCGGATCGGGAACGGCTTTGCGAGGCCGCTGCGGGCCGCTTCCGGGACTCAGCGCGTGCCCTCGTGAGATCGTGTGCGGTTTGCAGATTCATCCAGAACTCCGCCGAGTTTTTGAAATACGCCGCCAGAAGTAAAGCAGTTTCCGGCGTCATCCCGCGCTTGCCTCGAATTAGCTCGTTGACGCGATTTTGGGGAACGTCGATTGCCTTTGCCAGTTTCACTTGAGTGAGTCCCAGCGGTTCGAGGAATTCCTTCAACAAGACCTGTCCGGGATGCGTTGAGACTCGATAGCGTGGAAGCATGGCTCTCCTTATTTTCATTTCAGTGATAATCAGTGCACCGGACGTCCATGCAGTTACCCGCTTCGAAGCGGAAGACCAGTCGGTACTGTTGATTCACCCGAATACTATAAAAACCATTCAGATCGCCGTGCAGTCTTTCGAGCCGGTTTGCCGGCGGACTTCGGAGATCCTCGAGCGATACAACCGCGTTCACCAAGTCCAGTTTGATCCGGATTCTTTCCCACAGGCTTCTCGAAATTCTGCGGGCGGCTTTGGTGTCGCGTCCGTGGTAAATATCCTCCGTCGTTTTGTCTCCGAACGAGAGAATCACCGAAGTTGATTATACACGGATACCGTGTACTAAGGTATACTGCTCTTTGTGGAACAGGCTTATGGAGGAGCAATCATGTCCGAAACTGCCCGTCTTGCTGACCAAATACGACGTGCTTTTGATGGAGACGCCTGGCATGGCGACTCCGTCCTCGAAATCCTTAACGGCGTCGATGCCAAGATGGCGGCTGCGCATCCGATCAAGAATGCACACAGCATCTGGGAACTCGTTTTGCACATTACCGCCTGGGATGGTGCGATTCTTACGCGTATGGGCGGCACAGCCGTAGAACCGGAGGACGAACAGAATTTCCCTTCCGTAAAAGATACCAGCGCGGCCGCCTGGCGCAAGGCAATTGAGCGTGCGAAGCAGACTCATAATGAATTGGTGAAAGCGGTTGCAGCCTTCCCCGATTCGCGGCTACAGGAACGAGTGCCGGGCAAATCCGAAATCTATCACGACTTCTTCTATACGTTCAGCGGAATCGTCCAGCACGAGCTCTACCACGCAGGCCAGATCGCGCTGCTCAAAAAGGCGCAGGCAAAATAATCGGATTTCGCAACTCATGGTGACAGTTCGGATCAGGCGAAGGCTCTGCGGGGCTCTTTTGTGATTAAATCAACCAGGCTTCCGGTTCCCGGCCGGCCGCGGATGTGAAAACTGACCGAAGACAACTTCATCAACGTCGCCGTGATCGGTGTAGGAACGTTTGGCCGGAATCACGCCCGCGTTTACCGTCAACTTGCAGAGGAGGGCGTACCGGTGCGACTCGTCGGAGTCGTGGACCCCGACACAGCGCGGGCTGACGCCGTAGCACAAGAATTCGGTTGTCGCAGCTTTGGATCGATCGAACAGCTTATTACGACGCACAGCGAAGTTCAGGCTGCCTCGGTCGCCGTACCGACCATCTACCACCTCGGCGCCGCAAAACGGTTGATGGAGGCAGGCGTCGACGTATTGATCGAAAAGCCGCTTGCGACTTCACTCGCCGAAGTCGACGAACTCATCCGCGTGGCGAAGCAACTCGGCCGCATCGGCCAAGTCGGGCACCTTGAGCGCTTCAATCCCGCTGTCCGCGCCACTCTGCCTGTGATCACGCGGCCCATGTTTTTCGAAGTGCATCGGCTCAGCGTGTTCACTCCGCGATCGCTGGACGTGGACGTCGTGCTCGACCTGATGATTCATGATCTCGACATTGTGCTCTCGTTCGTGAATTCGCCGGTCAGGGAAATCCGCGCGGTGGGGTTGCCCATTCTTTCCGGCAAGGTGGACATTGCGAACGTGCGGCTCGAATTCGAATCCAGATGCGTGGCGAACTTTACCGCCAGCCGCGTTTCGACCGAGCGCGTCCGCAAACTGCGCTTTTTTCAACCTAAACAATATGTGTCTTTGGATTACGAGCGGCAGGATGTTCTCGTGTTCAGTGTCGGCCCGGCCGATGCGTCCGGGACGCCCTCGGTGAATCCACAAATCCAGGTGGCCAAGCCCCCGACCACAGGCGAGGAGCCTCTGCACGCGGAACTGAAGTCATTCCTGGAGTCAGTCCAGCGTCGTTCCGCGCCTACGGTTACTCTGGAGGACGGTCGCCGCGCTTTATCGGTGGCTCTCGACATCGTCGCGGCGATCAGTGAACACGGAAGAAAGATTGATCTCGAACACCTCCACGCCTGATGCGCCATCCTGAATGTCAAGTTTTGTAAACGAAAATCCACAATTGACCATCTGGATGCGAATCCTATGGACTTACACTTTCAGGCCTTCGCGGATTCCCCTGAAAGATGCGAAAATGAACCTACTGGGCGAAAGACGCCAGCAAAATCGCGACGGCAGACTTGCAGTGGTCATGCACGAGGAGGGGTTTGTCTCCTTGCAACTAATGCCCCGCGATTCGTGTCTAACCAGCAGCTAGGCTTGTTCGATGTCGACTACACAAATCCCGCCAACCAATCCAGCTTCTTCGACGACGCGAAGTTCCGAGGGCGGGGATTTGTACGATGCGCGTTACTGGGAGTCTGCGTATCGCGAAATAGTCGAAGCTCCCGCGCTGCTGCTACAGCTTCAGGATGAACTGGCGCAGGCCCGCCGGCGGGAAGCTTTCTGGATTTCAGTAGTCGTGCACTTGATTGTTGTGCTGGTCTTATGGAACTCGCAGAAGTTAGCGGGATTCCTGCCGCGGCGAGCCGTAATCGTTGCCAGCCCCGAGTCGAACCAGAAGGACCTCACTTATCTCGAACTGCCGCCTGATGCGCAAAAGGTAAGCAAGCGTCCGGACACAAATATCATTTCGGATAAAGACCGTGTTGCGACGTCCCATGCTCCGCAGATAGATCGTAAGGAACTTAAGAAAATTCTGGACGCATCACGCCCCGGCAGACCGGGTGCGAGCGCTCCTGAGGCCGCGCAATCCCAAAATCCGGCTCCCACTGCGACTCCGAATCCTTCGCCGCAGCCGTCGTCGCCGCCACCACCCGCTCCGCCTCAGGTCGCAAAACTACAGACGCCTCCGCCTGCCCTGACCCCCCAAGCGGCGTTTGGCGACAGCTCATTGTCGGCGGGTTCGGCCATCCAGCAGGCTGAACGAGCCGCGGCCGCGAATCGTGGCGGATATGGCAGCGGTGACGGTGGAAATTATGGCCTCGGTTTAGGCAGGAAGCCAACCGCCGCAATGGGACCCCTTGAGGTTCTCACCGATACGATGGGCGTGGATTTCGGTCCCTATCTGCAGCGCGTGCTGCACGACGTGAAAATGAACTGGTATAACCTGATTCCTGAATCGGCGCGCGCACCGCTGATGAAAAAGGGTAAACTCACGATCGAGTTTGCCATCCTCAAAAACGGTACCGTTGCTGGAATGAAATTGGTCGCAACCTCCGGTGATGTCGCACTGGATCGCGGCGCCTGGGGCGGCATCACCGCTTCAAATCCGTTTCCGCCGCTGCCCGGTGAATTCGGCGGGCAGTACCTCGGATTGCGCTTCACTTTCTACTACAACCCTGATAAATCCGACCTGCAGTAGCGACTCTTCTACCAGACCCCGCAACGATTCTCCCTAACCATGGCTGAGCCGGCCTTGCAGTGAAAGGCCTCCTGAAACTCGGGCAGGTTTGAAACCACGCCATTGGCGCGGTATTTGTCCGGAGAATGCGGGTCGATAGTCGCCCGCAGCCGTTTGGTTTCGTCGCGTGTGCTCGAACACCAGCTCTGCCCGTACGCGATGAAGAAACGTTGCTCCGGCGTGAAGCCTTCGAGCGGCTCCAGCGTCTGGCCCTTGGTATCTTGCTGCCACGCCATCTGAGCCAGAATCACTCCGGCCAGATCGGCGACATCTTCGCCGAGAGTCAGCTTTCCGTTGATCTTGATGTCATCCACGATGACATACTGCGAATACTGATCCGAGATGCAGCTGGCACGCTGCGCAAACGCTTTCGCGTCTTCCGCAGTCCACCAGTCACGCAGATTGCCATTGGCGTCAAACTGGCGGCCTTCGTCGTCGAAGCCGTGCGTGAGTTCATGGCCAATCGTAGAGCCGGTATCGCCGAAGTTCGGAGCCGCATCAGAATTCACATCGAACAACGGCGGCTGCAGAACGCCCGCGGGGAAATTGATGTCATTCAGTTGCGGATCGTAGTACGCATTCACCGTCGGTGGAGTCATTTCCCACTCGCCGCGATCCACCGGCTTGCCTATCTTGGCCAACTGACGGTGAAACTCGAACTCGCGGGCGCGAAGCACATTGCCCATTTCATCGTCTCGAGCGATTGTGAGCGCGCTGTAATCCCGCCACTTGTCGGGATAGCCGATCTTATTGGCGACGGCATGAAGTTTTTCCAGCGCATGCTGCTTGGTGGTGGGCGTCATCCAGGAGAGCGCATCGATGTCTTGCCCCATGGCATCTTCGATTTCCTTCACCATCCTCTGCGCGCGCTGCTTGGCTTCGGGACTGAAGTTCTTTTCCACATAGACCTGGCCCAGCGCTTCTCCGATATCGTTGTCCACATAACCGACGCAACGCTTCCATCGTGCCTCGAGCTGCTGCGCTCCCTGCAAGGTCTTGCCGTAGAAATCAAAGTCGGCGTTCACGAAATCGGATGACAAGAAAGGCGCATTCGCATTGATAAGATGCCAGCGCAGATATGTCTTCCAGTTCGCCAAAGTTTCGTTCAGGAGCTCCGTGTTCAGCGCCTTGAAAAAGTCGGGTGTTTCCACATTGAGCGCTTCCAGCGAGGGCAAACCGACTTTGGTGAAATACGTTTTCCACCGGAACGACGGGCTAAGCGTACTCAATTGCTGGACCGTCATTTTGTGATACAGCTTCTGAGGATCGCGCCGTTCCACGCGGGTGAGCGATCCTTTGGCCAGCGCGGTTTCAATGCGAAGGATCGTCTGGGCCTCGACTGCAGCAGTGGCCGGCTTATCGCCGAGCAGTGCGAACATTTTTTGCAGATGGGCGATGTACTTCTTGCGAAGCTCCGCGGAGTCAGCATCGGTCTTGAGATAGTAATCACGGTCCGGCAGCCCAATGCCGCCCTGGTCGATCTCAGCGATGACTTGGCTTGAATCTTTAAAATCCTGATCCGAGCGAAATCGGAAAAGGGCGTTGTTGTAAACCAGAATCGCGGCGATATCGGCGATCGAGCGCCGGGAATGCAGTTGCTGAATCTGGTCGAGCAGCGGCTCCAACGGTCTGATCGCGGCTGCATTAATCGCTTTCTCATCCATGCAGGCGGTGTAGTAATCGCCGATCTTCTGCTTCACCGCATCGCGATCAGGCGCAGGTGTGGCCGCGCTTTCCAGAATCTCGCGCAGGATCGCCTTGTTATCGTCCTCCAGCTTCGAGTAAACGCTCCAGGAGCTTTGATCGGGCGGGATGGGATTCTGCTTGATCCAGCCGCCGCAGGAGTAAGCGAAAAAATCCGTACACGCATCTACGGTCGTATCCATCGAGGTGACGTCAAGCACCGGCTGCGATTTGGCTGGAGTAGTTTGCGCGGTTACGACAGAACCAGGAATAATCGTGATAAGAAATGTCGAGACAAAGAAGGTCAGCGCAGGCGTCTTACGATGCATTCGGTATCCTCAGCGATCATCGACAGTCTCCGGCAACGCGACTAGGCAGTTTGCCAGACGAAGATTCTAGCGTGCAGCATTTCCACGCAGACGTCAATTAGCTGAGCGATCTCTTAACCTAATGTCACCCTGTGAACGGCGCGGCCCGGTGAGGATTTCGCGTATAGCGGTGAAACTTTATGCGAGAGAGACAAAACACTTTTGCCCCTGCACACAACGAAAATAGCTGCTCACGACTTCTGCAAGTGGATTGAACCGTCTCCCGTATGAACCGTGATTAGATTCCCTCCGCCATTGATTTTTCCGTGAATGTTTTTCTCGCCCAGACGCCCCTCGACAGCGACCGGGATGTCGGCTTCGATGTGCCCATCGCCCGTGTGCAGATCTACGTCCGCAGCAAGGCTACCCGGCAGTTCGAGAGTGACGCCGCCATCCCCGGTGTGAAGAGTCCAGCTTGAAGTAACCGTCGACCCGGCCAACGCCCGCGCTTGAATGCGGCCGTCTCCAGTGGTCAGATCGAGTCCGTCGAATCGTCCGGCAGCAGTAATGTGGCCGTCTCCGGCGCGCGCCCGTAGCGTGCCATCTACAGAGTCGATATCTTGATGGCCGTCGCCGGTCTGCAAATCCATCTCACCTTTCAAATTCGTCAGCCGGATGCCGCCGTCCCCAGTATGCAGATTGACTTTCCCCTCCCGTGGCATGTGGATCTCAACATCGACTTGGTAGCCGTGAAAATTGAAATTGATGATGTGCACGTCGTGCGGAAAATGGATTTGAATTTCGACTGAGTCGCCCGATTGATGCTCCTCGATTTTGAGGCCGTGCTCGCCAATCTTGTAATGCTCGGAAGTCACGCGAGCTTCGATGGTTTTCTGGTCCCAGGTATCCACATGGATGTTGGCGTCGGAGGTTTCGACCCGGAGTTCGGGCCTTCCGGTAATGGTGTAAGTCTTGGACCACTCATCTGCGCGAGCCAACGGGGCGACCGCCAGGCAGACCCCCAACGCAACCAAGGCAAAATGCTTCATAGATTTTCTCCTGAGGCCGAGTGAACGGACTACCACCCCGGCATTAGACGGTGATATGCAGCGATTGTCATCCTGGTTCCGTGAGAGTCAAAACTGCGCGTAAATCTGAAGATACTCCGCCGCTATCCAGCGCTACAATGTTGCTATGCCTGCGTCGAGTCCAAAACGACAGCCGGATCCAAGTCCGCTCGAACAGCCTTCATCCGAGCATCATCGCACCCCGCAAATCTATACCTTGGAAGCGACGGGACTGCTGGTGATCGCGGCGTTGATCCTAATCCTGACCCTCGTTCGCTACTGGCATCACATTCCCTGGGGCGCACGCTGAAGGTGGTTCCCGATCCTCTGCTGCTGGTTGTGCTAGGTCCGACGGCCAGCGGGAAGACCGCGCTTTCCGTGGCCCTGGCCGAGCGCTTGCGCGGCGAAATCGTGAATTGTGACTCGGTGGCGATGTATCGCGAATTTGAGATAGGAACCGCGAAACCCAACGCTTCCGAGCGTGCCCGTGCCCCTCATCACTTGCTCGATTTCGTAGATCCTGCCGGCTACATCACCGCGGGCGAGTACGCAC
>Ga0228598_1000174_pt1 | contig 11393 bp, 10 predicted proteins | sample CZU4metagenome_FD_182726 | JGI IMG/M metagenome (GOLD analysis project Ga0228598, IMG submission 182726) | Spruce rhizosphere microbial communities from Bohemian Forest, Czech Republic - CZU4 | ecosystem: Host-associated > Plants > Roots > Rhizosphere | place: Czech Republic: South Bohemian... | reverse complement strand
CATCATGGCGGGGAAGTTCGAATACCGTTTCCCGGGCATTAGCTCTCATCGCCGACGGCGCCCTGGATAGTGAAGAGGCAAACGTTGCGAAGTTGTCAGAACGCCTTGGGCTAGGAGAACGTCAACTCCGGCGATTGTTTCTGCAACATCTCGGAGCTTCGCCGATCGCTGTGGCACAGACTCGGCGTGTCCTCTTTGCCAAGCAACTTATTCATGAAACGCGGATGCCCATGACCGAGGTTGCGTTAGCCGCGGGATTTGGGAGCATTCGCCGCTTTAACGAGGTGTTCCAGGATCTGTTTCACCGTCCACCGAGTGCCTTGCGCCGGGAAGGTAGTGCGGGTTCGGTACCTGCCAAGGCAGGTGTTACGCTCCGCCTGCGTTATCGACCACCCTATGACTGGGACTCCATGCTCGCTTATCTGCAGGCGCGTGCGATCGCAGGCGTGGAAGTCGTCGCGAACTGGGGTTATCAACGGACGGTTGAGATCGACGGCTCTGTCGGACTTGTCCAGGTTGTTCATCTGCCTCAACAACAGAGTCTGGGAGTTGCGATCCATTTTCCCCGTGTTCGCTCACTGCCCGCAATCGTGGCCCGAGTGCGACGGTTGTTCGATACAGGTGCAGATATTGAGACCATCGATGCGCATCTCTCTCGTGACGTGGTGCTCGCGCCGCTCGTGGCGCAACGTCCTGGGCTGCGCGCGCCGGGCGGATGGGACGGATTCGAATTAGCGGTGCGGGCGGTTCTTGGCCAACAGGTGAGCCTTGCCGCGGCTCGCCGTCTTGCGGGAGAACTTGTTGTGCGGCACGGCAAGGCTCTACGGGGTGTCCCTGAAAGGCACCCAGGTTTGTCGCATGTATTTCCTACCGCCGAAAGTTTAGCGAGGGCGGAATCCATCGGGCTTGGCATGCCATCTGCCCGGAGAGCGTCATTGAAGGCCCTGGCGGAAGCTGCAGTGGCTGACGGAAACCTCTTTCGCCCGTTTGGAACCATCGAAGAAGCAATCACCCGCTTCCGCTCGATCCCAGGCGTCGGTGAATGGACTGCACAATATATCGCATTGCGAGCACTACGCGAACCGGATGCTTTTCCGGCTTCTGACGCCGGCCTGCTTCGCGGGGTGGCATTGGTGGATGGGATACGGTCCAGTCCAGATAGCCTGCTCAAACGGGCCGAATGCTGGAGGCCATGGCGCGCCTACGCCGCACAACATCTGTGGGCCGCCCAAGCCGTCCGAATCCCAACCGGGGGGCCGCATGGCTGAGGTCTTGCAGTTGTTCGTGAATCGGATGGACTCACCCATCGGCAAGATGCTTGTCGCGATCGACCGCGACGGAAATCTCCGTGCCTTGGATTGGACAGACCACGAAGCGCGTATGCGCCGGCTCCTCAGACTCCACTACAGCGGGAAGGGGTTCCAGCTCGAGCCTACGGTCACGGCCTCTCCTTCATTTACATGATGTGGCTCTTGACGGTGGGGATGCTCTACTTCCCTTGCCGCTGGTTCGCAAGGTTGAAGCAGAGGCGCAAAGACTGGTGGTTAAGTTATCTCTGACCGCGGCAGGTCATGTCTCAACGATCTGCCAGTTTGTTTTTTCGCCTGGTCGCAGACTCATATGCTGCTTGAAGCTCGGCGAACAGGCCTTTGCTGCAGATGCGCCCTCGGCAGCCGCTCAGGATGCACCGGTCGTATGAGTGGGTGGGAACGACCGGAAGCGAGCTACTGGATTTCCGATGCGCTTCCGGTGCCGAAATTCGGCACTGGTGCCGGCACCACTACCGGAAATTCATTGCATTTGACCGATTCATGATTTCTTCTTGCAAACGAGGGCCTCTGTTCAGGACTCTTGGTAGAGTCTCTCCACCACGATTTCGGAAATCAACCTTGCGGCTCCAAGAGCTCCCACTTCGCTCCCCAAATTCGAGATCTTCAGTTGCACTTCATTGGCTGATTTTTCCAACGCGCGTTGCCGGATGGTGCGCTTCAGACGTTCAAGAGGTCCCGTCTGTTCCCGGTTTGTCGGGCCGACCAGAACTCATCCAGAAACTGGCTTCTAGGAAAACTGGACTGATACCGCATTCGACGGCACCGCACTTCCTCCAAGCCGACTTCGGGACAATGTCGCCGGAGTCCGCGGCGGGCGTAACTTCCCGTTAGCCCGTCACTTGGGACTGATTCACTTCACGCCATGGTTAGCGATCCCTTTTGCGTGGTCGCTCCTCACGCGGACACGTTCGATCAGCAGGGGATTACAATTGAGTTCATCGCTGCGTTGCCGACTTGGATGGCCTCACGCACAGCGGCAACTAATCGCGTCACGTCAGAGTTGCCGGTCTCCCGCCAGAAAGCGGCGCCGATTGCAATTGAAACTTCCAGGCTTTCAAAACGGACTTCAGTCTCTAAAATTGGCGGGGTCGCGCTTTAACCGTTTGCGAGTTCAAGACAAAGGCACTCAGAAGAATCTCGCTTTGAACTGTTCGTGTCTTTCGCGTGCCTGCGCCATGATTTCGGCAAACTCGGGTTCTCTGCGGAGATTGTTGAGCAGCGGATCAGATTCGAAATACGGATAGCAGAAGAAACCGCCTTCAACACTGCGCCGCAGCATTCGCCGTGACGAAGCTCTGTCGCCGAGCACAGCATAAGCTTGCGCCACTTTGTAGATGCCTTCGGCGTCGCTCACTCCGAGCTTCTCGATTTTCTCTTCCGTCTGGCGCAACAGAGCAAGACCAGCGGTATTATCGTTACTTATTGCGTAGCTGAGTGCCTTACCAATCGCCGCCTGCATCAGAGACGGATCCTGCTCGAAAGCGCGATTAAAGTTTGTTGCGGCCTCGTGCATTCTCCCAGCATAGTATTCCGCGAATCCGCGATAGAACAAGATATACGGGGAGTCGTTCACGGGCAGGCTCTGCAGGAATTTGTCGTACTCACCGAGATAGAGATAAGCGTTCATCGCCGAGCTGTTGATCTTCACATGCGGATCAAGTCTCCGCGCCAGTTCCGATTCCGTGACTGCTTGCGGCAGCATGCCTCCGAAGCGATAGGCGTATCCTAACTCCCAATGAGCTTCGGCATTGTTTGGACTGTTTTGTATGGCCTCTCTGAGCAGAGGAACAGATTGCTCCACCCTTCCGGTATCTGTGAGCAGGTTTGCCATATAAACGCGCGGATCGACCATGGCAGGATCGAGCGCGATCGCTTTTTCAAACGCCGCCTGCGCTTTGCCATAGCCCTCGTGTCCGCCAAACTGCAGCGATGCATTGGTCGCATAGGCGCGGCCGAGATACGACCATGCCGGCGCGTAGCCAGGCTCGATCGAGGTTGACTTCTCCAGCATCGTGATCGCAGCGGAGAAGTCGTTCAAAGAATAGAGATCGTCTCCACGCAGATAGTATTCGTAAGCGTTAGGGTTGATCGGAGCCTGTGGCTTAAGGTTTCTTGCTTCAGCCGGCGAAAGCGTCAGTTGCAATCCCTGAATAATCTGCTCGGAAACACGGTCTTGCACTGTAAGCAGTTTGTCGAATTTGATGTCGAAGGAATCCTGCCACAGGATCTTGTCGGGCTTAACGTCAATTAGTTGTGTGGTGATTCTCAAGGCATCGCCATCTTTGATGAAGGTGCCTGTGAGCAGGGTCCCTACATTGAGCTCGGCCGCTACCTTTTGCGGATCGATGGTTTGATTACGGTAGCGTTCGACGGAAGACGATGGGCGGACGGTCAGTGCACTGATGTAGGCAAGCTTTGTAATCACCGCGTCGGCCAGAGAGAAGCCAAGAAAATCAGCTTGCGGATCTTCGCGAAGATTGCGAAATGGAAGAACGGCTAGCGTACGTGGTCCGGCGGTATCAGCCGTAAGTTGATGCGATCTCCGCGATGCCAGGTAATACCCGCCCGCGAAGAGTGCTGCGACGATTACAGCTATTGCTACGGCTGCTAGCAGCCACCAAGAAGGGCGTAAAGGCAAAAGAGGAGCAGCCGCAGTTCCTGAAGCGGTTTCGACTCGAGCTGTCCCACTCCCCGTTTGCGGCGGCAACATAGATTCGGTCCCACGTTCACTGCTGGAAGCTGGCCGCGCAGTTTGAGTACCGATCTGAGTGAAGGGTTCTTGAATACTGTGCCGAGAGTCGCTGATTGGCCGAATAAGCGGATCGCTCCGGGTGCTAATCGCAGGATCCGAGCCCGACGATCTTGAGGCAGCGTCATTCCAAGTAGTGCGCGGGTGAGTTTCAATCTCCCGCTTCACCCGCTTCAAATCGGCCAGCATCTCGGCTGCACTTTGGTAGCGGAGGTCGCGATCCTTCTCCAAAGCTTTTTCGATGATCGCCTGCATGCTGAGAGAAAGATCGGGATTCAGTCGCGCGGCCGGAACCGGATCGTGCTCAAGAATCGCGCTGAATATTACGGCGGAGCTTTCGCCGCGAAACGGCAAAGCGCCAGTGGTCATCTCGTAGAGCACGGCGCCAAAAGAAAACAAATCGGTGCGCGCGTCCAATTCCCGCGCACGGGCCTGTTCCGGAGACATATACGCAACTGTGCCGAGCGCTGACCCTGGGCTGGTGAGGTACTCTTCATCGATCTGACTCTGGGTTCTGGCGCTTGCCAAGCCGGTTGAGGAAATACCCGCCGCAGTCACTTTGGCGAGACCGAAATCCAGAACCTTTGCGTGGCCGCGTTTGGTAATGAAAATATTTCCAGGTTTGATGTCGCGGTGAACGATGCCTTGCGAGTGTGTTGCATCGAGCGCATCGGCGATTTCGATTGCGATCGAGAGCGCAGTTTCAATATCCAGAGGACGGCCACCGATGCGGTGTTTCAGCGTCAAGCCATCAAGAAATTCCATGGCGATGAAGCGTTTGCCATCGTGCTCGCCAATTTCATAAATCGTGCAGATGCTGGGATGGTTTAGGGCAGAGGCAGCGCGCGCCTCGCGGTTAAAGCGCTCCAAGGATTGAGCATCTCGAGAAACATCGTCAGGAAGGAACTTGAGGGCAACAAATCGGCCTAAAGAAATGTCCTCAGCCTTGTAGACCACCCCCATCCCTCCTCTACCGAGTTTTTCAACAACGCGATAGTGCGAGAAGGTCTGGTTGATCACGGGAAGAGAATCCTACGTGCCCCAAGAATGGCCGTCAAAGGGCAAGTATGCAGCAATGTGCCATCTAAATCCAGGTATCAAGCATAATCATAAGGCTTTTGGGCACCGGCGCGGCTCCGAACTCTACCAGCCTGACCCGGCCCTGCCGGTACGATCTGGAAGCGTCCCGCCGCATCCCCCGAAAAGCGAAACCGGCGCCATCGTCAGTCGGGACTATAGAACGAGTGCCTCTTGCTTCCTACTTTCTCCTCGCGCTGTTCGTTTCGCGTGCCTTTGCGACCAAGGCGTCGAATCGTGGGTCACTGTGAAGAGACTTCAATTCAGGATCAGCTGAAAGTTCTCCCGGCGAGATGAGACTATTTTCGATGGCATGGTTCAGGTCAGCGAAGGCTTCGTTCGGCCGACCTCTCGCAGCCTCAGCGCAGGCAAAGTTGTACCAAGCCTCAGCCACTGTGGCCGGTTGCTCAGTTTTCTCCGCTGTCTCGATCACGTCGCGAAACATTTTCTCTGAATCAGCATAATGTCCCTCGCGGCTGAGGACCAGCGCTTCCATTTCCTTGCTCTGCAACGTGGAGGTGTGGGTTGGGCCTAGCACGCGGGTCTTGATCTCGATAATCTGGCTCTGGAGCTTGTCGGCTTCGGCATAATGGCCTTCCTTCATCATGGTGACGGCAAGTATCATCATTGCCCTAAGAGTTTGGGGATGTTCCGGCCCAAGTACGCGCCGCTGAGCGGCAATCACAGCGGAATACAGCTTTTCAGCTTCTGAGAAGCGACCCTCTTCCTCGAGATTCTCAGCCGCGTGTGACATCGAAAGCAGGGTCGCGGGATGGTCCGGCCCCAGAGTTCGCTCCTGCGCTGCGATCAGTTCGCCATAGATCTGATCTGCTTCTGTATACCGGCCCTGCGGTGTCAGAATCTCCGCAAGTTCGTTCAAAGTGCTCAGGGTTTGAGGATCGTCTGGACCAAGTACTTTGCGCTCCGTGTTCAGTGTTTGGCGGAACAGGCTTTCAGCCTCGGCGTGACGTGCTTCATTGGCATAAACATAGCCCAGGCGATCCATAGACGCCAAAGTGTCAGGATCATTGGGGCCGAGAACCTGGCGCTGGGCCTCTACCGTGTTTTGCAACAATTTTTCCGCTTCTGGCAAATGCCCTTGGGCGCGGAGGAGCTGGGCCAGATAACTTTCACTTGCCAGTGTTTCCCGGCTTCGTTCTCCGAACATTGAGCCTTGAATTGCCCGCGCGTGTTCTACCAAATCTTGCGCGCGGCCATACAAGCCCAGCCCGGCATACGTCTGCGCCATGGTTTCCATCAATTGGGCCTGCAGCTCCGGGTCCTTGCGTAGGCCGGTGTCGATATCTTTCGAGGATTTATCCAGAATCTCGCGCGCCGTGACCGCGTTGCCGCGCGCTTCGCTCGGGTTCGATACCTTGAACATGCCGGTCATAAACTTCGTGACGCGATCGGCGCGGTTGCGCTCCCGCGTAATCCGCCGCAACTCGATTGTTTGCATCACTCCGAACGCGACCAGCAGCAGCATCGCAGCGCTGGCCGCAGCCACTCCGAATTTATGGCGCTGAACGTATTTCTTTGTCCGGTAAACCAGGGTTGCGGGCCGCGCAATGACAGGTTCGTTGCGCAAATAGCGGCCGAGATCGGCCGCCAGTTCCGCAGGCGTGCCATACCTGCGGGCGCGGTCTCTCTCCAGAGCTTTCAAGGTGATCCAGTCCAGATCGCCGCGGAGCATGTTCGCCAGTTGCCGTGGATCCGTGCTCCGTTTTTCCGCGATGGCCGCAGCAGCCGGGTCGTTACTGAGTCTTGTGCTCGGACTCGTCGGCTCCTCTTCGTGCGCCTGCCGCAGAACTTCATGAAAGGGTTTGCTCTCCCACTGCTGCGCATCCAGGGCCAACACTCCCGTAAGCAGCTCGTAGAGCACCACGCCGAGCGAATAGACGTCGGCTCGGGTATCTACATCGGCCACCATGGGATCCATCTGCTCCGGGCTCATGTATCCCGGCGTGCCCACCAATCCTCCCGCACGCGTCACCAGCATCCCGCCGCCCTGCGGTTGCTGGAAGATCGCTTTGGCCAGTCCGAAGTCGATAATGCGCGGCACCGGCTTGCCATCTACCTCAACCACCAGGATGTTGGTGGGTTTCAGGTCGCGATGGATGATTGCTTTCTGATGCGCGTGCTGCACGCCTTCACATACTTTTGTGAAAATAAGCAGGCGCTCGCTAGGAGAGAGACGCTTCTCGTCGCAGTATTCGGTGATGGGCAGGCCCTGCACATACTCCATGGCAAAGTACGGTTGGCCTTCGGCCGTGGAACCGGCGTCGAAAACCTTGGCGATGGCGGGGTGATCCATCATGGCCAGCGCCTGCCGCTCGAGATCGAAGCGTATCAATGCGGACTTGTCATAGCGGCCCGCTTTGATGATCTTTAGCGCAACCTGCCGTTTGACGGGAGCGGACTGTTCCGCCAGCCACACCTCTCCCATCCCACCCTCTCCCAATTTCCTGATCAGGCGATAGGGCCCAATCGAACCTAGGTCGGGCGCGGGAGATTCCACGGGAGCAGCCTCTGGATCGAAGGCGGCCTTAGGATCCGGACTGGCGCCGGCGCCCGCGTGGTGCGGAGTTGACTTGGGTGCGAGATCGCTCACGCTTCTCTCTCTGAAACGAGATGCAAATCGACGGTAAGTTTAGCACCCAAAGGGAAGGCGCATGAGTCAGTTGGCACAACTTGGTAAATCAACCGCACTCGGCATTTCGATTCGAGGGACCGTTCGATCATTCCCGGATGGTCGGCCAACAGGAGACTATCCAGAAACGGGCTTCTGGGACGTAAACGTCCCAGAGGGAGCATTTGCCGCCGCAAAGCAATTCACTCGACTGATTTCGCCATTCCCTTCCCTGCCATCGGCTCGATGCCTGAAGATTCTTCTACCCCGCAACTGCGGGCAGGAGGATCACGATGCAACGCGGAAGTCTTATGAGAGTCAGTCGTAAAGAGGGACCCGATATCTGGCAGTTTCGATGGTCGGAGAAGGATCTGCTTGGACGTCGTATCTATCGGAGGAAGGTGCTCGGGTCTGTCGTGCGGTATGCGGACGAAGCCGCCGCGCTGCGCGGTGACTGTATTCCTGGCAGAGATCAATTCAGAGAAGGTTTGGATGAGATCGCGCTCATCGACTGTCGCTCATCTCGCCGATCATTTCGAGCAACGGGAACTCGCAAAGGACAACGCATGGCGCAGTCACGCAACTAAGAAAATCTACAAGGCATACTTGACTCGATGGGTTCTTCCCCATTGGCGAAAATACGAGCTCGCAGAAGTCAGAACCATACAAGTCGAGTTATGGCTGCGCACTCTGCCTTTAGCAAGAAGTAGTTGTGCGAAATCCGAAACCTGATGTCCGTTCTCTTCAACCATGGCCCCGATATGAGCTGTTCGACCGTAATCCAATCTGTCTGGTTCGTCAGAGTGCAAAACGTCGCACCGTGCCCATCATCCTGACGCCCGCTGAAATCAAGGCCCTGCTTGATGTCCTGGACTGCCGAGAGCGCGCTTTGGTGTTTCTCGCTGCATCTACCGGCCTGCGCCAAAGTGAGCTGTTCGATTTGAAATGGAAAGATGTAGATTTCGCCGGAGGGATCATGAACGTGACGCGCTCAATCGCATACGGAGTAGTTGGCCCGTGCAAGACTGAATCCTCGCAAAACCTGTCCCCGTTCACCCACTCCTATCCGAAACGCTAGAGCAATGGAGAAAGGCCTGCCGCTACAGCAAGCCCGACGATTGGATTTTTGCCAGCAATTGTCGTCGCGGCAGAAAACCGTATTGGGGACAAGCAATCTTACGCCACTACATTCGGCCGGCGGCACTGAAACAAGGAATCCATAAGCGGATCGGATGGCATACTTTTCGGCACACGTATTCGACATTGCTGCGCAGCGTCGGAACCGAATTCAAGGTGATGCAGGAGCTGTTGCGCCATTTATCTTTGCGTTCGACGTTGGACATCTACACTCAAGCGATCACGCCAGCCAAACACGCAGCTCAAGCAGCAGTCTTATCGTTGGTCTTTTCGGCGGAAACTAAGGTGAACCAGTCATCAGATTCGAGCGAAGCCGCCGCGTGAGGATTGTCGCTGAGAATACAGTTTGAAAAAGGGTGCAAAAAAACGTGCCCTTTTGCACCCTCGTTGGTTTCAATGAAATCGATCTAACTCTTTTGGAAAGAATGGCGGGGACGACGAGACTCGAACTCGCGACCTCTGCCGTGACAGGGCAGCGTTCTAACCAACTGAACTACGTCCCCACTCGCTTTTCATACGGTTAGGGCCAAACCCGCATGTTTGCTGTCTATTCTTGCTGTCGACCGTTTCGCCTGCTTCAATCCGTTCCACCGAATATAACCAATTTTCGGTACGAAATGGACAGTACGGAAGATCGTCAAAAAACCATCCGCAGGCTATTGCACGCCGAGCATCTGTCCATGCTCTGTGCTGAATTGTAGCAGACCGAATTCAGATCAGTACAGACGCAGCAGCTCTGCTCAGAATCTCCAGCAGGCAGCCTCCCCTTGTTCTCGTTGCGACAGGTTTTCTGCTCACAGAGGTCCCGAATCGGGGAGACCTGTAAGCGCGAAGGTCCGCCTCAACCATTTGCACGTCCCGTGTCGATTTCTTTTCGCGTACAGTTTTTTCTTCCGAGCATTCCTCCTCTCCCCTTTAGTCAATGCCGGGACCTGCGATGAAGCTAGTCGGCCCGCTTGCTGGTGGCTCGCCGGGGCTTCGGCTTGGGCTTCGGCTTGTTCTTGCCCTTGAGATTGACCGCCACTGCAGCGCGGATGAGATCCTTCAAGGCCGCCTCATCGATCTTGTCGCCTTCGCAGATGTCGATGGCGCGTCTGACATTCCCGTCGAGGCTGGAGTTGAATAGACCGGAAGGGTCCTTCAACGCAGCTCCCTTGGCAAATGTCATCTTGACGACGTTCTTGTGCGTCTCTCCCGTGCAGACGATGCCGCCGTGGGAGAAGACGGGAGTCCCCGGCGATGTCGGCTTGACCCACTTCCGCTCTTCGACGATCTCAGGGTCTGCCTCGTGTATGATTCCACGCACTTTCGCGAGCATCTTCCCGCGCCAGTCCCCAAGTTCCTTGATCTTCTGGTCGATGAAAGCAGAAGCAGAGATGAATGCAGAGGCAGATTCCACCGGGGCGGGCCTTTTCATGTACACCTCCAACTATTGCAACCTACTTTAGCTGTGCTCAGCGTAACCTGCAACCTCCGTAAGTGGAAGCGAGTGCCTGCAATCCCTCGCCGCTGTCGCCGCCGCACTAAAACGATTGTTCGGATGCCTCAGTGCCGAAGAGATGCGGTCCATGAACTACGCGATTGACGGCGAGAAGAGGGATGTCGCGGTTGTGGTGTGACTACGATCGTACCGGGTTAACCGGAATCCTGGGTGGGGCATGTTGCATCTTACATGCCCGCTCCTTCAAACTCAGCCTTCAACTTCTCGACCGACTGCGGTGACCAAATCATCGCCCAATCAATCACGGCGTTGCTTAGTGCTTCCTTCAAACCCGGGATATTAAAACGCTCCTTCTGAACGTCCAGTGCCACCAGTAAACAGTTGTGAGCCGTCATCAAAGCTTCGTCGGCTTCTTTCGGCTGCGACTCTCGGCTGAAGCCCCAAGTGCCCGTCGCTCATCTCCAGTCGCTCCATCATTGTGCGGACAGTCGGATGAGCATGACGCAGTGGGACGTGATAGGCGTTCACCAGCATCTTCCCGATGTCACCCGTCTTCTTCGCCATCGCCACAAAGTCCAGCTTGCTCCATGTGTGGTTGACCCTCGTTTCGGTGCAGGCCTCTGACTTGCACGACTTCACGATGAATTGCTTCTTGACTTCTGCGTATCGCTGCTCCGTTTCTGCAATCGTCCCAGGCGGTAGGGCATCTTTGCCGAAGATTTCAAAAATCTGATACATCAGCTTCCTCTGCTGCACACGGTCGAAGCCGAAGAACACTGGAAGCTCTTCCGCGTGCTCGTGCAAGTACTTCAGCACAATGGTGTGCTCGTACATGGAACGCAGCAGCTTCATCGCACCGAAGCCATACCCATTCACTGCCATCAGAAACAGTTCCATGAAGTCTTCGGCCACTAGGTTCCCATAGAAATACACGAACTTATCTATCGGTGTGTCCATCGTCTGACGGCGGGTGAATGCCAGGTTTATGGTTTGCCAAAGGCGGGTCAACACCACCGACCACTGCGGGTG
>Ga0228598_1000173_pt1 | contig 11394 bp, 9 predicted proteins | sample CZU4metagenome_FD_182726 | JGI IMG/M metagenome (GOLD analysis project Ga0228598, IMG submission 182726) | Spruce rhizosphere microbial communities from Bohemian Forest, Czech Republic - CZU4 | ecosystem: Host-associated > Plants > Roots > Rhizosphere | place: Czech Republic: South Bohemian... | reverse complement strand
ATCCATAATCTGAGCAGGCGGTCTGTAGCGGCGAATAAGTCTTCCCCGGCAACGAACTCAGACGACTTCCGTGTGCGCTGGCAGTTTTGCCAGTTTCTTGTGCTGGTGCGGTGCTTATACTGTTCTCGGCAAAGCGGCGCAGATTCTAAAACCATTGCACTACAAAAGCGAGGGTCAATGAAAAACTCTAAGCCTGTTCTCGGGTTGTTAGGCACTTTGTGTCTCCTGATGTTCACCGCGCCAACCATGCGCTCACAAGACAAGACTGCTCAAGGGGTTCAAGTCCACCTGGTTGCCACCAACGAGGCCCAACGGGGTGACGAAATTCCCAAGCTGCAGCAGGGCGACGTAAAAGTAAAACAAGGGAAGAATTTTCTGAAAGTGAACCAACTGATCCCTGCCAACGGCGACAATGCCGCGCTCCAGTTGTTTATCCTGATCGACGATACGCTCGACACCGGGGTTGGAAACAATCTCAACGACATTCGGGATTTCATCAAGGCTCAACCTTCGACAACCGTGATTGCCGTCGGTTACATGTCGAATGCCGCCGTCCAAGTCAGCCAAAACTTCACTGCCGATCACGACCTTGCCGCCAAAGCGGTTCGCCTGCCTTTCGGGAGATTGTCGACGATGGACAGCCCCTATCTGTCTTTGATCAGTTTGGTAAAAGGGTGGCCTCAGCAGAATGTCCGGCGTGAAGTTCTGATGGTTGCTGACGGCATTGACCGGCTTCGCGGAGCGCAGCCCGCGCGCCCGGTAGGTCAGCCCATGACCCCTCGTTCGGGACGCGTCCCAGTAGGATCTCCGCTCCTGGGCCCTGACTATGGAACGGTGTATCACAGCATGCCCACCATGAGTCCCGACGTGAACTCCGCCAGTGAAATCAGCCAGCGCTACAACGTGATTGTCTACTCGTTATACGCTGTCAGCGTCGGGCGAGCGGCTCGAAGTTCCTGGGATCTCGAAATTGGCCTTTCCGGCCTCACCAAGCTTGCCGATGAAACAGGCGGGGACTGCTTTTCTCTCGGTACTTCATCTCTGGTTAGCTTCAAACCCTACTTGGACCGCCTGCAGAGGATGTTCGACAACCAGTACTACGTAGTTTTCCAAGCCACTCCGGGAAAGAAAGATGGCTTGCAGCGTGTCAACCTGACCACGGAGGCGCCGAATTCCGAGTTAGCCGCTGCCGACAACGTCTGGGTTGCGGCAGCCAAATAGGGTGGCAGAGCGGCACTTCGTAAGTACCGCAAGAATGATTTCGAGTTGGAATGATGAACAGCAAACTTTCTGCGCTTCGCTGAGTCATTGACGACGAATGGGACATGCTCGATACATAGGCCGCTTTTCGGGCTGAGCATTGATAATGACGGAGCGAGGTCGTTTTCAGCGGCGGAAGTTAGGCTGCTTTTTATGAGGCGTTTGCTCAGCAACTCGACCGGCCCACTCCTCGACTGTCACTTCTAACAGTTCTTGCCAGTCGTGATCGCGGATTTAATAACAGAACCAGTTGGTGAGGACGAAAATCACGCCCGACAGGACCTCGAACAAACATCAAGCCGCGCGAGGAGTTCACCGGCTATAAAAATTGGTTGCGAGATCGGCATGATTACGGTTGCTATGAACCAACTAGCTGAACATCTTTCGCCATTACCTGATGTAGCCGAGGAAGTCCGGGACTTTTACGACCGTTACCCCTACCCTCCACCGGTCGATAACCTGGAAAAATATCAGCGGCTTTGGCAAGACCCACAGCGACGCCGCGCGGACTATCATCTGTTCTGGCCCACCAAGTCTTATCGGGAAGACCAATCCGTTCTCATTGCCGGCTGCGGAACATCTCAAGCAGCCAAGCACGCATTGCGCTGGCCCGCGGCTAAAGTCACCGGCATCGACTGCAGCGCAACCAGTGTGCTCCGCACGGAGGAGCTCAAACAAAAATACAACCTGACAAATCTGGAGGTTCACTGGTTTCCCCTTGAGCGAGTGAGCGACTTGGGGATGAGCTTCGACCAGATCGTGTGCACTGGGGTCCTCCATCATCTCGCCGACCCTGCCGCGGGCCTCGAGGCTCTGCGCAACGTGCTTAAACCGGACGGAGCCATGCACCTCATGGTCTACGCGCCTTATGGACGAGCCGGCATCTATATGCTGCAGGATTTCTGCAGACGGATCGGTATTCGTGCAACCGATGCAGACATTCGAGATCTCAAGGGCGCGCTGAGTGCGTTGCCTCCCGGACATCCACTTGAAACCCTGCTGAGCCAGGCTCCAGATTTTCGGCATGAGGCGGCGCTTGCCGATGCACTACTGCATCCGCAGGACCGCGCCTATTCCGTTCCGCAATTATTCGACCTCATCGAGAACGCGGGACTGACATTCGGCCGCTGGGTGAGGCAAGCGCCTTACTCTGTTTACTGTGGCGCTCTCGCGAAGATCCCTCAGGCCACCCAACTGGCGCACCTTTCCCTGGCAGAGCAGTATGCCGCCATCGAACTGTTTCGGGGCACGATGGCTCGCCATAGTGTAATTGTCTACCGAGGCGACAACGCGAACAACCCGCAGCAACTTAGTTTTTCGGGCGATGCCTGGCTGCGCTTCGTACCCATTCGAATGTCCGACACAGTTTGTGTTCAAGACCGACTGCCTCGCGGGGCCGCAGCTGTTCTCATCAACCAGACTCACACCTACAGAGATCTTTTCTTGCCAATCACTCCAACGGAAAAGCGCCTGTTCGACACCATCGATGGAGTTCGCAGCATTGGCGACATCGTGGAAAAAACGTTGCCGCCCGCAGACCGGTCCAGGGACCTCGACATGGCCCGCTCTTTGTTCGAACGACTATGGTGGCATGATCAGGTCGTGTTCGACCGGTCAGCACGTTCAGCGATTTAGAGAGGACGGGGAAGGCAAGAAGCTGTTTTGCTTGTTAGGAGAGTAAGGCCGTTTGAGATTACTTCGGGATCCATATCTGCCGCCGGAATGTCCCCGAGATCATTCGTCCCGATCACCGGCGTAAACAACCGAGTGTTCGGCACAGATTCTTTCATAGATATGGCTTTCCTCTTCGTGCTGAAAGCTGCTCAGCACATAACCGCAAAGAACATCGATGTTAGTTGTCTTGGTTATTTCGTCCCAGAGGTGTTCGACCTGAACCGCAGCGTCCGCATTACCCTGCGCCCACAACGTGGGTGCACATTCGCCACAGGCTGCGATTCGGGGATTTTCTCCCTTCGCTGCCTTGGCCGCTGTTGCTAATAGTTCGCTCGTAACCTTGCGGAACCGGACTGATTCGGGCAGACCGCCCACCATGAAAGTCGAGAGCGCCTCTTCAACATTCAGCGGGATATAAATCCCCTGCTCAATGGCCGCACCAAGATTCAAACCCTGTGCCCGCAATCGCTGCAGAAGATCGTTCTGATGTGACGCGGTCGCGAGTACGATGACTGCATTCCCGACCTTCAGTGCGGCTTCGATGAAACGAGTGAATCCAACCAAGAGAGAGTCATCGTCGGCATAGAATTGAACTGCGTGGCTGCCTGCGCAGTTTCCGCGCGAAGGCGACGGAATAGGCTCCTGGTCGAACACGGAATTTTGCGTCTGAGTGAAGCCAGTGCGATTGGGAACTGAGATTCCGCTTCCGATGTATTCTCTGCCCTGACAAAGCGCCTCTACAGCGGCCAAAAGTTCGCTTCCGGCGTGTGTCTTAACGACGTAACCCAGCCCCCCCGACGTGAGAGCCTCCTGCACTACATCCCATGAGGATTCCTGACTTACGAACAGAATTTTGGATTCAGCAGAGAGCGCTCGGATTCGCCGAGCCGCTTCGATTCCATTCAGCGTTGGCAGTCCGATGTCGAGAATAATCAGATCGGGTTGCAGTTCCTCGAACGCACGAACCGCTTCTAGCCCGTCTGACGCCCCCCGAACGATCTGCAACTCCGGTCTTTTCCCCAGAGTCGAACGTACGAATCGCCGGAATGGTTCATAGTCATCGACCACTAATACGCGGACGGATGACACGAAGGTACCAGCCTTTCATTTGGTGGAACCGCACATATTGCAACCGGCATCAGTCGATCATCGTCTGATTTGGTTACAGCGTCAATGGCCATAAAGTCGCAGTAATGCTTTAGCCTTGTAGTGATCTCCCTGATCGGGAGACTGCCAGTTTTAGCACAAATTTCGCGCGCCCCGTTGCATCGGCTCATGAACTCACGTTCTCTGTGATGCGATCCGCTTTGCGGTCAACAAGCTAAAACACGGGAGAAGAATATTAGTCGCGCAGTACTTGTTATCGACAATACCGCGGGTACCACTAACGCAATTTCTCTCGGGAGCTCGTGGCCGGGGTTCAATGGCACGACCCATCATCCTCAAACTGGCCGCTGGAGGCCATGGAGGCCAGCGAGCGCGCACAGGTTAGGATTTGCTGGTATAGGGGATCATTCTTCAGGGTGTTTGGAGCAACGTAATTCATGTTCTCGCGGGCTGCGACAATCTTATTGCTCAACTTTTGCATGTTGTCGAATTCGTTGCTGAGCAATTGGAAGGCTTGTTGATCGGAATCTGTCGACGCTGCTACAGATGCCAATCTCAGGTTCGTAGCCGCTTGCCCCTGAAATCCGGCGACAACAGCGTCCGTTACCGGATAGCCGTTCTGGACGGCATTGAGAAGTGTGCTGCGCCATTCTCTGATCACAGACATTTCTTCGATACCAGCCTTGATGAACTCCTTCGAAAATCCTGGATTTGACGGTTGGCTGCTGGATGGGGTTGACGGCGTAGCTGCAGCGTAGCCAGGCAAGGTCAAGGTAATCTGAGGCCCGTTAAAGTGAAGCGTGCCGTTCGTGAGTCTTGCCAGTGCTTCGATGTCGACGTAGGATCTGCCATTGATCTGAGTCACCGAAGCATCCCCGGGCTGGCCGCTTATCGTGAGCTTTCCGTTCTGCTGCACGGTCTGAGGCGACGCCAGGCATGACACTGCCAGAAAGCCGAACAGAATTAATGATCCCCTCGTCAGTCGCCTGCTCATAGCTCCACTCCATTTTTTATTACGTGATATCAGCCGCGGTTCTTAGATCGTCGGAAACCACTGGGTTCCGCAGACACGTACAGCAATCAAAATTCCTTTTTCAGGTTAACGGGCGGGGGAAGCCGGGACGACTGTCAAAAATGCCAGTGCGACGACAGTCGGCTACTGTGGAGTCAGGCCCCGGGCGAGGCTTATCAGGTTTTGCGGCTGTACTCGAATGATCCCTCCGCGCGGGCTGTCAATATCGGCTATGAGAAAGAACGAGACGGAGACGGCAAGCGGCAAAACTATAAACAACGCGCTCCTTCGATGTGCGCCATAGCCGATTAACATGTTGCAGCCTACGGATATCAATACCAGCAGAACCCAGGCCTCGAGTGGGATGCGGTTCCACCAGGCGGCCTGGGTGTAGCCCTGCGAATTCAATACGTCGTTCATCCCCGCCAGGGCGAGGGCAGTCAAGGGCGTTGGCTGAACTGGCGCGTCAACCTCCACGGCGGACCACAACTGGTTCTGCAGTTTGGCGGTGTCGGCGTTGATCTGCTGAAGCTGTTGCCCGTTATGAGCGGTATAGAAAAGCACGCGCAGGTCAACATAGCGTCTAAGTAGTTCACGCAGTCTCGCGGCATCCGCGGCAGGCAAAACATCGACGCGGACGTACTCCGTGCCGATTGCGTTGGCTTCTGCCTCTTCGTAATTTTTGCGCTGATCGTAACGGCCGATGGCCATCGAAAAAGTGAATCCGATAAGCAGGCCGAGCAGCGTCAGGGCGCCAGCCTGGACGACGTTGAAGTCGTCCCGCTGGTCATCTTGCAACGGTCGGCTTTTGGCAAAGAAGAAACCGACGCGGGCTGAGAACCAAAGTGCCACGAAACACAAGGCAGAGACGGTGAACGGGAAATCCATCGTGTTCTTCATACGGTGCCACTGCCGTCACTTTCGCGACAAATACCGCGGTAGCCTTCTCTGTGCGCGGCGTCGCTCCATGATGCAGCAGATTCGACGACTATGCTACCGCGAGATCCGCTTGGAGGCCAGCACGTATCACTGCCAGATTGTCAGCTTTGTTCGTTGTGTAGGTTTGTCGAAATTTGGTTCGTGGAAATTCTTGGATCACTCCGGTACCACAGTCCAACTGCCATCGGGATCGAATTCAGTCATAGCAGTGGCTGTTTGCGTCGTGGTCGTTCCCAAGTCCTTCTGGAGAAGCACGCCGTCCTGGTTGATGATGAAGGTCATCACTCCAGAATTGCGGTACTCGGCCGGATACGCGACGAAGGCGAATCCACCGGTCATCTTCCCATCGACTACATAGTCCTTCGCGCCGCCATTGGCGCGACTGCCTTGCTTGGTCAGCATATGAAAGAAGTAGCCATGGAAAGGCAGGTGAGAATTTGGCTTTACGCTATATCCTTCGTCAGTCGCGAATGCTACCAGGGGCCCGAGTGGGCTTTGAGGCTGATCGCCTGCCGCCGCCCAATACAAACCGTTCTGCTGACCATTATCGCTGATGAACTTCAAGGCATATTGCTTCGTGCCTCCATTTTCGCCACGCTCTAAGAAGTACTCAGCTTGGGCGTCAGCCAGCGCTCCACAAGCGTTGATGACTGCGAGTTCATTCCGGCCAATGCGGCGTGCCAGAATTTCATCTCTTCCCGCGGCCGTGTCGAAGAACCACTGCCCACGGTCATTTTTCTTCAACGGGATCGGGAAAGCAAAATTGTCAGCCCCCACTAGGAGGATCTGGCTAGCATCGGGCATCTTGCGCCAGCGGTGCATCTGCCCATACCCCGCAATAAATGCATCGACGGTAGCCTTGTCTTGCACGGCATCGCCAGAAGAGATAAGGTCTTTCGATTCCGGACCAAAAATTGCCAGAAGTGCGTTTTGATCTCCCGACTTTCCCGCTGCTAGCAGCGCGTTGCCCGCGTCCTCGGGGGAAGCAAACACTTTCAACGAAGGCTTATCGGACTTGCTGCATCCGACAAGGAGAACGATCAGCCCCAAGAAAAGCAACCAGTTTTTAAAAGCAATTCTCCCGATCTCGCGCGACATACTCTCCTCCGGAACATCGAATGTAAGAAACTTCACAAGGCGAAGCCCCTGGCTTTATCTTCGAAAACTACCGCCGCCAGAGCGGCCGCCCCAGCCACCACCACCGCCCATGCTTTCCGAACCGCGAGCGCTCGCGGTCTTGTTCTCCCACCCTCCGCCGCCACCGCCGAAAGCCGACGATCCGCCGCTTTTCTCTTGTTGTCCCCAACCGCTGGAAGAGCTGCTGGGTTTCTGCACATTGTTCCAGCTTCCACCCTTATTGCTCTCCAATCCGCTGCCCGTATTCTTGTACTGGGTGCCGTTCACGGACGCGTACTTGTTGCCATTTGCGGTCTGACCAGCCGCCGCGCTGTTGTACTTACCCGATGCGCCGTAGGCGGAGCCACCATTCGTGGTGTGCACCTGACCTGTCGTTCCCTGAGAGGTCGTTTGATGCTGGCCATATGCAGTGTTACCGTTTTTCGAAGCCGTCGAGGCCCCATAGCTGCCATAGGCATTGGAACCCTGCACGGTCGAGGCAGAAGCGCCGGTTCTTGGGTTGTATGCTTGACCGGCACTTACACTGCCGTAGCCGTTCGAGGCTGTGCCTCCACGCGCATAAGTCCCTGTGGATGGGTTATAGCCACTGCTGGCATGCGCGCTGCCGTATGGTCCATACGCACTCGCACTGGAGCCATAGTAGCCGCCGTGCCACGCAGCATTTCCGTAGTACGCACCACCGCGATACACCACCGTCGTAGTGCCGTGCCAGCCACAGTTCCAACTGCTATATCCCCACCCACAACATCCGCCACTCATCATCGCGCCCACCGCAATACCGGCCCCGAACGCAAGAATGCCGGTCGCGGCGACAGTCGCGGCGCTGTATCCGGGAGTTACATACGGGTAGCCATAAACCACCGCGGGGTTGTACATGGGGACATACACCACCTGTGGATTCGGAGATTGAATCACGATTACTTGCGGCGATTGTTGCACGACCGTGAGTTGTGATCCTGACTTCAGGTTTCCCGCAGCCAACGCCTTGGCGCGCAAAACCTGGACCGCCGCCATAACGTCGGCGGCCTGGGTGTGATACGCCTCGCCTAACGCAGAGGTCCAACTGAGATTCTGCGCCAAATTGCCGAGCACTGACGGGAATTGTGTAAGCGCCTTCACGCTGGGATCCCACTGCTGCGCATCAACCGCCTGCATGAGATTCTTTCCCGTGAGATTGCTGTTCTGTTGCAGCCAACTGGCGGCGAAGGCAACTTGATCGGGGAAGGTCGCGGCCGCCAGAGCCTGCGCCACCAGCGCGTCCGGGTACAGCGCGATCGGGGCAACCAGTTGCTGCAATTCTTCCGGGGATAGCGGCGCACCTTGTCCAGAGTAGCCGCCAGATGCGGGCGGCGCCGGTTGCTGAGCTCCAGCTTCAAATGGCGCAATAAGGATCAGCGGAACGCATAACGTCGCGCACAGAAACCGTTTCACAAAATCTTTAAACATGGCATTTCTCCCCACCTGGACACACCCGGTTCTGCATAACGATTTCCGAGTGCGACTGGAGCTTTTGTCCGGCTACCATGCTCGGCGGGAGGCTCGCTCCTGGCAACTGTCAGTTTTGACAAAAGTGACTGGAGAACTTACGTACTAAAACACCCATCCAAGGCTGGAAGTGGATCCGTAGTCACTCTTGGGCAGGTTGTCCGGCGGGCGGCTGTCGAAATTGAGATAGTAGCCAAGCCTCCAGTACAAATCCTTGGCCAGTCTCAATTTCAGCGAAGCATTCAAGTCAAAACGGACTCGTCCGGGATCGGTCAGACTCGGATAAAGGCGAGCGTCCGCCAAAATGTTGGTTGTCTTGAAGCGGAAAAAATTCACCTGAGTTCCCAGGATTGCTTCTGCACTGTTTCCAGTCCGGTCGACCGTCGCTGCGGCGGAGTAGCGTTCGCCGTTCCAGTCCGCACCGACAAATGCGGCAATGAAACTGTTGTTCGTGTAACTGAACATATGCCCCACCGCGCCCCCAAGAGTCGTGCGCAGATCGAGTTGCTGTTCGTCACTCTGTAAAAAATCTGCAAGTCCCCCATAGAAGTTCCGTGGCGATAGCAACTGTCTTGTAATATTCAGTCGCACCTCGTTGCGAAGATCGGAGATATTCCCTCCGCCACTGAAACTGGATTCATAATTCCCGGAAGCCAACCACTTTGCCCGTTCAAAGAGTGCATTCGTTTGAAAGTTATACTGCGTGCGGTTTTGTTGTTTGGAGTAATTGACTCCGGCATCAATTCCACCGTGCAGGTTCTCCCAGAAACCCGCGTCTGTCGTGTGAAGTTCAACCACGTCTTTGGCCGGGATCACCTCGCTTGCGGAGGGTTCCGTCACCTGCAACTGCACTTCTTCTGGAGCCTTTCCTTCAGCCGTACTCTGCAGGCTGCCTGTGTAGCGCACTCCTGTCTTATCCGCAACCACAAAAGTCTGCGGACTCTCGATGTGGTTAATCTTGGACCAATCCAGCGAAACCGTGCCTTCTCCAACTGCCAGCTTGACATACAAGTAACCCTTTTCGAGCTTCACGATCTCGCAGGTCATGCGGTCACCGTTGGCGAACTGGACAACGTCTTTTTTGTCTCGTGCTGAGCAAATTGGGTTCAACGTCAAGACGAGCAACACCAGCAAAGTGGGGGGGCAATGTGAATACCAACGGTGATCGTGGACACTCATGTCTTGCATTTTGTTTCCTCTTAAGTTGTCGACTGGTCGGAGTGCAGCTGTCCATCGATGGGCTCATGCTCTCAGGACGCGCAGGTTCCCCTTCACGCACTCTCAAACAAATTAAGTGGCATCGTCCGGGCACACACCTGTCAGAACTGGCAGTTGGAAGGCGCTACAAGGGCAGCTAGTCTCGCATGACGAAAGTGAAAGCTATGAGAGAGCGGCGAAATCTTAAGTATTGGCTCAAAATCGCGTTTTTCCTTCTTTTCACCTGCGCGTCGTTGAGCGCGCAATCGGTTCAGTTCCTGCCCGAGATCGATAGCTACCTCACCCTCAACTCAATGATTCGTACTTATTTCCAGGCAAAAGACGATCGAGAAGGCGGCGATCCAGCCCAAGCCACAATCGGACCGAGTATCCAGTTCTACCTCAAACCCCTGCTCAAGCTTAAGAGAATCACTGCCTTCGACCCGGACGAAGCCAAGCGCAGACCTCTGGTGTTTGAAACGGGATACCGATACATCACCGCTCCGAATGCCGCTCCCGAAAATCGGCTCTTGATGTCCGTAACCTTTCACCTTCCCCTGACGGCCCGATTTCTGATCCTCGACAGAAACCGCGCAGACCTCGACTGGAAAGATGGAAAGTTCTCCTGGCGTTATCGCAACAAGCTCACTCTCGAAAGGACAGTCGCAATTTACTCCTATCATCTAATACCCTATGCCGCCGTCGAACCATTCTACGAGAGCCAATACGAGAAATGGAGTACTACGTCCATTTACGCCGGAACCCTGCTCCCTGTGGGAAAGCACGTGGAGTTCAATCCCTACTACGAGCACGACAACAACACGGGAAAGCGCCCGAATCAGCAAGTGAACTCAGTCGGCCTTGCGATGTACCTGTATTTTTCCGTGGAAAAGAAATGAAACTAGCATGTCTGGCTCCCTATTGTGGCTAGAAGTTGCTGACTTGTTTTCTGATTTCTCTCTGATTAGAGAAACTTTCGCCGGAGATCGGGCCCAAATTCGGAGAAAACGACTCTCGCCGTTCCGAAGATGATGCCGACACCTGCTCGGGAGAACACCTATCCCCACGCTGCGATCTTCCGCACAACTGCGCGCGTCTGCTTGGAATACGGCCATCCGGTCGATAGCGGCGGGGGTGGTCCACCGCTCTACGCTCGGGGCAGCGTGATGATGTGGTAGACCGGAAAGCACAGCAGGAGAGCGGCGATCACTAGCAGCCCGAACCGGACGCCACGAGTCTTGAAACGCTGGCTGACCGCTATCAGCAGCAGCACGGTCGCTAACGTCACCGTTATTCGCACATATTGGTCGGACAGTTGCCGGTCTCGAGTGCCTTGCTCGAATACTTCTGTGGCTTGGTCATTCAACTTGGCCGCCTCTTCCGTCTTGGAGCTTCGGTATTCCCCCATCAACTGAGGACCCGGCGGAGCATTGGGGTTGTTGGCCGGGTCAGTCTTCTTCCAAGCTTCAAAGGCCGGACGAAACTCGGGGAGGAAACGCCGTTCAAAAAGGTCGGCAAGCTTCTTGTCGCCGTGAGCTTCGGCCTTCAGCCACTCAACCACAGTCGACGCATTATACAAGCGC
>Ga0228598_1000172_pt1 | contig 11396 bp, 11 predicted proteins | sample CZU4metagenome_FD_182726 | JGI IMG/M metagenome (GOLD analysis project Ga0228598, IMG submission 182726) | Spruce rhizosphere microbial communities from Bohemian Forest, Czech Republic - CZU4 | ecosystem: Host-associated > Plants > Roots > Rhizosphere | place: Czech Republic: South Bohemian... | reverse complement strand
GCTCGAATTCTCCTTGAGCCCGATCACCTCGGAGAGCGCGCTCAGCGTATCGCCGGGGAAAACCGGGTTGCGGAAGTAGCAACCGGCATAGCCGAGATTGGCGACGGCATTGAGCGAGACGTCAGGCACGGTCTTGCCGAACACGATGTGGAAGACGAGGAAATCGTCGACCGGCGCGCGTGGATAGCCGATCGCCCTGGCGAACACGTCTGACGACTGCACCGCGAAGCGCGTCCCGTACAGCGACGTGTAGAGCGCGACATCGCCGCTGGTGATCGTGCGCGGCGTCGCGTGCCGGATGATCTGGCCGATGCGGAAATCCTCGAAGCAATTGCCGGGGTTCGTTTTTGACATTGGCTTTCCTGGTGTTGACGCCCGGCAGCGCTTTGGCGCGCCGCTTCATATCGCAGCGTCACCGCCGGGAAAAGCAGCAGATCGCGGGCGAGGCTCGTTCACGCGGGCGTGAGAGCGGGAGTGAAACCACCGCGCGCGGCCGCCGTATCTCGCTCCGACGACGCTGACGCAGGCGATCGTTCCCTCGGCGGTTCGCCGCCTGACCCCGTTTTTGCAACATGGAGTCCATCATGTCCAAGCGCTTCGCTTTGTTTGCAAGTGCCGCCTTTCTCGCATTCGCCGCAGTAGTGCCCGCGGCGTTCTCGGCTGAAACGATGTCGGACAAGACGGTCAATGTCGGCGGCGCGCCGATGTATCCGTCGAAGAACATCATCCAGAACGCGGTGAATTCGAAGGACCACACGACGCTGGTTGCCGCAGTGAAGGCCGCCGGCCTCGTCGATACCCTGCAGGGTCCAGGCCCGTTTACCGTGTTCGCTCCGACCAACGCCGCATTCGGCAAGCTGCCGGCCGGCACCGTCGACAACCTGCTCAAGCCGGAGAACAAGGGCACGCTGACGAAGGTCCTGACCTATCACGTCGTGCCGGGACGCATGACTGCGGTCAACCTGATGAAGGCGGTCAAGGAAGGCGAGGGCGAGGCCAGCTCAAGACCGTCGCCGGCGACTGGCTCATGGTCAAGCAGGCCGGCCCCGGCAAGCTCACCATCACCGACGCCAAGGGCGACGTCGCCATGGTCACGATCGCCGACGTGCTGCAGTCGAACGGCGTGATCCATGTCATCGACACCGTGCTGCTGCCGATGTGATGGCGCGTTCGGCGCGGTGTCCTGGCTCCCTCTCCCCGCTGTGCGGGGAGAGGGATGGGCTGAGGGGCGTTGCCGCCGGACTGACATTCGCGGCGTGATGTGCAAGTCCGCGGTTCGATCGGATACGCTCGGAATGGCGGCGAGGCCCCCTCAGCCCCGACCGTCTCGCCGCACGCGGGGAGAAGGAGGAGCGAGCGGCTCACGCCGCCGTGTTGTGGCTCTCGACCGGCCGTGACATGAATGTGAGACGCGCCGCCGCCGGCAAGTTGCTATAGCTATTTCGATCGCGGGGCAGATGTCATGAGCGGCGAAGCGGCAACGAATGTGTCGATGGTGCCCGAAGGCGCGGCGCGCCCGCTCATCCACCCGGTCTGGGTGCGGGTGACGCACTGGATCAACGCGCTTGCCATGCTGATGATGATCGGCTCGGGCTGGCAGATCTACAATGCCTCGCCGCTGTTCGGGTTCACATTTCCGACCCAGATCGCGCTCGGCAACTGGCTCGCCGGCGCGCTGCTGTGGCACTTCGCGGCCATGTGGCTGCTCGCGATCAACGGCGTCGTCTATGTCGCACTCGGCCTCTTGACCGGGCGTTTCCGCCGCAAGCTTTTCCCGATCAGCCCGCGCGAGGTGTGGCGCGATCTCCTTGCCGCGCTGCGCGGCCGCCTCGCCCACGACGATCTCACGGTCTACAACGCCGTGCAGCGGCTGCTCTATGTCGGCATTCTGCTCACCGGCGTGGTGATCGTGCTGTCGGGACTGTCGATCTGGAAGCCGGTGCAGTTCCAAGCGCTCACCGCCTTCTTCGGCGGCTATAATACGGCGCGCTACGTCCACTTCGCGGCGATGACGGCGATCGTGGCGTTCCTGGTGGTGCATGTGACGCTCGCCATCCTGGTGCCGAAGAGCGTGCGCGCCATGATCATCGGCCGCTGAAACCGGAGAGAACGATGTCCCAGCGCAAAAAGGCGGTCGGCGTCGACGCCAGGCTCCTGCTCAAGGATGCGGCGAAGCTCCTGCCGGAACCGTCGCGGCGTCTCTTCCTTCGCGGCGCCGGGAGCCTCGGTGCGCTGGCCGTGCTCAGCGGCTGCGACATTATCGACGGCGATACTTCCGAGCACGCGTTGCGCGTCGTTTCGCGCTTCAACGACCGGGTCCAGGCGTTGCTGTTCAACCCGCACACGCTGGCGCCGGAATATCCGGAAAGCGCGATCACCCGGCCATTCCCGTTCAACGGCTACTACAGCCAGGACGAGGCGCCGGACGTGGACGGCGAGACCTACCAGCTCGAGATCGGCGGCCTCGTCGACAACAAGAAGCCGTGGACGCTCCCCGAACTCTACAAGCTGCCGGAGGTCTCGCAGATCACGCGCCACGTCTGCGTCGAGGGCTGGAGCGCGATCGGCTCGTGGCAGGGCGTCCGGCTATCCGATTTCCTCAAGATGATCGGCGCCGACCTGACCGCGAAGTATGTCTGGTTCCAGTGCGCGGAAGGATATTCGAACACGATCGACATGCCGACCGCGCTGCATCCGCAGACACAGCTCACGCTCAAGTTCGACCACCAGTTCCTGCCGCGCGCCTACGGCTTCCCGATCAAGATCCGCATTCCGACCAAGCTCGGCTTCAAGAACCCGAAATACGTCACCGCCATGTGGGTGCAAAACAACGACGCGGGCGGCTACTGGGAAAACCAGGGCTACAACTGGTTCAGCGGGCTGTAGAGCACAAGGATGTTGAGGTCGCGCCCGTCCAGCGTACGCGGCCACGCCACGTCGGCCACGTGCGGACTAGGCGAAGGCGCGCGGGGCGTTCCTTCGCTCTTTGCCGCGCCGCGGGATTTGTAACTCAAATCGCCCGCCGTCCGTCAGCAGTAGGTGCTTGAGCGTCGGCTTCCCGGCGTCTGCCAACCGCTGCCATTGCGCCGCGGAGACCAGGACCGCAGCCTTCTCTCCGCGCCGCGTCACCAGTTGCGGCCCTTCGCGCAAGCAAGTCTCGAGTAGCTCGCTGAAACGCGCTTGGGCGTCCTGCACGGACCAAGTCTTCATTTCAGGACCTCCGCTCTACGACGCAAGTCAGACAACTGGTCCGCTGCAACCGGCGACGCGACGCTCCCAGCTGTTGCCTTGATCGGGTCCCACCATTAGCACTGCATCCGCACCCCACACTCCGGGACGGTACCCATGCCCAGCGCAAAAAAACTCCTTCTCCTCGCCGGCGACGGCATCGGACCGGAAGTGATGGCCGAGGTGAAACGGCTCCTCGCCTTCTTCGCCAGGACCGGGATCGCCAGGTTCGACGTCGAGGAGGCGCTGATCGGCGGTGGCTGCTACGACGCGCACAAGGTCGCCGTCACCGACGAGACGGTGGCGAAGGCGCACGCGGCCGATGCGGTCATCCTCGGCGCTTGCGGCGGGCCGAAATGGGACAACGTACCCTACGATGTGCGTCCCGAGGCCGGCCTGCTGCGGTTGCGCAAGGACCTGGGGCTGTTCGCCAATATCCGCCCGGCGATCTCTTATCCGGCGCTCGCCGACGCCTCGAGCCTCAAGCGCGAGGTGGTGGAGGGGCTCGACATCATCATCCTGCGCGAACTGACCGGCGGCGTCTATTTCGGCGAGCCGAAGACCATCACCGACCTCGGCAACGGGCAGAAGCGCGCCGTCGACACGCAGATCTACGACACCTACGAGATCGAGCGCATCGCGCGCGTCGGCTTCGAGCTTGCCCGCAAGCGGCGCAACAAGGTCACCTCGATGGAGAAGCGCAACGTGATGAAGACCGGCGTGCTCTGGCGCGAGGTCGTCGAAGAGGTGCACGCGCGCGAGTACAAGGACGTCGGGCTCGAGCACATGCTCGCTGATGCCGGCGGCATGCAGCTCGTGCGCTGGCCGAAGCAGTTCGACGTCATCGTCACCGACAATCTGTTCGGCGACATGCTCTCCGACATCGCCGCGATGCTGACCGGCTCGCTCGGCATGCTGCCCTCGGCCTCGCTCGGCGAAGTCGATGCCAAGACGAAGCGGCGGAAGGCGTTGTACGAGCCGGTGCACGGTTCGGCCCCCGATATCGCCGGCAAGGGCGTCGCCAATCCGATCGCCATGCTCGCCTCCTTCGGCATGGCGCTGCGCTACTCCTTCAATATGGGCAAGGAGGCCGACCTGCTCGACGCGGCTATCGCCGCCGCGCTCGCGCGCGGCTTGCGCACTGCCGACCTCAAATCCGAAGGCACCACGGTCGTCGGCACCGCCGAGATGGGCGAGGCAATCGTTGGCGAGATGGAGCGGCTGGCGGCTGCCTGACGTCAGAACGGGTTGTTGGGATTCCAGCCCGGAATGTAGAACGCGGGCGGGATCGGGAAGCTGCCGGTGCCGCGCACGTCAGGCCCGTAGAACCAGTACGGGCGGCCCGGATCGCCGTCGGGCGGAAACGCGTAATCCATGTGGCTGCCGTAGCCGACGGGCACGTTGTTGCCGACATCGAGGTAGGAGCGGCGAGGGACGACGATGATCGTGGTGCGGCCGTCGAGGTGATGGATGATCGTGCGCGTGGGCTGGATCACCGTCCCGCTCGCCGAGCGCATCACGTCGGGCTGCTGCTTCCTGGTCGCGGCCTCGGCGGCGCCGGCGAAAGCCGCAACGACAAGGGCTGCTACAAAGCTAACGACAATTGCACGCATGGCGCCTCGCTTGTTCTGTGCTGACAATGTAACCGGCTTGCGCGGTCGGGAACAGCCTTTCCGGCGGTGGTCCGCGTTTTTGGGTGGCGAAATCGGCGCTTTGCGCGCTTGGCGCGCCCCTTGGCGATCCGAAGGCATTCGCGGCATCGGTTATCCGCATGAATTCGCTCGACAAGCCGCGCGGCGACTGGGCGCGAAACGGCGTGCCTACTGCAGCCGGTGTCCGCGCAACTTCACAGATCGCGGTTCGGCGCTGCGTGTTCGGCCCTCGGGCGTCGCCGCCAGGATCGGATTGCGCCGGCCGCAGAAGCTGCGCTTGAGCTCGGCGCGCGCGAACAGGTTGGCCACCTTGGCATCGCCTGCGGCGGAGAGAATGGTGAGCCGGTCGAGCGCGCAAGCAAGCACGGCGCGGTCGACGACCTCGCTTCCGGCGCTGCAATACCAGCCGGCAATCTGTATCGAAGGATCGTAAAAGGCGCGGGCGAAGCCGAGGCAGCGGCGTTCGCGGCCGTCTGGCGCAATGGCGAAATCGACGAGCGACACCGCGCCGAACTTGTCGTCGATCACGCCGGCGGGCTTGACGTCGTCGGTGACGGGGAAGCCGATGAGGCGCGCGGCGACCTCGCTCAACGGGTCGATGAACCGGTCGCCCGGGACGCCCGGACGGTAGACCTCGAGCATGACATAGGGTCCGCTGCCCGCGGGCTCCCCCCAGCTCAGCACGTCCTTGCGCGCGCCATCGGCGTCGCGGCGGAAGATGGCGTAGCGCGAGGCCGGCCCGCCAAGCTCAGGCACGCTGAGCTCGAACGCCGGACGCGGGCGCTCGACCTCGATCCATTGCGGCCGCGGCGCGGGGCCGACCGCCGCGACGACGGCCGGCAGACGGAAGACAATCGCGGCAAGGCCGCCGAGGACGGCGAGTCCGGCCATATAGGCGAGCAGGCGCAGCATGGTGCCGCCGAAATCTTCCGGCGCGGTCCGCGAGGCCAGCCGCACGCCCCATCCCCATCAACGTTGTGCTGGCACGGCTTCTCGCCTAGAAGCGCTTCGCTCTCCTTGCCGCGCGGCGGGGGAGGGGAGCGAAATTGGCATGGAGGGTTAACAATGGGTTACAGCGTCGCCGTCGTCGGCGCGACCGGCAATGTCGGCCGGGAAATGCTGGCCATTCTCGCCGAGCGGTCGTTTCCCGCCGATGACGTGGTCGCGCTCGCCTCGCGCCGCAGCCAGGGCGTCGAAGTCTCCTATGGCGACCGCAGGCTGAAGGTCAAAGCGCTCGAGCACTATGATTTCTCCGCGACCGACATCTGCCTGATGTCGGCCGGCTCCGCCATCTCGCGGGAATGGTCGCCCAAGGTCGCCGCCGCCGGCGCCGTGGTGATCGACAATTCCTCGTGCTGGCGCTACGATTCCGACATCCCGCTGATCGTGCCCGAGGTCAATGCCGACGCGCTTGCCGGCTTCCGCAGGCGCGGCATCATCGCTAATCCCAACTGCTCGACCGCGCAGCTCGTCGTCGCGCTCAAGCCGCTGCACGATCGGGCAAAGATCAAGCGCGTGGTGGTCGCCACCTATCAATCGGTCTCCGGCGCCGGCAAAGACGCCATCGACGAACTGTTCGCCCAGACCAAGGCGGTCTTTCAGCTCGGCGAGATCGTGCCGAAGAAGTTTCCCAAGCGCATCGCCTTCAACCTCATTCCGCACATCGACACCTTCATGGAGGACGGCTACACGCGGGAAGAGTGGAAGATGGTGGTCGAGATCAAGAAGATCCTCGATCCGAAGATCAAGCTCGTCGCCACGTGCGTGCGCGTGCCGGTGTTCATCGGCCATTCCGAAGCGGTCAACGTCGAGTTCGAGAACCCGATCACCGTCGACGAAGCACGCGAGGTCCTGCGCAACGCGCCGGGCTGCATCGTCATCGATGCGCACGAGCCGGGCGGCTACGTCACCCCCTACGAGTCGGTCGGCGAGGACGCGACCTACATCAGCCGCATCCGCGAGGACGCGACGGTCGAGAACGGGCTCGCGATGTGGGTCGTCTCCGACAATCTGCGCAAGGGAGCGGCGCTCAACGCCATCCAGATCGCCGAGACGCTGATCGCGCGCAAGCTGATCACGGCGAAGCGGAAGGCGGCCTGATCGGCGGCGATCGTTCGCGCCGCCGCTGCGCCGCGCCGTGCCGCTGCCGCCGAGCTTGATTGCGTCGGGCGCTAGCCTGCCGCAATATAGCGGCCTCATCTCGGTTCAGTCTGCGACCGCGCGGACGCGTCCCAGCGGCCGCGAGGAGGGACATCCAGGGGAAGGAGCCATGTCAATGGATACCGATCGCAGGACAACCCTTGCCGGCTTCGGCGCCGCTTTGATGCTCGCGGCATCGTCACCCGCGCAGGCGGAAAGCTCCGACCCGAAAGGCCCGCCGGGCGCCGCACTGGCGGAGCTGAGCGAGCTGCTGCGCAAAGCGCCGCGCCTGCGCGACTTCAAGTCGGTCCCGATGATCCTGGAAAATCCGGATTTTTGGGACAGCGAGTTGTTGATCGAGGTGCTGAACTACAAAGGGGCCTACAAGCAGGCTTGGGACAACACGCAGATTGCAGGGTCGTGGCTCAACGGCATGCGCAATTCTCTCAACTCCCAGGTTTTCTCCTTCCGGCATCCGGATTTCCTCGTTGTGTCGGCGACCCACGGTCCCGCGCATCTTGCGCTCTATGATCAGCAGATGTGGGACAAGTACAAGCTCGCGGACCTCGCCGGCGGCACGTTCAAAACCAATACGCTGATCGAACGCAAACACACCTCGAGCGATAGCCACAATCCCAAAGACCCGCACAGCCTTTTCGGTCCTGCCGGCAACTCCGTTCCCGCCTTGCAAGAGCGGGGCGTCGTGTTCATGGCTTGCCACAACGCCATCTGGGAGGTCTGCGAAAAGCTCCTGGCGAAGAACGTCAATCCCGACTCGCTCTCGCATGAAGCGATGGCTGCCGAGTTGACCAACCATCTGGTCGATGGCGTCGTTCTTACTCCCGGCATTGTCGCTACGCTGCTGGAGCTTCAGCGAGCCGGCTTCCACTATATCGGCTGACCATCGTGGGGTTGGTAACGCGGCGCACGATTGCCCTCGCCGGCGTTCTTTTCGCTGCATTGGCGTTGCAGCCCTTGGCCGCGCCAGCCGGAACGCGCAACATTTTTCCGCCGTGGCAGCATGGCGAGAACAACGACGCCCTGAACCGCGGCCTGGAATTCACCGTCCCGGAAGTCGACAATCTGCCGGACTTCCACGGCGATATCACCAATCCCCAGCTCGTTCTCTACGTCGGCGGCAACTACTTCTTTGCCATGGCGCCCCTGGTCGCCGAATTCGAGCGCGAGCATCCGGAATACAAAGGCCGCCTGTACTGGGAGACGATCCCTCCGGGGCTTCTGGTCAAGCAAATGGAGGCGGGCGGCACGATCACGTCGGGCAACATGACGTGGACCGCCAAACCCGACGCTTACTTTGCCGGGCTCGACCGGGTGAAGTCCCTGATCAAGCAGGGGTTGCTGGAGGGACCGGCCGTACCCTACGTGACCAACACGCTCGCCATCATGACGCCTGCGGAAAATCCCGCGCGTGTCACGAAGCTGGCGGATCTGGGCAAGGCCGACATTCGACTGGTCATGCCCAATCCGGAGTTCGAAGGTGTCACCAGACTCATCCAGGCCTCGCTGCGCAAGGCGGGCGGCGATGCGCTCGACGACATGGTCTACAAAACCAAAGTCGCCGACGGCAGCACCGTTCTCACCCAAATTCACCACCGCCAGACGCCGCTGTTTCTGATGCTCGGAAGAGCCGCTGCCGGCGTGACCTGGAAGTCGGAGGCGATCTTTCAGGAGCAAGTGGGTAACCCAATAAACCACGTCGATATCCCGCCGGAGCACAACAGCACCGGCGTCTATGCCGGCGCGGTGGTCAAGGGCGCTCCGCATCAGGCGGCGGCGCGGCTATGGCTCGCTTTCATTCGTTCTCAACCCGCTCTCGCCATCTTCAGCCGCTATGGCATGGAGCCTTATACCGGTGAGATGCTGGCCGAGTGACCGGTAGACGCCGGAGGCACGCGCCGTCGCCGGACGCCGGCCCTAGCGACGCAAGGCGCATCGAAGTCGGCGAACGGCGGAGCCGCCGGGCCGCACCTGGGCTCTGAACGGGACATGAGATGGCAGAAGGAACCTCGACGCGTCGCCAAATCCTCGCCGGCATCGGCGTGTCGGCGATCGCGCCGAGGGTCGCCGGTCTCGACGCCGCGGCGGCAGCGCCGCGGCCGGAGCAGATTGCCGGCGGCAAACGCGTGACGCTTCTGCATTTTGCCGACACGCACGCGCAGCTCGAAACCCATCCGGAATATCTGCCTGGCGCCGCCCCGGACATCCAGATGATGGGCGGCTATGCCCGCCTCAAGACGGCGATCGAACGCCAACGGACGCACTGCGAAGGCCCCTGTTTTCTGCTCGACGGCGGCGACGAATTCCAGGGCTCGGGGCCGGCGGCATGGTCGCAAGGCGAAGTCGTGCTCGAGCCGCTCCGGGCGCTCGGCATCGATGCCTTCACGCCGGGCAATTGGGAGCCTGCCTACGGGCCGGAGCGGTTCAAAGACACCATGGCGCGGCTCGGCTTTCCCGTCGTGTGCTACAATTTTCACGACCGGGCGAGCGGCAACCGCCTGTTCCCGCCCTCCGTCACGCTCGAGCGGCAAGGCGTGAAGCTGGCAATCGTCGGCGTCACCGACATCGGGGCAAGCCAACGCCAGCCGCCGGCGCAATTCCGCGGAATGGACACGAGCCGCATCGCGGGACTGCACGATTTCGTCAAGGAATTGCGGCGCCGCGAGCAACCCGACCTCGTGATCGCACTCGCCCACACCGGCCTGTCAATCGCCCGCGAACTCGCTCGCGAGACTCCGGAGTTCGATGTCATCCTCTCCGGACACTCGCATGAGCGAACGGCTGTGCCGATTCTCGAAGGCGACGTGATTGTCGTCGAGCCCGGCTCGCTCGGGTCGTTCCTCGGCCGGCTCGACCTCGTCATCAAGCCGGGCGGCGGTGTCGCGAGCCATGAGTTTGTGTTGATCCCGATCCTGCCGGATCGTTACGACGAAGATGCGGCCGTCAAGGCGCTGGTCGACAAGTCCCTGGCGCCGTATCGCGAGCGGATGGCGAAGCAGGTGGGACGCACCGATACGGTGCTGATGCGCTACGATCTCCTGCAGAGCAGCGCGGATGATTTCGTCGCCGACGCGGTGCGCGAGATCGCAAAAGCCGACGTCGGCTTGACCAATGGTTTCCGCTTCGGCGCGCCCATTCCGCCGGGAGCGATAACCGAGGCGGATCTGTGGAACCTGCTGCCCATGGACGCGCGCATGAAGCGCGGCTGGATAACCGGCAAAGAGCTTCGCGACTATCTGGAAAACGAACTGGAGATGGTCTACGCGAAAAATCCTCTCAAGCTCAACGGCGGCTGGGGACCGCGAGCCGCAGGAATGCGATTTGTCTTCAACGCGCGCGCGAAGCACGGTCACAGGATCGTGTCGATCACGATCGGCGGCCGCGAGGTTGAGGCGGATGGCCGCTACACGATTGCCGGATGTGAACGCGACGGCGAGCCCCTCGATGTGGTGTGCCGGCATCGCGGCACGCATGAGGTGCAGATTCTGCCCATGTCCATTCATGAAGCGTTGCGGCAATATCTGCGGGCCCACCCGGTCCTCGCGGTGGAGCGCGACGGCCGCGAAATAGCGCTCGACCTGCCGCGCACGGTGTTCAGCCAGGATGCCGTGCTGGCTGGAGGCGATTTAAGCAAGGCAGCGACGACGCCTTTCGGCCTTCCCCGCGGATAGAGCCGGTCTTGTGCGGTCGATTTAAAGTTCGATATTGGTTGATCATTGCGGGGCCAACCGTCGGCGTCCTACCGACTGCGACAGTGGATCAATGTCGAGCGTTGCTGCACAAATGAAGTCCTTCATCGCCGCCGCAGCCGCGCGACCGGCGGCCACCCGGCCGCGGTCTTTTCAGAGCGGGAGCGCGAAGGTGGGGTTCGCGGCGCGCGTTCTGGCGACCGTCCTCACGCTTTCAGCAGGCAACCTGATTGCCGCCGATCCGCCGCGAATAGACCTCAGCACCTGGACGCCGCCGGAGATCGCCTCGGTCGGAGATGATCCGTTCGGAGCGCTCGTCAAATACGGACATGCTCTGTTTACCGACACCGCCAACCAGATTGGCCCGACGGTGGCCGATCCGGCCAGGCGTTATGCCGGCAACAATCTGAGCTGCCAGAGCTGCCACCTTCAGGGCGGCACGCAGCTTTATGCGATGCCACTCGTCGGCGTCTGGGGCCAATTCCCGCAGTATCGCCGGCGCGAGGGCGCGGTCGGAACGCTCGAAGAGCGCATCAACGGCTGCATGGAGCGCAGCATGAACGGCCGCGCGCTCCCCTTGGCCAGCCGGGAAATGAAAGCATATCTGTCGTTCATGCGATGGCTGTCGGCCGGCATCGCCGACGGCGCCAAATTGCAGGGCGCCGGCACG
>Ga0228598_1000171_pt1 | contig 11403 bp, 16 predicted proteins | sample CZU4metagenome_FD_182726 | JGI IMG/M metagenome (GOLD analysis project Ga0228598, IMG submission 182726) | Spruce rhizosphere microbial communities from Bohemian Forest, Czech Republic - CZU4 | ecosystem: Host-associated > Plants > Roots > Rhizosphere | place: Czech Republic: South Bohemian... | reverse complement strand
CCGACTTCACATGGGGCAAGCCCTGGACACGGGCGACCCCCTGGCCAATGTAGGTGACGACGCCAAACTCTTCCAGAGCCAGTTTGGCAACGCTTTTGCGCGAAGCGCCGTCGAGGGCTGCTAGCGCGTCATCGAGAACGGCAAATAAGGGCCCGCGTTTATCCATCACTCGCCTTTCACCGGAAGTGTCTCTCGATCAACTGCTTCCGCCCGTCGGTCCAGGTCCTGCTTCAGGTTTTCTTCCAAGGAATCCAGATAACTTTCCGGAGCCCAACCGATCTTGTGTCCGTTCCAGCGGAGCTCGATGCCCCAAGCCATTGTCGAGTCCCGCTCGAATCTCAATTGGGGGGGAGCGCCCAAGCGAGCTTCTAGAATCACAGCGATCCTTTTTCGTACTTCGTCGGGTAAATCCACGGCACTGCGAACGACTTGTTCCTTCGTTCCCAGTTCCCTCAGCGTGGCGGCGTCGAATGAACCGAGCTTATCCAAGAAGACCTGAATCGTGGATTGCTCTAAATCCGACGAAGAGAGGTCCCCGAGCGCCCGTCGGATCACCGCAAGGATTCCGGTTGCGGCCCGCGCCCGCAACTCTATGAAGAATGCGCTGCGCTCCCGATCCAAGTCTTGGCGCCATTTCCTTTCAAGCTCGCGCACCGAATTGCGCGCCTCCTCCACCAGCTTCGTGCGCTGATCTTCGACCTCCTTGCGCGCCTGCGCCATCATTTCCTGCTGCTTTCGGTCCTGCTCCAGCGACCGCAGGCGCAACTCCTCCGCTTGTCGTTCTGCCTCTTTGCTCTTCTCCTCAGCCTTGGCAAGGTCGCCCGCGACACGCGCTTCGCGTTCGTCAATGGCCCGCGTGAGCTTGCCCCACAAAAAATGCTTGAGCAGCGCCACCAGCACCAGGAAGTTGACGATCTGCGCGACGACCGTAAACCAGTCGATCAGCACGTGCTACCCTCCGAGTTTCGAAGTGATGTAGTTCCAGAAGGGATTCGCGAAGATCAAGATGACGGCGATGACAAAACAGTAGATGGCGATGGACTCGATCATGGCCAACCCAATAAACAAAGTGCGGCTGATGGTTGCCGCTTCATCGGGCTGTTGCGCGATGGAACTGAGGGCTTGCACGATGGCCTTCGCTTCGCCAAGCGCGGGCGCGATCGATCCGATGGCCATGCACAGAGCCGCCGCCACAATCGACGTGATACCGATGACCGTCACACTATTCATGTTTCGCTCCTTGCTGGTCCCCCCTGCGATTGGACCGCGGCGGCGATATACACCGTCGCCAGAATGGCAAAGATGTAGGCTTGAATCAGGCCCGTCAACAGCCCAAAGACCTGCATGATTAGCGGGAAAGCGAGCGGCGCGATGGCCAGCAACACTCCGACGATCATCGACTCGCTCATGATGTTTCCAAACAGCCGAACCGCCAGCGCCAAGGTGCGAGAAGTTTCGGTCAAGAGATGAAATGGAAGCATGAGAAAGGTCGGGCGTATGTAATGGCGTAGGTACTCCGCAACGCCTTGCCGCCACCCTCCAAACACATGCACCGCCACGCCGACGCAGATCGCAAGGGCGGCCGTGGTGGAGAGCGAACCTGTAGGAGGACGCCATCCTGGAAGAACCTCGAGCAGGCTGCTTGTCGCGATAAAGAGGAAAAGAGTGCCCACAAAAGGAAGATAGGTTTCGCTGCGGTCGGGACAAATCTCGCGAATCTGGGAGCGAATGGTCTGCACGACCACTTCGAGCGCATTCTCCCATCGTGATCGATACAAATCGGTGGCGTCCAGACGCTGTGTGACGAGCCAAGACCCGATCGTTAGCAACAGCATAACGACCCACGTGTACAGGATCGTCGCGTTGAGATGTACGAATCCCCACTGCCAATAGATCGCGTGATCGGGTGTTATGGGCATTTCGTCCTCGCCGCTTGCACACGCAAGGACTTCGAAACCGCGACTCGTCCCAGCAGGAAGCCAGCGACACACGTCAACGCGTATTGCCAGCGCCCCTCGGTCAGGAAAAGGATGCTGGCCACCACAACGAGAGTCCGAAACCCAAGGCTGCCCATTAGCAGGGGGATGGGATGGCTCGTCGTCAAGAGCACGCGGATCGTGAAATACAACCCCGTGTAAAAAAAGATCCCAAGCGCAGCTCCAGCGAGAAGCCGCGACAAGATGGAGACAGCGCTCACGGTTGGTCCCCCCTGATCCGCAGCCATGCGTTTGTGCAGCCCAGCACCAGCCCACTCATCAGCAACATGAGCGTCCAAGAAAAGCGGCTTGGCCAGCGATGGTCGATCCATGCCCCTAAGGCCGCCCCGACTAACGTGGGAACCGCGACCGACCAGCCGACCAATCCGAGAATCGCAAGGGATCCCCACAGGTCATCCTTCTGGGTCCGCGCACGCAATGCGCGTGCCTTTCTCGATTCGACTTCCCGAATCATGCGTTCGGCCGAAGGCGGGAGTTTCGCAGGCGACGGTGATATGGGACTAGGCATTCTTTTCCAGCTCCAGGAGACCCCTCACCAAGTCCGCCTCCAGCTTCGCTTCGGATGAGAAGGTCTTTTTCGCGCGTTCTTCCTCGGCCTGAAATCGTGCGTCGACGTCTTTTCGGAGTTGATCGAGATTGGTGCCGCGCACAGCCGCCCGAGTCGAAACAGAGACTTCCGGCCCGCACTTGACCAGGACTCCCTGATCTATCGCCAGATATTCCTCCGTCCCACGAGCCTGTGTGAAGATCAGGACGCCGGGCACCAGTGCCGTGACGAAATCGATGTGTCTCGGCAGGAGGCCGAACCACCCGTTCGGGGCTTCCGCCTTGATCCGAGTGACCTCCTCCTGCATGAGAGTTTCGGCCGGCAGCCGCACGGTAAGTCTCATCGTCCCCGCGCACCATTCCTTTCCCGTATCTCGCCGATCCCTCCGATCATGTAGAGGGCCTGCTCGGGAATATCCGCGAACTCGTCGTTCAAGATCCGCTCGCATCCGTCGAGCGTGTCCTCGAGTTTCACGAGTTTGCCGGACATTCCCGAGAACGCTTCGGTGACAAAGAACGGCTGTGTTAGAAATCGTTCGAGGCGCCTTGCGCGGCGCACCGTGCGGCGGTCGTCCTGGGAGAGCTCCTCCAGGCCGAGCATGGCCACAATGTCCTTGAGTTCTTCGTATCCGGCCAGCGATTTTCGGATGTCTTGTGCGATCCGATAGTGCCGGTTGCCGACGACTTGCGGCGTGACCATCTTGGAGCCCGACTGTAGCGGATCGATTGCAGGGTAGAGCCCTTCACTGGCCCGCTTGCGTGACAGAACAATCGAGGCGGATAGATGGCTGAAGGTTTGCACGGCGGAGGGATCTCCGAAATCATCGGCCGGCACGTAGACCGCCTGTACGGAAGTGATTGCTCCCGTTGCCGTGTTACAGATGCGCTCCTCCAAACCGGCCAGGTCGGTGCCGAGCGTCGGCTGGTATCCAAGCCGGGACGGAAGCTGACCCATCAAGCCGGACACCTCGGAGCCGGCCTGGATGAAGCGAAAAATATTGTCGATCAGCAGCAGCACATCCTGGCGCGCATCGTCGCGGAAATACTCGGCCATCGTCAGGGCCGAATGCCCGACCCGAAACCGGCAGCCCGGTGGCTCGTTCATTTGCCCGAAGACGAGCACTGTCTTTTCTAGGACACCAGCCGCTTGAATCTCTCGGTAGAGCTCTTCTCCCTCGCGGCAACGCTCACCAATGCCACAGAACACGCTTACACCGCGCTGATGGCCGATGACGTTGTGGATCAGTTCCATGATGAGCACGGTCTTCCCCACGCCGGCCCCACCGAACAGGCCGCTCTTCCCCCCTCTTTCGAGCGGGGTGAGCACGTCGATTGCCTTGATTCCCGTCACGAAAATCTCGGACGTTTTTGACCGGCGCATCAGTGGAACTGCCGGCGCGTGAATGGAGCGCCATTCCCCGCCCTCAACCGGCATCTTCCGGTCGATCGTCCCGCCGAACACGTCAAACATCCGGCCGAGCACTCTCTCCCCAACCGGGACTTTCAAAGTTTCTCGTGTATCGACGACGATGGAGCCCCGCGACAGCCCTCTGGTCGAAGTCAGGGCGATGCCGCGGACAGTGTGAGCATCGAGGTGCAACAGGACCTCGATCACAACTTCACCTTGATCACCCGCCTTCAGGACGTGGTAGAGCGAGGGGATATGCCCGAGGAAAAGCACATCGACGACGCTGCCGCGTACGGCCTCCACAGTTCCTGTATTGTCCACCGGAGTCGTTATCACACAATTGTTCAGACTTTGGGAATCCAACCAAAACGGCCGCTCTATACATACCTTTTCTGCGCGACAACGGAAGTGACCCGCGTCACAGGACGGGCGAGCGTCGCCTGATAATCGCAGGACGTATTTCGATCATGTCGCTGGAATGTTTTTCAAAGGCGAGTGGCCGTCCCTAGTCGCCCTTCTCTTCGTGTTTTTTTCTTGCCAGCGCATCCGAGCGAATCTTGTCTGCACAAGCGTCGCAGATCGTTTTTTCCGAAGGTTGCGCGCAAATGGCGCAAACGTGTTTGAAATCTTTCGATGAATCGGGCGGTTGCGGCGTATTCGACATTGTTGTTCTCCTCTCTGTTCTCAAAACAGCGTGCTGCCGCGGGAGACGGCGCCGGAACACCTGCCGTTGCAGCTCGAACGGCGATTCGCTTGCTTCACCAATTTGCTTTGCATATTTCAATCTCCAGAGCGGAGCAGCTCCGATTCGCGACCTCTACCGCCACCGCAGGTCTTGCGTCAATCATCGAGGGCCCGGTCCCGCCCTTGGTTCTCCTTCCTCGCCAGAATTCAATGCCGTTCGTTCTTATAGCCAAATACCTTGCCCAGGAGCGATAGCTTGCATCACCCCGTCGTGTGATACAGCTCACAGCCATGTTTGCGGAATGCGACCGCACTTTGTGAATGCCTTTTGCATCCAACGTGCTCCGCCCCGCAACCTACAAACGTACCGACTTTCTCTTCTCCAATCTGGAAGGACTGAAGCGGATTGCTCAGCAGGTAGAACCGTTCCAGCTCATTTATGCCGGCAAAGCTCATCCGCATGACGAGGCTGGAAAGGCCGTGATTCGCCGGATCTTCGAACTGATGGCAGCCGCTAAAGACATCCTTCCGATCGTCTACATTGAAAATTACGACATGTGCCGGAGAGAACTCCTCACGAGGGGAGTGGATGTGCGGCTGAACACTCCGCACCGCCCGTACGAAGCGTCGGGGACAAGTGGCATGAAGACCGCCCTCACGGGCGTTCCCAGCTTGAGTGTTACTGCCGGATGGAGGTGAGGGGCGACGTGGAAGACGCGAAGGGTCGGGACATTGGAAACGAGAAAATTCCGGACTCGCCCAAGGAAGAAATTGCCTCCCTCTATCACAAACTCTAAAGCATTATCTTGTCCCAGTTTTATGGCCGGAAGGACACCTACGCCTAGATCCTGCGATTGTCGATGCCCCTAAACGGGTCCTTCTTCGATACGCAGCGGATGATTGCGCAATAGGCGATGAATGCCTACTCCCCGGCGAGCTAAGAAATATCGATTCACTGCGTTATCGAAGATACCGGGTAGAACGTCGGTTCCTGGCGAACAGCGAGGCACCTGCCACGCGCGTCACGCGCCGGAGTGATGGGCGTCACAGCGCCGCGAAGGTAGCTCGTGTTCAATGGACAACGACGGAGATGAACGATGACAGCCCTTGATTCTCACACGCGTACTTCGCTCAAGAACATCCTATTCGCAACTGACTTTTCTTCCGCGGCAACTGCTGCGGCTCCCTATGCCGCAGAAATGGCGAAACACTATGGAGCCAAACTCTTCGCCTTGTACGTGAGACCTCCCGTGGTGAACCCCATGACTTCACCCGCCGGCTGGAAGGCTACCGAGAAAGCTGCAAACGTCGAGGAGGAACAAAAGAGACGAGAGTTGCTTAAAATATTCGCCGGCATTCGACCGGAAATCCTGATTCAGGAAGGAGATCTATGGTCGAATCTCAATGGCGTCGTCGAAGCAAACAAGATTGACTTGATCGTGATCGGGACGCGGGGCCGTACGGGACTCGGAAAACTTCTGCTGGGCTCCGCAGCGGAAGCGATATTTCGACAAGCTCGGTGCCCCGTTCTCACGGTTGGTCCTCATACATCGGCCGCACCTGGGCGAAACGGTGAGATTAACAGAATTCTATTTGCCACGGATTTCAGTCCCGAATCCATGGCTGCCACACCTCATGCCATTTCACTCGCGCAGGAATTCCAAGCCTATCTGACGTTACTGCATGTGATTGAAGAACCCAAGGCGAACGAGCTTGTGCGGCCGGCGGAGTTGGTCGCATCGTCGGAACGGCTCTTGCGCAATCTGGTGCCTGAAGAGGCTCAGCTTTGGTGCGTGCCGGAATACATCGTCGAACCAGGGATGGCCGCCGAAAGGATCCTGGAGGTTGCCACGCGCCAGAAGACTGAATTGATTGTCCTCGGCGTACGTCGGCCCAGTGGTGTGCCCGGCGCCGCCACACATCTACCGATCGCGACTGCTCACAAGATCGTGTCTCACGCAGCATGCCCGGTGCTGACGGTCCGCGGTTAGCTCTCTCGTCGATTCACATGAACCGCGGCATACGGAAATCGCCGACAACCGTTAGGAGTAGGGAGGTGCAATTATGAAACGCCCCTTCGGACTGACTGCGGTTGCGGTCTTGATGTGCGTTGGCGCAGGGCTACTCGCCCTGGGGTCTTTGGCTTTCTTTATGTTGGGCGCGCCCGCCGTGACAACCGCCGGCGAGGGACCGCTGTCCCAGCTGCTTTCGGGAATGGGCACAATCGGAGCAGGAATTTACCTGGCATTCGCCATAGCGTATGTCCCCTTGGCCATTTACACGTTGAGATTGGCTTATTGGGCGCGGTACGCAGCCATCGTTTTCATCGCCGCGGGCTTGCTATTCGCCGTAATTGGGATTCTAGCTTCGTTGCCGCATCCGGAAATTATGGTCTGCGCCTGGCAGATCTTTGTGATTGCCGTTGATGTGTGGATCTTGTGGTATCTCACGAGGCCGCACGTCAAAGACGCCTTTGCCATCGCGCAGCATCGTCCCGGTTCGCACGTCGAAGACCAAACGCAACGTCGCCGAAATGAGCCTTCCACAACTGTGATCCAGGAGTTGACGAAACAGGAGAGCCTGGACTTAGTGGCCCGTTCGCATCTCGGTAGATTAGCGTGCGCTCGAGGATCCCAGCCGTACATCGTGCCAACCTATTTCGCCTACGACAGCAACTGCCTCCACAGCTTTTCCACTGTTGGACAAAAGATTGAGTGGATGCGCGACAACCCACTCGTCTGCGTCCAAGTGGACGAGATTTTGAACCCGCGGCAGTGGGTCAGTGTCATCGTCTTCGGTCGCTTCGAGGAACTTCCTGACGCGCCCGAGTGGCGGGGCGCGCGGGCATTGACTCACGACCTGCTACAACGGAAAGCCATGTGGTGGGAGCCTGGTTACGTGAAAACAGTCATCGGTGGAACGCAGCGCCCGTTAGTGCCCGTCTTCTATCGCATCCATATCGTGCAGATTACAGGTCACCGCGCCGGAGCTGCTGCGACATAGATCACATATGCCGGTGACCTCTGTCCTTACGTCTGCGTTGCTCGCGAGTTACAAGTGAAGCAACGGAGGTGCTCTATGAAACGGCCGGGAAGATTGGTCTTTGCATCAGCGGCTCTCGCTTTGTTCGGCAATGTCATCCTCCCCACGACCGACCGCCGCTTCTGGGGAGAAATCACAGACAGTCTGTGCGCCCAATCTGGCTCGCACGAAACAACTGCGAACGGAATCAAGACGTCCCGTGGATGCACGATCGGCTGCGTGAAGGGTGGCGCCAGGTACGTGCTCTACAACGCCCACCGGCGGGTGGCTTTTCAGCTCGATAACCAGCGAAAACCGCGAGAGTTCGCCGGAGAAAAGGTGATGGTCATCGGCACGTACGACAGCAAAACCAATACGATTCACGTCAAGGACATTCAACCCGTGCATGAGGACACGATCAAGACGGGACATTAGGTGGGGCCTGCTCTGGCGTCAAATTCGTTGTGTCGAGCGGGGAGAAGCGCACCCTGCGCAAAATAGAGGCCCAAATCGGAAATTCCGCCTAAGGAGAGGCACATGCCGGAATACGCCGTAATTATTCGTGAGAAGACTCGCAACGAAGCCAAATTGGAAGAATAGAGAAAAATAGCTCCGGCGAGTTTTCGGAAGCACCCGGCCACCGTGCTCGCCATTCATGGGCATTCTGAAGTCCTGGAAGGGCCCAAAAGCGAGGAGGTCGTCATCCTTGAATTCCCCAGTTACGAAGCGGCGCAGGCTTGGTATCACAGCCCGGAATATTAGGCCGCGTGCGAGCTCCGCTTTCAAGGCGGCGACTACCGTTGCCTCCTGACCGCGGGTAAAGCGGCTAAATAATCGATGCTCCGGCATCATGCACGAAACGCGACGAACCGTAAGACCAAAAATCCGCCCGCCTACGCCTCGTTCGCCAAAGGCGAACGAGACATGAGAAGGCGGCCGCTACAAAGTGAAACGCGAAAGGCGAAGATCACAGGCAGGATTGCCTCACGAGTGCCGCGCTACAACAATCACGAATCACGACTCAGAAATCACGCCGTTCCAAACCGCCGCACGCTGCCTCGTCCTGGCCTTTCATCATAGAGAGTCATCTCGCGCGGGCCCGCGGGGGCCAAACGCGCGTCCTCCGAATGCTCCTTCAAGGTTTCGGATTGAAGTACCGTTGGAACGGACCGCAATATGGGTGAAACACTCTCGCGCGGTAAGACTCCGCGATCTGTTGGAGATGTCCATTCAAAGGGCCGTGGGATGTCTCGGGTTTGGGTGGCGATAACGGAGTTCAAGGCTCTGGACCTAGAATCGGGCGGCCATTCGATTCCGGGGCCCAAAACTTAAAGTCCAAAGCATGATCAGCCTCTCCAGATCTGTGTCCAAATCAACTTCTTAGCTAGCAATTGATTTCGAAGAAAATCTCTATCTATTTTGCTTGGAGCGCTTTGATGTAGTTTGGCAAGTCGGCCATGCGCTGCGTGACTTGGGCTGAAATCAGCCCGTCGGCTTTCCCAAAATCCATTCCCCAAGTCGGTATTTTAACCCCCGCATGCGCTGGCATCACACCGCCATTCCGAAGCGCCCAACCGTTCGGAAACCCAACAATTGGCACTTGCAAGCGGCTACTTAACCTGCAACGACTTGATGTAGCTCACCAGGCTCGAAATCCGCACATACATGATCTCTGGATCCGAATCCATCGATTTAAACAGCGGACCCCACACCGGCATTTCCGCATCGCCGTGTGCCGGAGCCTTCACACCGTTCCGCAGCACCTCTTGCACATAGAGGTCCGGGAATTTCCCGTCATGCCGCTTCGCCAGCGTCGTCAAGTTCGCCGGCGCGTGTTTCAACGCCGACGCTGCCGGCCCGTCTCCCTTCGCATCCTTGCCGTGGCATACCGCGCAGTAATCCTTGAACATGCCGGCTCCTGAAAGCGGCTCTGTCTGCTTGACCGGTTCCTGCTTGGCCTGCTTGGCCTGCGCGAAAACCGTGTTGCCAAGACCCAAAAACAAACCCATCAAAATCAAAATCCCAATCTGAAATCTTGTGCCCCGAGCTGTCTCGAAATGCGCCATGGCCAACCTCCTTGCCAGTTTTTCCTCTAATGTCTTTCATACCCACCGCTCAGCACCGAATTGTGCCTCGCGAAAGACGTCGGTTTTTCACCACCTATTTTTGTGGCGGATAGAGTGCGAGGTACATGTAGGCATCGGCGGCTTCGTCTTGGCTGAGGTACAGAAAAACTGGCATCCTGCCTCGATACGGCGTTGCTGGCGTGCCCATGATGATGGGCGCACCGCTCGTAACCTTGCGCACGAAGTCGGGAAGGCCAACCCTCGTCGTAAGGGTAGAGAGCGGTGGAATTGCCCCTTCCATTATTTGCTGCGGGTCTGGGTTCGGCCCTGTCGCGCTGTGACAGACGTGGCACGTCGATTTCACGATGTGCTCTCCCACACGGTAGGACGATTCCTTTACCGCAATCTGATTCTTTTCCGCCCCCGGTACGTCGGAAAGTTGTTCGAGGTAAGCGACGAGGGAGCGAATTTCTGTCTCGCTCAACGTAGGTGGCGGCATGTGCTGCCCTCCGGTGTGCAGCCTCTGCAACAGAATAACTTTGGATTCTTTGGCCATGGCATTCACATCGGACCGGCTCATTTCCCGACCGGATTTCTTCATCCGGTCCATGGTGGCTGCAACGGAAGTCGCCTGCACCGGGCCGGTAACGGAATTTATTTCCGGAGGCGCGCCCTGGCCGAACTCTCCGTGGCATCCCCGGCAGTTCAAGCGATACAGGTCCGAACCACGCAGCGTGAGGACTTGAGCGAGGTAGCCGGGCGATAGTTTCAGTTGCCAGGGCGCGGCTTCCTCTCCCGGACCGTCCGGAGCTGGCCCTAGATCCCAGGTCTTGCCCATGCTGGTTTCGGCGAACGACTTGTTGAGGTGACGGATCCAGCTTTCGCCCTCCACGGCCGTTACCGAAGCATCTGTATTCCCGGCAGTTTGACCGAGCAACGACCCTGCCAATACGAATACCGCCGCGACGCTCATCAGTCGCAGGCAGCTCTTTTTCGTTGGTCGAGTGACGTACTGCCCGGACAGAGGTGAACAGGACATATATTTATTTGCGTACGAAAGGCCCACTGCTTAGGGCTGGAATCTGGTCCGATTCACTGATTTGGCCGTTAGCTCCATGTGCGCTGCCCTTTCTCGGTTCGGCTCGATACTTCCTCACGGCTAATTCAACGTTGCTGTCGCCCGCTGCTACCGTGATCGACTGAGTACTGGGTTTGCCTTCTACGCTCCAGGTTTTCAGAGTGTAAGTGCCCGGGGGAACGTCCTTGATCGTGAAGGTGCCATCACTACCGGTCAGCGCGAAGTATGGTGTCGGGACTACTACGGTGTATCCCACCAAGTCGGAATGCAAATTGCACAGCAGCTGTGCCGCACCCAGGTTGTCTAATTGAAACGGCTTCTTTTCGCCTGGCGATACGATGGTCAGACTATGCCGCAATGCCTTGTTGCCGCCTATCGCTGGCCAATGGACGTTGTGAACGACCTGATCGCTGTTCAAAAAATCCACGGTGGTTGCGCGCACGATAACGATGGTTTGCGGAATGAACTTCATATTCTGCTGATCAACCGTTACGCGCTCGGCCGGCAGATCGAATCTCTTACCCGCAATGGCGTCGGTGTAAACAGCGATGTCTTTGGCCGAGCTTAATCCTTGCGCAGATACCTTTCCCTTCACGTCCCCTG
>Ga0228598_1000170_pt1 | contig 11452 bp, 10 predicted proteins | sample CZU4metagenome_FD_182726 | JGI IMG/M metagenome (GOLD analysis project Ga0228598, IMG submission 182726) | Spruce rhizosphere microbial communities from Bohemian Forest, Czech Republic - CZU4 | ecosystem: Host-associated > Plants > Roots > Rhizosphere | place: Czech Republic: South Bohemian... | reverse complement strand
AGCAAGTCGGCGTAGAAGACGTATTCCCACGGCCGCCCCCGCATGGGGCGGGATTCAATCTTGCTCAGGCTGATGTCTCGCAACGCAAATACGCTCAAGGCCTTGAATAGCGCGCCCGGCACATTCTTCACCCGGAAAGCGATTGACGTCTTATTCCCGCCGGGAACAATGCGGCGGCCTTTGCGGATGAGAAAGAATCGGGTGAAATTCTTTTTGTCGTCTTCAATTCCAGCCGCCAATATCCTGCTTTTGTAAACAGCGGCGGCCTGGCGCCCCGCGATCCCGGCCGCATCCTTCAAACCGTTCTCGACGACGTGCTTCACACTGCCGGCCGTGTCATAAAACGGTATCGCCTCAATCTTCGGATGCTTCCGCAAGAAATCCCGGCATTGGTCGAGCGCCACCGGATGCGAAAAAACTCGCCGAATATCTTTCATTTTCACTCCGGGCGCGGCGATGAGGTTATGCACGATCCGCAGCGGGTATTCCCGCTGAATAGACACATTCCGCGCTAACAAAAGATCGAAGTGCTCCGCCACCGAACCCGCCAGAGAATTCTCAATCGGAATCACAGCCACGTTGACAGAACCGCGCTCGAGCCGATCGAAAACCTCTCGCGAACGCGCGCACGCCACGATACTGCAACCCGGAACCATGCGCTTCGCCGCTTCATAGCTGAACGAACCCGCTTCCCCTTGAATGGCAACTTTCATACTGTGCACGACGCGATACCGGAACTATATTACGCCCCAGCCAACGATGGCTCGCGGTCCGCCGGAGAAGTAGAGTCGTCCTTCTAGAGCTCTTTCTCCAGAACGAACGCATCTACTCCATTCGTGTAGTAGCGGGGAATTGTTTTCACCACGCTGTATCCGTGCCGCTTATAGAAAGCCAGAGCGCCGGCATTGTCCACAGCGGTTTCCAACTCCACACTGTGGCAAGCCGCCACGCGCAAACGCTCCTCAGCCGTCACCAGCAACTTCGAACCAACTCCGAAACGCCGGCTTGCCGATGGCACGTCAATCGTAAGGATATGGCCAACACTCCGCCGCGTGACCTGCGCCAAGATGAAACCCAGAAGCTTCAGCGAGGAACCCTCACCGGGGGCTACGTTTCCAGCCTTCTTGCGACTGTCCGGAATCGACTCCGCGACCACGGTAAAAGCTCCCCGCAACCGAATATAGGCGGCCAACTCCAACCGGGAGTATGCGATCCCAGGCGCAAAGCACTCCTGATCCATGCGCCACAGACTTTCAAAATCCTCACGCCGAAACTCCCGCAGTGCGAATTCCACCCCGTTATTGTAGCCGTGTCGCTTCGGATATTCCGGCCTTCACACTGATCCTGTAGGGGCTAAGTTTTCCTCAAAAATAGTCCACGAAACTGTTGCCTCGTTGCACCTTCGGACGTACCATTCGCATCAGAGAGATTTGTGGGCCGCCTTTTCCTCATTGATGCCGCAGCCGCAGTTGCTTTAGTCGGGTTGTGGTTCCTGTGCCTCGCCAGCTACAACCGCCGGCGTGGGGCGAAGGCCTTGCATTGGGTGGAAGCCGCCTGCTCCCATCGCGGTCAACTGTCCGACGCCCGCTGGGTTGGAACCTCCCGCGTGCAGGCGCACTTGCGATTCGCCACCCACTGGTTTGAGAATGCCCGGGTGACTATCCGATTGCTGCCCCGCCCAATGCCCATCCAGTGGGTATTGAGCGTCTGGCACAAACAAAAGGAAACGCTCACGTTCGAAGCCGATCTCGACTGTGCGCCCGGCATGCGCTTGGAAGTGCTGCGCCATCGCTGGCTCACTCACAACGATAACAAGGTGATTCGAAAATCGCGCAACTGGACCATCGTACGTCCTGGCCCGGTTGTGCTGACCACTTGCACCCAGTGGAAACAGGAACTGCCGCCTGTCATCAATACCCTGATGACCTCTCGCGGACATACCCTGCTCAGCGTGCGTTTCCGTCCCGAGTCCCCGCATTTAGCCGCGACCATCGACCTCGAAGCGCTCTCCGACGAACAAGCCGCCGCCGGTTTTCTAGGCGTCCTCAGAGACCTGGCCGCCGGAGCATCAACCCCCCGCCAATAAGAATCGCGCAGCGCATCAGCCGAGGACAACTCTCCCGACGTTACGCAAGCATTCCGACTGCAATCGTGACCACCCGCGCTCAGGAATAGAAGTCGAGAGTGCCCGGGCCATCCGATGCGTCGATGCGACGAGCAAAATGCAGAGATCCTTCGTTACCCAGGATGACAGCGGCTTGGTCTAGCGAGCCTGCCATGACCTTCGTAATCTTTCGCGAACCTGCGCCGACAATACAAAATGAAAGTTCATCGGAACATACCAATCTTGTCCACGTGTCCGTGCCGGAACTATCTTCGATGGCTTGGATAGTGAATTTAGGTTAGAAGAAGCGGCAGGGCGATTTCCATGAAGTGTCGGATCATCGCGGTCCTCGGCACGAGGCCGGAAGCAATCAAATTAGCACTGGTAATTCATGCACTACGTCAGCGTTCGCAAGAGTTCGAAACAGCCGTAGTTCACACCGGTCAACATCGCACGATGCTCGACCATGCCCTGCAGTTTTTCAAGATCAAGCCTGACTTCGATCTGGCCGTCATGCGTCCGAATCAGACGCTGAATTCCCTGACCGCGCGGGTATTGGATACGGTGGAGAATGCGTGCCACCGCTTCGAGCCCAACATGGTGCTGGTGCAAGGCGACACCACCACGGCGTTTGCCTCCGCCCTGGCGGCTTACTACTGCAAGATCGCGGTGGGTCACATCGAGGCGGGCCTGCGCAGCCACGATTTATACAATCCGTTTCCGGAAGAAGCCAACCGGCGGCTCGCTTCGGTGCTGACCGAGATTCACTTTGCTCCTACCGCGTTGTCGAGGGACAACCTGCTGGCCGAGGGCGTACCCGACGAGAAGATCGTGGTTACGGGCAACACCGTCATCGACACTCTGCGCGCTCTCAGCGTGCTGCCGCATTCCTGGGAGAACACGCCGCTGGCCGGCATTCCCGACGACAATTCCCGCCTGGTGCTGGTCACTTCGCACCGGCGTGAATCCCTTGGCACAGACCAGGAAAACATGTGCCTGGCGCTGAAGGAACTGGTCAAACAGCATCCTGACATCCGTGTCGTCTATCCCGTGCATTTGAATCCCAATGTGCGGGCTACGGTGAATGCGCTGCTGCAGAACACGGACAGAATCCACTTGACCGAACCGCTCGACTACATCACCTTCGTCAGCCTGCTGCGGCGTTGTTTTCTGGTGCTGACGGATTCCGGTGGAATTCAGGAAGAAGCACCCACGTTCGGCAAGCCGGTGCTGGTGTTGCGCAAGCTCACGGAGCGTCCCGAAGCCTCGCAGTTTGGCATGGCCAAGATCATTGGCATGTCGCACGACGCAATCGTGAATGAAACCAGCCGCCTGCTCAACGACGCGGAAGCGTATCAGGACATGTCCGAGGGAGAGAATCCTTACGGAGACGGTCACAGTTCGGAAAGGATCGTGGAGGCTGTCGCCCGCTGGCATGCGAAGAAGACGCCGCTGCTGGAGGCTGACAAACAGTTCAAGCTGGCGCCCCGGCCGCAGCCCCGCCGTCGCAAAAGCGACGCCGAAGAGAATGCGCGCAAGGCCGCAGCAGGTAAGGAGTGACCAGGGGAAACCCGCATCCGGGCAGTGGTTGCGCACCATGATTTACGTTCTCTACATTATTGTTTTCGTTATTTGCCTCTACACTGGCCGCCATTACTGTTTCACGCTGAATCGCCTCTTCGGTTTCCAGCGCCACCCTTACATCGACATCGACACCGCTGACTGGCCGCCGGTCACGGTCCTGGTGGCTGCGCACAATGAAGAGAAAGTCATCGCGAATATTCTCGATGCCTTGATGACGGTGAAATATCCAGCAGACAAAATGCTGGTGATTCCGGTGAACGATCGTTCGACCGACCACACGCGCGAAATCATCGACAAGTTTGTGGAGGAATTTCCCGGACGGATACAGCCGTTTCATCGCGCAGGAGGCAAAGGCGGCAAAGCCGCGGCATTGAAAGATGCAATGGAACTGGTGACGACCGAGGTCATCCTGATTTTCGATGCGGACTACATTCCGGGAGCGGGATTGATCAAACAACTGGTTGCGCCGTTCTTCGATATCGAAGTTGGCGGCGTAATGGGCCGGGTGGTGCCGATGAATGCGGGCACGAATCTGCTCACGCGTTTGTTGGATCTCGAACGGTCGGGAGGTTATCAGGTCGATCAGCAGGCGCGGATGAACCTCCGCCTCGTACCTCAGCATGGCGGCACGGTGGCCGGCGTCCGGTTGAGCGCGCTGCGGGAAATTGGCGGTTGGAACGAGAATTCGCTGACTGAAGACACCGATCTGACTTATCGTCTCTTGCTGAATGGCTGGAAGACCGTCTATCAGAATCGGTCAGAGTGTTACGAGGAAGTTCCTGAAGTTTGGCCGGTTCGCATCAAGCAGATTATGCGTTGGGCTAAGGGCCATAACCAGGCCATGGTCACCTACGGCCTGCATCTGCTCGTGGGCAAGCATCGCGCCACGCTGCGGGAGCGGATTGATGGGAGTTTGCTGCTGGGAGTGTATGCCATGGCGCCGATCACGCTGGTGGGTTGGGGGCTGGCGCTCGGGGTGTTCTACCAGGGAGTGGCGCCGCTGCATGGAGTCATCGCCCTGCTTTCTCTGACGGCTTATGCGGCCATCGGCAATCTTGCGGCCTTTTTCGAGATCGCCGCGGCGGCTCGGCTGGATGGGACGCGCAAACGAATTTGTCTGCTCCCATTCCTGATTCTGGGATTCGGCGTGAGTATTTTCTCGGTCTCGCGCGCGGCGGCGGTTCAGATGAGCGACTTCGTCACTGGCGCTGAATTCCACTGGGACAAAACCGAGCGTTTTCGGAAGGTCTTGTGAATCCGTACCTCGCAGTAGCCGCCCTGGTTTGTACCGTGGGCCTGATGTTCGCGCTGCCTCTGATTCCCGCGTTGGTGGAATTGCGCCGCAAGTCGGACGCACTGCCGCTCAGCGTGGTTCAGCAAAATGCCGGGGAGATCCGCTATTTTTCCGACAGCTTTCGAGCCTACATCAATGGACTCGATCCCATCATGCAAGGCTGTGTGGCGGCAGGGACAACGGCAACCGGTGCGCTTCCCGACGGCGAGGAATATGTCGTGCTCGGCCGCGTCGACGAGCCGCTGGTGCTGGCGCTGCAACAGCGCGACACAACCCATCTCGTGATGGGAGCTAATGTTGACCTTATCTTGCCCGCGGAAGTCAGATTTTCGAAAGACATCTATGCTGGCGGGCAATTCATTGGTGGCATTAAGAACAACTTTCGCGCGATTCTGGGAGAGAAAAATGTTCACCTGGGCGCTTCGAGTCGGGTGCTGCGCTGGGTTCACGCCGTGGGGGAGTTCACTGCGGACGCCGGCTGCGGGCTCGATGGGCGTATATCTTCGGATTCGCTCATACGCCTGCAAACCGACTGCGGCTTCCGAAGGCTGAACGCTCCCCGGATTGAAATCGGGTCTGTCGCCGCCAACCCGGAGCCACCCCTTCCGCAGCTGCACAGCCTCGCGAGTTCCGGCAGGCCTCCCCGTTTCCTGCACGACGGCGACTTCGAGGTTCAGGCCGGTCAGGTCATCGTTGGCGACATCCTGATCAGGGGCAAGTTGCACATTCGGTCGGGTGCACGAATTTGCGGCAGCGTGAAGAGTGTTGAAGACGCGGTAATCGCGGACGGAGTCGCAGTGGAAGGAAGCCTGATCAGCTCGCAAAAAATGCGTATTGGCCCGCACTGCGCGATTCACGGGCCGGTGATTGCCGAACGCGAACTAGCCATCGCAAGGGGATCCCAATGCGGAACCTTTGAACATCCTACGACGGTCAGTGCGCCAAGGATTGAAATCGAAGAGGGTGTGGCAGTGTTTGGCACGCTGTGGGCGCGCGAACAGGGGCAGGTGGTGGCTACCCAATGACGCGCACACGAATCGTTTTGGCGACCAGTTGCCTGGTTCTCGGGGCCCTGATCGCATGGTCGTGGGCAACTCACGACCGTTCTCGTTCCACGGCCGACCGCCTGCTCCTGCTGGTTCCCGACGGCACCAGTTTCTCCAATCCCAAAGTCACGATGTGGCTTGACGCCGGGAGTGAAGAAGGACTTCATGTGATTCCGGTTCATGACTCCGAGTTTCTCCGCCCTCTTTTAGGAGAGGCGAAGTGCGCAGGAGTGATTCTGCCGGACTCTATTCACCAACAGGCGAGCGATGTTTTCATCGCTACTCTCCATCGCTTTGTAGCCGATGGCGGGAAGCTCATGCTGGTCTACGATGCCGGCACGTTCTCTCTGAATGGCGCGTACGTCGCCGGACGTTCCCGGCTATCGGACCTGGCGGGTGTCGATTACGCTCTTTACGACAAGCTTGGCGATAAGACGATCCAATGGGGCAAGGTCACCGGCACTGATGAACTTGTCAGGCAGATGGAAATCCCCCCGGGAAAGTATTATCCGTTTCACGCGGAAAGCGGCGCCTCCGCTTCAAAGGGTGGCCCACCAATTGTCTCCGGCGGGAACTTCGAGGTCGAGCTCAGGCGCTACAAATATGGAGATCTGCAGTATCCCAGCTTCATAACTTCCGGCAACTACACCGGCGAGGTTTTGTTCCACTCCAGCAACGGCCTCATAGCCGGTCAACAGGCTTATCGAAAGGGTTCTGTCCTGTTCGTGAATCTGCCACTTGGATATCTGAAAGGCAGCACCGACGGATTGTTGTTGCACGCCTTTCTTAGGTATTTCGCCACCCATGCTTTGTCGTTGCCTTACTTGATGCCGGTACCGGATGGAGTCGGCGGGCTGGTGCTGAACTGGCACATTGACTCGAACGCCGCGATCAAGCCACTGCAGGAAATGAGTTCATGGACTCTGCTGCAACAGGGACCATATTCAATTCACATCACCGCCGGACCCGATGCTGGGAAATTTGGCGACAAAAAAGGCTTCGATGTTGATCACAATCCTGTCAGCCAGAACCTGATCCACCAATTCGTCAATCAGGGGTATGAAATCGGCAGCCACGGCGGCTGGATTCATGACTACTTTTCTGCCCACGTCGATACCGACAATCCGAAAGACCTTGAGCAGTTTCTTGCGCTAAACCAGAATTCATTGGAGCGGGCCGCGGGGAAACCAGTGAAAGAGTATTCCGCTCCGAATGGTAATCAGCCCCCGTGGGTCACGCACTGGTTGGAGGCTCATGGCTTCGTCGCCTACTACTTCACTGGTGACACCGGAATGGGCCCGACGCAAGGCTATCGCAATGGCGAGCGCGAGGCCCGCAATGTATGGGCGTTTCCAATCTCTCATCTGGATCGGGCAGCGGGCTTCGAGGAAATGAGTACGGAGGGATATTCCAACTCTGAAATCGACCGCTGGCTGGCGGCGATCACGGACTTTGCAGCCGAGCACCAATTGGTAAGGCTGGTCTATTTCCATCCTCCTGGAATTCTCCAATACCACGATCTCGTAGATCGATGGATGAAGCAAACCGGCCGGCTGAAAGCTAACGGACAATTTCGCTGGTATACGATGACGGAACTCGCCGACTTTTTGAATTCCCGCAAACAAGTGAAATGGAAAGTCTCAGACAACAGTGGCCTGGTTACGTTCGAAGCAACTCATCCCCAGAGCCTGGATCACGAGACCTGGAGAATTCCCGCCAGCAGCTTTACCGAGCCAAAAATTGTGGAGGGCTCGGCCAAGGTGGTTCGCGATAACGACGCGTGGATGGTCATTGCTGGCGAAGGCAAAGATCTTCGCTTTGAATCCGAGGCGCTATCGAAATGACAACCATTTGCCAGCGGCCGCGTCGATTCGCAGTAACGCTTTTGCTCTTGAGCTTTGCCATGGTTCCGGGCGTACGGGCGCAGGACGGTGGGACTTCCGGCGCCGCTTCCATCAACCCCGCTTCGCTTAACTCCGCTTTGGTCAGTGCTGCCTCATCGAGCGATCAACAGGACTCAACCCAACAGCCGGCCGCTGATATCCCTCCGCAAACCGGGCCGAAACAACTCACCAACTTCGTTGAAGCCGGCGGCGACTATCTGAACCTAACCAACGGTTACGGCTACTGGGCGGGCGGATACGCTCGTGGCGTAATCGCACAGGGAAACAATATCTGGAATGCCGAGGTTAACGGTCAACACGAATTCGGCGACGCCGGCGTGTACCTCGCCGCCGGCGATACCTATAACTTCAATCCGGACTGGTACGGCTCACTCACAGTTGGTTCCAGCGTCGGAGGCTTTTTCTGGCCACGCTTCCGCGGCGACGGATTCATCAACAAGAAATGGATGGCCCACAAGCAACTGATCACGACCCTCGGCTTTGGCTACTACGCCGCGAAAGACGTCCACCTCGATCACAGTTTTTTTGTCGGTACCACGTACTACTTCACGACACCATGGATTCTGGAAGAAGGAATTCGTTTTAACGTCAGCAATCCCGGATCGGTGTTCTCGCCGGCAGGCTTTGTCGCCGTAACCCATGGACGAAACCAGCGACAGTACCTTACGCTGCGCGCGGGTTTCGGCGTAGAGGCATATCAACTCGTCGGACCAACCGTGAGTCTCAACGATTTTCAGAGTCAGACAGTGACCGTAACTTGGCGGCGGTGGGTCGGTGAGAGCTGGGGCGTAAATCTGGTAGGGGACTACTATCACAGCCCTTACTACGAAAGAGGCGGAACTAGCTTTGGATTCTTCCGCGAGTTTTGAGCTGCGCGAGAAATCCGCCAAGCGACTTAAAGTCCCGCAGGCGGCGAATCCCGCACCCACCCGCGGACATCGCGGCGGTGTCATTCCCATGCACCGCGCGCTGGCTCACTTCCGTCTCGGCCCCATGAATCTGGTTACCGCCATCTTTCTCTTTCTATTCTTCACATCGATCTGGCTGGTGTTTCTGCCGAAAGTCTGCCAGGTATGGAATCGAGTTTTAGCGTTTGGGATTCGGGTCTTGCCCCTGCGTGCTGATCTCGGACTCGCTCAACATCATCTAACGCCTTTCATCCGCTTCGACATTCCCTACCTGCGCATGGAGCCGGTTCTACCGAGCGCTCAGACCTGGTGGTTAACCTTTGCCGCCACCGTGGCACTGTTTGCCGCGAGCTTTCTTCTGTCCGCCAAGTTGATCCCCGTCATGTACCTCCTGCGCGGGATTTTGGTCGTACCTGGCACAGCTCTTGTATATTTCGCGCTTCTGCCTGCCCGTTTTCCTCACACCCCCGATAGCTATATGGAAGGACTGGTAACCGCCGGAATTGCTTTGATTTCTACCGTTCCGCTGTTATTCGGACTGACGTATTACATATTCGATTTCGGTTTGCTGAAAAAGGCGTTCCTCACAGCCATCACAATGACTCACCTGGCACTATTCCTGCCGCTGCAGATTCTTCTGCAAGCTTTGTTTCTGCAAAAAACGATTTTGTTTATGCCCGTGCTCTACATTGTTTTCGGCATGCCCGTAAACATTCTGATCATCATCGCCTTCTACTCGTGGGGAATGACCTGGTTTTTCCGCCCGGCGTAACGGATCCGTGATTCACTGAGTCCTGTGGCTGGTGTTATAGGTGCACAAAGCGTGGGTTGACAAAGGCACATAGAGTAGGCACACTGGATGAGCACATATGAACACCAAACGCGCCCACGTCCTGTTGCCCGAAGACTTGCTCCGGGAGATCGACGCCTTGGTTGGTCCTCGAGGGCGCAGCTCTTTCCTGGTCGAAACGGCGCGCGAGGAAGTTCGCCGGCAAAAGCTCCTGCATTTTCTGGGCAGCAAGGACTCCTCATGGAAGACCAAAGATCATCCTGAACTGGCGGGTGGCGCGGCCTCCTGGGTGCGGAAACTGAGAACTGAGAGCGAAGGCCGTAGGGCAGCCCAGCGAAAAGCCAGGAAGCCGGGGCGGTCGTAACGTTCGACCTGATGCGCTGATTAATGCACCTGTTGCTCGACACATCGGTACTTATCGACGTCCTCCGGTTGCGTCGCGGACGACGCGAACTGCTCGCCAAACTCGCTCGTGGCGGGCATAGCCTTGCCACTACAACTTTGAATATCGCCGAACTGTATGCGGGCATGCGTCCAGACGAAGAGGCGCGAACCGAAGAATTCCTCGACCTCCTGGATTGCTACGCGCTGACTGCGGCGGCAGGACGGTTAGCTGGAAGTCTCAAATACAAATACGCAAGAAAGGGACGTACTCTTACTCTTGCCGACAGCATCGTCGCGGCCATTGCAATGGAACAACGATGCACGCTAATGACCGACAATCGTAAAGACTTCCCCATGCCCGAACTGGATTGCTACGACCTGCCAGATGGGTAGGCATCGGGAATCACCGCTCCACAAACTATGCAGCCGCACGGGTCGCGATCAACGTGCTATCGGCAACTTGCTCGACCCGCGCTTTCATCCACTGATTCGGTTGGTGCTGTCCCTGCAGGAGCAACTTCAGATAGTTATCCGTCAGGGCTTCAGTAGATTTGCCATCGCACACATTCAAGGTGATCGCTTCCACGGTCTTTCCCACAAACGACTGCATGAACGCCAGTTTTTTCCGCGCAGCCAGTTCGCGTAGAATGCGATTGCGTTCACGGGCAACTTGCACCGGTATTTGATCGCGCATGCCCGCTGCCGGCGTTCCCGGACGCGAGGAATATGTGAACACGTGCAGGTAAGTGAAAGGCAGCTCTTCGATCAGCAGCCGGGTTTCTTCGAAATCAGCGTTACCCTCCCCGGGAAATCCCACCATCACGTCAGCGCCGACGGCCGCCGTAGGTATAGCCGCGCGAATTCTTTGGAGCTTCTCTCGATAATGCCAGGGGCGATACTTGCGGTGCATAGCCCGCAGCACGCGATCGCTGCCCGATTGCATGGGCACATGAGCGTGCTTGGCAACGCGCGGAGAGTTGGCCATCAAGCCAATCAGCTCATCGCTCCAGTCCATCGGCTCCACGGACGAGATGCGCAACTTCTCCAGACTGGTTCGATCCAGAATCTCACGAATCATGTTTTCAAATCGCAGCGGCGTGTCGAGATCGCGTCCCCATCGGCCCAAATTGATTCCAGAAATCACGACCTCGCGATAGCCGGCGTTGACCAAGGCATCGACTTCGCTCACGATTTGACCTAACGGCAACGAACGGCTCTGCCCGCGCACAGAGGGAATCACGCAAAACGAGCAGCGGTTGTCGCAGCCATCCTGCACTTTCAGATTCGGACGAGTGCGATCGTTACTCGTTCCAAGCCCCGTGCCGTCGAAAACCGGCGCGGCCAGCAATTCCGTGTGCGCGAAAATGTCGGAGACGAAGATCTCGCTTCGGCCTTCAGGCATCAGGCTCGACAGAGAGACAAAGGCAGCTTGTGAAGT
>Ga0228598_1000169_pt1 | contig 11469 bp, 15 predicted proteins | sample CZU4metagenome_FD_182726 | JGI IMG/M metagenome (GOLD analysis project Ga0228598, IMG submission 182726) | Spruce rhizosphere microbial communities from Bohemian Forest, Czech Republic - CZU4 | ecosystem: Host-associated > Plants > Roots > Rhizosphere | place: Czech Republic: South Bohemian... | reverse complement strand
GACGAAGGCTGGCTGCCCGAGCGAGTGGGCGCACCCGAACTGCTGGCATCGCTGATGGCGGCGGACTCGGCCGACCTGGAATCTCCAAATTGAAAGCTGAAATAGCCACGGGAGTTGGTGTAGGTTTGGCTGCGCCGCTGGCCTCGGCAGATGGTTTGAATCATCGCCGGCTCAGTCAGTTCCGTTCCGTCATCTAGCACAACCTGACCGGAGATAAAGATGCCCGATGGCATAGGAGCGGGATTGTTGGTTCCGCTCCCCGGCAAAGAGCCGGGCAAATTCGAGCCCAGACCACCAAGCGAGGGTCTACCGCTGCCAGGCCGGCCTTGGGCGAAAGCGACGGCGGTAAAGCCGATGATGAAGATGAGAAAGGAACCGCGAAGAAGAAGTGTCCGCATGACGCGCCCCGAATACCTGTTACCGGAGTATATGCCGTTTGGCGGCCCGGGGAGATACTTTGTCGTATTTTGGCAAAGATTTTACAAATCGATTGTGCAAGTTGGGCGCTATCCGCGGCACGCGCCCATCGGTGAATGAAGCAAAGCGATGCGCAGATCCTGACACCTTGTCCGCGCATTGCGGTACTAAAGTTTTCGGTCGCAAGCGACGATATTCCAAAAAGATGGCCGTTCGTCGATCCGGGAATTCGGGGCGACGAATACGAAACGCACATCTGAGGAGCAACCCAGTGAAAGTCTTAATCGCTGAAGACGAACCGCTTTTCCGCAAACTTCTATCGCAGTTGCTGTCTTCTGAATTCGACTTGACTGTAACCGAGGACGGTACGACTGCGCTGGCGAACCTTCAGCAGGAAAACGGACCCGTTCTAGCGATCCTCGACTGGGTGATGCCAGGATTGACGGGCCTCGAAGTGTGTCGCCAGTTACGCGCGCGCCGGCAGACGGCGGGCACTTACGTGATTCTGCTCACGGCGAGAAACAGCGCGGCGGATATTGTCGCCGGACTTCGAGAGGGTGCAGATGACTATGTGACCAAGCCGGTCCAGCCGGAGGAACTCCGGGCGCGGGTACAGCTCGGATGCCGGATCATCGAGCTGCGGGCGGCGCTGAAGATTGAAATGGGAGCGTTGGCCGTGGCCCTCGCCAAAGAGAAGCTGCTGTTGAATCGACTGGCTTTGATTCCACAGCAACTTCAAAGGCGAGCGTCGAAAAAGGGTGTGCCTGCGCTGGTATGAAAGTTCTTCTCGGCCTGCTAGTTTCCCAGCAGCCCAAAAACTGCGACGCTGTTAACCGTGCCCACATAGACCTTTCCGTTGACAATCATCGGCGTACCGAAGTGACTGGCGTTTCCGAATTGATCTCGATTATGTCGCGCCTGACTCGAATTGTAGAGTTCGCTCGCCAAGTTCCAAGCGTTGTAGGCGCGCAATACGTCATCAGGGCCGTTATGCTCGATCGTCCAAACAATGCCGTTAGTTAACCCATTGGCAGAAACACTCGGCGTGGTTCCGGGATAAGTGAATGAGGCTACGCTTCTCGAACGCGGCGACGTCGAGAGTTGGGCTTTCGCGAACTGGAACTGCAACAGACGATTCCCGACCGGGCCAAAGTAGACATTGCCGTCGAAATAAGCGCACGAAGCCCACTCGCCTCCTCCAAGGACGCCATCGATTTCCTGATAAATGGCATTATCGTTATTGGGATTGAATTTCCCCATGTTGGTGCGGTCAACGACATAGATGTTCTGGTCCTTACCTGCCCCGATGGCCAGGTAGCGGGTCCTGCCACTGGAGTCTTTCATGGGAGGTAGCACAAGCGCGCCCCCCGAACCGAGGTCTTGATCGTTATCCGATTCTTGAATCGTGTTGTACATGTTGAAATAATCAACCACCTGGAGTTTCTTGTTCTTAGCCGAGACCCTCAGGAAAGCGTTGCCGTAGTCTCCCTTGTTGGGGAAACCTTTTTTGTTCAAGGTGGTGTCGAAGGTACCGTTGGCGTCCAGAAAAAAGAGGCTTTCCCCGTCGGACGCGATTCCACTTCCGTTTTGCCAGATTGATCCCTCGCTGCCATTGGGCGTTAGGTTCAGAACGCCACTTTGCGACAGAGTGTCTTCGTTGTACCCGATGATCCATCCGGTGTAAGGCCGGTTGTCGCAGTGGGAGGTCCATCCGGTATAGATCACGCCATTCAATAGAAGCAGTGCTTGCCGCTCTGCGTACTGCCCGGGATCGAAGATGACGTAACCATCGTGGCTGTTGTCGCCGGTGCCGGGATATTTCGCCTGAACGGCAACGGGCCCGCCAAATTCTTCTTGCCCGGTCGTGATATCGAGGGCATGAATGCGCTGAAAATATTGGCTGGAGTTCTTACTCATGGCTACCACGTAGATGGTGCCGTGCGGACCGCTGGAACGATCGATCACCGGCGTGGAGGTTATGCCGATCTGTGGACTGATCTGGTTGCAGCCACGGTCATCCGACGGGACCTCGCCTGATTCAAGTACTGACACGTGCCACAGCGGGGTGCCAAGGTCGGCGTCGAAGGCATACACGCTGTCGTTCTCTGTGACCGCGTAGGCAACATTGTGGGTTCCCTGGCCCGGAATTGAGACAGCGGAAAGATATAAAGGCTGCGCATCAATAATGCCGTCCACCGGAAACGTGAACAACTTGCCGAAGCTCGATGCGTTCACGTTGCTGGTAGTGAGGATAACCTCGTGCGGGTTTTGACCGGTTCGGGCGATGTTGTTGTGATAGGTCACAACGTCGGTGGCCGAACTCGCCAAAACGGCAAAGAGGGTAAAGCAGATCAACGGGACGAGCCTTCTACATACCGATCGGGGTCTTCGGAGCAACAAAGTGCCGGGCATCCAAGGACTATGGGAGCATGGCGCGCTGGAACCCTGATTTAATTCAGCAAAACTCTGCAGCTTGCCTGGCATAGCTGACACGAACCTCCAGATTTTCGTCCATTTGCCCGCCCCTCACCTTCCCTGGGACGGGCATAGGGCAAGCGCACTTCATCGCGCACTTGTGATGCTTTGAGTCAAGAGGACCCCGAAGATCTCGCTTTTCGTGGCGAAACCCTATCGTGTATGGACTTACGCCCACACACTCGGAAGTTCATGAGGGAGGAAAAACCTGTTCGACTCGTCAACCGTGGGCGGGGCACCCGCGTCAAGTCAACAAAGAGTTTCTCGTCTCCGCGAGCGCCTGTCAATATGAAACGTTTTGCATAGAGGCGATCGGTATGAAAAGCGGCAAAACGCTTGTAGAGAGGGCGACGTTTGTGGTTCTTAAGGATTACTTGAATATGGCGCTGATATCGCGATAGCTTACGGCATCTTCGGAAAAGCCAAAGGTGCCGTGCTCCCGCATTTCGCGAGCCGCACGAAGAAACGCACCCAGGGCTGCCCGGGAGAGAGCACTGCCGACGCTGACACGCTTGACTTCAAGCGCCGAGAGTTCGGCCACGCTCATCTGAACCCCCTGCAGCCCCATGATTACATTCACGGGGCGGTCGACTGCGCGGACGATGGCGGCGATGTCTTCTTTCGTTTTCAGGCCCGGCGCGTAGAGAACATCGGCACCTGCCTCCTGGTAGGCCTGCAGGCGGTTGATTGTGTCTTTCAGGTCAGGCCTGCCGACCAGATAATTCTCGGCCCGCGCCGTCAATGTGAACGGAAAGGGAAGGTTGCGCACGACTTCTGCGGCTGCGCGGATCCGGTCCGCGGCATGCCCGAGCTCGTACACCGCACCATCCGCGCGGCCGGACATGTCTTCAATCGATCCTCCAACCAGCCCAGCCTCTGCGGCAAGCCTAATGGTTTGCGCGGCCATTTCGGGGGCGTCTCCATATCCGTTTTCAAGGTCGGCGCTGACTGGCAGGTCCGTGGCTGAGGCAATCGCTGAGACATGGGCCATCATTTCATCGCGGTCGATCGTATTATCTCGCCGCCCGACCGAGAAGGCGTAGCCGGCGCTGGTAGTGGCCAGTGCCTCAAAGCCCAGATGGGCCAGCAGCCGCGCTGTGCCTACGTCCCACGGATTGGGAATAATGAATGCCGTGTCCCGCGCGTGAAGCGCGCGAAACGTTAGTCCTTTTTCTGCCTGCGTCAACATGGAGAATCACCTTGCTTCTGCGAATGTTGAAGGTAGACCGAATGTTCTATCGACCACTTCCACAAAGTTTCGTTCTTCGTGGAGGATGAGCCGTTTGGTCTGCGCCATGGTGAAATTCTCACGCGCTTCCGGATCAGATTTCAATCGGCCGCGGTAGGCTTCATAAGATGCGAGACTATCGAAAGCAATCAGCCCCCAGGCTACGTTGTTCGTGCCTTCGTGAGGAAGAAAATACCCGACAAGGTGGCCGCCGCATCGAGGAATGATGTGTCCCCAATTCTCAGCGTATTGCTTGAATCCGTCTCGCTGGAAGGGATCAATTTCGTAGCGGATGATGCAGGTGATGGACATGAGTGTTCTCCCAATGGCCACGAAGTTCAATTGCTTTACTTCACATCGGTCGTCAACTTTACGTCTTTCACTTCTTTGATTTCGCCGATTACGATCGCACGTGTTCCTTTGCGCTCGTAGACCGTGCCGCTGGCGCGAACGTATTTGCCCACGAACGGCATGAGCTTTTCGCGTTGATCCGTGTCCGGCATGGAGTCAGAAATCGGAATGTAAAGGTCGCCATCCTTCGTCTGAATTACCAACGGAGAACCATGCCTGGCGCACTCCAGCGCGCATTGAAGGTTGAAATCGGTTGCTTTGGCTTCGAGATTCTGAATGGGACAGGCAATGTCGCGGACGAGACCTTCGATGGTCGCTTTCGACTTATTGGATAAGGGCTCCGCCTTTTTGGGCGACTGCGACATCGCGAGGATTGAGGCAATACTGCAGCCAGCGAGCAAGAGTAAAGAGATGAGTACAACACGATTCATGGCTTTTCCTTCCTTGAGCGGTAGTCGATTTCCTTTTGATTATGCCAGTTGTCTGACAAGCATGCTTCGTTTAGTATCAAAGTATGAATGTTGAACGCCATGACGACGCAGCCGCCGGCATCGCGGCAGCGATTGGCGAGCCCGCGCGTGCCCGCATGCTGTACTGCTTGAGCGATGGCCGTGCGCGTACTGGCACCGAGTTGGCGATCGTTGCCAACGTAACTCCGTCGACTGCCAGCGTTCACCTGCAACGGCTGAAGGCGCGGCGATTGGTAAAGGTGTTCGCTCAAGGCAAGCATCGCTATTACAGTCTGGAAGGAGCCAATGTGGCATCCGCACTGGAGGCTTTAAGCGTGCTGGCTGGCGGGGCGCGCGAAGCGTTCGTTCCGAATACGCCGAACCATTTGCGCGCCGCGCGGACTTGCTACGACCACATCGCGGGAACCATGGGCGTGTCTTTGCATGACCGCTTTAAGGCACTGGGGTGGCTGTCAGGCGATTCAAAACGCGTTGTTAGCGGATACGACGTCACCACCGTGGGAACAAAAGGTTTCGCCGCTCTGGGCATTGATCTTGAGGCGACTCAAACGCTGCGCCGGCGGTTTGCTTACGCTTGCGTGGACTGGAGTGAACGCAGACCGCATCTCGGCGGTGCTCTGGGCGCAGCTGTCCTGAATATTGCGTTAAAAAGAAAATGGGTGGTTCAGGATCTCGATAGCAGAGCGTTGAGTGTTACGAGTTTCGGACGCCGCGAAATGTTAAATCGATTTGGCCTTAAGCTTTGAGGGTTATGCTGGGCGGCCGAACTTCTCGCAGCCTTCGCTCAAGAAATCGGCGCTCGCTATCGTTGGTGACCAAGGCGAGTGCCCGCGTGTAACTCTCGGCCGCCTCCGGGAGCGAACCAAGGCGACGAAGCAGATCGGCGCGTGCGGCATGCAGCAGATGGTAATTGGCGAGATTGTCAGCTGTGGCCAGCGCATCGATCAACACGAGCCCTGCGTCTGGGCCTTCCGCCATCGCGACGGCCACCGCCCGGTTCAACGAGACAATCGGAGACGGCTGCACTCGCTCAAGTAGATCGTAGAGGCGGACAACCTGCGGCCAATCCGTATCCTCAGCCCGCGCCGCCTGGCAATGCACAGCCGCGATCGCCGCCTGCAGCGCGAAGGCACTGGGTCTGCCGCGAAAAGAGTCGTCGACCAGCGGCAACGCTTCGGCAATCTGCTCTTGATTCCATCGAGTGCGGTCCTGCTCTTCGAGAACCACAATATCGCCGGCATCGTCGGTGCGGGCCTCACGGCGGGCATCGTGCAACAACATAAGGGCGACCAGCGCCGTCGCTTCCGGCGGAGGCTGCGGCATCATCAGCGATCTCACCAGCCGCCCCAACCGGATGGCCTCCGCGCAGAGATCGGTCCGGACCAGCGGTCCGACGCGAGTGGCCGCATAACCTTCGTTGAAGACGAGATAGATTACAGTCAGCACGGCCTCGATCCGCGTGGCCATGTTGTCCGTGTCGGGCACGATATAGGGAATGCCAGCGTCGCGAATCTTCCGCTTTGCGCGCACCAACCGTTGCGCCATAGTGGTCTCCGGCACGAGAAACGCGCGCGCAATTTCGTCGGTCTCAAGGCCGCATAGCGTGCGCAGGGTGAGTGCCACTTGGGCTTCGGGCGCGAGCGCAGGGTGACAGCAGGTGAAGATCAGGCGAAGGCGATCGTCGGGAATCTCGGTGGTGTCGTAATCTGGCTCTTCGACCGTCCGCACCAAACCAGAGGTCGTGTACGATTCGAGCTTTTCCTCAAATCGGGCCTTGCGCCGGATGCGGTCGATCGCCTTGTGCCGGGCCGTCTGAATGATCCATGCACGCGGGAACTCGGGCACGCCGGATACTCGCCATTGATCGACAGCGGCCGTAAATGCCTCTTGCGCAGCCTCTTCCGCCAGATCGAAGTCGCCCACCAGCCCAATCAGGGTGGCCACGATGCGCCCCCAGTCGGAGCGGTACACTTCTTCGACGGCTTGGGTGGGATCGATAGACATGCCTGATTGTAAATATATTTTCGGAGAGGTGTCGATTTAGCCTGTCGCCGTTCGACTTAGTGACGTAAGCCGAAAATGAATAACTCAAGTCGAATGATTCAGGAGAAACGAGAGTGCTATTCAGCGGACCTTCGGCAATGGAAATATTTTGTTATGTTACGTGCCGGCGACGTGAAGGGTTGTCGATTGTGACCTCCGCCGTTCGATTTCCAATGGAGGAACCGAATGAAATACATGTTGCTGATTTATGGCGACGAAAATGCGTGGACTGAGGCTGAGCGGCAGCACTGCTATGGCGAATCGACCGAGCTTTCGCACGTGCTCCAAGCGAATGGACAGTTTTTGGGGGCCTCCCCGCTGCAACCGGTATCGACCGCGACCAGCGTTCAAGTGCGCGACGGCAAACGGCTCGTGACCGATGGTCCATTCGCGGAGACGCGCGAACAACTTGGCGGTTATTACATGGTTGAAGCGAAGGACCTTGACGAAGCGATTAACATTGCTGGCCGCATTCCAGGCGCGCGCAAGGGCACGGTAGAAATTCGCCCGGTAGTGGAGATTCCAAATCTGCCAAAGGTTTAGGAGCGAGAAAGGAGCAGCATTATGTGTCCAGTCTGCATGACAACTTCGATCTTGATCGTAACCAGCGTAAGCTCGGCGGGCGGAGCAACCGTGAAGGTTGTGAGCACCATTCGTGCGAGGAATTATGAGAACGCAAAGATTGCAACCGCTGCGTTGCGAATCCTTGCGTTGATGGCCTTCCTGGGCGCCGCGTTGCAAGCGCGAGTGCAGGCCGCCGAGGTGCCATATTCTGCCATGGCCCCGCTTGAGCAATATCTCATGGCCGACCGGAATAGCGAGATATCCCTGGCGCGGAGTGCGGCCCCGGAGTCAATCTCCCGCGATGCCGAGGTCTTGGTCCTCGGGCGGCATGGCTACGAAACTGCGGTCAAAGGCAAGAACGGCTGGGTGTGCGTTGTGGAGCGATCGTGGATGGCCCCGTTTGACGATCCAGAGTTTTTGAACCCTGATCAGCGGGTTCCGCTTTGTCTCAATCCGCCAGCCGCGCGGACCCACCTGCCGCTCACGTTCAAAACGACAGAGTTGGCAATGGCTGGACAGTCCAAAACTCAGATGTTCGACAGTATCAAGGCCGCATACGACAAAAAGGAACTGCCGCTGCCGGAACCGGGGGCGATGTGCTACATGATGTCGAAACAACAGTACTTTAGCCGCAGGGTCGGGAATGCGGATCCCCACCTGATGTTTTGGTTTCCCAAAACAGACGATGCGTTTTGGGGCGCTGACGCCTCGGGCTCTCCGGTGGACGTGCATCAGTATTCACCGCAGCCAATTACTGAGTTCGATATTTCGGTGTCCAGGTGGTCCGACGGAACAGCTGTATCCACGGAAGCGCACTGAAAAGCTGCAACGCAAGCGCTTCCAACTTGAATACCTGAGGAGAATTCATTATGACCACGAGCACGATCGAGCATCCGAAAGTCGTGTCACGAGCTGAGTGGCTTGCCGCGCGCAAGGACTTGCTGGCTGAAGAAAAGGTACTCACTCGGGCACGCGACGCGCTTAGCGCGAAGCGGCGCGAGTTGCCGTGGGTAAAAGTCGACAAGGCGTATGTTTTCGACACACGGAATGGCAAGAAGACGCTCGCCGACCTGTTCGACGGACGTAGCCAGTTGATCGTCTATCACTTTATGTGGAGGCGCGAGTTAGGTGAAGGCTGCGTTGGCTGCTCGTTCCTTGCCGACCATGTCGACGGCCCCAATCAACATCTGGCCCAACACGATGTGAGCTTCGTTGCTGTGTCGCGCGCACCCTTGCCCCTGCTGGAAGCTTTCAAGAAGCGCATGGGCTGGCGCTTCAACTGGGTGTCGTCGCATGCCAGCGACTTCAACTTTGATTATCACGTTTCGTTCACGCCGGAAGAACTGGCGACGGGAAAGGTCTTCTACAACTACCGGACGACGGATGCATCGATCGAGGAGCTTGCCGGCATGAGCGTCTTCTACAAAGATGCGGACGGCAACATCTTCCATACCTATTCCTGCTATGGTCGTGGTAACGAAGAAGTGCTGGGCGCGTATATGTATCTCGATATTACGCCGAAGGGCCGCAACGAGACCGGGCCTCACTTCACCCTCGCCGACTGGGTCCGGCATCACGACAGGTACGGAGCGGAGGGCTTCGTCGATGCGACTGGCGGCTACATCGCCCCTAAGAACGAAGATTCGTGCTGCCATTCGACAGAGCAGTAAGGCTAACGGGTAGCGTTGACGGATTTCGCGACCGGAGTTATCTAACGAGAAACCAATCCAGCAGTTAAGAACGAGTACACAAAAATAAGGAGATAAGAAACATGGAAACAAAACCTACGCACGAACAAGCGCAACTTCACCTGCAGGTCTACGAGTTGCGCCGCGAGGCCAAGCTCCGGCAGGCACGCGAGTGGTTTTTCAAGAACTTTTTCGTGGAAAGTCTCGATGACTGGATGCGAATCGGAGGGCCGGGAACGGAAAACGGCGCCTTCGCGATGATGGTGCTCACTAACTGGGATCAGGCCTGTGCTCTGCTGAACTACGGCTTGCTGCACGAAGATCTCTTCTTTGAGACTAGTGGAGAGTTTTTCGGGGTTTGGGAGCGGGTCAAGCCCATCGTCCCGCAGGCTCGCCAGAAGTTCGTAAATAAGCAGTTTCTTGCACATCTGGAGAAAGCTGCACAGCGCTACGAAGCGTGGGTTGAAAGCCGGAATCCAGGGAGCATCGCCGCTATGCGTGAGTTCATGAAGCAAATGCGTCCGCAAGGTGCAAAAGCAGCTTAAGGCGTTAGGCAGGAAGTAAATGACAACCGAGCCTGCGCCTCCGGATGTTTCCCAGCGGCGCGGGCTCGAATTTCGCCCGTAATTCAGGAGCGAGCAAAGAACGGGAAGATGGCTAACATGCCAGGTTCGCCAGTCATGGCAGCTCCGGACCCTCTGGACCGACTGACCGTGTTTCTGATTCGTTGTGTAATACTGCCGGAGAATAGCGGCGCAAGAGTGATGCTTACGAAAAGGAGCGAGGGATGAGCAAAGTGCGGGTTCTGGTTGGCACACGCAAAGGCGCATTCGTTCTGACTGCAGACGGCAAGCGAGAAAATTGGGAAGTTTCCGGCCCCCATTTTGCGGGCTGGGAAATTTATCACATGAAAGGATCGCCCACCGATCCGAATCGAATTTATGCCTCGCAGACGAGCGGATGGTTTGGACAAATCATTCAACGTTCCGACGACGGTGGCAAAACCTGGCTTCAACCTGGCACGCCGCCCGGAGAAACGCCCGCGCCAGGTCCTCCGAAAGCAGCCAGCAACAAATTCGTCTACGACAGCTCCGACATAACCGGAAAAGCGCTCACCACGCATCAGTGGTACGACGGCACGCAACATCCGTGGGAGTTCAAGCGAGTGTGGCATATGGAGCCGTCGCTCACCGATCCCAACACGGTTTACGCTGGCGTGGAAGACGCCGCGCTATTTCGCTCGACCGATGGCGGAGAGAATTGGCAGGAACTCTCCGGCTTGCGCGGCCACGGCACCGGTCCCAATTGGCAGCCTGGCGCAGGCGGTATGTGCCTGCACACAATTATTCTCGATCCCAGCAATCCTCAGCGTATGTGGATTGCTATCTCCGCGGCGGGCGCATTTCGTACCGACGATGGTGGCAAGAGTTGGAAGCCGATCAATCGCGGGCTGCGTTCACAATACATTCCTGACCCCAACGCTGAAATTGGCCACTGCGTCCATCACATCGCGATGAACCCTTCGCGTCCGGGTGTGCTCTTTATGCAGAAGCACTGGGATGTGATGCGGAGCGACAACGCCGGCGATTCGTGGGTGGAAGTTAGCGGCAACCTTCCGACAGATTTCGGATTTGCCATTGACGTTCATACGCACGAACCAGAGACAATTTACGTTGTTCCAATCAAGAGCGACTCCGAACACTACGTGCACGAAGGCAAGCTGCGCGTCTTCCGTAGCCGTAGCGGCGGAAACGAGTGGGAGCCGCTGACCAAGGGCCTGCCGCAAAAAGATTGCTACGTCAATGTGCTGCGCGACGCTATGGCCGTCGACTCGCTCGACAAATGCGGCATCTATTTCGGTACCAGTGGCGGACAAGTGTATGCGTCGGCCGATGCTGGGGACAATTGGGCGCCGATTGTCCGCGATTTGCCGGCGGTACTTTCCGTCGAGGTGCAGACACTGGCGTGAGGTGGTCCCGAACTAAGGTAGTTGCCTCTCCTTTTGCTAAAGATATACAATGGCAATGTAGATCAAACCTGAGTGGAGGCAATATGCAGGTTTCAAAGTGGGGCAACAGCCTGGCGGTTAGGTTGCCGTCGGAAGTTGTGGAAGCTCTCAAGTTAAGAGAGGGCGACCAAATCGAAATTAGGATAGCTAACACGCGGGAATTTGAAGTGCGCCGCGATCCCGCCCGGCAGCGAGCTCTCGAACGCTTACGCCGGCTGCGTCGCC
>Ga0228598_1000168_pt1 | contig 11562 bp, 9 predicted proteins | sample CZU4metagenome_FD_182726 | JGI IMG/M metagenome (GOLD analysis project Ga0228598, IMG submission 182726) | Spruce rhizosphere microbial communities from Bohemian Forest, Czech Republic - CZU4 | ecosystem: Host-associated > Plants > Roots > Rhizosphere | place: Czech Republic: South Bohemian... | reverse complement strand
CCGGAGAGTTCGAGCCAGGCAGTCCCTTGTCCGCTAAGTCGTTGCAGCAGGAAGCCGTCGCCGCCGAAGACGCCCGCGCCCAGCGACTGCTGAAAGCCAACGCTAATCTGTATCTGCGGAGTGGCACAGAGAAAGCCGTGACGTTGAATCATGTATTCGTGTCCCGGTGAGACTTCGACCGGCACGATGTGGCCCGGCAGTTTAGTGGCGAAGGCCAGTTCACCGGCTGAACCGACGGCCCGATATTCCGTCATGAAAATGGATCCTCCGCCAGCTACCCGTTTCAGTACGCCGAACAAGCCTCCGCCCCCGGCGTACTGGGTGTGGGTGGTCATTTGAATCGAACTACCCATCCACGACATTTCTCCGGCTTCGGAAATAATTGACTCATTGGGCTGAAGGAGGAATTCCAGAACGGGCATGGTGGTCCCGGTGATGCGGCTCTCCATAACAGGTCTCCTGAGATTGGGATGTGCGCGGACAGGAACGCGGTTCGGCTCCAGTGGCACGATCAGAGTATACATGCAGCCGGATGGAGAGAGACTAGCTAAGGCCCGACTCGGCCATTCCCTTCTTCATCTGGCGCTATCATGCCATTACGCTCAAAATCCCCGGCTGGCAGGGGTATTCGCTCAGATCGTCTGGCTTTCGATTTGCCTCAGGTCTCTGATTGGTGCGTACAAGGCGTACCGGGGTATCGCGGAATCGGAGGATTCCGGGATACCCCATACGCTTGTCTCGACAGGGGAATCAATAGGTGAGAGACACCTGTTTCCGGGTCGATCCGCCGTAATTGCATTGTGGGGTCAGGCCGCCAGACACATTGGTTACTGTCCACGCTGGAGCGATCTGGACATAATTGTCGTTTAAGACTACCTGGTCGTGAAATCCAATTACGCCGCCATAGCCGGATTCCTCGCCGGCAGGGTAATCGCTGCACTGGGTGATGTTGTAAACCTCCAGCACGCCGCCGAAGGCCCAGTTGAAGGTCTGTCCTTCATTGGGCGTATCAATCAGCTGAGAGAAGTTTTTGTTTTGGTCGTCGAGAGCCACCACATCCCAGGTGGGGCAGGTCTTGGTTCCTTTACCGCAGGTGCTGAAGGTGTAGCCTTCGATCTGATCCCCGGGGTTCACTGCTACCGGTGTGGCCTCATTGGTCGTGCCGCTAGGGCAGCAGTTCCAAGCGGCGATGCTCCAGTTGCTGAGCCCGTTGCCATTCCAACCCAAGACCGGCTGAATGATGGACACGACATCGTTGATGTCTTCAAGGCCATTGAAGAAGTAGAGGGTTTGTCCGTCATTGCTGGCTGGGGTGGGAGGGACACTCCATTGCGAATAGACCTCTTCATAGTCGTTCGTCCCATGGATGCTGGCATATTCAATCCATGAGTGACCGATGAACGGGGGCTTCGTGCCATCTCCAACGGGTTTCAGATCGCCGACTACCTTGGTTCCGTCGGCTTCGAAGTGGGGATAGGCACAGATGAGGGGTTGAGTGGCGCCACCCTTGCGCTCAATGACTTTGAGATCCTCGCGGAGCACATCGTCTTTGGCGAGATGGTTGACACAGCTAGGGTGGAAGTAGCCGAACGGCGTAAGGACAAAATCCGCGGGAACGTCCGCTGGCCGCTTTGCTCCAGCAGCAGCCTGCGCTACGGCCAGGCCTGCCATAAGAAGGGTGAATGCGATCGACTTGAGAAGTCGAGAGTATGCTGAGGTTCGGAACATGTTTTTGCCTCCACAGACAATTAGGATTTGAAATGCGAATGGTTTATATCGGAAACAGTGCGTGAAAGGCAGAAAGCCACACGCGCGTTGTCCGCATACGGTACAGCCGTTAAATGCTGCCTCGGAGTCCTTTCCTGGGAAGTGAAACCGGGACCCGATGTTTGCGCACGTTACTGCGCGACATTTAAATGGTGAAGTTGAGACAGAGAACGTTACAGTTCTCAATCAGCGAGGGGTTGCGGCGCAGATTGCAGTTCCTGCAGAATAGCTTGGAGATGGCACCATTGATTGAGTCTTCTGATCTGCGGATGACGAGACTGCCGCTTAACAACGGAGCAGGCCAGATGCCGGCTCTCGGCTTTGGCACTCTGATTCCCGACGCTGCCCTGACGAGAACCGCGACCAGAGACGCACTGGACGCCGGATTTCGACACTTCGATTGCGCGGAGCGATACCGGAACGAGCGCGTGGTGGGCGAGGCGTTGCAGAAGGGACGTGCGGCGAATGGGATCGCGCGCGAAAACATTTTCGTCACTACCAAGTTGTGGAACTCCAATCACCGGCCCGAGCGCGTGGAACCGGCTTTCGAAGCGAGTCTCGACAGACTCGGCCTCAAGTATCTGGATCTTTACCTCATTCACACTCCGTATGCTTTTCAAGCGGGCGATGAACAGGACCCGCAGGATCACAACGGCAATGTCATCTACGACAACGGAATCACTTTGCTCGACACCTGGAGAGCGATGGAAACTCTCGTGGACCACGGCAAGTGCCGAGCCATCGGGCTATCGGACATCAGCTTGAATGAATTGTTGCCCATCTACGAGGCTGCAAGAATCAGGCCGGCTGCGGTCCAGGTCGAATCACATCCGTATTTGCCGGAAACGGAACTTCTGGAATTCTGCAAAGAAAAGGACATTGTGTTTTTGGCTTTCGCGCCACTGGGTCACGGAATGAAGCCGGGGCTGCTGGAAGATCCGGTCATTTTGGCAATTGCCGCGCGGGTTGCAAGGACGCCGGCACAGGTGCTGCTGGCATGGGCGGTGCAGCGCGGCACGGCTCTGCTCACCACACCCAAGGGTGCGGCGCGCGCGCGCGAGAATTTTGACATCACTGCCCTTCCGCAAGAGGCGTTGGACGAAATCAATCGCATTCAGACCAGGCAGAGACTTAACGCGGTGGTGAAAACGGGCGTCCCTGGTTTTATCGCACAAGGTAGCTAAATCCGACAGCTAAACCATGACCGCAGGAGTCCGTGCCTGCGCACGGGACAAATGCGTGAAGTCCTGAATGCGCACTGGTGCGCGTCGCCAGCCAGCGACACCAACGCGGAACTCGGTTACTGGCGAAGGGTTAGGGTGCCTAGCATGGCTTGTTGTTTGGCGATCAGGGATTGGACGCCTTGGCTTGCAAGGGTGATCATGCGGGCGAGTTGGGATTCGTCGAAGACCTGGTGCTCGGCGGTGGCTTGGACTTCGACTAATTTGCGGCCGGCGGTCATGACGAAGTTCATGTCCACGTCGGCGCGGGAGTCTTCTTCGTAGCAAAGGTCGAGGAGAATTTCGCCGTCGACGATGCCTACGCTGATGGCGGCAACAAAATCACGCAGCGGGGCTGAGGTCAGGGTTCCGGCTTCGACTAACTTTTCGAGCGCTAATCCTAAGGCGATGAAGGCTCCGGTGATGGAGGCGGTGCGGGTGCCTCCGTCGGCTTGGATTACGTCACAGTCGATCCAGATGGTGCGTTCGCCGAGACGGACGAGATCGGTGACGGCGCGCAGGGAGCGTCCGATGAGGCGCTGGATTTCGTGGGTACGGCCGCTGGAGCGGCCTTTGGTCACCTCGCGCGGGGTGCGGGTTAGCGTGGCACGGGGGAGCATGCTGTACTCGGCAGTGATCCAGCCTTTGCCGGTGTTGCGTATGAATGGAGGGACGGTTTCTTCGATGGAGGCGGTGCAGATTACGCGGGTGTTGCCGACTTCGATGAGGACCGAACCTTCGGCGGTGCTGATGAAGCCGGGGATGATGTTGACGGGGCGCATCTGGTCGGGAGTGCGGTTGTCGGAGCGGTAAAACATACCGGGATTGTAGCAGGGGTGGGGTGGTCTCAGCGGGTTGCGTTTTGACGGGATTGGTAAGAACAAAATCTTAAATCGCAGAGGTCGCTGAGAAGGGCCGCAGAGGTCGCGGAGACTTGCGACGCACAGGCGAGGATGCCCGCGACTAAATTCGGTCACTGGCTCTGCAGTTGGGCGACTGCTTGGGTTATGGCGGGGACGTCGTAGAAATTTGAGAGGTCGGCGTGGCCGGCTAGGGTGTCGCGCTCGTTGCCATCTACAAGAATCTTTACGCGCGTGATGCCGGAGATGTTCGCGGAGAGAGTCTGGATTAACGAAACTACCGTCAGCTCTTCGACCAGGACGCCGGAACGGTGATTGTCGGCGAATGCGGCGTTGAGGTCGATGACGGCGAGGCCGGGATCGACGAGGTAGACATCGCGGATTTCCGAGCCCGCTCCGAGCGGATGCGGGGAAGACTTGTCGAGGTACAGGGTGAGCAAGGCGCGGAGCAGTTCGGCGGCACGCTCCTGGCGTCCGGCAGGAAGTTGGACGTGAACCTGTTGGGGACGTAAAACTCCCGCGTCATCATAGGCGACATAGAGAGTGACTCGCTCGGTGGCGCCGGAAACCGGCGGTGCGACGGGCTGCGTATTCAGGGCTGAGACTTCGGTGCGATGCACCCGGCCACGCATCTGCCAGACGTAGACACTCATGCCCAGAGTCGCGGCCAGCAGGATGGCGACGCCGATGAGGAGATGGCGTGGGATCATCGGCCGGCCTCCAGCTTGTCGCGAAAGGCTGCGACTCCGGCGGCGACTGCGCTCGCGATCAATTGCTGATAGGCGGGAGAGTTTAGCTGAGAAACGTCGTCGGATTGAGGCGCGACTTCGACCGCGAGAGCAGTTGTGGTGATGTTATTCAGCGGGCGGAGCGCGGCGATCAGAGAGCGGGCGGGGATCTGCTTATTTTGCAGGTCCTTCACTAAATTCGCTCCCGCCGATCGGCTGGTGAGCTGGAAAGCAGATTGAGCCGCGTCCCAGCTTAAGAATGGGCCATGGTTTTCTGCTTCGCCTGGAACGAGGGCAGAATATACGCGAACGCCTTTGCCCTGTGATGCGGCATGGATACAGATGTAGATCGCCGGATGGGCGGAGTTGCTCAGGCTGGCACGCTGATCAAGACTTAGAGTGGCGTCGCTGTCGCGTAAGAGCAACGTTGCAAGGCCGCGAGTCTCGAGCTCCTGGCGCAGTCGGCGGCCGAAGGCGAGGGTGACATCTTTTTCCGCCAATTGGTCGGTCAAGGAAGCGCCGCGTTCGTCGCCTCCGTGGCTGGGATCTACCACGGCAAAATAGTGGCGAACGCCGGTCGGCGCTACGCTCGAAGTTACGGGTGCTGTGCCCACGCTGGCTGGCGGGCGCGGAACCGGCGCCGCGGCTTGAGGGGGGGCGGCAGGTTGCGGAACGGGCTCGATGATGATGGTGCGTCCGTTGTTGGCGAAGCTCGCCATGAGCGGGACCGTCGCCGCGACCACGACGTCGGCGGCTCCGTTGTTTTCCTGGAAGCTGGCGGAAGGAATGATTTTGCTGTCGAAGGTAAGCGCCTGAGAGCCCGGGGCTACGACGGCTTCGTGGTTGAAGGCCATGCGCAACTCTCCGGGAGAAGTGGCGATGGTTGGGTTTACTGGAGCGGTAAAGTTCATCACTAATTTCGGAGGAGTGGTCTTGCTCACCTGAGCGGTGAAATGAACCGCTACATTGCCGACGAACAGGCGACGCGAATTCTGGTTGAAGGTGACTGGGCCACCGAGAATGCGAGGCATCAGAGTGCCCAGGCAAGAGAGCGGAACCAGGCCACGGCCGTTCTCCAGCAGGAAGTTCGAGGGAAGATCGTAGTCGGCGCCGTGAATGCGGCCGCGGGTTTTACCCGCCGTGAACTCGCTTTCGACTTCGTAGTAGCGGAATTTCCAGTGAATTCCGTTGGGTTTGGCGCTGACGGGGCCGAGGGGTTCGAAGACTTCGAGCAGTCCAACATATTCGTCGCCGTTGCGCTCGAGAACGGGAAGGGAATAGTTGGCAGCGTTGGAGTAGATGGTGATGCGTTTTTCTTCAGGAGCACTATAAACGAGAAGCGCAGAGGCCAGGAAGATTGCGGTTGTGAAAGCTCCGACTGCGGGGACCAGACGTCCCCGCGACGGCCGACGGGACCGCGGTGTTAGCTCGCGGCGCTCGTTACTCCAGCGCATAAATTGTGAGGCCACTTAATAACTTAGGATAGAAGTCGGTCGATTTCTGCGGCAGGACTTCGCCGGCGAAGGCGATATCACGAACCTGCCTCATGCGGACTGGGTTGATCAGAAAGGCGATATTAGCAGCTCCCTCGCGCACCCGGGCCAAGACCTCCTCTGTATCGCGAACGTAACTGACGTGGGTCTGATCGCGAATGGCTTCTTCTGAGATTCCGAGTACACCTTCGAGCAGGCACTTGTGGAGTTGAACCACATCGAGGGATTGCTGCAGGAGCGGCAGGCTTTGAAGCAAGCTGAAAGCGGCAGGCCTGGGCGTATCGAACAGAAATGCGCGATTGGCGGTTATTCCAAGCAGAGCGGTGCCAGCCTTTCCCGCGGCACGCAAGATTCCCAGGGCGCGGTTCGCAGTTATCGATGGATCGACTTCCTCCACGCTGAAAAACGATCGCGCACGATCGCGAAGAGCGTCGGGCGAGAACGATTCCAGCCCGTGTACTACGCGATGAGTGGGCAAGATGACCAGGCCGGGGCTGTCCATATTAATGAAGGTCATCATTACGAGTTCATAAGGGGCGAGTTCGGACGAAGGAACCGTTCCTTGGCGGGCCCGGCAATCATTGCGATAGTTCAGGGCGGTCTCATAGCGGTGGTGGCCGTCGGCGATGATCAGCTTCTTGTCGCGCATCTTGCCGCAGACAAGTTGGATGATGGCAGGATCCGTGACCCGACGCAAATGATGCAAAACTCCATATTCATCGCGGATTTCTATATTGTTTTCTGTATTTGTTATGGAGCTGCCCGACAGTGCTTCGTCGATTTCGGCAGCCGGATCGCTGTAGAGCATGAACAGCTGGCCGAAGTGGGCCCGCGTGGCTCGCAAAAGCTCGAGACGGTCCGCCTTAGGCTTGGCAAGGGTTTGCTCGTGTCGATGGACGATGCCGGCCGAGTAGTCCTCAATTCTGCCCAGGCCGATGAAGCCGCGGCGCTCCAGTTCGGCTGCACCGCCTGGGGGTTGAAAGCGTTGTATGTATTGGTATAGGGATTGCTCTGGGTCCTGCAGGAAGATGCGTTGGCGGCGCCAATCCCTGAAGGACGCGGCGGCACGAGTGTAAACATTTTCCTCTAAATGGTCAGAGGGTTGCGGCTTCCCAAGAATGATGCGAACCAGATTGTGGGGATTGGCATCGTAGTAGCGATTTTGCATCTCCGGGGTGATTTTGTCGTAAGGCTGGGTCACAACCTGGCTCAGATCGACCCGGGCTGGGTCATAACGCAAGGCGCGGAACGGTTCGACGTGAGCCATGGGCAACTGGAAAGGTGAATTGTACAAGACCCGGGGTTGATTTGCGGGCTGGCCGAGAATCGAGCGCCCTCGGGGAAAAAGAAGGCCGGCTGAATTTAACTAATATTTGACAACTGGGTTCTAACGCGGATGACTAAATCGGGACTAGCAACGCATCCGCGAACAGAGACAAGGCAACGGCTGTAAAAAGTACAACATCTTTGTTGCGTGATAAAAAAGGCTGACGCCGCAGGGTTCGAGCTGTGGTAGGATCAGCCTCAATGAGGTATTTGTGGGCCGCTATGACAGGCGCGGGTCGTCTTGCAGCCTAACTACACACCGTGATCTCGGCAGGGGTTCTGATGGAATCCCTAGAGAAAACGAGTTGTGCAAGCGAGGGCGCGTCCTCGTTTTCTGCCTGGTTGTAATCGCTGCTTCCCTTTGCTGTTTGGCGCCCACTGCTCTGGCGCAGAGTCCAATCGACGACGTTCACGTCACGCCTCGGATCGAGCCGCCCAAGTCTAATCCCATTGACAACATTGATCCGTCGCTTAAGACCCACACCAAGCCGCTCAAGGTCGACGTCAGCCTGGTTCTGGTACCGGTCACGATTACGGATCCCATGAATCGTCTGGTCACGGGCCTCGACAAAGAGAATTTCCAACTCTTTGAAGGCAAGGACGTGCAGGAGATACGGCATTTCTCGAGCGAAGACGCTCCGGTTTCGATCGGCGTGATCTTTGACATGAGCGGAAGCATGATCAGCAAGATTGAGCGCGCCCGCGAGGCGGTGATCGAGTTCTTTAAGACTGCCAACCCGCAGGACGAGTTCTTCATGATTGCGTTCGCGGATAAACCGCAGGAAGTTTCAGACTTTACCTCTTCTGTAGAGGACATACAGGGCAAGCTGGTTTATACCGTTCCCAAGGGCAGAACGGCGCTGCTGGACGCGATTTATCTGGGCGTCAGCAAAATGCGGCAGGCGAAATATCAGAAGAAGGCGCTGCTTATTATTTCCGATGGAGGCGACAACCACAGCCGCTACACCGAAGGCGAAATCAAATCCACGGTTAAAGAGGCGGATGTACTGATTTATGCCATCGGGATTTATGACCATTACATGGCAACTCCCGAAGAGGCATTAGGGCCGGCTCTGCTGGGTGAAGTTGCAGAAATCACCGGAGGGCGTTCGTTCACCATTGATAACCCGAACGATCTGGCAGATGTGGCAACAAAGATTGGGATTGAATTACGCAATCAATATGTACTTGGATACCGTCCAAAAAACCCCGGGCACGACGGCAAATGGCGTAAGATAAAAGTGAAATTGATTCCGCCGAAAGGATTGCCGCCGCTAAAGGTGTACGCCAAGACGGGGTACTATGCTCCTTCGGAATAGGCTTTTCCCGGTTCTACTTGTAATTCTTCTTTTCGCTGCCATCACCTGTAGGCATCAGGCTGTCGTATCGGCAGCATCAAGGACCGCAGAGCAACAGGCGTCGCAGGCTTCCACTCCGAGCCCGCAATCATCAAACCCGCAACAACAGAGCCAGAAAGATCAGGCCCAGCCGGCGCAATCTCAGACCACTCCATCTCAGACGAACCAAACCAAGACAACTCAGGCTCAACCAGCTCAGGATCAGGGGCAAGCGTCGAGTGATAGCGGCGTCTTCGTCTTCAAGAAGGAAGTCGAAGAGGTGGTGGTGCACGCAACGGTGATCGACGACAAGAACCATTTGGTCACGACTCTCGACAGGAGCGCGTTCAGCGTTTTTGAGAACAACCAACCGCAGACCATCGCTTCCTTCCGCCACGAGGATGTTCCGGTAGCCATGGGCATCGTCATTGACAACTCCGGTTCAATGCGGGAAAAGCGTGACAAGGTGAACCGGGCGGCTCTGAATCTGGTGCGTTCGAGCAATCCGCAGGATCAGGTTTTTGTCGTCAACTTTAATGACGAATACTATCTCGATCAGGAGTTCACCAGCGACATCAATAAATTGCGTCAGGCTTTGGAGAAGGTTGAAGCCAGGGGTGGGACTGCGCTTTACGATGCCATCGTGGCCTCCGCCGTCTACATGAAGGACCGCGCTAAACTACAAAAGAAAGTCCTGTTTGTGGTGACGGATGGGGAAGACAATGCCAGCCGCGAATCTTTAGAGGAAGCGGTTCGTCGTCTGCAAGAAGAAAACGGCCCGACGGTCTACGCCATCGGCTTGCTGGGCGAGGAGAAAGCGCGTCGTGCCCGGCGGGCGCTGGAAACCATTGCCCAGCGAACCGGTGGAATCAGTTTTTTTCCGCGTACCCTGGACGAAGTGGACGCGATCAGCAGCAGCGTGGCTCACGACATCCGAAATCAATACACCATCGGTTACAAGCCGACGACTCCGAAAACCGCAGGCGGCTATCGCGCCATCCGCGTAGAAGCCAAGGCCAAGGGATTTGGCAAGCTTGTGGTCCGCACTCGCAGTGGGTATTATCCCGGGCAGGAGCACGCGCCACAGTAGAGGTTGTTCCATCCAGTGAAGGCTCGACCAAACAACGTTGAGGCGCTTCTGTAGAGACGGAGCATGCTCCGTCTCCGATTACCGCCGCAACGCAAGGTTAGGCCCTTTAGTGCGATTGACGCTTTCGTTCCGCTTCCGTACCCTGTAGAGTGCAGAAGACAACCATTGAACGTCCCCACGCGCAGGTCGCTGACGACATCACGCAGCTCGTCGGCGAAACTCCGATCCTCAAGCTGAAACGCATTGTTCCTGCTGGCTCGGCGGACGTTTTCGCCAAACTGGAGTATTTGAATCCCGGCGGAAGCGTGAAAGACCGCGCTGCGATCGGGATGATTCGCCGGGCGGAAGAGCAGGGGCAGCTCAGGCCCGGAGGGACGATCGTCGAAGCGACGGCGGGGAATACGGGGATCGGGCTGGCGCTGATTGGAGTGAATCGCGGTTATAAAGTTGCACTTTTTGTGCCGGAAACATTTTCAGAGGAAAAAGTCATGATCATGCGGGCCCTCGGCGCCGAGGTCACCCGCACTCCGGACTCCGAGGGCATGCAAGGAGCGATTGACCGAGCCAAGGAGTTAGCCTCTCACGATCCCAAAGCCTTCATGGCATCCCAGTTCGAGAATCCCGCCAACCCTGATTATCACTACGAAACCACCGCCCGCGAAATTTTTGAGCAAATGGAAGGAAAGATTGACGCGGTCGTGATCGGCGCCGGAACCGCCGGAACGTTTACCGGAGTTGCGCGTTACTTGAAAGAGCGACTGCCGAAGGCGTTGGCGATCGCGGTGACGACGCAAGGGTCGGTGCTTGGAGGCGGTCAAGCCGGCCCTCACAAAGTCGAGGGCATCGGATCAAGTTTTATTCCCAAGACGTTTGATGCGTCGGTGTGCGACGAAGTCATAGTCGCGAACGACGTTGAAGCGTTTGAGATGGTGAAAGAATTGGCGGCGCGCGAGGGCGTGCTGGCTGGATCGAGTGGCGGAGCCAATGTATTCGCCTCGCTTCAGATCGCTCGTCGTCTGGGACCGGGTAAGCGCGTGATCACCATGATTCCGGATTCCGCCGAGCGCTATCTGTCGAAGAAGATTTTTGAGGGTGGGATTTAGATAGCATTCAGTAGTCAGCATTCAGCACTCAGGCCCAGAAACTGTGATCAGAGTGTGGCCACATGCGGCGGACACCGGCGCTGTATTGGAACGGTGTCAAGGGACTGAATGCTGAATGCTAAGTGCTGAGTGCTCCAGACGTCATGACCAAGAACAGTAAGCTTTCCGGTTTTGCTACTCGCGCCATTCACGTTGGGCAAGAGCCTGACCTTGAAAGCGGCGCGGTTTCTGCCCCCATTCATCCGACCTCGACCTACGTCCAACAGGAGATTGGGAAAAACAAAGGCTACGAATATGCGCGAGTTTCGAATCCGACGCGCACGCGTCTGGAAAAGAATCTCGCTGCCCTCGAAGGTGGAATCTCTTCGCGCGTCTTCGCCAGCGGCATGGCCGCCATCACAGCTCTCTGCACCATGTACAAGTCGGGCGACCACGTCGTCTGCGGCAATAATCTCTACGGGGGAACGCCCCGTCTCTTCAACCAGGTTCTCGCCGGCTACGGCATCGAGTTTACTTACGTGGACACTTCCGACGTCAGAAATGTTGCGCGCGCCATTCGCAAAAAGACGCGGATGGTTTATGTAGAGACGCCAACCAACCCGCTCATGGCTCTCGCTGATCTTGAAGCCATCAGCAAA
>Ga0228598_1000167_pt1 | contig 11588 bp, 9 predicted proteins | sample CZU4metagenome_FD_182726 | JGI IMG/M metagenome (GOLD analysis project Ga0228598, IMG submission 182726) | Spruce rhizosphere microbial communities from Bohemian Forest, Czech Republic - CZU4 | ecosystem: Host-associated > Plants > Roots > Rhizosphere | place: Czech Republic: South Bohemian... | reverse complement strand
AAGCTGCTGCAGGTCACTACTCGGTCAACGCGAACTGCCAGGTCATCCAGCATCTGTGAGGTCCAATGTCCTAGATGATCGTTCTGTAGATGAAGCAGAATCGCCCCCGTGTAGCCCATTCGGCGCAGAAACCCTACCCATTGCGGCCGGTTATGGATGTGAAGGAGATCGAATCTTCGAAGCCGTGGCATTAAGGCCCGCAGCCATAGTTGATCCTCGTAGCGCCGCGCCACCGGGACTCGACTTACGATGTCACATGCGCGCCACGCCTCGCTGCTTTGGTGTGACAGTGGATAGAGGTCCTGGCTGGCCGTCGGAAAGCCGAAAACCGTGACATTAATTTCGTGGTTGATCCGACTGTAGACTTCGTATGTCCAGCGAGCTAGAGCACCGCCGTAGTATGCGCTGAACTTCTCCCGACCCGACAGCAAGACGGCCACTGATAGCCTTTGTTTTCGGCCAACAGTTGCGTTGTTCCTCTGAAGATCCGAGTACGGGCTGGCTGCTAAACAATGCATAAGAAAGCTACCGGTTATTGATCGTGTTGCAACGCACTCCAATCTAAGTGCTCGCAGCGCTGATTCGATTCTTCAGAGTGACAGTCACCGCGTAAGCACCAAAATATGCCAAGGCTCCCAGCGCGACCAGTGCCAAGACGTGGACTGGAAATACGGTTTGCATTGTTACAAGGCAGGCCGCCATCAGGCATGTGGCAGGTGTCGATATTGCCAACGCAGCAAACAGAGGCGGTTTCGTCAGGTCTTTAGCGAAATAGTAGCTCATGAGCGCGACAACGCCTTGACTGAGCGCCGTTGTGAACGCAGCCGCAATGGCTCCGTACCTGGGAATGAGGAACAGGTTCAGCACGACGTTGGTCAGGGCTCCGGCTAGTACCGAGACGAAATATTTTGTTTCTCGGCCATTCGGTATGAGTTGCGCTCCGAAATAGCTTGCTGCTGGCCCCGTGATGAGAGTCAGCGTGAGCCATCGAAAGAGGATCCCCGATCCCGAGTATTGGCTTCCAAAAACAAACTGGGTCAGCGGAACTGCGAGGATAAATCCGCCTACGGCGATGGGCAGGGCAAGGCCGATTGTGGCATTGCCGAACCAACGGAGATATCTCTTTCCCGCATCATGTTCCTTGCCGGCTGTTTCCGAGAGCAGCGGCATGAATACCTGACCCAGGATCGGGACAAAGGACATCGCCATCGTCATCAGGGCATAACTGGCGACATAGGTTCCCAGTTCCGCATCGGTGCGAAAGTACTTGAGCATGACGACATCAATCTGGTCATAGATCATCGACATCAAGCTGGAAAATCCCATCACCAGACAGATGGGCAGAAATGTGGTCCATGCTTGCGGCGAGATCTCCGGCAGTGGAATATGATATTGACGACGTGCGGGCATCCAGATAAGTAGCGTGCTCAGGGCAAGGGAAAGCAAAGTTGCCGATGGAATAATCCACGCGTCCATGGAACCGCGCACCAGGGCGAGAATCAGGCCGGCATAGGCTAGTTGTGCGAGCGCGCTCCGCGCCGCGATGATGGACATTCGCGAGCGAGCGGAGAAAATCCATTGCATGTCAAGACTACCCGCGACAAACGCCAACCCGGAAAGCATTATTAACAGACGTGTCTGACCGTCGCGCGGTGCGAAGAATAACGTGAAGATCGCGAGCAATGCGTAGGAGGAAGCCGCGAACACAAGCCGCGCGCCAAGCACGTGCTTAACCAGGAACGAAACTCTTTCGCTGTTCTTAGCTGCCTCTCGCAGCGCATATGTGGAGAATCCCGGAGAGGCCAGCAATCCAAAAAAACCAGCGACTGCACCCGCGAAGCCCAATCGCCCGTACGCTGCGGGTCCGAGAGCGCGAACTACTCGCGGGAATACGATCAGCGGAATCGCCTTGTTGAGAAGGTCAAGCAAGACCAAGGCAACGGAATTATTGACGGTGCGAGCCAGACTAACGGCCGGCGGAGGAGACTGCTCTCCCGTCAACTGTGCGGTCGCGCTCATGGCGCAGTTTTTCTCCGATGGAGACGACTGAGATAGAGCGCAACGACCATATACAAATCGTCTTTTATTTCTATGCGCGTTGGCAGGCCAGCTACCGTGGAATGTCGCTTGACGTCATCGGAATCGATCGTCCCGAATATTCTGCGCATACTCAAGCCACCAGACGATCAACGGCTACTTCTCGAAAAAGTTCGATCCATTGGCCCGCAATCCGATCCCAATCAAAGTGGCGTGAATGACGGACGGCGGCTGACGCCATCGATTGCCGCAATACAGAATCGCGAAGAAGGAGATCCAGTGCCTGCGTTAAGTCCGCGTCCGATTCTGCCAGGAAGCCCGTTTCCCCATGCACAACGTAATCGGGCCGGTACAGATTCATAGCGATTGCCGGCAAGCCGCAAGCCGCGGCTTGTCCGAGCACCTGGGGATGGCCTTCGAGAATGCTCGGAAAAAAGAAGACGTGCGCTTGTCGCATTTCTTCTCCGAGTCGCCTGGACGATAGATGGCCTAAGAAAGAGACGTTGCGGCAATCGTGTTCCTGACATAGGGCGCGGCAGCGTTCTTCGGTTTCACCCTGACCGGCGACGCGAAACTCTACACTCGGCCAGCGCGCAGCTTCCTGGATCAGCAATTCGACGCGCTTCCGTGGCTGTAGAGAACCTGCGTACAGAACCACCAACGGGCCTGAATTTCGAGTTCCTGTGTCTTCTGTCGGTGCGAAGAAAAATCTGCGGTCGATTCCATCATGGACGGTCGTCGACTCAATCCCAAACTTCTCGCGAACTGAATCGGCCACATATTTCGAGTTGGTACAGACCCTGTCCGCCTCAACGATCGAGCGGCCTACCAAGCCTGTAGCCGTAAGATCGTTCATCATCATCACGATGTAGCTCACCAGGGCAGTGCCTCTTCCCAAGTATTTTCTGGAATCGAAGAACGCACGGTCAAGGGGGCCGCATCGAGGAAAGAAATAGATATCCGGCTTGGGAAAAAGACAGTGTCGAAACAGGCGGACTGTATTCCAGTGGTCGGTCCAAGGTACCAGCTGCGTATTCTTACGCTCGGCGATCCGGGGATCGGGATTGCGTTCGGAAATCATAGTCACATGGAACTGCTCCGGGGGCAGACGGGCGACAATCTCTTTTACCGTAAGATTTTGGGCATTCGTGTCGCTCTCGTCGGCATACGACGGGGTGAAAATCGTGATTGGTCGAGTTGAATTCCGCATTTTCATTGCGATTTTGAACACTCAAGCTAAAACTCAAAGGCTACGGTTACGTGCTTTGAAAACAATTCATACGTTGCTTGCAGCCGTTAGGGCGCGCGCCGGGGAAAATAGTTGTGCCAATCCGTGGGCGTCGGCTTCTTTTCTTGAGACCTGAAAATATCGCATCTCTTGGCTGTCAAGCAGTCGAGGAATGTCCGCGATTTGCTCCGTAGATTCCAACCTGTGACCTATGCCGAATTGTGCATATTGCTGAACGTATCCGGAATAAGGATCTCGTAGCCACGCGCACAGGAAGATCGGAATGCCCAAGGCTGCGCATTCCAATGCTGTGGACGATTGCACTGTCAAAGCGAATCGAGCGTTTTTCCATAACTCATCTGACGGAGGGCCCACAAGCAATTCGATTTGGCGCTCATGCTCTGGCACTATCCGGCGTAGTATTTTTCGGTGGCCTGTGATGCTGTCAAAAGGATGAAGTTTAAGTACCAGCTTCAGGCCGCAAGTCTGTGCGAGAGCGCAGAACCGCGGCAAAAGATCGCGGTAGACTTCATCGCTGCGCCACCCGCTGCTCTGATAGGGTTCGGTAAAAAATACCAGCCATGGAGCAACGCGGAGAGCAGCACGTTGTACGGGCAGCGGTCTCGACGACGGCAGTGCCGCGATCACTATTTTCTCCGGGCCAACGTTGCAAATGCGCTGCAGATAGTCCCGCTCCATTTCATTCTTTACTAAGTAAACATTTGCGTGGTTCCTCTTGATCGCCATGTGGTAGTTCAATGCGCCGTGGTGGCAGGCGAGGGCAGGAAGCCCGCGTTTCTTGGCCATGATGAGCGGAATGCTCGAAGGAGGATTGCTGTCGTCAGCGCAGAGACACGCAGTCACATTCTCGGATTCGAAGACCTGGCTCCAGGCATTGCGAAGCGCTACGCCCCAGCGCAGCAGCGAAGGAATCTGTTCGAGCACACCCACAGCCGCGGCCATATTGAATTCTTCCGATGTGCCAATCAGCCGCTTCTTCAGAGCATCCCACGACTCGATCAGGCAAGCAATTTCCCGCTTATCGCTAGGAGCGAAGTATGGCGTCAGCGGCACCGAGCGGACATTCGCCGTCGATGGAAGCTTGGCGTTGCTCCTGGTGTGGACTAATAAAAATTGCTGGTCCGGGATGCACTTTGCATAGGCAAGGGCTGCGCGGGAGACGTTGATGTAGGCCGACGGCAGCAATATGACGGGCTCTTCCGAGGTGTGACCACGCCGAGTGAAGCAGCGGCGAATCGAATGATTGCCGTCGAATTTGTCCTCCAACACTTGGGCAAGCTGGGCCATGTCGAGATGCAAAAGAGTGTCGCGATAGTGGTGCGCATGGCGAACGACCGATTGGAAGCGGTTTTCTAAGATCGTGAGGCGAACGCCAAGACGTCGCTGCAGAGCCGTGGCAAGAGGATGCGGCCGACTCGCGTACAACTCGCAACTCGCACCCAGTTCTTTTGATAGGCGGTTTGCGAGCATGAGTTGCTGAAGCTGCGGCACAAGTTCAAGCGATAATACGTCCCACCAATCGATTCCCAAGTAGTCGATTATGCGTCCTGTTCCAAGTTGTAAGAGTCGCTGCAGGAAGCGGAGATCATCGACCTCTTGAGCAAAGTGGTAGAGGCTGAACAGCGAACAACCCGTTCCGCCCCGCCACCTGTCATACGTAGAATTTGGCGCACGGCCGAGGTCAACGATCACATCCGAACGTTCGCTTAGAGCAGACGATGGAGGCGCGTCATCAGGATGGAGCAGCAAGACCTTCAACTTACCCGCCTCCCATTGAGACAGTTCCCATCATCCTTCGTACACCATGTTCAAGGCGTGGAGAGGATTTGATGGCAGCCGCAATATGGTAGCGAGCCGCCTCTCTGAGATAACGCGTAGTCGAGGTAGTAACGGTAAAGTCCAGGGTTTGCCGGGCGCCATTGGCGAATCGCTGTTTGTAGCCTTCCGAGCCCAGTCCCATGTCAACCCGCTCGATTGCAGGGTCATCGCAGGCAGCTTCCACAATTTTCGAGAGAAGGCAAAACCCAGGCGAAAATTCCCCCCAATCAGGGTCGAAGGTTGGCTGGTAATAAAACCACTTTCTGGAGAACTGAAACCCGTAGTTCCACGCTATCGGATGGTCGCCAACTCGCAGGATTGTGAGCACGATCCAACCTGTCGAAGAGAGCAAGCTGGCTAATTCAGTGAGGAAGGCCTGTCGCTGTGGATGCGCCAGATTGCTGCGTCGGCCTGCGGTAGAAAATCGAGTAATGTGAGTTCGCAGAAATTCAGGAAGCGCCGAGTTCAGGTTGTCGCGCGACTTTAGATGGTGAACAGTCACGGGTCCGTGCTTTCCCAAACCTTTCAGGGAATAGCGATAAGCCTTGCGATTTGCCACGGAGTCCTTGAGGACTTGCCGTTCCGCGGACGAACCGAGGATGATCTGAGCGCAGAGGGACGCTGGCCGGGAAAACGTTTTGTAACCATGCAGAGTTGCTGCTGTGAGAGCGCATGCGGTAACCGAATTCGCGGGCAAACTCGCCGTTACTAATGCGGGCATCTTCAATTTACTCAGCTCGTCAAGGGCCAGATCAACAAACTCCAGACGGCTGGCAGGAGATGAAAGAAAATCGCAATAATCTCCGGTTGCGCTTGCCAGGAAGAATGCTTCTCGGCGCTGATGATTGGTCGCGAGCGAGACCACACCAACCAATGAATCCTGTTCATAGGCCAACATCAGTAGAGGGGTGATGGAATCTCGATAGGCGCGGCTCACGGCAACTGCCCATTCGAATGTAAAAAAGACCTCCGGACACTCCATTTGCCAGACCAGTTCATTCCACTGGCGGGCCAGATTGTTGTCTTCCGGAATTTCTCGATGCAGAACCAGACGCAAGATATTCCTCTGATCAGATGATTTGTCGTGGATAAGTTAGCGCCAGTCTCTTCTCAAGCGTTCGACCCCACAACAGCGCTTGGGCTTGGTCTGAACAACTCCTGCATCGACCGATGAAATCCGGAAATGTGCGCTTCGAATTCCGAAAGACTCATCGCAGCGGTGACGTGCACTCGCGGCAAGGCAAATTTCGGGGTCTGCGATCCGATGGCTTCGCTCGTGTTGAGAAATGCGCTCTTGAAGCCGGCTTGCTCAGCCATTTGTAATTCACGCGATGTGACCGAGGACGAATCTCCGAACGGATAGGCCAACGCCCACACTTCTTGTCCCAGCGCATCCTCGAGGCTGCGCTTGCTTTCGAATATTTCCTTCCATGCATCTTCCGGCGTTGCCTGCGAAAGGATCGGATGAGACAGCGTATGCGCTCCGATGCACATGCCCGCCTCGGCCAACTGATGCAGTTCCGGCAGGTTCAACATCAAGAATCGCCGGTTGAGTGCAAGATCTTGACGGTACTCAACATCCCATTGCTCGGAGAGTCCCAACTGCATCCTTATTCTTCGCAGGAGTGTTCTCCGGCGATTCATTTCGAATTGCGAAAGCTTTTTTACAAGCTCCCACCAGACAGAATGCTTTTCGTGCTGCCGTACTTCCGCTCGCAGTCCGATTTCGGGTAGCTCCAAAGAAAAGCTCGCCGGAGCTACCAGGAACATCAGAGAGAGTTCTTCGTACCACAGCATTGTGGCTGTGTGGCTAAGAGAAGCGCCAGTGACAAAGAATAGGCACTCAAGCGCGAATTCCTGAAGAATGGGCAGCATATCGTAGAGCGAACTGCGCAGACCATCATCGGAGGTCAGAAGCACCGAACGCGGAGGCAATTCATGCTTGGTCTCACACCAGAGCAGGAATTCCTTTGGAGAGATTACGTTGTACTGTTTCTTAAGGAATCGCAACTGCTCGCGAAATGAATCTGCACTTACCAAATTGCCATCCAGGGCGCGATCAATGACTTTGTACCCTGCCGGCAGAATCCCGTGATAGGTGAGCACCACTGGCCCGGTTCGAGCTGCGCGCCGGAAATATCCGCCCTTGGACAAACCGGGATAGACGATGCGCTTCAGCAGTGGGCTGACTAATTTCAAACTTTTGCTCCGACCGCGCTGTTGACAAGGTTTTCGTACAAGCGCAGTAGCCCTGGAAAATTGCGATCCCAATCCGCGCGTTCAGCCACGATACTTTGATTCCGTTCCGAAATCGCCTTCCGCTCTATCGGTCTCAGATTTGCTGCGCACAAGAGCTTATCGGCAAACTCTTCGGAGGATCCGACCGATGCCATCCAACCGTTCTTCTCCTCCGTAACCCATTCGCGGTTGGATGCTATATCGGTGACAATCACGGGGAGGCCCGTCGCCATTGCCTGTAGCAACGAAATCGAGGTTCCGTCCGACCTAGTGCAGCTGACGTATGCGTTTGCCGCGCGGAACCAGCGGGGCATCTCGGCAGCTGGAATCAGTCCCGGAGTTGCGACAACGTGGCCTAATTCGTGCTCCGTGATGAAGCTCCGAACTCGGCCGGCCTCCGAGCCATTTCCCAGCAGCATCAGCCGTAGCCGACCGTTCTGTTGCCATGCCCGGTGGAAGGCCTGGACCAGAACAGGTATGTCGTAGACAGGCTCCCAGGATCGCGTGCTGATGAAGGTGAACGACTCACTACTGAAACCGAGACTCTCTCGGGAGACGGTCGCACCACACGGTGAAAAAGAGCCAGATCGAATTCCCCACGGAAACTGCACGATTTTTTCATTAGGGAAGTTAACGAAACGCTCGCCGGCGGCACGAACCGCGTCACAGTCTGGGAAAAAACCATCCGCTGCGCGGAGTGCGATATCGGTCGCACGCCTCCACTCTGAATTCCGGTCGGCATATGCGATCAAATCTGAACCCCAGGGCATTACGACCAAGGGATGGAAACCGGAAAGAGCCGCCGCATATGCACAAGTCTGAACCGGACCTGCCTGGACGACGTCAGGTCGAAGATCTCTCAACAAAGATTTAAGTTCAGCAACGACGACTTCATACTGGCTCGGACCGGCATCGCGCGAGAGGGACCGTTGGAAGCGCACGCTCTGGACTCCCGCCGGCAGCGGCTTTGCTGCTGTTGCGTCTTGTGTGGCATCCAGAAAAACAGCTTCAACACCGTGTGAGATGAACTTTTCAAGAAATCTGAGATTGTGATCCGAGCTGTTGTCGGTGAAATAGAGGATTCGCACTAGCGAGCCCCCTCAACGCCAGTGAGCATGCTCCATTTGAGATGCTCGCCTGCTGGCAAATCGTGAATCAGCGTTTTGCCCATCACTCGCGGCAGATCAACCGGCATGACCGCATCCCGGGGGGCGGGACGAAGCGCCTCGAGCATCTCGGGCCGCAACACCGTTCCCGAGGCGAGACTCGTAGACGCTCGCAAGCAACGGCGTTGTACTACAACCGTTTCGCACTCGTTGTCCTCAACCGTCTTTCGAGAAGAGCCCAGAGCGCATTCGAGTTCGCGCGTGCGGTCGACCATCTCACGCCACGCCTGCGGGGTCATTGAAAATGGATGATCCGGCCCCTCGCGGCGGTTATCGTCAGTAAAATGTTTTTCAATCACGCGGGCGCCGAGCGCGACCGCGCCCACCACGGTCGCATGCCCTGGAGTGTGGTCGGATAAGCCAAGTAGCACGCCCGGAAACATCGAGCGGTATGTGTCCAGCACTCTCAGATTAATGTGGCAGAAACTTTCCAGGCTGCCCGTGTAGTTTGTGTTGCACTGCATGAGGACAAGTTGCGGATTAATGGCCAGGATTTGCTCGACTGCGATTTTCACTTCAGTAATGTCTGAGGCTCCCGTTGCGAGCAACACTGGCTTTTGTTTCTCGGCGACCTTGCACAACATTTCGGGCCAAGTGAGATCGCCCGACCCGATCTTAAACATTTCCACGTGCGGGTCAAGCATGTCGACCGCTTCAATGTCATATGGTGCCGAGAAGTAATCGATACCGGAGGAGGAACATTCCTGCTTGAGGATGGGCGTCCACTCCCATGGCAAACTGGCTTCTTGATATATCTGAAAAACGCTTTTGTTCCATTTGGACTGGTGCGAAAGCTTCTGGCCCAGCGCCTGAAATCCCTTTTCGCTAACGATTCTCGGAGCGCGGAAGTTCTGAAACTTTGCTGCGTTAGCGCCGGCTCGCGCGCTGAGTCGAATCAAATGTTTAGCGCGTTCCAGGTTTCCATCGTGATTCGCGGAAATGTCGGCCACAAAGTAGGTAGGCCTGTCATCGCCAATGATTTTGCTGCCCAGCTTCAACGTTGTCATTGCTCAGCCCCAACTAAGAAACTCTTCAGTTGATTCTGGTATCCGCTCTCATGTAGCAGGCGAAACTGGCGGAGACCTTGGTCGACATCTGGCATCGGTCTGCCTAAGGCTATGCGAACTTTCTCCGTGTTCAGTGACGAGTCGACCGGCCGCGGCGCTACAAGGCGCGCTTCGACGAGGCTCGTCGGCACAACGCAATCTGTTGCTAAACTGAAAGTCTTCGCCACGCGTGTAGCGAAATCATACTTACTGATCCGCTCCGAACCCGCAACGTGGTAAATGCCATTCAAGCCAAGGTCCAACATGGTCAATAAGACTTCTGCGAGATCGTTCGCGAGCATCGGACAGAAATAGACGTCAGCGAACCCGGACACTGGCTTCCGCGTTCGAACGTCATCGAGGATCCATTCCGCGAGGCTCTGCTTCGGCTGCGCATTCCACCCATAAATATTGACACGAACAATGAGAGGTGAGGAGTGACGACAAAGCACCTCTTGTTCTCCGCGCCACTTCGATTTCGCATATACGCTGAGCGGAGCGGGTTGATCGTCTTCCGAGTAGTTTCCGCGTGTGCCGTCGAACACCGAATCCGTCGAAACGTAAAGGAACTGAGCGTTCAGTTCCTGCGCAAGCTCAGCCAGAGCAGAGGATGCCTGAACGTTCACTTCCTCAGTCTCTTCGGGATGCAGTTCACACCAATCCACCTCGGTGATCGCAGCGCAATGGATGATGCTCTTTGGACGCAAAGGTACGAGGAGGTTTCGCATCGCTTGACGATCAGCAAGATTCGCCTGGCAAATTCTTACACCGGGAATGCGGAGCAGATGACGATGGCAGACGCCTATCACTTCGCGCCCGAGGTCGCGCCCAAGCATAACCAGGCTGGCGCCCAGCAACCCGCTGGCGCCGGTGACGACGATCATGGGCTCGACTCCATGGCCAAGTCGCATGGACGCCGAACTCGACTCCTCTGGTGGATGTGCACATCAACCTTCATGCAGAGCTTTCTGCATAACGCTACGGTTTAATTCAACCAATTCGGGCTCTCGCTGCAAGACAACCAGTGCCTCGTGCCACGTAAAGCTGTCATCGTTGCCGAGTCGTTCGTAAACTGCGCGGATGAAAGCAAGATCTTGCGGTGTATCCAGAGTCCACCGATGATCGCTGTAGTCGACGTGGCCTTTGACCGCAAGAATGTCGAACCGGTTCGGATTCTCGTAAAGGTAAGGAGTGACGTGAGCGCGTTGATAGGATAAATGCGCCTCCCGCCAGGCACAGGCCAGCGCATCTCGGGTCATGACCTCAGTATCTAGGCCACGAGGATAAGTTCGGTCCAGCGCATTGCTCGCATAGTCCGGACGAAGGTCAAGAAATGAGCGGACGGTATCGTCGGCAATCTGCGGATCGATTAGAGGGCAGTCGGACGTAATGCGAACGATTCCCTCCGCCGCTGTCAGCAGGGCAGTCTGGTAGTAGCGATCCAGAACGTCATTCTCAGATCCGCGAAAAGATGAGACCTCGATTCGACGGCACTCCTGAATAATGGCATCATCAGCGATCGAATCTGTTGTGGCCACCACAATTTCATTGACCAGAGTGGCGCGGCGTAAACGGTCGACGACTCGGGCTAGAACGGTCTTGCCTCCCAGATCCATCAGCACTTTCCCAGGTAAGCGAGTGCTGCCCATTCGAGCCTGAATGACGGCGGTGATCTTCACTGCGCTTCTTTCCCCCTCGTCATTGCTGAAACTACTTCTCGAAGTGCGCTAGAACTTTGCCCAGCGCGCGAACTACATCGTCAACATCCCCGTCTGTCATGCTGTGAAACATTGGCAGACTGATTAAGCACTCATAGGCGGCTTCGGCCACGGGGAACTCCCCGCCTTCGTATCCAAAGCGATCCCGATAATACGGATGATGGTGAACCGGAATGTAGTGGACGTTCACGCCGATATTTTCCGCGCGCAGCGCCTGAAACACTTTGCCCCGATCGGCAGCGAGCTTAGTTAAATCCAGTCGGATGGGATAAAGATGCCAGGCGGGATTGACATCCCTTCGGGTTTGCGGCGGGAC